>Ga0194134_10000096_pt1 | contig 124111 bp, 105 predicted proteins | sample TA2KigOff0mmetaG_FD_148602 | JGI IMG/M metagenome (GOLD analysis project Ga0194134, IMG submission 148602) | Freshwater microbial communities from Lake Tanganyika, Tanzania - TA2015056 Kigoma Offshore 0m | ecosystem: Environmental > Aquatic > Freshwater > Lake | place: Tanzania: Lake...
AGGTGGAATGGCTGGTGACGTACACGGCGGCCGCCTACAATCTGCTTCGACTCAAAACCCTCGAGGAGCAGTGTGCCTAAACGCAGAAAATAGGGCAAAAACCAAAGCTTTGCGGCTTCCGGCGGAGCTCTGCCCGGCCGCAAAAACCTTCTCGAATGCCTAAGAAACGATCAAGAAAAAACCAGAACTGACGAACAGGGGCTTTTTCAACAGGCTCCTAAGCGTTACGCCTTATCTTTCGCTTTTTAGTGTAGGGGGGGCACCACAAGCAAACAATAGGACTACGAGGGTATTTGGATGGCTTTAGTCCTAGGACAAATCCTTTGATTTCAACACCATAAAACTTAGTACGAAGCGGCCTAAAAGCACCAAACCCCAATGGTTAAGTAGAACAAAAGACAAGAAATCCTCAAGCCAGCTACACCCGGTACTTTTGAGCGAAAAGTACCATTGAAACTCTGTAGTCACAAAGCTGAAGTGCAACCGTCATCGTCCCGTAACGAACGGAACCCTACACTGAGGGTGCATGTTCCAAAGCTTCAAGTTTTTCGCGCTCCCCGTGTGTCTGTGCGCGATGGCCTTCGCCCAGGTGGACCGAGCGTCCCTGAGCGGCAATATCAAGGATTCTTCGGGTTCGGGCGTTCCCGATGCCAGCGTGGTTCTCGAATCGGGCGCTAATGGTTTTCGCCGGGAAGTGAAGAGCAACGCCACAGGTGCGTATCAAATGCCGGGTGTTCCGGTTGGCAACTATAGCCTTTCGGTAAGCAAGAGCGGATTCAACCCCGTGAAATATGAAAATGTCACGCTGACGGTGGGCCAGGCGCGGTCACTGGATGCCGAATTGGCAGTGGGTGCTGTGGCAACGGCTGTGGAAGTGTCGGCCTCGGCGACGCCGCTCGATCAAACGAATGCCGAACTGGGTACCGCGATCGGTGAAACGCAGATGCGCAACATTCCGCTGAATGGCCGTCATTGGGCAAGCCTGATGCAGTTGGCGCCAGGCGCCGTCAGCATCGGCGAAGGCAATCAGAATTCGATCCGGTTCTTTGGGCGTCCGCGCGACGACAATAATTGGACGTTTGACGGTGTCGATTCAACCGGCATCAAGGATCCGCGGCAAGAAGGAAACCTGCGGCTGGTAATTTCCACTGATTCGATCGCCGAGTTCCGCGTGAACTCGCTGCCATTCACCGCGGAGGGCGGTGTGGGCGGCGGGGCTCAGGTGAACCTGGTGTCGAAGACCGGGACGAATGAGTTTCATGGTTCGATGTATGAGTTTTTCCGCAATAGCGCCCTGGATGCGCGGCGTCCTTTCGACGGGGCTAGCCCAGCGCCTTTCCGCCTGAATCAATTCGGCGGGAATGTGGGCGGGCCGATTGTGAAGAACAAGACGTTCTTTTTTGCAAACTATGAAGGACTTTTGCAGAGGCTGAGTATTTCGCGAGCCGACGGCTTGGTGCCGAGCGCGGCTTTTCGTGCACGGACACCCGCAGCGCTGCAGGGAATCATCAATGCCTACCCCGTGGGGAATGCACCTGGACCGAATGCAAACGTAGACCGATTGATCGCGACCACGCCGGAACGGCGCAACGAATACTCCGGGATGGCCCGCGTGGATCACCGGTTGAATGACAAGCACTCGCTGTTCTTCCGCTTTGCGATGACGGACGGCTTGATCAGCCAGATCCGCAATGGGTTGCTTGAGACGCGTGACTCCAATGTCCGCCCGACCAATGTAACGACCCAGTGGCAGCAGGTATGGTCGTCGAATCTCGTGAATGAAACAAAGCTTGGCTTTAACCGTTCGGCTCTGACACGGAGCGATGTCGGGCTGATTCCAGAGGGAATCGCGATCCCCGGGTTTACTTCGACGCAGCCGAACACGTTCATCATCGAGAAGCCCAGCACGTATTCGATCGTCGACAATCTTTCCTGGATCCAGGGACGGCACACGATCAAAATCGGCGGGGAAATTCGCCGCATTCATCTGAACGTGGGCAACGGGCCTGCCGTGTCGGTAGGTTTTGCGAGCCTCGATAACTTCCTGCGGAATGCCGCCAATACGGCTTCGATCAACTCGACGCTCCCGACGGTGGGCGTGCGGCGCACATTCAACTCGGTGTATTTCCAAGACGAGTTCCGGGTGAACTCGGAGTTGACCTTGAATCTCGGCTTGCGCTACGAATACTACACGGTTTCGAAGGATGTGGCGGGCCGGGGACGCGTGTTTGACTTTACACGCTGCCAGGGCTTCTGCCCGAACGGAGCGCCGTGGTTCTTCCCGGATCGCGACAACATCATGCCGCGGTTCTCGCTGGCTTACTCGCCGAAGTTTTTGGGCGGCAAGACGGTGTTCCGCACCGGGTATGGCCGCTACATCGGACCGGGCCAGAACGACGACGTGACGGCGGCGATCGACAGCCTGCCGGAGAACTTTTCGCTGACGGCGGCCGATGCGCCGAACCTCAGCTATCCGATCACACCATTCCTGGGCCAACTTCGCTCGCAGGGGCAGACACCGCGCAGCGTGCAGCGGGACCGCAAGGAACCCGAGTCGCATATGTGGACGATGTCAGTGCAGCACCAGTTGCCGCTGAGCATGGTGGCGCAGGTTGCCTATGTGGGCAATGTGGGCCGCAACCAGTTGACACGGACTTATGTGAATACTCTCGACCCGGTGACGCGCCGTCGTCCGCTGACCGCCTTCGGCCAAATCGACGAGAAGCGGTTTGATGGCAACACGAGCTTTAATGGGTTGCAATCTTCGCTAACGCGGTCGTTCTCGAAGGGGTGGTTGTTCCAGAGCCAATACATGTGGGGCAAGACGATCAGCGATAACTCCGGTTCTGGCGAAGGCGGGCAGATTCAGGACATTACCTGCCGCGCCTGCGATCGCGGCCCGGCTGATTATGACATTCGGCACACGTTCACGGCGAACTCGGTGTATCAGTTGCCCTTTGCACGCAACAAGTTCTACGGTGGCTGGGACCTGAGCGGGATCTTTACGGCCCGTACGGGAGCGCCGCTGACGGTGCTTGTGAATCGATCGGCGGCGAATGTGCCTTCAGGCCAGACGCAATCGCAGCGGGCCCAGTATGTGGGTGGAGTTGACCCTTACATGCCGAACCGCAGCGCTGCACAGTGGTTGAATCCGGCGGCCTTTGTGGCCCCTGCCAACGGCACCTTCGGCAATGTGGGACGCAATTCGCTCCGCTCGCCGGGCTTGTGGCAGATGGATATCGGTCTCGCCAAGAAGATCCGCGTGACGGAGCGAATGAATCTCGACTTCCGGGCCGAGGCGTTCAATCTGTTCAACCGGGCACAATTTGGCGCGCCGATTAACAACATCTCGGTTGGAACCTTTGGCCGGATTCTGGGAACAGCCAACGACGGATCCACGGGTAACGGCACGCCGCGCAACCTGCAATTCATGCTGCGGTTGAATTTCTAGTAATCCGATTTGCTCTTGACGGAGAACTCCGCCGGGGCCACGCCGGCCTTGGCGAAGACCTCCATGAATGCAGCTTCCGTGATGGCAGACGGCTTGAAGTTGCCAAAGCGATAGCCTTGGGCAATCGCAAGGGGCGTCCAGCCGGCCTTGTTCTTACGGTTCCAGATCTTGATATCAGCACCCCGCTCAGCGATTAACTTCACCGCGGCGGGGTAATTCTTGTAGGCGGCGGAGTGCATGACGGTTTCGCCGTTATTGTCGACCGCGTTGATGTCGTTGCCGAGCTCAAGGGCAACCTTGATGGCTTCGACGACTTCTTCTTCGGTGCCGGCATCTTCGCCGGGAGATCGGGTGCCGAGGCCGGCGGCGGCCATGAGAGGTGTGGCGTTGTCCGCGTTGGGGAGCTTGGGGTCGGCACCAAGGTGGGCGAGTTCGCGCATCAGTTCGAAATCGGCGCTACGGGCGGCAAGGAAGAAAGGAGTTGCTCCTAAAGTGTTGAGACCGGTGAGGCCGACTTTGATGCGCTGATTCATGTGGGCGTTCAGGTCAGCGCCTTTGGCTTTGAGTTTGCGAACGAGATCGATGCTCGAGAGATTGCCAGAGCCATAGGGGGCGGGGTCATTGTCGCCACCGCCAGGCTTGCGGACGCCCGTGATGGCGTGCAGGGCGGTCCAGCCGTTGAGGTCGGCATTGGGGTTAGCGCCTTGATCCAGCAGCCAGGCGGCAACTTCGAAGTGGCCATTGGTGGTGGCCAGGTGGAGAGCGGTGGTGCCCGGGCGAGGGGCCCCGGTGACACGGGCGGCCTTGGGAGGAATTTCGGTGATCTCGTTAACGTCGACGCCCGCTTCGAGAAGAACCTGAAGGACCTGACGCTTACCTTCGCGGGCGGCGATGAGGAAGGGTGTATAGCCAGAGCCAAGGCGAAGGCGGAAGTCTGCTTTTTGCTGGATCAGATAGCGGACCACGTCGGCGTGGCCTTCCGCGGCAGCCCAATAGAGGGCGGTTTGATTGCGGCGCGGTTCCTTGTGGTTGACGTTGGCGCCAGCTTCAGCGAGGAGCCTGACGGCGTCAAGACGGCCCGTGCGGGCGGCTGTCATCAGAACGGTTTCCCCGCCAGGAAGTGTGGTGTTGGGGTCGGCACCGGCTTTGAGGAGCAGCGCGATCATCTCGGCGTTGCCGTTGGTAGCGGCGATCGAGAGAGGGGTAACGCCGTAGCGGTCGGTCGCCTTCACGTTTGCGCCGGAGGCAATCAGTTGCTTTGCCGAGGCCAGGTCGTCACGAAGAGCAGCAGTTGGGAGATCTGGCGAGGTGAACGAGAAGAATAGTAAGGCTGCTTGATGGATCACAGGCTTAACTCGGGGACTAGCCCTCTGCTGTCGGCGAACTTGTCGAGCTTGACGCCAACGCGATCCAGCAGTGTGAGGTGGAGATTGGCCAGGGGGGTGTTCTCTTTGGCGGTGACGTGCTTGCCACCGCGCGCGGAGCCGCCGGCCACCACGATGGGCAGGTTGGTGTGGGTATGAACATCGGCATCGGACATGCCGCTGCCATAAAGGATCATCGAGTGGTCGAGGAGGTTGCCGTCGCCGTCGGGAGTGGCCTTCAGCTTTTCGAGATAGTAGGCCAAAAGCGAGACGTGGAAGGCGTTGATCTTGGCAACCTTGGCAAGCTTTTCGGGATTACCACCGTTGTGAGTGAGCGGGTGGTGAGACTCGGTGACACCCACCTCCGGGTAGCTGCGGTTGCTGGTTTCTCTTGCAAGTTGGAAGGTAAGGACGCGCGTCACGTCGCCCTGCATGGCGAGAACCTGCAGGTCGAACATTAAGCGGGCATGATCGGCGTAGGCAGCGGGAACACCGATGGGGCGATCCAGGTCGCGCAGTGGTGAGGCCTCGACGCCGGCTTCGGCCTTTTGAATGCGGCGCTCGACTTCGCGCACTGTGTCGAGATATTCACTGACCTTTGTGCGATCGGAAGGGCCCAGCTTGCGCTGCAGGCGGGCGATGTCTTCGCGGACCCAATCGAGGAGGCTCGCTTCTTTCTTGAGTTCGGCCTTGCGATCATCGACAGAGCCGCCGTCGCCGAAGAGACGCTCGAAGGCGACGCGGGGGTGAGCCTCAGCGGGTAGTGGCGAGGTGGGAGAGCTCCAGGACAAATTGTTTTGATACACGCAGGCGTAGCCGTTATCGCACTGGCCGACGACGGTGAGCAGATCCATGGCGAGCTCGATCGACGGGAGGCGCGTCGACTGGCCGACCTGGCTCGCGGCAACCTGATCGACCGTGGTGCCGAGGTAGTAATCGCTGCCCTCGGTCCATTTGGCAGTGGCGGCGGAAAGGAAGGCCGCGTTCGAGGTTGCGTGGGTGCCGGGGTAGGCGTTCTTGAGCTCGAGATTGGAGATGACGGTGAGCTGGTCTTTGACCTTTTCGAGGGACTTGAGCGAGGGGGAGAGAGCGGTGATCTTGCCGTTTTCGCTTTGCGGCGTCCAGGCAGGGATGTGCGCCCCCATTGGCATGTAGACAAAGCCCAGACGCTTGACAGGTGTGGGGGCGGCCTTGAGAGCCGGCAGCATCGCGTCGAGAAGAGGCAGCGAGAGGGCGGCACCCATGCCGCGCAACAAGGTGCGGCGGGGAAGTGCTTTACGGGTGACGATCATTGGGCTCTCCTGAGTTGGAATGCTGGACTCTGTGCGATTCCAAGAATAATCGAACTCATCTTGTATCCGCTAGCGGAGGAGTCGCGGACTATCTTGCGGACGGTGGGGGCGTCGGTGGCTTCGACGCCGCGGCCGAGTGAATAGCCGAGCAATTTCTCGGTGAGAGTGATCGCAAAAAGTTCGGGGCGGGCGAGGATGGCCGACTCAAGACCGGCGACTCCATCGAACTTGCTGCCGTCAGGCAGGCCACCGGCGCTATCGTCGCTGGTGCGGTACTTGCCGACGGGGTCGTAATTTTCAAGCGAGAAGCCGACCGGATCCATCAGCTGGTGGCAGCCGAAACAGGCGGGGTTCTTGCGATGTTCCGCAAGGCGCTCGCGAAGGGTCATTTGTTTGCCGACGCTGGAATTTTCTTTCAGGGTGGGCACGTTGGGAGGCGGAGGTGGCGGCGGGATGCCGAGGATGTTGTCGAGAATCCACTTGCCGCGAATGACGGGCGAGGTGCGAGTGGCGTAAGAGGTAACGGTCAGGATGCTGCCGTGGCGGAGGAGGCCGCCGCGCATCTGATCCGGAGTGAGTTGAACCTTGCGGAAGTGACCACCGTAAACATTGGGGATGTTGTAGTGGCGGGCGAGACGTTCGTTGAGAAAGGTGTAATCGGCCTTGAGTAGGGTAAGCGCGCTTCGATCTTCGCGCAGAACGCTGTCGAAGAAGAGTTCGGTTTCTTTACGCATGGCCTGGCGGAGGTTCTCATCGAAATCGACGAAGCTACGCATGTCGGGAGTTACGGTTTCGAGATTGCGCAGATAGAGCCACTGGCCGGCGAAGTTGTCGATGAGGGCGCGGGAGCGATCGTCTTTGAGCAGGCGCACAACCTGTGTCTTGAGGTTGGCGCGGAGCTGGTTCTTTTCGGCGAGGGCGAGGAGTTCATCGTCGGGGATGCTGGACCAGAGGAAGAAGGAGAGGCGCGTGGCGAGTTGGAGTTCACTCAGCGAAGATTCTTCAACCCGGAAGAGGAATTGGGGGCTGACCAGAATGGCGCGGACAGCCATCTCGATACCGTAATTGAAGCCTTCGGTTTTGCGGACTTGTTCGAAAAAGCGGAGAGGAGCTTTGAGGTCTTCCGCGGTGACCGGACGGCGGTAGGCGCGACGCATGAGGCCGGAGAGGATTTTTGTGATGCAGGCGTTGTCCTGGGTTTGGCAGGTGAAGATGCGACGGCGGCTGGGAGAGTCGCTGGCCTGGGTTGAGTTGAAGGGACCGTTGATGGTGATGGAGTAGAGGGCAGGCGTGATGCGGGGGTGACGGTCCATGTTGAAGTGAGCCGGGTAGGGTTGCCTTTCGGTTTCCTTCAAAAGGTTAGGAAGCTTAGGGAATGTAACGGCAACCTGATGGGGGCCGGCCTTCATGGGAATGCGGAAGGTGAGATGAGTGTCGACAGCTGAATGATCTCCAGTGGGGGAGGGTTCGACTTGAAACAAGCGGGTGCGTTCGCGATCGATCATGACTTCGACCTGATGGGTGCCGCGAAGGCCTTCTACATGCTCGTTGCGGTCGCGGGCCAGGCGGACCGTGATTTCGTACTCGGCGTCGACGGGGAAGGTATGTGTGAGTTGCGTACCGCCGCGCGTGCCGATGGGGAGGCCATCGAAATGGTCTTCTTGTGTGAGATCGGGACGAAGAGTGATGGTTTGGCCATCGGGAGTTTTGGGGGCGATACCAACGGCGAGGCGACTGATCTTGCGGGCGGCATTGAGGTAGCGCTCAAGCAGGGTGGGCGAAAGCTCACCGAGGGTCATGTTGTCGAAGCCGTGGCTGGCTTCGTCGACAGGAAGAAGGGAGCTGACATCGATGTCAACAGAGAGAAGATCTCGCACGGCGTTGCGGTATTCGAAGCGGGTCAGGCGGCGGAAGGTGTCGGTGCGGCCGGGGTCGGTGGGGAGCTTGTCGAGGCGGGCCTCAAGGGCTTTGACGGCGGTTTCGTAGTCGGCGTCCTTGGGCCTCGGGAGGGGTTGGGGAGGCATCTGGCGGGCACGGAGACGGCGAACGACTTTTTCCCATTCGCCAGGATGGGCTTCGACGCCAAGCTTTTCGAGGGAGAGATTCGCGGTCTTGAGACGGTCGTTGTGACAGGCCAGACAGTATTTTTCGACGAGGGCTTCCTGCGCGAACAGACTCGCCGCGATGAGAAGCAAAGCCAGCTGCATGATTGGACAATATCATGCGAAGTGGGTGGATTCCTTGACCGCTATGGGGTTACGTTGCTAATCTATGAATGCGGGGTGGAGCAGCCTGGTAGCTCGTTGGGCTCATAACCCAAAGGTCGCATGTTCAAATCATGCCCCCGCAACCAATGCCCCTGCTTCCTTCCTGTCAACTTCCAGTTTATCGGCTTCGCGGTGTGTTCGAGTGTGCCTTGTTTTTGTGCTTCCAAACTGCCCGAAACGCGTGTTCCCACCGCTTTTCGAGTTCCGCTGCCTCAGGTAGGCCTCTTGCACGCTCAAACTGGTGCTTCGCAGATATCTCCTGCGCTTGCATTCTTTCGCAAACCGGGCATGGGCTTTGCTCAGCTTGGGATTCAGTAAGCTGAATCTCCTCCAAGAATTCTGGCTGAGCCATAGCGCATTGATCGCAGACGATCCCGCGTTGGGGGTCCAATTCGAGTTGCTGCTTAACGGCAGCGCTCACTACAACCTTTCGGCTACAAATGAGGCAGGCCCGATCCCACCGGATGTAGCGGCGAGAGCGGTTCTGCTCCCGAGGGTTGTCCCAAAGCGGGCAGACGATCAGCGCATTGCTTACCATCGATTTCATTAAAGCACCTGATGCAGCTGGGCGAATTTGGATCGCTTTGGAGTGAAGCGTGCGGTGTCGGGAGCATTTCAACAGCCGACTCTGTTTTCTTTGCGGAAAGGGGTTTGAGCTGCACATGAGCGGTGCGCATAGTGTCCAGTGGCAAGACCACAGAATCTGGCTGGGCGATTTTGAGAAGCTTCCTGACTCCTTGACCCAAGGCCTAAGCTACGAAGAGCTTGCGGACAAGGACCGGGACCTTCCACTAGGGTGAAACAAGATGATTTGATTCTGGTTCACTTCTGACGCAAGTCATCGTGAATCCAACGTCATCCTTGCAAGGCAGAATTCGACAAAGGTCTCCGGCAACATCCCCATCAAGAAATGCGAGAGTTTTTCTTCGGGTTTGGCACCTCTACCTTGAGAACTTAGGGGAGGCGTGTGTCATGGAAGGCCTGAAGAACATATTGAAGGGTGTACCAGGGTTGCAGACGGCGTATCGATTTGCGCGCAGCCAGTATGAGTCGGCGCAGCTTGAAGGTAAAGCGGCGGATGAAGTGTTTGGCGAGATCTGGAGTGGTAACAAGTGGGGTGGGACGGATTCGGTTTCAGGGCGTGGCTCGGATCTGACGCAAACACAGGTGGTGCGGGAGACCTTACCCGTTGTGTTTCAGCAGTATGGCGTGAAGTCGATGCTGGATGTGCCATGCGGGGATTTTCACTGGATGCGGCATGTGGATTTGTCAGGGGTGGATTACGTGGGTGGGGATATTGTCGCCGAGCTCGTGGAGAGGAATACGGCGGCTTATCAGACGGGGAATGTGCGGTTTGTTCGTTTGAATCTGCTGGAAGATGCCGTGCCCAAAGTGGATCTGGTGTTCTGCCGGGATTGCCTGGTGCATCTGTCGTTTGAGCATGTGTTTGCGGCACTGCGGCAGATTTGTGCAAGCGAGTCTCAATATCTGCTGACAACCACGTTTGTGGATCGCCAGCAGAATGGCGATATCGCGACGGGCAACTGGAGGCCGCTGAATTTGCGAGTGGCTCCGTTTGAGTTTCCGGAGTCACTGCTGTTGGTGAATGAAAAGTGTACCGAGGACGGGGGACAGTTCCGGGATAAGTCGCTGGGACTCTGGAAGGTGTCGGACCTGAGGGCGCTCCTAGGCTAGTTTGATCTTCTTGTGCTCGATCTTCTTGCGGTCAGCAACGCCGAGGCCGAGGGCACCGGCGATGTCGACATGCTCGGGCTGCATGCGAACGAAGTTGGAATCTGCGTCGCGACGGGCAATGGCGAGTGGGTCCATACCCATGGCGGCGCGCTTGGCGTCGAGCTGATCCCAACCGATGCGGTCCATGGCGACGGGGTCTGTTGAGAAGAGCATGCGGTTGTGTTCCCAAACATACTTTGTCTTCTTCGGGTTGAGGCCCGGGCCACCGTGATAGAGAGCCTTTACTGCGTCGCAGATGTTAAGGACGGTCTTGTTCCGAATGACGGGGATCGAGACCGAGGTGGGAATGAACTGGCCGCAGGAGTTGAGCTCCGGCGAGGAGTGGCTGCGGTTGACGTTGTTCACCAAGCCATGGCTGAGATTCTTCAGCGCAATCGTGAGGCCGGCCGATTGATGGTGCTTGAGCAGAGGTAGATTGATGAGCTTGTCGATCTGGGTGGTGATGTAGTTGGCAGCATAGCTGCGGCGGGCGGTGTCGTTGTTGAAATCGAAGCCAGGCAGTGTGAGCTGCATGTCCATGTAGTGGTTCAGGTCGTAGCCCTGGATCTTCTGCTGGGTGTTGTCGTAGTAGTCGGCGGCCCAGGAGACGCGGACGCCTTCTGGCAGCCATTTGTCAAAGCCAGCTGCGTAGAACTCGTCCTTGTAGCGGTCGTAAACAACAATGTCTTTGCGTTTGATCCCCGCAGCTTCGAGACAGACGATGATCTCCTGCACCGTTTCAGGCGAGGAGACAACATAGGGGCGGGAGACGGGATTGAGCTTGAGGCCGATGACTTCACCAGGCTGGACGAACATGCGCCAGGCCTCGATCCAGTTGGGGGCACCCGTGAGTTCGACCATGCCGCGACGGAGCATATCGCGCACGGGTTCGCGCTGGAAGGCACCTGCGATGATCGAGCCACTGTGCTCGACTTCAACAACGCGACCGGGGAAGAGGCCAGGGATCGACCACTTCGTGCGAGGGGTGGCACTGGAGGTGGAGGATGCAAGGGCAGCTTGGAAGGGGAAGATCGGCGCAATGGCACCAAGGGAGAGCATGCGCTCCATCCAGGCGCGACGGCTTTCAGGACGAGCAGGTTCAAAATCGAAGCGTTGACCCATGACCTGATTATAGGCACGGCAGCAGAACGTGAGAAAACAAGAAAGCCCGGCGTTGTAACGCCGGGCTTTCAGGGAAGAGTGATCTGACCCGACGAGTGATCTGACCCGACGCTAGACGATCGCGGCGGGGTTGGAAAGAGTGCCGATCTGCGGGACCGTGATGGTGACGACGTCGCCGGGAGCGAGAGCGCTCTCCTGAGTGACGATGATGCCGGTGCCCGTTTGCAGAACTGTGCCGCAGGGGACCGGATTCGAGCGCAGCAGGAAGCCAATGATGTCCTCGATCTTGCGACCCAGCTTCTTGGTTGAAGTGGAGCCCTCGAAGGTGGTCTTGTCACCGCGAGTGATCTTGCAGGTCATCTCGAGGTCGTAGACATCGCCGATTTCGTCAGGGGTGACAAATACTGGGCCGAGGCTGGCGCAGCCGGTGAAGGTCTTCGATTGCGGCAGATAGAGGGGGTTCTCCTTTTCGATGTCCCAGGCGGAGACGTCATTGGAAACCGTATAGCCGAAGATCTGGCCCTTGGAGCCGATCAACACGGCAAGCTCAGGCTCAGGGGCAGTGAACTTTGAATCTTCGCGGATGCCGATCGGCTGGCCGGGGCCAACGGCGACGCGGGCTGTGCCCTTGAAGAACAGCTCGGGGCGACCGCCTTCAAAGACCGCGCGGTAGAAGCCTTCGCGCGTGCCGTGCTCGGCATCGCGGAAGCTGGAGCTGATCTCGTAAGTGCAGCCGGCACCCCAGACTTCGCGGGGAGCGATCGGGATGAGCGGGGTGACTTCTTCGACGAGCGTGCTAGCCAAGCGGCCGGCGAGAGTGTTGAGCTCGAGGCCCTCCACGTCGGCGCGCTTGACGAGGTCGTACATGGAATAGTCGGGGATAGGGCGCGCGTGCGTTGCGTCCTCGAAGATGGCGGCGACGACGGCGCCGTTCGATTTGATCTGTCCTAGTTTCATCGATGTGTGTCCGTTAATACTTGAGGTAGATGGTTTTGTAGTCGCTGTAGAAATCGAAGGCCGCTGGACCCTGTTCTTTGGGACCGAAGGAGGAGTCCTTGGTGCCGCCGAAGGGGAGCTGGTATTCGACGCCAGCAGAGGGAAGGTTGACCGTCAGTAGACCCGCTTCGGCGCCGTAGACGAAGTCAAAGACGCGGGACACGTTGCTGGTTTGCACACTGGCGGAGAGGCCGTACTGGGTGGAGTTGGCCATGCGGAGAGCGTCCTCGAAGTTGCTGGCGCGGTGAACGGTGAGGACGGGGCCAAAGATTTCCTCTTTGGCAATGCGGGCGTCTTCTTTGACGTCCGCGAAAATGGTGGGTTCGACGTAGTAGCCTTTGTCGAAAGCGCCGCCGGTGAGACGGTTGCCGCCTACAACGGGCGCGCCGTGTTCTTTCTTGCCGATCTCGATGTATTCGAGGATCGCGTTGAGGGCGGCTTCGTCAACGGCGGGGCCGATGTCGATGCCAGCTTCCATGCCGTTGCCGACCTTGAGCTTCTTGGTGCGCTCAACGAGGGCGGCGACGAACTTGTCGTAGATCTCGTCTTCGACGATGGCACGGGATGTCGCGGTGCACTTCTGGCCGGTGGAGAAGAAAGCGGCGTTGGCGACATTTTCGACGGCGGCGTTGAAGTCGGCGTCCTTCAGCACGATGGTCGGGTTCTTGCCGCCCATTTCCAGCTGGATGCGGAGCATGCGCTTGGAGGCTTCGGTGTGGATCCACTTTCCGATCGATTCCGAGCCGGTGAACGAGATGGCCTTGAGGGGCTTGGCTTCGACGAGAGCCTTGCCAAGTGTGCCGCCTGAACCAGCGACGAAGTTGACGACACCTTTGGGGATGCCGGCTTCGTGCAGAGCTTCGATGATGCGCCAGGCCGAAAGAGGGGCGGCGCTGGCGGGCTTGATCACTACCGTGTTGCCGCAGATGAGGGCCGGCGCGAGCTTCCAGCAAGGGATGGCACTGGGGAAGTTCCAGGGAGTGACGAGACCGACGACGCCGATGGGCTTGCGGATGGCAAACATGTGGACGCGATCGCGTTCGCTCGGTACAAGATGGCCGCCCATGCGGGAGCCTTCGCCGGCGAAGTACTTGAGGATGTTGATGGTGCGGCGGCACTCGCCCTTGGCTTCAGGGAAGGTCTTGCCTTCTTCACGCGTCATTTCTGCGGCGATCTGATCGAAGCGGCTTTCCAGGATGTCGGCAGCCTTGAAGAGGATGTTGGCGCGGGCGGGGGCGGCCATGGCAGCCCACTTGGGGAATGCCGCGGCGGCGGCATCGGCGGCCGCATCCACATCAGCGGCTGTGGCCTTCACGAAGAGGCCGACGATTTCGTCGGTGTTGGCGGGGTTGATGTTCTCAAAGGTGGGCCCGGAGGTGAGCCACTCGCCATTGATGTAATTTCCGTAGGTTTGCATGATGTGATGAATCCTCTTACTTGGAAAAGTCCACTTTGGGTGCGACACGAGCACCGGGATCTGTTTTGAAGTAGGCGTCATTGCGGGCAAAGCCGAAGATCGACGCGGCGATATTGGTGGGGAAGCGGTCGCGGGTGGTGTTGTAATCCTGAACCACTTCATTGTACTTGCGGCGTTCGACGGCGATGCGGTTTTCAGTGCCGGCGAGTTCGTCCTGGAGACGCATGAAGTTTTCGTTGGACTTCAGTTGCGGATAGCTTTCGACGACAACCAACAGACGGGCGAGAGCGCTATCGAGCTGGCCATTGGCAGCGATCTTTTCCCCATTGGTGCGGGCCCCGGACAGGGCGGCGCGGGCGTTGGCGATGTTGGAGAAAACTTCTTTTTCCTGGGTGGCGAAGCCTTTGACCGTGTTTACAAGGTTGGGGATCAGATCGGCGCGGCGCTGGAGAGCGACGTCGACCTGGGCCCAGGTGCCTTCGATTGCTTCGCGCTTGGTGACAAGGTCATTGCGGCTGCCCATCAGCTGGCCGCCAAGTACAAGCGCGCCAATAACGAGAACACCAAGAATGATTAGAGCGGTACGCATAGTGGGTTTCCTCTAGTGGGCGTCGATCGACGCGACGAGATCTTGAATCTGCTTCAGGTAGTCTTCGAACAATTGTACTGAGTCCAGCGATTTGGGGCTGAGTTTTCCTTCCCGAAGGTCGATCAATTGCGCGAAGCAGGATGGGGCGATCAGGCCGGCTTTGTGGGCGGCTTCGAGGAGTTGGCGGCGCGACTGGGGGGCCTCGAGCTGTTTGAGCAGAAGGGCATGGCGGACGAAGAGCAGGAAAGTAGTGACGGACTCGGCCATCAGCTTGAGCAGGGGCTGGGGGTCCTGCAGGATGGGCATTGCCTTCTGGCGTAGGCGCAGAAGTTTCGAGCGGATTTCGTGTTCCAGCTGGGCGCGGTGATGGGCGGGGTCCACTGTAAGACCTGGCATTGGATCGTCGCCCCAAAGCAGGCGATGCGCCGCCTGGATGTCGATGATCTCAATGGGGAAAGCATCGGTGGATTTAAGAAACTCCTCGCGCGTGAACAACAGTGGTTGGGGGTTGTCGGCCTCACGCCACCACAGCACGAGCGGGGCTATGGCGGAGAGGGTGGCGCGGTCTATCGTTTTCGACAAGATGAGGATGTTGAGATCAGAGTGGCCCGAATCGAATTCGTTGCGGGCTGCAGAGCCATAGAGCAGGATCGAATCGAGATTGCTGCCGAGCGCGGATTGGGCGCGGCTGACGAGTTCGTTGAGTTTCTTTTCGATATCCATGATTGTCCTTACCAGTCGCTGGAGGCGCCACCGCCGCCGGAATCACCACCGCCGAAGCCGCCCCAACTGGATCCACCACCGCCGCTGCCGCCAAATCCGCCACCGCTGGGGATGATCCACGACGTGCCACCGCGACGACCGCGACGCCGGTTGCGGCCGAAAATCGAGATCAAGATGAAAATGCCCGCGACGACCAAGACGGGTATGTAATCGCGGAGTTCATCAGGTCGCTGAACTTCGCGGAACGACTGGCGAGGAGGCAATTGTTCGTCAATCGTGATGTTCTTGCCGGCGGCGATTTTAGTGCCGAGCATGCGTGTGGCTTCGATTAGCGCTGGGCCATATTGGGCGGCGCGCAGGGCGGGCCGCATGGCGCGGATGATGTCGCCGGCCACGCCGTCGGGAACGATCGGCTCGAGGCCGTAGCCGACCTCAAGACGCGACTTTCGATCGAGGATCGCGAGGAGAAACAGGGCACCTTCGTTCTTGCCCTTCACTCCAACGCCAAACTGGCGATAGAGCTTGTTTGCCACATCGTCGATGATGTCGCCGTCGAGAGTGTCGATCGTGACGATGGCGATTTGCACACCACTCGTTCGCTCCACCGCGGTGAGGTAGCGATCGATGGCTTCGCGAGAGTCGGGATCGACGACTTGGGCGAAGTCGGAAAGATAGCCTTCGGGCTTCAGCTTCGTCCAATCCGCAGCCGTGGCGCAGAGGGCGAGGACGAGGCTGAAGGCGAGGCGGAACACGCGAGTTAGCAGGTCAAGATGGATCGATCGAGCGCAAGGCCATCAACTTTACCGAGCACCGTGAGTGAGAGTTTCTCGGTGACGAAGGCGTCGCTGGCAAGCTTCTGAACTTCTTCCGCGGTGACCGCTTCAATGCTGGCCAGCATTTCGTCCATCGAGAAGAATCGACCGAAGAAAATCTGTTGGCGAGCCAGGTTGGTCATGCGCGAATTGGTGGATTCAAGCGAGAGCATGAGCGATCCCTTGAGGTGCTCCTTGGCCCGGCGCAGCTCTTCGGCTGGGACAGGGTTGTTCTTGAGATCGCGGAACTCTTCCATCACCGAGGTGATCACCTTCTGGAGAGTTTCCGCCGAGGTGCCGGCGTAGATGGCGATGGCGCCGCCGTCGCGATACAGCATCAGGTCGGACATGACAGCGTAGGCGAGGCCCTGACGCTCGCGGATGTTCTGGAAGAGTCGCGAAGACATGCCGCCGCCGAGAATCGTGTTCAGGATGTAGGAGGCGTAGCGGGTTTCGTGATCAATGGGATAGCTGGGTGCGCCGATGTAAACATGAGCTTGCTGGGTGCGCTTGTGCTTCAACACAAAGGGAGACTGGACGGTAGGCTTCTTCTGCTTCGGAAGCTTCTTGCCGACGGGGCGGCCTTCGAAGGACTTGGCCACCATATCCATGATTTGCGAGTGTTCAAGATTGCCAGTGGCGGTGATGACAATGTTGGCGGGAGTGTAGATGCGCTGGTGGTAATCGACAAGCATGTCGCGCGTGAAGCCCTGAATGGTGGGCTTGGTGCCGATGATGGGCTGCGAGAGGCCGTGGCCTTTCCAGAGATGCTTGACGAAAAGCTCGTGAACCATGTACTCGGGATTGTCGAGCTCCATCTTGAGCTCTTCGAGAATCACGCCTTTTTCTTTCTCGAGTTCTTCCGCATCGAACACAGGATTGAGAACCAGATCGGAGAGGATGTCCCAGGCGATCGGAAGGTGCTCGTCGAGGACTTTCGTGTTGTAGGAAACAAGTTCTTTGCTGGTGAAGGCGTCGAGATTGCCGCCGACGGAATCGACTGCGCGGGCGATGTCTTCAGCTGAACGGGTGGTGGTGCCTTTGAAGAGCATGTGCTCGAGGAAGTGGGCGATGCCGCGTTCAAATCCCTTTTCGAGGCGTGAGCCGGAGGCGATCCAGGTGCCGATCGAGACACTGCGAACGTGAGGCATGCGCTCGGTGACGATTTTGAGGCCATTAGGCAGCGTGGAGCTTTGGATTTCGCGGGGTGGGTTGGAATTCATTGGTGGAAGCTGACGAGAGGACGGATACTTATATTGTGACAGAGCAGCAACAAACGCTGATGGGCATGGACCTGCCCGACATGGAAGCGGCGCTGGGAGGCCGGTATCCCAAGTTTCGGGCCAAGCAGATGTATGAGGCTTTGTATTCACAGCGAAAGTTGGATCTGGCGCTGGCAAAGTCGCTGCCGGCGGCGCTGCGGGAGGAGTTCAAGACCGGAGCGCTGAAGACGGATTCGCGCTACGACAGCGTCGATGGCACGGTGCGGTATTTGCTGGGGCTGGCGGATGGCAAGAGCGTCGAGGCTGTGTTTATGCCCGAAAACGGGCGAGATACGTTATGCATCTCGTCCCAAGTGGGTTGTCCGGTGGATTGCAAGTTTTGCCTGACGGCGCTCATGGGCCTGGAGCGAAATCTGACGGCAGGTGAAATCGTCGGGCAGGTGCTGCACATCGCCGCCGCGCATCATCTGGACCCGCATGACCGCCAAATGAACATCGTCATGATGGGGCAGGGCGAGCCGTTGATGAATCTGGATGCCGTGCTGAAAGCTACACGGTTGCTGGTGGACCCTGCGGGTGTTGGAATGAGCGAGCGGCGCGTCACGGTGTCGACATCCGGGTTGATTCCGAAGATTCTGGAACTGGCAAAGTCGCCGGTGCGGCCGAAGCTCGCGATCAGCTTAAATGCATCGCATGAAGAGCAACGGATCGAGATCATGCCAATTACAAAGAAGTGGCATTTGAAAGATCTGATTGAGGTGTGTGCCGATTATCCGCTGCGAAGTTGGGAAGCGCTGACCTTCGAATACGTGATGCTGCGGGGAGTAAACGATACGGACACCGATGCGAAGCGTGTTCGCAAGATGCTCGCCAACATCAATTGCAAAGTAAATCTGATTGCGTTGAACCCAGGCCCGGGCATACCGTTTGAAACGCCCGACCCCGAGCGCGTAGCGAGCTTTCAGGAGATCGTAAAGGCTGGGATGCCGTGCTTTGTACGCAAGCCCCGCGGCCTCGACATTTACGCGGCCTGCGGGCAATTGAAGCGCATGAGCGACGAGTTAGTTCAGCTTCAGAACTAGACCATCACCGCGCGAACATTGGCGAAATGCGCAATCAGGACCGGGTCACCCGAGGCGACAAGATGGGGATTCTTCAGCCCGTTGGTGAACAGGCGCCAGGCTGAATCGCTATCGATCGAGATCCGAGTGCCTGGCGTGTTCGCAGGGCCTTCTTTGAGACCGGATGCGCTTGAGTAGTGCCAAACACCACCCGCTTCGCCAGAGATCTCAACCTCAAGCGATGCGACATCAAGATCGCGGTAGGCATACGGAATTGCACGGATAAACAATTCAAGAACTGGGCCCAGATAGCGCTTCGAGGTAATGGGCATCGCTCCCACGGCATCGCGAATCTGTTGTTGGTGATGCCAGTATTCGGTGTAGTCCCGGCCGATGTGAAACCAGTTCTGCGACTGAGTCTCGCCCGCCCATGCCACCGGAAACATGGCGGGTTCGAATGGGGCCAGCGATTCGCAATAGGCGGCATGGCGCGGCGCGGTATCCCGCAATAGATCGACGATCACGCCAGGGCTGAAACGCCGCGCTGCAAGCACCCAGGAATGATTCAACTCGTTGAGGAATTGGATGAGCGGTTGGGTCGGATCCGGCAGGAGCATGTGTGCATCCCGGCCGATAGCCAGGGTTCGAAGTTGGGTGTCGAGCATGTGAGCGGCAATGTCACGAACGGCCCAACCCTTGCAAACCGTGGGTACCAACCAATTCTCAGCACTGAGCGATTCGAGTAATGAAATCAACTCAATGTGGAGTTCGAGAAGCAGGTGTACGGTGAGCACAGGTCTCATTCTTAGAGTTTAGTCAGGCAGGATATGTGCTGATGGAATCGCGGTTGCACCTAGTTTGCTCAAATAGAATTCTCGATGCAGATTCGTTTGATGGAGGCGGGAGATGTGGCTGCGGCAGCCCACGTGCTGGCAGCGGCGCACAAGGTTGACTTTGACTTTGGCCCGATGTTGCGACGCAACCAAAGCTTAACGCCGCAGTATTGGTGGGTGATGGTGGAGCAGGAAGCAGTGGTGGGCGTGGTTGGGGCGACGGATTACGGCACATTTGCACACATCGGTTTGATGGCGATCGATCCCGGAGTTCAGATGACTGGCGCCGGGACGGCGCTGTTCGAGTATTGCTTTGAAGGGCTGCGGGCAGATGGGTTCCGGTCGATCACACTCTATTCAACCGACGCGGGGTTGGCTTTCTATCCAAGATTTGGGTTTCGGTGGGCAGGGCTGAGCACGGAATGGGTACTGCGAAAGAGGAAGAGCATCGAGCGGCGCTTTGAGGTAGGGGGCAACTTGAGTAGGGTGGCAAATTGGGACCAAGACGTCTTCGGCGGGGACCGCTGGCGTTTGATCGAAACGCTCGATGCGGAAGCCCCCGGGCGTGTCTTAGTTGCGCGCGATCCCGCAGGAACGGTGCAAGGATTCGCCGTGGCGCAGCCGGTGGTGATTGGGCCGTTTGCGGCGAGTTCGCCTGAGGTGGCACGAGATTTGCTGGACGCGGCGCTCGATCTTGACTACAACGCCTCACCTCGAGTGATCCTGCCCGATGCGCATGCCGAAGGGGAGACACTGTTGATCGCAATGGGATTTGGTGCTTTCCGCACTTCGCGATACTTCATTTGGGGCGAAGCGCCAGTGCAACGGCGAGGATGGATGTACGGACAGGGAGCTTATTCGCTCGGCTAAGCTTCTGACTGAGCGTGAGCCTCTTTGGCTAAGCTCTTGTTGTCGTAAACGGTGTGGACTCGATCGTCGAAGCGGCCAAAAATCATCTTTCCCGCAGTGGTTTGCAGCACGCTGGTGACAGCGATATCGATGGTCTTTGAGATCATTTTGCGAGCATTGTCGACGACCACCATGGTGCCGTCGTCGAGATAGGCGACGCCCTGGCTGTGCTCCTTACCCTCTTTGAGGATGAACACGCGCATTACCTCACCAGGCAGAACCACAGGACGCATCGCGTTTGCGAGATCATTGATGTTTAGTACCTGAACCCCATGCAGTTGGGCGACTTTGTTCAGGTTGAAGTCATTGGTGACGATTTTGCAGTCGTACATCTTGGCGAGTTCAATCAGCTTCAGATCAACCTCTCTTATCTGAGGAAAGTCGTCTTCGACGATCTGGATCTGCAGTTTGGGCATCTTCTGAATGCGCTGCAGAACATCGAGGCTGCGACGGCCGCGATTGCGCTTCAGGCCGTCGCTCGAGTCGGCGACCTGTTGCAGCTCACGAAGGACAAACTGGGGGATGATCAGAACCCCATCGATAAACCCGGTCTCTATAATGTCTGCGATGCGGCCATCGATGATCACGCTGGTATCGAGAATCTTGAACGCGGCGCTTTTCGTCGAACTTTCGCCCCCAAAGATACCGCCAAGGGCGGCAAGGTTGAGAAGATCGCCCTTGGTTGCCCCAAGAATGAGACCTACGTAGCCCATCAGGAGCAGGGTGGCGACCTGAAGAAACGGCACCGTGCTGGAGGAATCAATGATCGACTGGCGAAGCACCATCGAAATCAAAAATGCGCCGAGGATACCGAGGATCGAGCCAATGGCTGCACCGATCAGGCGCTTCAGGCTGATCTCTCGTAGCCGAATTTCAAGGATGACAACAGCGGAACCAAGTGCGACGCCAAGGCCGGCAGCCACGATGGGATCGAGTTGAAAGGGCCGCATGTACCAGGCGGAAAGCGCAAGGCAGAGGGCGAAAAGGGCGCGGATGAGAATGAGATCGAGCATAAAAGCCAAACCCGGTGCCTCATTCTAGCACCGGGTTTGGAATTGTTAAGCGGTCTGTTACGAGAGGTGAGCGGGCGAGCTAGAGAGCTTTTGCGAGCTCTTCAGCAAAAGCGGAGGTTCCGCTGGGCTTGCCGCGGCGCTTGGCACCACGATCACGATTGCCAGCAGAGGCAGCGGCAGAACGGTCTCCCATCGGGGGACGGTCGCCAGCCGGACGGTCGCCAGCCGGGCGATCTCCGGCGGGACGGGCTCCGGCAGGAGCGCCATCGCGACGACGGTCGCCTCCCATGCCGGGACGACGGTCACCTCCCATGCCGGGACGACGGTCACCTCCCATGCCGGGACGACGGTCTTCAGACCGGCCCATCGGGGCGGCACCTTTGCCTTTAGGGGGTTGTGCTGGATTAGCACGAAGCAACTTGTCTTCGAGCGGCGCACGGTCAAACCTACGAATGATTGCCTGCATCTCTTCCGCATTGGGCGCTTCGATGAAGGCAAAGCCTTTGGACTCCTGGGTCTCGGGATTGCGGATTACTTTGATGGAATCGGCAACCAGAGCTTCGGCATTCAACCATAACTGGATGTCATCGGCCGTAACCCAGGTGGGTAAATTGCCAAGAAAAACGGTAAAACTCATTCGGTGGAGCGTCTCGCTAACAGGGGATCTGACGAAGGTTGGTGAGAAATTGCAGTCGTCAGGCAGCATTAAGGATAGCACCAAATATTTCCACTAACAAGCATTCAGTTATCTTCATGCAACTTTTTTTCGCTTTGGATTGAAGGACTTGATGGAGAATTGTGACAATTTTCTGAATTCCAGAGCTGCTGCCGATAAGTAGCCAAGGGGTGAGTGTCTCTTTGATGGAAAGTACGCAAATTCATATCGAAGCCCCAACTCCGGCCGCGATTCCGGCGACCGAAATGGGTCATTCTTTGCCTGCTTTGATGCAGACACACGCGGAACCAAGCTCAAAATCTGTTGTCGAACAGGTGGAGGGGATTGCTGAAGCGAAAACGCGCCAGTTTGAAGCCTCGCAATCACACAGCCTGCGGATGGCAGAAATGTACCAGCGGATCAGCGAGTTACTTGAGTTGCTGCACGACCGGATCGCGGAAGATACCTATTCGCGGCAGGAGTCATTGGAACCCCTGGCGCAATCGATGACGGCAGCCTTCGAAGAGCTGCAGCAGCAAATGCATGCCAGTGAAGAGCGGCAACTGGCGACCATCGAGAACACGTTCAAGCATTGGGAGAGCAAGCGGGAGAGTGAATCGGCCGGCCAGGTGCTCGAAATGGAGAGCTCGCATTTACAGGCACAGATCGAAGTGAACCGCTTGCTGCGAGTGATGTGGCTGGGTACGGGCCTGGCGGCTGCCGGTGCCGGGCTGGCTTTGTTTTTGCTGAGCAACTGAGCGGCCAAGCTTGATAATCTCAAAGGAATGGCTCGCGCTTATTCTTCAGTACCCCGCCCCGTCGCGCCTGTATCGACCGGGCTTCGCAAGATTGTCACTCCGATTCCGGCACCAGGCTCCCTTGAGACCATAGCCACGCTTCACCGGAACGAACCCATTGCGATGCAAGGCCAGCCACCTGTGGTTTGGGACCATGCCGAGGGCTTTCAGGTTTACGACAAGTGGGGAAACTGCTGGATTGACTGGTCCAGCGGCGTTCTGATCACCAACGCCGGCCACGGACGGAAAGAAATCGTAGACGCGATCGTGAAGCAGGCGCAGTCCAAATTGCTCACAAACTACTGCTTCCCCAGCGAGATCCGGGCCCAATTGACGCAGCGGCTGGTGGATCTGCTGCCAGAGCCGATGAAGAAAGTCTTCTTGCTCACCACCGGCTCTGAAACGGTGGAGTGCGCCATCAAACTGTCGCGCGCTCACGCTCTCAAGCACCACGGCCCGAACAAGAACATCATCGTCAGCTACGAAAAGGCATTCCACGGGCGGACTCTTGGCAGCCAGCAGGCTGGCGGCATTCCGGCGCTGAAGGAATGGATCGTCAATCTCGACCCTGGGTTTGTTCAGATTCCCTTTCCGGATGGCTTCCGGACGCCTGACACCAGCTTTGCGTTCTTTCTGGAGAGCCTGGCCAAGCAAGGCGTGGATCCGTCACGGATTGCCGGGGTGATCCTTGAGACCTACCAGGGCGGTAGCGCGAGCTTTGCGCCGGTGGAATACATGAAGCGCATGTATGAGTGGACGCGGCAGCATGACATCGTCCTGACTTGCGATGAAGTGCAGGCTGGCTTTGGTCGTACCGGCAAGCTGTGGGGCTTTGAGCACTATGAAATCGTGCCGGACCTGACGACCTGGGGCAAGGGTGTTTCCAGTTCGCTCCCGCTGGCCTTTGTTGCCGGGCGGCCAGATCTGATGGACCTCTTTCCGGCAGGCAGCATGACGAGTACGCATACAGGCAATCCGGTTTGCTGTGCAGCGGCACTGGCGTCGATCGATATCGTCATCAATGAAGGGCTGGTGGAAAACTCCCGCAAGATGGGGGACTTGATGCTCGAGCGGCTCCGTGGCCTGAAGGCAAAGTATCCCGAAGTGATCGGCTGCGTCGATGGCAAGGGGCTGGTGGCCGGTGTGGCTTGTATCAAGCCCGGCACGCTGGATCCAGACCCGGACCTCGCCTTCCATATCGTGAACCGAATGATGGAGAAGGGGGTCTTATTGTTCTCCCCGGTCGGTTTCGGCGGCGGAACCGTAAAGATCTGCCCGCCCTTGTGCATCACCGAAGCAGCGATTGAAGAATCCACGGCCGTGCTGGCTGAGTGTTTCGCCGAAGCCCTCGTTGCCCAATGAGAATGCACGTAACCGTCATCGGCGGCGGCATGATCGTGCATGATCAGATCCTGCCGTCGCTCTATCAATTGCGACGAAAGGGGCTGATCGGCAACATCACGATCTGTGCGCGCAACAAGAAGACGCTTGACGATTTGGCGGCCAACGAGCGGATCAAAACTGCTTTTCCGGATGAATCGTTTATCGCGACAACAGCTCCTTACAAGGACGTGCTCGAGAACGCCGCAGAACGCAACCTCGCGATCATCGCGCTGCCCGATCAGATCCACTTTGATGCCGTCATGACAGCGCTCGGCGCCCAGCAACATGTGGTTTGTGTGAAGCCGCTGGTTCAAACCATCCAGCACGCCAGAATGATCGAAAAGGCCGCGGCGGACCAGCAGTTGTTTGTCGGAATCGAATATCACAAGCGGTTTGACGACCGGGCGTTGATGGCGCGGGACCGTTACCGGCAAGGCCGCTTTGGCGAATTTCGCCTGGGTACGGCCCGACTGTTCGAGAAATGGTATTACCGCCACTCGAACTTTCAGAACTGGTTCTCGATGAAGAACTCCGATGCCTTCACGTACATCGGGTGCCACTATGTGGATCTCGTGGCCTTCATTACCGGGCTGATGCCGGTGAGCGTATCTGTCGCTGGCGTGCCAGAGAAATTCCCCAACGGCACCGAGGCCTGGATGTGGACCGATGCGCGGGTGCGATGGTCGAATGGCGGGTTGTTAAATGTGCAGAACGCTCTGGGCTATCCGGATCAGGGCCCGGGATCGAATACGCAAGGCATGACGTTATGGACGAGCCAGGGCGATTCGGGCGGCTTTCTGAATCACATCGATTCGCATCGCGGGCTTGAGTATTGCTACGTCGATGGTGGTTACTCCGAGCCAAGCCCAGACTACTTGCAGTATGTACCGAACCACCTCGGTGGCGGCGAGCGTGTGGTGGGCTATGGGTACCGTTCGATTGAGGCGCTGGTTGAGGCGGCTCAGGCGGTGGAAGCAGATCGCGGCAATCTCGCTCTCATCGAAAAGCAGGGAATCATTGCTACGCCGGCAAATTCCAGCTACAACGAACTGGTGACGGAAGCGGCCCGACTATCGCTTGAAAATGACGGCCGAGAAGTGCTGATTCAATATGGCAACCTGCCGTTTGTTCATCTCAAGAGCTACCTTTAGTCTGCGCAAGCTCTCGCCTGAGCCAGGCGCGAGCGAATTGCCAATCGCGGCGGACTGTGACGGTAGACACGTCAAGCACCTCGGCGGTCTCCTCAATGCTCAGGCCCGCAAAGAAGCGCAGTTCGACCACCTTCGCCTTGCGGGAATCCAGGACTTCGAGTGCCTTTAAGGCCACATCGAGTTCGAGCCAATCGAGGGAGCGGTCTGTTTCGCTCGCTGCGGCGCATTCCTCAAAAACCAGCGGTACCACCAACCCCTCACCACGCTTGAGCCTCTTGCCGGAGCGCGCAAGATCCACCAGAATACGGCGCATCAGTTGCGCGGAAAGCGCAAAGAAGTGAGAGCGATCCTGCCATTGCACTTGCTTACAATCGATGAGTTTCAGGTATGCCTCATTGACCAGTTCAGTGGCCTGGAAGCGGTGCTCGGGTCGTTCCTTGCTTAGGTAGCGCTGGGCCAGTCGGCGGAGTTCACTGTAGACGATCGGGGCCAGACGCTCCATCGCCGTCGGGTCCCCGCCATTCCAGGCAAGCAGAAGCTGCGTGATTTGCGGTTCTGGCGTGGGAGAACTCATCCTGACTAATTATTGTATCCACTGCTTATTTTGCCTTTTGTTCTCCTAAAGAGGTATCTCTATAGAGTGAGCAATTTGCTGTTCGACTTTCCCGAAGACGAAACTACTCGCAAGGCTTTGCCGATTCCAAGGCGAGAGACCGTGATGCAGGCGGTTGAGCGCTTCGAAGAGATTTCAACCAAACCGGAGTCGCCGGTGCGGTCGATCCGGCATGTGCCGGCGCGGGAAGGTCAGTATGCGCCGATCCCTGCCGCAGTGGATGCCAGGATTACCGAGGCTTTGGCCTCTCGCGGAATCAAACAGCTTTACTCTCATCAAGCGGCTGCGTTTGAGCATGTGCATGGAGGCCGCAATGTAGTGATCGTGACTCCGACGGCTTCGGGCAAGACGCTTTGCTACAACTTGCCGGTGCTGAACAAATTGCTTGAAGATCCTGGTGCACGGGCGTTGTATTTATTCCCCACCAAGGCGCTGGCTGAAGATCAATTGAACGAGTTACACGGAGCTGTGGAGCAGATGGGGTCTGACCTGAAGTGCTTCACCTATGATGGCGACACTCCTCAAGACGCTCGCCGGGCAATCCGCGAGAGGGCCAACGTCGTGCTCACCAATCCCGACATGCTGCACTCGGGAATCTTGCCGCACCACACCAAGTGGGCCAAGCTATTCGAAAATCTACGCTACTTCATCATCGATGAGCTGCATTACTATCGCGGCGTCTACGGTAGCCATCTGGCGAACATCATTCGCCGGCTCAAACGGCTCTGCGAATTCTATGGCTCAAAGCCGCAGTTCATCTGCTGCTCGGCCACCATCGCGAACCCGAAGGAGTTGGCTGAAGCCATCACGGCCGAGCCTTTTGCGCTGGTCGATCAGAATGGCGCACCTTCGGGGGAGAAGTTTTTCGTAATGTACAACCCGCCGGTGGTAAACCGCCAATTGGGGATCCGGCGGAGCTACCTGCACGAGTCGCGGCGGATTGCGATCGACGCGATCCAGCGGGGCCAACAAACACTGGTGTTCGCCAACAATCGCCTCGCCACAGAGATCCTGGTTACTTATCTCAAGGATGCTGTTGAAAAAGGGGCGACACCAAGCGGGATGATTCGTGGCTATCGAGGTGGCTACTTGCCCAAGGAGCGGCGTGAGATCGAAGCCAAGCTGCGCTCTGGCGAGATACGCGGTGTCGTAGCCACCAATGCGCTTGAACTGGGAGTCGACATCGGCTCGCTCGACGCCGTCGTTTTGGCGGGATACCCAGGCACGATCGCTTCCACATGGCAACGGTCGGGCAGAGCCGGGCGCAGGCAGAATACTTCTCTCGCCGTGATGGTGGCCAGCTCGGCACCGCTCGACCAGTTCATTGTCGAGCATCCTGATTATTTCTTCGGCCAGCCGCCGGAGCGGGCGACGATCAACCCTGACAACACGGAGATTCTGATCAACCATCTGAAGTGCGCAGCCTTTGAGTTGCCGGTGCGGGAAGGCGAAAAATTTGGGCCTCACGATACCGGCGAGTTGTGCGAGTTTTTGAAGGAGCTGGGCCTAGTGACTCATTCGGCCAAGGCCTGGCACTGGACCAGCGATAGCTACCCGGCTGACGCGATCAGCTTGCGCGCGGTGACGAGCGACAACTTTGTGGTGATCGACGTGACGGATGGGAACACGATCATCGCCGAGGTCTCATTCCCTGTCGCGCTGGTGACGTTGCACGAGAAGGCAATTTACCTGCATGAGGCGCGACAGTACCAGGTAGAAAAATTCGATTATGAGCAGAGAAAGGCTTTTGTGCGTCGGGTGGATTGCGACTACTTCACGGATGCTATCGACTATACGCAGGTGAAAATCCTAGAGGAGTTCGATCAACGCCCAATCCAGCGGGCGCAGGCCTGCCATGGGGATGTGCGGGTCAACCGGCAGATCGTGGGCTTTAAGAAGGTAAAGTTCTACACGCTCGAAAACGTCGGCGCGGGCAACTTAGCAATGCCCGAGCAGGAGATGCACACTACCTCCTGGTGGCTGCACTTCCCGGCCGAGTTTCTCAATCAGCTTGAGCAATACACCCCGTCGGAGAGGGCCAACGGCCTCGCTGGCCTCGCCAATGCGCTGCGGGCAGTGGCCGCAATGCTAGTGATGTGTGATCCGCGCGACATCGGCACATCGTTGACAGAGGAAATCGCCGGCGGCCTCGTGGCCTGGGAACCGAATTTGTACCTCTATGACACCTACCCGGGTGGCATTGGCCAGTCGTTGCCGCTGTTTAATCAGACGAAGCGTTTGCTTGAAGGCGCTGAAGAATTGATCTCACGGTGTGGCTGCGAAGCGGGCTGCCCGAGTTGTGTCGGGCCTGTCGGTGAAGTGGGGGAGAAGGGTAAAGAAGCGGCACTGGCGATCTTGAGTTTGTTACGTGCAGGCGTGACCCCTTCGATTGCGAGCGAAGAAGTGCCATTCTAGCTGTATGAAAAAAGTGGCGTCGGTGGAGGAGTACCTTTCCGGTGTGCCAGAGCCCGCCCGGAGCACGCTCGAAAAAATGCGCAAGACGATCCTTGCGGCCGCGCCCAAGGGGACGGTGGAGACCATCGCATATAGGATGCCCGCCTACCGGCTTGGCAAGCCGCTCGCCTACATCAGAGCTTTCAAGAATCATTGCAGCTACTTTCCCGCTAGCGGCGGGGTGACAAAGTTGCTCGGCAGAGAGTTGCAGAAGTATCGGGCAGCAAAAGGGACGATTCAGTTTGCTCACACTGCACCTCTCCCTGCCGCGTTGGTGAAGAAGTTGATCGCAGCGCGCCTGAAAGAGATCGAAAGCTAGCATGGCAAAAGAGAAGCGGCGCTACCAACGAATCGAAGTCAACGAACCGGGATCCGTATCCTGGGAAACCGAAGAGGGCAACACTTACTCCGATAAAATCCTTCTGCTCAACCTGGCAGAGAACGGGGCGATGCTCGAAATGAATCATAAGCTGCCCTACCGTCAGGCGGTGCAGGTGAAGGTGCCAAGTTGGGAAATCGATGGCTCAGGCACGGTTCGCTACGTTCAGCAGCGGGGCTTGAAGTATCGCGTGGGCATCGAATTGTTTCATCAAATCAATGCCAAGCCCAATCGCAACCGCTGGACATAGATAATAGAGATTCATGGTTATTACTGGGATCTGGTACGCATTGGGCCTCGCCATCGCGGGAGCGCTTACGGGCTACCTCACAAAATCTGCCTGGCTCGGCGTGCCTTTTTATTTGCTTGCGGTGTTTTGCCTCTGGTTCTTCAGAGATCCAGATCGCGTGATTGCTGAGGGTCCGGTGGCGGTTTCGCCGGCTGATGGCAAGGTGGTTTCAATCACCAAAGATCCCGATGGCCGTACGCGGCTTGGCATTTTTCTGAATGTTTTCGACGTTCACGTGAATCGGTCTCCGATTGCGGGCAAGATTACCCGGCGCACCTACAAGCCCGGAAAGTTTCTGGTGGCAAGCGTCGATGCCGCAGCGACCGAGAACGAGCAGAACACGTTTGTTGTTGAGGGCGAAGGCACGACGATCGAGTTCAGCCAGATTGCTGGGCTGATCGCCCGCCGCATCGTCTGGTACAAGGACACGGGTGCCAGCGTCGAGCGAGGCGAACGTGTGGGGCTAATCAAATTTGGTTCTCGTGTCGACGTATTATTCAACGAAGACTGGAAGCTGGCCGTCGCCCTGGGCGAACGCGTCTCGGCTGGGTCAAGCGTGATTGCGAAGCGGGTGAAATAGACAAAACATGGCACTGCGACTGTCGGAAAGATTGATTGACCCGAAGAGCCCCGAGCGAAGACCGCGACGAGCCGCTTACGCATTGCCAACCTTGTTCACGGCCGCCAACGTGTTTTTTGGTTTTCTGGCAATTACCAAAACGATTGATGGCACGCTGAGAGCGGCCTCGCAGGGAGCCGTGTCTATTCCTGAATATGCGCTGGCGGCGCAGCTGATCGGTGTTGCAGTGGCTTGCGATGGCCTTGATGGCCGCATTGCGCGCATGACCAACACGGTGAGCGATTTTGGACGCGAACTCGACAGCCTTGCCGATGTGATCACATTCGGCATTGCACCGGCCGTCCTGGCCTTTTGCTGGGGCTTTTACTTTGTCACGCACAATATCGAGCCGGCCATGCGCGACCAGATCTTGCAGGGTGGCTACTTCCTCGCTTTCGTCTACTTGCTTTGCGGAGCCGCGCGGCTGGCGCGGTTTAACGTGGTGACCAATCCAGTGCCGAAGAATCCTGGCCGGCCAGACCGCAAGTATTTTGTTGGGCTCCCAATTCCCGCTGCAGCCGCGTTTATCGCGAGTATCGTCTATGCGGCCAACAGTGTGCCGATCGAAAACTGGATTATCTCCTTGTTGTGGCTGGCGCTGCTGGCCTTGTTGAGTTTCCTGATGGTCAGCACCTGGCGTTATCGCAGCTTTAAAGATCTGAATCTGCTGCAGCCTCGCTCGCCTTTGAGCCTCATTTTGCTCGGAAGCTTGATCTTCATGATCTGGAATTATTCGCAGCCGGTGCTGTTCGCCATGTGCCTCACTTATACGTGCAGTGGAATCCTGGTGCGAATTGGCGGGCTGCTGCGACGGCGTCCGACCGAAGTGGCGACGCCTGTGGAGAATACAACCCTTGGCTAAACCGAAGTTGGCACTCGTCGGCGGGCAGACTCTGCTGGGCCGCGAAATTCGTGAGCAGGCGACGATGTTTGAAGTGCTCGCCATGGATTCCACCGACGACGAAGGCAAGACCCTCGTCCGGGATGCAGACGACCTCGCCTTGATGTCGCCCGTGGATCAGAAGGGCATTGAATCAGCTGCGATCGTGATGCTGGCTGGAGATCTTGAATCCACCGCCAAAGTGCGCAAGATGCGCGCGAAAGATCTGATCGATCTGACGGGGATTCTTGAAATCGATCCCAGCGCCCGGTTGCGTTCGCCGTTGAGCGAGCCGCGCAGGGGCGATACACCCGCGCCAGTCGAAGTAATCGCGCATCCGGCCGCCACCATGCTCGCGTTGTTCTTGAGCACCCTGGAGGCCGCCGCACCGGTTGAGCGATCCATTGGGAATCTGTTTCATCCTGCCAGCGAGTTCGGTACGCCCGGCATCACGGAATTGCAGCAGCAGACGATTGCGCTGTTGAGTTTTCAAGCTGTGCCGAAGCAGGTCTTCGATACTCAAGCTGCCTTTGCGATGCTGGCGCGGCTGGGCGAAGAATCCCAGCACAAGATTGAGAAGATCGAGCAGCGCGTGCTGCGGAATCTTGCGACGCTGCTAAAGGGTATGGCCCCGATGCCATCACTGCGGATTTCCCAGGCCCCTGTCTTTCATGGGTTGAGCGCATCCATTTGGGTTGAATTCAAGACCACACCAGACCTCGACCGCATTGGCGAGTTGCTGAAAAAGGCTGGGCTCGATTTGCACGATTCGACTCTGGAGCCACCCAATAACGTCGGGATTGCAAACCAGGATGGAGTCGCCGTGGGAGCCATCGAGGCAGACCCCGGCAATCCCCGGGCAGCCTGGTTCTGGCTGGCGGCCGACAATCACCGTTTGATCGCGCAGAATGCGATGCTGGTGGCGAAGGAAAGGATTTAGCGCAGTGAATCGACGCGGTTTTATTATGAGTGCGGCGGGGGCGTTGGTGACAAGTTCCTGCGGCTATCACGTGGCTGGCAAGGCAGGCTTGATGCCAAAGACTATCCAATCGATCGGCATCCCTCCGTTTACCAACCCCACCACTCGCTACAAACTCACCGAGAAGCTTCCGATCGCGATCACGCGAGAGTTTCTGGCTCGCACCAAGTATCAGATCCTGCCGGATGCCAACGGCGCCGATGCCATTCTGCAGGGATCGATCGCAACCGTTATGGCCTTCCCTACTGTGTTTGACCCGACAACGGCTCGCGCAGCGGGTGTGCAAATCCAAGCCCTGCTTGCCGTGAAGTTTACGCAGGTAGCCGGCGACAAGGTTCTTTACGCCAACCCGATGATGGACTTCAGGCAGCGCTATGAGATCTCGACCGATCCGCGCGCTTACTTCGACGAATCGACACCGGCCTTCGACCGAATGAGCCGCGATTTAGCATCCAGTGTGGTCACCGCGATTCTCGAGAATTTCTAACCATGACGGCGGAACAGTATTTATCGGTCTTGCAGAAGCAGGGTGCGCCTGCGGTGAGCCTGTTTCTGGGGCCTGATGGATATCTTCGCGGGCTTTGCAAAGAAGCGCTGATCGCCGTAACGCTGCCCACCCCTGAGGATCGCGAGAGTGGCTGGAGCCGTTGGGACCTCACCGAAGTCAGCCTGCCGCAGGTGCTGGACGACGCGGCTTCGATGTCTCTGTTTGCCTCTCGAAGATTAGTCTGGGTGGCCGGCGCCGAAGGAGTGTTGCCGCGAGGGCGCGCCAAGCAGGACGAAGAGACCATCGGCGCGAAAGAACTGGCGCACTATCTGGCCAACCCGACGCCCGGCACGACGATTGTCTTCGACTGCTCGCGCTATGAGCTGGATGGAGAAGACAAAACCAAAATTGAGAATTTGCGAAAGTTCTTTTCCGCTTTGAAGGCGACGGTCGAGTTCCCGAGGTTTTCGCCGGATATGGCAAAGCGGCTGGCCAAAGATCTGGCCGCCGAACGCAAGCTGAAAATCGGAAACTCCGAGCTCGATTTGTTGGTGGAGGCTACTGGGGCCGACGCGTCGCGCCTGAGCCAGGAAATTGAGAAGCTCGCTCTGTTCTTGAAGCCCGGAGAGGTGGCAACGGCGGATACGATCACCGCACTGGTCCCCAACGCGCGGGCAGCCAATATCTTTGCGCTCGTGACGAGCATTGGTCGTGGAGATCGGGCCAAGAGCCTCGACATTTTGGATACGTTGATTCGCGAGGGCGAATACCTGCCGCTGGCGCTGTCGTTTCTGGGGGGGCAATTCCGGCTGGCGCTGGCCGCGCACGAAGCGAAAGTGAAGGGTGCGGCTCAAATCCAGAGCCATTTCAGCAAATTGGGGTATCCGATCTGGAAGGTGCGTCCGGAGCAGATCGAACAGATCATGAACGCATTCGCGCCTGGCCGGCTGAAACGCGCAATCCTATTGACTTACGCGGCCGATCAGGCGCTTAGAGACACCCGTCCTGATGACAAGACGGTGATGGAAGATTTCGTCTGGAAGGTTACTGCAAAGGCGGGGTAAAAGAAAGAAGGGAACTTAGGCCGCGATCGCTTTGAGGCGACGGGTCAGGCGGCTCTTGTAGCGAGCAGCGGTATTCTTCTTGATTACGCCCCACTTTGCGCCGCGATCTACGATCGAGAACACTTCGGTGAGTTGCTTGGTGGCTTCGCCGACGTTCTTTTCAGCGAGGTGCTTGCGCATGATCTTGATCGCGCCTTTGATGCGGCTGCGGCGGGCCCGGTTGGCCGCGGTGCGACGTTCCGTGATCCGGACGCGCTTCAGGGATGTAACTGTATTCGCCATACTAAACCATCTACCAAACTAACACAGGTTTACCATCGACCGCTACATCGTGGGCTCAATCGAGTGCAAGATCGCCGCGCTAGAACTGGAATCGCCCAACAAGCAGGATGTGGCCGTTGGCAGTACCGACGTCGGCGAATGCTCCGCGCGTGCCCGTGAAGCGACCGAAAGCAGGCAGGTTGTTGACGTTGTAGCTCGAACCAGGATTCGAGAATTGCGGCTGCTTCTTGGGGAAGAAGTTGTTGGCGTCCAAGCGGAGCTGGAAGCGGTGCTTCTCCTTCAGGGTCCACCATTTGGCTAATGAAAGCTGGGTCCAGTTGAGCCCCGGACCCTCAAACGTATTCCGCCCCAAAGTCCCTGGCGTGAACGATGCCGGATAAGCGAATGCGGCGGGATTCAAGTAAGAATTCTGCGCGGCCACCGGGAACCGGTTCGGGCCGATCGACCAGTCGCCGTTAACGGCAGCCTGGTGTGTCGTCAGAATGTTCGGCCGTGATTCGCCCGCCAAATATTGATTCGGCGAACCGCCGAAGCCCACTGTAAACGGCTGGCCGCTCTGGAAAGTTTGCGTCCAGGTGAGTTCCCAACCGCCGAAAGCGTGATTCAAAACCCGATTGGATTTCAGGAAGGCACGCCCCGCGCCGAAGGGAAGCTCATAGTTCATGACGCTGACAAACCGATGCCGGATGTCCGTGCTTGAGCGGCCTTTCTCCAAGCGCCGGTTGTAGAAAGTGATGCCGTTGTCGCCGCCGTCGCCTTCATTCTCGTTGAGCGTCTTGTTCCATGTGTAGAAAGCGTTAAAGCCAAGTCCTCTGTCGAAACGGCGCTCCACCCGAAACGTGCCGCCGTGATAGCTGTTGTGACCGTAGTTCGAGAAATGCTGGATCGAACCGAACTGCGTGTATGGCTTAAAGTTCTGCTGGGCCCGGAAGATATTGCCAAGCGTTGCAGGATCCCGCGAGACGTCGAGCGGAATCGCGTTCATGTCCCAGTTGTTGATCATGCCCACACCGGATTGCCCCTGATACTGCACGTCGAGGAGCAAGTTGCGTGCGAACTCCCACTGCACGCCGCCTGACCAGCTCTGCACGTAGGGCATCCGCATATTCGGATCCCACCAGGCCGCCGCGCGCCCAGAGAAGTTCTGGCCGATGAACGGTACCGAACCGTCGGGCTGCCGTGCATAGGTGAAGTTGGGCGGACCCTGCGAAAGCCGGAAGACGTGCCGCGGATCTCCAACCGGCGACGCAATTGTGGCGTTCGCCAAATACTCCTGGAACAGGATGTTTGCCCCGGTTGAGAAGATATCCTGATGTACGATGCCGTACGACGCGCGGAAGACAAACTTCGGCGCGAAGTTCCAGGCCAGGCCCAGGCGGGGTGCAAAGTTATTAAGGTCTTTCTTCGATAGCGCACCTTTCGGATGCGTGATAGCGCCCATCAATCCGGTGATCGGATCTCGCACTGCGGGATCGAACTGCGATTGTTGTCCGTACTTCGTCTGGAACGGCGACTCATACGAGTAGCGGACGCCGAGATTCAACGTCAAACCGCGCACAGGCTTCCAGTCGGTTTGCACGTACCATTGATGGCTCCACCAGCGCGGTAGCCACGAAGCAAATTCCTCCGTGTAAGTCGCGCTCCCCACCGTACCCAACAGGAAGTTCGCGAACGGCTGGCCGGTGTTGGTGCCGGTGCCAAAGGGCAGATTGGTGCCGATGAAGTTGTAGGTACCGCCAGGCAGTGCGCCGGCCGTGCCGTTGTAGCGCGTCCGGATCAGTTCATAGCCGAACTTGATCGTGTGCTTGCCAGTGATTTTCGTAACGTTGTCCTGAAAGGTGAAATCTTCGCCGATGTTCTGGAAGCTCGGCAGCCCCGCCAGGCCAAAGCCGATATTGAAGTAGGGAAACGTGGCACCGCTGACATTCGGGATCCCCAACTGTTTGGCCCAATCCTGATTTGCTGTCAGTGCCGTCTCGCGTCGGGCACGTCGATTAAATCCCGCACGGAACTCGTTATTCATCGTCGGCGACAGAATGAGCATGTCGGAGAACACCATGTTGATGTGGTCGACTGGGGCAGGCTGCGCGTTCGGATCAATGTCGCGCCAGTTGTTGAACTGCGCGAGGTGATCGCCCTTCCATGCCCGATGCCGCGCTTGAGAATAGCGACCGAAGATCTTGTGTGTCGAAGTGAACTGATGGTCAATCTTCGCGTCCCAGCGCGTGCGACGGATCTGCTTGATCAAGTTTTCCACGAGGTTGTTGTTGGGACCCGTTGCCGAAAAGTCGCCCGGACGGTTCGGATCGGCCAGCGGCCTGCGGTCGAGGAAGTTCTTCACCGCCGGATCAATCAGGCTCGACGGAATCACGTTGCCTGGAAACAGATCCCGCGTCCAGCCATTGTTCGCCGTGATCGACGGATCCTGGCGAGTCGTGAAAGGATTGCGGATCGCAAGCGCACCGGGGAAGTTGAAGTTGCCGGCCCGCATCTCAGGCGTTGGCACCGTCGCAAACGCAGAACTTGCTCCCGCGTTTTCGAAGTGTTGCTCCCACCCGGCCAGCCAAAACGTCTTGTCGCGGCCCTTGTAGAGTTTCGGCAGCACCATGGGACCGTGGAAGAGGAACGTCCGTTCCTGGTACATGAATGGATTCGTGCGTGCGTTTTGCTCAAGGAAGTGCCGGTGGATCATGTTCCGGTTGATGTAGCGAACCTCGCCCGAGCCATGAAGTTGATTCGTGCCGGACCGGAAGACGATCGACATCAAGCCGCCCGCCGAATGCCCCAACTCCGCCGGCGAGCCCGTCGTATAAAGCTTCACTTCTTCAAACGCATCTTGCGTGGTCGAGATTTGTGCGTCCGTGCCGTTGGTGTTGCCGATGCCCGGTTCCTTGCCATTGATGCCGTCTACCGTGTAACCCATCGCCCGCGCCCGCTGCCCCAGCACAGTGAATCCACCGATACTATTCGCACCGGGCATGTAGTTCATGATCCGGATCGCGCGCTTTTGACTCAGCGGCACCTTGATCAGCAGATCGCCGTCCAAGACCTGCCCGGAACTCGACGTCTCCGTCTCGAGCAACGGAGCCGCGCCTGACACACTCACGCTTTCCGTCACCGCGCCCAATTCCATCGTGATGTTGATACGCGGCATTTCGCCGGTTCGCACGACGATGCCTTCTCGGGTGTATCTCTTGAAACCGGCCGCTTCTACCGTCATGCGATACTCGCCCGGCGCCAGATAGGGCAGGTAATAGGATCCCTCGGCTGTCGTCGTTGACTCTGATGTGAACGCCGTTGTCGTGCTGATCGCCGTGACCTTCGCGCCTGCCAGCACCGCCCCTGATGAATCGGAGATCGTGCCCACCAGGGTCGCGGTTCCCGCTGTCTGGCCCAATGCCGTCACTATCGAAATCGCAAAGATGAATAGATGCTTCAGCACAAGCTGACCCTCCAGTAGTAATTCAGGTGCACTAAATCATATCCCTCAAACAGTGTCAATGCACCTGTCGTTAGCTCGATATCATGAAGGAAAGCCGCATGCCTGACAACCTCATCATCGCCAATCGTGAATTCCGGTCCCGTCTGCTCATTGGGACGGGGAAATACCGGAGTTTTCCCGAAATGCGCGATTGCCATGAGGCCTCTGGTGCTGAGGTGGTCACCGTTGCCGTTCGTCGCGTTGAGCTGGACCGGACTCAGGAGAGCCTGCTGAATTACATCGACGGCGAAAAGTTCTTTCTCTTGCCGAACACCGCTGCTTGTTACACCGCCGACGAAGCGATCCGGACGGCGCGGCTTGGCCGCGAAGTGGGCTTGTCCGATTGGGTGAAGCTTGAGGTGATCGGAGACCCCAAGACCCTCTATCCAGATGTCATTGGCCTGATCGAAGCGACGCGGATACTGGTGAAAGAAGGCTTCACCGTACTGCCGTACACAAACGATGATTTGATTGTGGCGCGCAAGCTGATCGATGCGGGGGCGGCTGCGGTGATGCCGATGGGCGCACCGATCGGCTCCGGATTGGGTATTCAGAATGCCGCGAACTTGCGCATCTTGCGCGAGATGATCACTGAGGTGCCGCTGATTGTGGATGCGGGTGTCGGTACGGCGAGCGACGCGGCGATCGCGATGGAATTGGGTTATGACGGTGTCCTGCTGAACACCGCCGTGGCCGAGGCCGCCGATAGCGTCAAGATGGCCGAAGCGATGAAGCACGCGGTGATGGCAGGCCGATTGGCCTATCTCGGCGGGCGCATGCCAAAGCGTTTGTACGCATCGGCTTCAAGCCCGATGACAGGCGTCGTTCGTTAAATGCGATGAAACCCGCGCAGGATTTCGCGGGTGCTGTAGCGCAAAGCAATGGGTCGGCCATGCGGGCAGGCCATGGGGTATTCGCACTTGGCCAGCTCGTTGAGCAGGTATTCCATCTTCTGCTGATCGAGAGGCGTGTTGATCTTGATGGCCGCGCGGCAGGAAACACTCGCAGCGATGTTGCGGCGCAAATCCTCGACACTAGCCTTGCGCAACTCTGTCTCGGCGATGTCCAGAATTTCGAGAATTGCTTTTTCGATATCGCCGCTCCCAAGGCCGGCCGGGGCTGCCTTGATCGCGATCGTGCGGTTGCCGAAGGGTTCCGTCTCAAAACCGGCACCAGCGAGCTCATCGGCAATGCGCGCATATTCGATCTGCTGCCCGACGGTAAGCTCCATCACCATCGGCATCAGCAGCCGCTGCTGCTGTGCCTCGCGGCGCGCGAACTGGCGCAGCACTTGCTCGAACAGAATTCGCTCGTGGGCGACGTGTTGATCGACAATCCACAGCCCATCGCGTCCAGCCGCAATGATGAAGCTGTTGTGTAGCTGGCCAATCGGACGCAGGTCGCCCAACGATCCCAAGCTGTCATATTCGCTGAGAGCCGCCACGCCCGGCGGCAGCGGGCCGTGCGTATCGGGGATACGCATCCTCACCGGCGGCTGAGATTGAGAATCCGTGAAGTCGAAGCGCTGCGGAGGGGCCGGCGGCATCTCAAGACGCAGGATGGGAGCATCGCTCCCAAGGCCAGGACCTGCGACGGGGATAATCGGCTCGTAAAGATCAGGAGCAGCGTTCTCGATACGCTGCGTGAACTCACTGAACGGCAGCCCGGCCGCCGGCTGCGTCGGCGTGACTGCCGGCAGCGGGAGGCTTGAGACCGGCTTCGATTCCATCAGCTTGCCCCTCACGGAGTCGCGCACGAAGTCGTGAACGAACGAGCTGTGCCGGAAGCGCACCTCCGTCTTTGACGGGTGTACGTTCACATCCACCTCGCCGAAGTCGCAATCGAGAAAGATGAGAGCAAAGGGGTAGCAGGCCGGCGGGATCAGATTATGATACGCGCTGGTGAGAGCGTGCAGCAGCAACTTGTCGCGGATCAGACGACCGTTGACGAACAGGTAAATCGAATTGCGGTTCAGCTTCTGAACATGTGGCTTTGAAAAGAAGCCCGAAAGCTCAAATACCTTCTGTTCGCCATCCGAGGTCGAAAGGGTCTTCGATTCGGGACCGAACTCAACCAGGTCCTCCAGCGTCCGGCTGCCGAAGACTTGAAATACACGCTCCTGCGCCGTTGCCACCGGAGTCACTCGCAACAGTTCGCTCGGGCCATGGTGCAACTCAAACGATTTGTCCGGGTGGGCCAGGCTGTAGTGCGTCACGAGCGAGGCAATGTGAGCCAGCTCGGTTTGCTCGCTGCGAAGAAATTTTTTGCGCGCCGGGACATTGTAGAACAAATCACGAACTGTGATGATCGTCCCCGCAGCTAGCCCTGCCTCTTCGCACTGGATCATCTTGCCGCCGTTGATCGTTACGCGCGTGCCGGTTGATTCTTCTCGTGACCCGGTCTCCAGGGTAAGCCGTGAAACGGAGGCGATCGATGGCAGAGCTTCTCCGCGAAACCCGAGCGTGCCAATCTGATCGAGATCATGAACAGTTTGCAACTTCGATGTCGCGTGTCTCTCGAAGGCAAGCAAAGCGTCATCGCGCATCATGCCACAACCGTTGTCCACGATGCGGATCAGGCGGCGTCCACCGGCCTCAATTTCGACGCGGATATCGGTTGAGCCCGCGTCGAGAGAGTTCTCTAACAGCTCTTTAACAACCGATGCTGGACGCTCGACCACTTCCCCCGCTGCGATCTGATTCGCAACGGCATCGGGAAGTACTTTGATTTTTCCCACTTAGTTCGTACTAATACCACGCTCGGTGAGCAGCGTGCCGGTACGGCGATAAAGGTTGAGCAGATTGCGGCGGTATTGCACGCTCTGCGTCACCAGATCGCTCTGCGCCTGGGTTAGCGCATTCTGAGAGTCGAGGAGGAAGAAGAGCGTGATCGTGCCCAGTTCATAGCGCTTCTGGTCAGCTTCAACGCGCTTCTGTGCGAGATCAGCTGCGATCTTGGCGAGGTCGACGCTCGCCCGGCTGTTCTCAACCTGGTTGATTGCGTTTAACACATCGAGACGTAGGTTCTGCTCGAGGTTACGGATACGCAGTTGATCGAGGCGTTTGGTCACTACGGCGTCAGCGTAGTTGGCCGAAGCGTTGCGATCTTTGATCGGCAGGCGCAACTGAATCCCGCCGCCGATGATGGGGAAGCCAAATCCGCCCATTTGAGAGAACGCATCGCCGAAACCACCCGGAATCGTGGAGAGCACAGGTGAAGTCGTGCCATTGGGATTGAAGATCGTTTGCCGGCGCAGCGTCGGGCCGCCGCGACCCTGGATCGAATAGTTGCCAAAGAGTTGGAAGTCAGGCCGCAATGCGTCTGAGGTCGCGCGCAAGTTGATGTCGTCAATATCAAGGGACTGGCGCTGGTTGAGCAAATCCGGCCGCACGCGCAAAGCATCAGCCACCAGGGTTTCTTTATCGAAGGGCTTGTTATCGGTGGGAGGCAGAACGCTCTCAGTGAGAGTGATGGGCAGCTTGCGAAGATCCGGATCGAGATCGATGCCCATCTGTCTCCGCAGTGCGTCTTCCGTCTGGGCCAAGCGATAGCGGGCCTGCGTGACAAGAATTTCGGCGCGGGCATAAACAGCCTGAGGCTGATAAATTTCGAGCGCTGGCAGTGCACCCAATTCGAGTTCGCGTTGTGCGCGCTTGAGGCTCGTGTCAGCAAGCGCAAGCGCCTGCTCTTGCACCTTCAGGTTTTCACGGGCACCGACGACATCCCAATAGGCGTTCTCGGCGTTGGTGAGGAGTTGCTGCACCTGATCCTGAAATTGATACTCGGTGGCGCGCTGTCGTGACTTGGCCAGCAGAATCGGTGTGCGCAGAACCTGCAGGTCGCGACCACGCATCAGCGACTGCGAAAAGCTCAGGTTCAGATTCGACGCATAAGCAGGATTCAGGTTCGCAAAGGCGCTGTTGGTGCTGGCCTTCGAGGCGTTGTAGTTGATGGTGTACTGCGTGCCGGTGGGCGCGGTCTGCTGCCAGTTCAGCGTGAGGGGCTGGTTGAGGTTCGACAAGGTCGCCGCGCCGGCGAGTGCGTCGACCGTCGGCGTGCTCGAACGAGTAGCGTTAAAGCGGCCCACAAATTGGGGGTCGAAAATCGAGAAGGCACGTGTGATCGCGTTCTTCGGCACTTCGAGAATCAGCCGCTGAATCTGAATGTCAGTGCTGTTGTTCAACACGAGCTCAAGATAGCCTTTCAGCGACAACTCAAGCTTGTTGCCCGAAACGAACTCCTGCAGACGCACTGGGCCTTGCAGTTCAAATTTCGGGGTCTCGCGGCGAAAGATCGTCCGCACATAGTCCTTGTTTCCAAACTTCGGATAGGCCGCCATTTCGGAATCCTTATAGACGTTCGGCGCAGTGATGTTGGAAGGAGTCTGGGCTAGCGCCGCCATGCCCACAAGAAGTAAGGTGCTAAAAGTACGCAGCATATTATTCGTAGCGAATCGCCTCAATCGGATCGAGTTTTGCGGCCTGCATGGCCGGGTAAATTCCAAACAGCAGACCAATGCCAACCGAGACGCCAAAGGCGACCACGATGGACGAAGTTGTAACCACAGTCGACCAGCCGGCGGCGGTTGCGATGACTTTCGACAACGTAAAGCCAAAGGCGATGCCGATCATGCCACCAAGCATTGAGATGAGCAAAGCTTCCATCAGAAACTGGCGAATGATATCGACCTGGCGGGCACCAATGGCACGGCGGATACCGATCTCCTTGGTGCGCTCAAGCACCGTGGCCAGCATGATGTTCATGATGCCGATACCGCCGACCAGCAACGAAATGCCGGCGATGCAGAGCATCACGACGCTGAAGATGAATGAGGTGCGCTGGCGCTGCTCGAGCAGGCCGGCCGGCACGATCGTGTTGTAGTCGCCCGCATCCTTGTGCGTGGAATCAAGGATCGCCCTGACGATACTTGCCGTCTCGATCGAATCCGTTCCCGGTGCCACGCGCATATAAATACCGTCGATCTCGTCCTTCAAGTAGCTGTTGTTGTCCTCAAAGCGGCGCATGACCGTATTGAGCGGCGAAATGATCAGGTTGTTCCGGTTAGAAACTTCAACGCCTTCCATATCCGAATCGGCAGTGGCTTGCTGGGAGAGCACACCAATCACCTGCAGCCAGGTGTCGTTCACCTTGACATACTTGCCGACGGCGGGTTCATAGCCGAGCAGGTTCACTTTTGCACCTTCGCCAAGTACACAAACCGGGGCAGAGGTGTCGTTATCCTTCTCGTTGAAGAAGCGCCCTTCGGTTACCTTCAGGCTGTTGATCACAAGGTAGCTGGGCTCGACGCCAATTAACAAGGGCGGCTCGGCCGTCGTCTTCGGCAGCACCTTTAGCGGCTTGAAACGCTTGCGAGGCGTGATCGCTTCAAGGCCCTGCACATTTTCTTTGATGGCTCGAAAATCGCGGAAGGTAAGGCCAGGCGAAATCAGCCGGCGTGCCTGAAGTTCATTACGATCGACGGCTTCTTTGGCTTCAACAATGATGTTGTTGACGCCAAGCAGGTCGATGTAGCTGAGCATTTCTTTCTGCGCACCCGCTGTAATCGAAAGCATCGCCACCACCGCGCCAACACCAAAGATCATGCCAAGCATCGTCAGCAGGCTGCGCAGTTTGTGAACCAGCAGGCTGCTTAAGCCCATCATGAGTTCGGGCAGAAGCCCCTGAAACAAACCCTTCATTTCGGCTACATGCCTCCCTTGCCGCCGGGCAGCACTGCCGCCGCGCCGCCGCTCTTCTCACCGCCCTTTTTCTTCTTGTCGCCGGGCTTGGCTTCCGGGTCGGCCAGCGCAATCGTCTCACCGGGCTTCACACCGCTTGAGAGGATCATCACATTCTCGCTGCGCTTCAGAGCCTTGACTTCGCGGGGCTCGAAACGGCTCGCCCCTTTTACATAGACAATCTGTTTGCCATCCTTCTCAAACACGGCCTGAATGGGCACGTTGATCGCATTCGGCACCTTGTCAACGATGATTTCGACATCGGCGAGCAAGCCCGGCCGCAGCAATACATCGAGCTGGTTATCTTGCTCGGGTGGTGGCGGCAGTTGGGCTCCATCCAGATCCTTTTGGGAAACCATAAAGCCCCCCACGTTGAACATCTGCGGCATCCCGGGTGCTGCATTGCCTCCGCGATTGCCTCGGCCCCCTTCAGGAACGGCAATCCCTTGCTTGGCAAGTTCAGCGTTCACCTTCTTCATCAACTCGGTGCGCTCCTCAGCCGTCATGTCAGCCATGCTCTTGCCATTGCTGAGCTTGGTGATGATCTCACGGCGCTTGCGCTGTGCTTCTGGGTCACCTCCCTGGCCGCCACGTTCGCCGCGCTGGCCGCGCTCACCGCCGCCAGAGGGAGCTCCCTGCATACTGCCCATCCCGGGCATGCCACCACCACCGGGGGCACCGCCTTGTTGCATCGCCGCCATCATCTCAGGGCTGGGGCCTGAGTAAGCTGCCATCGGGCCTTTCTTGCGGTTCGCCTCTGCTTGCGCGAGGATGCGGGCCACGGCAGCTTCATTGGCACCGAGCGCGCTCAGCAGTTGCCGCATTTCGATCGAGAAGATAACGTCGAACTTCTTGGCCGGGTCTGAACTGAACATGTTCGCCGATGCCGTACCGCTCATCGATTTGATCTTGCCCGTGAATCTCTTGTCCGGCAAGGCGTCGAGGCGCATCGAGACTTCCTGGCCTTCGGTGAGATTGGCACGATCAAGTTCGCCGACCTTGGCCACTACTTCCATTTCGCTCAAGTCCAGAATGTCGGCCACCGGCATGCCGGGCTGCACCTGATCGCCTTCTCGGATATCAGGCAGCGACATACCGAACATCATGACGGTCGAACGATTCTGCTTCACCGCCACCAGACCGCTCATCGGTGCCAGCAGTTTCACCTGCGCCAGACGTTGCTTTTCACGATTCAACTCAAGCGTGGCTTTGTTCTTCTTCTCGCGGAGCACGGCGAGTTCGGCCTGAGCCTGCTCGCGGCGGCTCTTGATGTCGCTCTCAAGCTGGGCCAGGCGACGCTTTGATTCCTCAAGCGTGAGCTGATTCTTCTTGGCGTCAATCGCACTGATCAGTTCGTTGCGCTTCACCTCAAGCTCGGCACGCCGCACACCATAGCGCGACCGCAGCAACTCTACTTGATCCTGGTTATCGCGAATACCGAGGTCAGCCTGCGCCTTCTTCACCTGTTCGTCGATCTGATCGAGTTCCAGTTGCTTTTCCTCAAGGCGCGAAATGACTTCCGCATCATCAAACTCAACGACCAGATCCTTCTCCCTCGCCAAGGCACCGAGCGTCGCCAGCTTGGTCACCTGAACAGTGCCAAACAGGTTCGGCGCCGTCAGAGTGGCGCTACGCACAGCACGCAATTCGCCGCGGGCGAAGCTGCGGACGATGACGTCGCTCTGTTTCACCTTGGCAGTAGCAAAGGTTTCTGTGCGTTGCGGCAGAGCCTGGTAAACGCGGAATGCGGCATACCCGGCCCCAACAAGCACAAGAAGAATGATCAGTCTGAATATGAGTTTGCGCATGAGGTACCGTTAGAGTTTTTTCTGCTTGCGGGCTGCTTCCGATGGATTCTCAAGCGTGACCATTTCACCTTCTTTGAGTCCGTTCAGCACCACAGTTTCGTTTTCGTTCCGCTTGCCCACTTCAATTTGGCGAACAGCGAATGTCTGCCCCTTCTGGACATACACGGAGGGTTTGCCGCCAACCGTGAAGCTGGCGCGGGTCGGGATGAGCAGCATGTTCGGCTCGCTCTCGATCAGAATCTCAGCCGAGGCGCTCATGCCTGGCCGCAGACGCTTATCTGTGCCATCGATCGTGGCACGTGCCGGAAAGGTCTTCTCCGTCATACCCATGCCGCGCCATTGAACGCTCGCGATCGGGCTGATCCAGTCCAGCTTGGCGTCGAACTCGCGATCCGGAATGGCGTCAATGCGCACCTTCACCTTTTGCCCCAACTGCAACTTGCCTCGATCGACTTCGTCCAACTTCAAGTCAATTCGCAACAGAGAGAGGTCGGGAATCTCGGCAATCGCCGCACCCGTCCAGGCCCGGTCGCCTTCCTTAAACGGAGGCGGGCTCGATCCCCAACTGCCCTGGCTGCGGAAGTTCGGCAGCAAATTCACGATGCCGTCGCTCGGGGCGCGCAGAACCATGTTGCCCAGATAGCCCTTGGCGCGGTTCACATCGCGGACAGCCTTGTCCTTGTTTTGATCCAGCCGTTCCAGATCGGCATTCTGCGTGGCCTTGTGCGTGTTGATGGTTTGCCCCACCTGGCCCAGCTCACCTTGGGAAATCCCAACATCGATGCGGCTCTTCGCGCCTTCGATTTCACTTACCACTTCGGCCTTGCTTGCCTCGAGCTTCGCTCGCTCCAGGTTGTACTCAGCCGTCATCTTGTTCATGCCGTCCATTTCGGTCACGATGCGATGGGATGCCTTGGTTTGCACGATCTGGCTATCGATGGTGCGAACGCTCGTATTGCGCTCAAGCAAGCTCTGCTCCTGCTGCGCGGCGTCAAATTCAACCACAACATCGCCCTTGCGAATTGGCTTGCCGCTTTCGGCCAGCTTGACGATCCGTGGATCCGGCACCTGGGGCGCCGTGATGGTCACTGAGTTTACACTGCGGATCTCACCACGCGCACGGACAACAATCGTGAATTCGCCCTTGCGTACTTTCGCCACCGGAACTTCGACCACGGTTGACTTCTGGTTGTAGTTGAAGGCCGCATAGCCGCCTCCCGCACAGGCGATTAGCGCCACGGCCGCAAGGATGCGTCGATTGCGAACGCTGGATTCAGATTGTCCAATTCGGATCTTCGGTTTAATCTCTGACATACTGCCTTACCCCTTGGTGGCCGCCGGTGGTTTATCGAGCGCGATCACTTCGCCCTTGCTCAAACCCTTCACCGAGGCGACAAGATTGTTTTCGAGGCCAACTTCTACTTCTCGGCGATTCCAAGCCTCGCCCTGTTTGATGTAGACAACACGCTTGCCCGTTTGTTCGTCTTCAAAGACACCCGCCAGCGGTGCCACGGTCTCGGCCTTTTCTTCCTGCATGACGATATCGATGCTGCAGCTCAGGTCCGGGATAATGCGCGTGTCCATTTGGTCGATCTTGAGCATCACCGGAATTTCACGAACAAAGCTGGCACGCATGCCGCCGCTCTTCGGCACAGCGGCGATGTTCACAATGTGCGCCGGCACTTCCAAGCCAGGATAAGCATCAAAGCGCACCCGCGCCTTCATACCTAATCGGAGCTGCTCGCCATCGACCTGGTTCACTGTCGCGTTGATGAGCATCCGGTTCGGATCCACGACCTGCATGAAGAACTGCCCAGGATAAACCTGATCGCCAGCCTGGATTTGAGCGAATTCACTGCCTCGCATCGTGTTTTGCATCACCGTCATACCGTCGATGTTGGCTTTAGCCACCATGCGTTCAGCGTTTTGTTCGGAGCGTTTGTACTCCAGCTCAAGGGACTTGAATTCCAATTCGGCGAACTTCAACTGAGCCTTTTCCTGCTCGTCGATAAACTTGCCTTCGGCAACCTGCTGCTTGTATTGGGCTTCGGCCTCTTCGAGGGAAAGTTTGACGCGCTCAGCGTCGATGTTGCTCAGCACCGGAAGCGTCTTCACGTCGAGCTTCGCTTTATCGAGTGCGCCCTTGGCCTTTTCGATATTTTGCTTGTGGGTATAGCGAGCCAACTCAAGGTTCGCTTTTTGCTGCGCAAGCTGAGCCTTGGCAGTCTCCATCGTGTTCTTGTAATCTTCGAGCCGCTGCAGCATGTACTGGCGGTCGAATTCCGCAACTGTTTCGCCCTTCTTGACGATGGATCCCGGCTTCACGAGATTCTGCAGAACGAGCGTAAAGTCCCCACCGCCGCCGCTAGGACCACCCAGGCCCGAACCAAGTTCACGAGATGTGGAACCCAAACCATCGCTGCCGACCGAAGCGCTGGTGCCTCCGCCGCTGCTGGCAACCGAATTCCCGCGGGTACCGCCGCCCGAAGAAGCAACACGGCTGGATGCCGCGCGAGTTGCGCCTGAGCCGCCGAATGTTCTTGCCGAGGCTGCCCCTGTCGAAGCTAGCGATCCACCGGCACCCGCTGCTGCGGCTGAACCCGATGCCGCTCCTCCGCCTGACCCGACGCTCGAGCGCGCTCCACCGCCGCCAAGAGCTGGCAGCGCAGCCACGCTTGCCGAATCCATTCCCTGCAAACTAAAGCCGCCCCTGCCACGTCCCGACCGGCTGCCTCGGATTTGAGGCGCAATCAAGGAGACAAACTTCTCCGCCGCCGTCACCCCAGCGAGGCGGATCGTCTTCTCGACAGTGCCGCTTTGCAGAGTTGCCGTTCGAATTCCAATTTTGGCGGCCGCAGCTTCACGCTCAACTTGTTCCTGCTTTTGCCACAGCCAGTAACCGGCCCCGGCAATTGCGACGAAAACAAGCAAAATCACCCATTTGGACGTTGGTCGGCGCTCGTCATCGTGCGACGGAACCGCCTGCGGGCCAAGCGGTGCGGGCTGCGATTCGCTGCCCGGCTTCAGATTAGGCTGCATAAAGGATTTGTTCCATTATGCAAGACGACATTTCCGAAGAAAAGGTTAGCCCCCCGCTAAATCCTTGTAAAGGCTTGCGATTCGCCTCACCTTCGCCTGGCTGCAGCCAGAAACAAGGCGTTGCATTCGGCTTCGAGCACTCCACCGATTAAGGTCGATTTTCGAAACGGCGTTTTCGCTCGCACTTCTTCGGCGCGAATATCGATTTGCCACCAGCCAATGCTTTTGAGAAATGGAATCGAGGTGCCATACACAACGGCCCCGATGCCGGTCCAGGCCACTGCGCCCTGACACATCGGGCAGGGTTCAGCAGTGGTGTAGAGGGTCAGCTTTGTCCAATCGATTTTGGGATGTTTGCGGGCACACTCGTTGATCACGTCGATTTCGCCGTGAAAGGTGGGGTTACGCTCAGACTGGTTCCAGCCTTCTGCCACGATCACACCTGCTGGGTCGACGAGCACAGCAGCAAAGGGGTACTTCTGAACATTCGCGGCCAGTTCGATGGCGCGTCTCATGTATTTTGTATGGTCAAGCGGGCTCATGGCGGTCATTGCGAAACAGGCGCGCCGGGAGAGGCGGCTATTCCAGATTGAGGGATTGCTCACGAATGCGCTCAATCTCAGTTTTGACAGCAAGACCGATTTCGGTGATTTGGAGTCCGAAGTCGCAGGCATTGTTCGATTTTGAGAGGATCGTATTCGTTTCCCGGTTCATCTCCTGCAAGAGGAAGTCGATCTTCTTTCCAGCTTCGCCCCCCTTGGTCAGCAGGTTTTCGAGGTGCGTGCAGTGCGTCAGGAGTCGCGTGATTTCTTCCTCCACATCGCCGCGGTCTGCCAGAAAGGCGGCTTCTTGCGAGATGCGTGCGGGATCAATCGATTGGCCATTCAGTAGATCGTTGATTTTAACTTCGATCTTCTGGCGCAGGATTGGCAGGATTTGCGTGCGCAGCCCGCGCACTTTCGCCGCTTGCGCATGGATGTTCTCGTTGTAAGCGAGCATCTGTTTCGCCAGGGCCGCGCCTTCGCGTTCCCGCTGGACGTTCAGCTCGGTCAGTGCATCCGTGAGAGCGCCGAGAATTGCCTCATGCAAGCTTTCTGAGACTTCGTCTTCCCGTGTTTCAAGCAACATACCGGGGAGACGCAAGGCTTCGTTGAGATCGGGATTCCCCATGCCGGACTGCGTCTCGAACAGATTGCGATATGCATCAAGCAGGGGGCGGTTGACCTCAAACGTTTGTTTGGCCGCCTCGCGCGCCAGTGAGCAGCGAATGTCTACGTGGCCGCGATTGAGTTCCTGTTTGACAAGATTCCGCATGGCACCTTCGACAGGGTCGAAGAAGCTGCTCATGTGAAAGTGGAGATCGAGGGCGCGATGATTGACAGTCTTGAGCGAGACGGTCAACTCGCCTTCGGGGATGGACCGGCGCAAACGCGCGTAGCCAGTCATACTGCGAATGGTCATGAGTTTTCGAGTGTAGCCGATTTTTGGAACTGTAGCTCGTGAAGGCGGGCGTAAAGCCCTCCTTGAGCGAGAAGTTCATCATGGGTGCCCGATTGGACAATCTCGCCGCGCTCCATCACAAGAATGCGATTGGCGCGGCGAATGGTCGACAGACGATGGGCAATCACGATCACAGTGCGTTGTGCCATGAGATTGGCAAGTGCACGTTGCACGAGAACTTCAGATTCGGCGTCCAAGTGGCTTGTCGCCTCGTCGAGAATCAAGATCGGCGCATTGCGCAGCACGGCACGGGCGATCGCCAGGCGTTGCCGCTGGCCGCCGCTCAACTTAACACCGCGCTCGCCAATTCGCGTCTCGAAGCCTTGCGGCATGCGCGCAATGAATTCGTCAGCCAGTGCTGTGCGGGCAGCGGCCTCGACGTCAGCCATCGGGGCACCAGGGCGGCCGTAGCGGATGTTGTTCGCCACAGTATCATCAAACAAGAATGTGTCCTGCGCGACGGTGGAAATCTGGGCGCGCAAGCTGCGCAGAGTGATGTCGCGCAAATCGTGCCCGTCCATACGAATGCGGCCTTCGAGTGGATCGTAAAGCCGGGGCAGAAGGCTGGCAAGCGTGGTTTTACCTGCACCGCTGGGGCCGACCAACGCCACGACTTCACCGGCGGCCACCTTGAGGTCGAGGCGCTTTAGAATATCTAGCTGATCCTCGGCGCTGGTGGGATAACGGAATCGCACACCTTCAAACGCGATCGATTCATGAAATCCTTCAAGAACCTTGGCGGCATGCTGATCCGCCACGCGCGGCTCTTCGTCGAGATACTCGAACACGCGCTGCGCCGAGCCGGTGGCTTGCTGAAAGATATTGTGGATGCCCGTGAGCCGCTTTACGGGCTCGTAGAGCATCAGTAAGGCGATTACGAAGCTGGTGAATTCTCCGGCCGTCATTTGCCCGGCCTGGATTTGTGTGCGGGCGTAACCGATCAGGCCAACGATGGTGAGGGCTCCAAGGAACTCAATCACTGGCGAGGGCAGCGCCTGCTGGGCGACATAACGCAGATTCGACTTACGCAGCAGATCGGCAGCGGCCTGGAAGCGCGAGGATTCCATCGGTTCGGCGTTAAAGGTGCGCACAACCTGTTGCCCGCTGATTGCTTCCTGCAATATGTGATTTAACTGTGCGGCGTCGTCCTGTGCACTGCGCGTGGTGCGGCGGATGCGTTTGCCCAGCCGGGCGGTGGGGATCATCACGAACGGCAGCACAGTGAGCGAAAACAAAGCCAACTTCCAATCGTGGCGAATCAGCACAGCGAGAAGTCCGATCGCAGAAAACGTCTGCCGCAGCCAGTCGGCAAGCATGTGCGAGACAGCCACCTGGATCTTCTCGATATCGTTCATGACGTTCGACATCAGCTTGCCGGTGGAATGCAGCTCAAAAAAACTCGTGTCCTGGCGCAGCAGATGATCGAAAACACGCTGGCGAAGGTCGGTGATGGCGTGGAGGCCGGCGTGATTGATGAGATAGTTCCCGATGTAATCGCACACGCCTTTGAGAGCGAAAACGCCGAGGATTCCCGCCGCAACCAGAGCCCAGACATTCTGCATCTGCGGCGGCAAGATCTGATCGAGCGGAATCTTCCAATCGAGAAAAACAACTTCAGTCGATTCGGTGGCGGCGGGCGAAAGCACACGATCGAGGAGCGGCTTGATCAGCAGGGCCATGCTCGCCTGGCACAAGCCGACAATCGCCATAAAGAACACACTGGCGGCAAGTGAGGGCCAATAGCGCAACCCCAGACGGAGAACGCGTTTCATGCACTCACTCTAAGGCGGGCCAGCGCTTCGACGGCCTGCGTCGTGCTGATACCTTCCATGCCGTTGGGGGAGTGAAGCACCTGAGCTTCTGTCCGCCAGGGAGCCCAAATGGTTGGATTGGATGGGCCGTACAGAACCGCTACGGGAATGCCAAATGCCGCCGCCATATGCGCCGGGCCGCTATCGTTACCGAAAAAGACCGAGGCGGCCGCCAACAGTGATTTCGTTTTCTTGAGATCGGTCGAGATCTCGACATGCCATGGCTGAAACGGCGCAGGATCATCGCCCGGGCCGCCGATAAAGATAGGCTCCAGTTTGAGAACACGCCGCAGAAATTCGGCTACTTCGAGAAACCGCCGCGCCGGCCAAGTCTTGTCCGCCGCCGAAGCATACGGATGAATCACCGCATAGCCTTCGTCGCGCCAGCGCTTGGAGGTGAACAAACGCGCCCGCGGAATTTCACTCACTGGTACACCCAGATGGAACATTGCGCTCGCGGCATGTTCTGCCGTATGCACGACGCGCTCTTCGCCCAAAATCTGTTGCGCACGCGGGATACGCACGTTGTAAGCCAGCGAGTAACGATAGTGGGCGAAGCCGACACGATATCGCGCCAGGGAAGCGGTGGTCAGCAGCAGGCTGCGAGTGCCCCCATGCAGATTGATGGCCAGGGTTGGCTTCCAGCGGCGCAGCAGCGGACCGCTAGGCACGATGATGTCATCAATGTCCGGGTTTTCTTCAAACAGCGGGATAAAGGGAGGTTCTGAAACAACAGCTAGCCGCAGATCTGACCGGTATTGCTTGAGCAAATGAATCGACGGCGTCGAGAGCACACAATCCCCTAGCGAGCGCAGGCGGACGATCGCCACGCGCGCGCCATCAGGCAAACGCTCGAGGACTTTGGACATCCGCTATTCTTCGATCTTGGCTTCGTCCACCAACATGACCGGAATATCCTCCCGGATCGGATAGACGCGCTTGCAAGCCACGCACTTCAGGCCGGAGCCGTCCTGCTTGAGTTCAAGTTCGCCCCGGCAAGCAGGGCAAATGAGGATTTCGAGAAGTTCCTGACTAATGGCCATCCTGAACTAGTATGGCTTACCAGCGGGGTCCACGGGCAAGCAGCTGCTCCGTATCTTGAGCGGGCGCTGGGCGCGTGAAGTAAAACCCTTGGGCAAAGTGGCATTTCAATTCGCGCAGGGCGGCGAGTTGCTCCAGGCTTTCCACGCCCTCAGCCACCACTTTCTGATTGCGCTGCCCGGCTTTCTGGATGATGTTTCGCACCTGTTCGAGGTTGCGGCCGGTGGCGATGCCACGCACAATCTCGGGCTTGAGCTTCATCGGATTGAGCACGACGGGAAGATCTGAAAGGTGTTCAGGGATTGCCTCATCGTTGAGCTCAATCCGCAGCCATGCTGGGTTGATACCTGAATCGCGGATGATCGACTCGAGAGCCGCAATTCCGCCGGGCGCTCCAAAGTGGCTGCTCGAAAGATTGACGGTGAGAAAGAGTGAGAATCGCTGATTTAGCTCCGCCACTTTTTTGCATGCCTCGCCCAGTACCCAGTGGTCGATTTCGAGAATCAGACCCGAAGCCTCCGCGTCGCTCAAGAACTGATCTGGGGCCAGCAAGCCGCGCTCTGGATGCTGCCATCGCACTAGCGATTCCATGCCGCAGATTTCGCCGGTCTCAAGCGAGATCACCGGATGATAAAACACGCGGAATTGTTCGGGCCGGAATGTCGCGATCGCAACGGGCTCGACCGGGGTTGTAGCGTTTGCCATCGCGCGCGATGCCGCTTGCAACATCGTTTCGCCATTTTCAAAACTACCGTTCGACGACATCGCAAAACCGATCGAACACTCAAAGCCGATCTCTTTGCCCGAGTATTGGAAGGGCCGGGCCAGGCGTAGGCGGATTAGCGCCGCCATTGCATCCAGCTGACTTGCATCCACGCTTGGGATGAGCGCAGCGAATTCATCACTGCCGTGTCGGGCCATAAAACTGCCCGGTGGCAGGCATTCCGAAATGCGTTGCCCAGCCTCTGCCAGAGCCTTATCTCCGCCGCGGGTGCCAAGCGCAGCATTCACAAGGGCGAAGCGCTTCAGATCGATAAACGCCACCGCGAATGCGGCTTGGGGGTGATTCAGTTCTCCGTTGAGACGGTCCAGAAACAAGGCGCGATTGGCCAACCCGGTTACCGAATCGTGGAAAGCCTCAAACAGAAGTTGTTCGTCGAGCTGTTTCTGATCGTGAATGTCCGTCTGCAGGCCAACGAGCCGCGTGGGCTCCCCAGCCGAGTTCCGCATGGCCAAGGCCCGCGTCATCATCCAGCGATAGGCGCCGCCTCGCGTGCGGGCACGATATTCAACTTCAAGATGCTCCTGCTGGCCCTTCAAATGAGCCGCGATGCGGCCCCGCAGCATGCTGAGGTCATCCGGATGAACGAGCATGTACCACTCGCCAAGGTCGCCTGTGATCTCTTCGTCAGCGTAGCCAAGCATCTCTTTCCAGCGGGGTGAGAAGTAGACTTCATCGGTACGCAGATTCCAATCCCAAAGACCTTCCGTCGAGTTGAGAGCCTCAAGGGTGCGGGTCTTGTCCTCAGCGGCCAAGGCATCGATGGCCGACTTCTTGGCGGTGATGTCGCGATGGATCGCTACCGAACCTGTGGCCGTGGCTGCGATCGAAACTTCCTGTACGATTTCGCGCCCTATGGGCGTGAAGTTCGAGATTTCGCCCTTCCAGTGACCTTGACGGTCCAGCTCAGCAAAGACTTTCTCGCGAGCCGGAACCTGCAACCAGTCCGGCTGTATCTCGCTCAGAGTTTTCCCAGCGGCCTCGATGGCCGTAAAGCCATAAAGCGCTTCAGCGGCCCGGTTCATCCAGGTCACCCGGTGTTCATTGTCGTAGATAAGAACCGGGTCGGCGATCGCGTCCAGAAGATCGTTGCCCGAGGTGCTTTTTGCCGCCTCTTTCACCGGTTCTTTCGCAATCAATGCAAAGCTTGGTGTGCCTTCGATCGGAGTCACTTTCGACGTGAAGCTGGGAGGGATCGCAGCGATGGATTGTCCGATGAATTGCGCGGGCTCAAGACCGAGCAACGACCGAACCGCAGGGTTGATGTATTGCACGTTCGAGTTGACATCGAGAATGGCCATGATGTCTGAGGCGCTATCGACCAGTGATCGGAACATTGTTTCGCGCTCAGCGAGTGCTTCCTGCTCCAGATGCTCGCCGGTGAGATCGGCCATGAAGCTCATGAACTTCGTTCCGGTACCGTCGCTTAATGGTGCGGTCCATACAGCGAGATCAAGGCGCTTGCCTGTTTTCTTGGCGATGCGCAGATCTTGTCGCGTCCAGGAGCCAGGCGTTGGAAACTGCACTCCCAGTGGTGTCGCCTGCCCAACCATTTCGGCAGCGGTGAAGCCAGTGACCGTTTCTGCCTGTGGATTCCAGTGGAGAATTTGCCCGGTGATGTCGAAGATCTGTATCGGCAATGGGGCCGAGCTGATGAGTTGTTCAAGCTGGGTAGAAGCTGCTGCGACTTTTGCCGAAGGGACATCCGCACGATGGAAGGAAACCACCCAATGCGTGGTGTTTGCATGGCTATCAGTAATGGGCTTAGCGCGGAGCTGAACGTCCACGGCGACCTGGGCCTTGTGCCACAGCCGGATTCGCGAATCGGTTCCGGCGTCCTGCCCGAATAGATCATTCAGGAAAAGCGTTTTGGGTGATTTGCCCAGAAGTTCTTCGGCCGCGAATCCGGTAAGCGAGGTCAAGGCAGGATTCACAAAGAGAATTACCATGCCGCCGCCCATGACCTTCTTCGCCTCGGCGACTAGAATCGCTTCGTCGACGCTGGCAATGGTGGCCTCCCATACCCGCAGCCTTTCTTCGATCTTCCGCCGGTTTTCAGCGGCATCAGGAATCAGAACTGCCGGTTTCACCGCAGACCTGCGTCCCGCCATGTAAACAAGCCCTGTCAGCAGCAGTGCCACACCGATGCCTCCAAGCAGTATCAGATCGGCCAGCTTTTCGTTTGCCCTCTGCGCATCGGGATTAGGCCAGAGCCGCATCTTCCAACTGGTTCCAAAGACCTTCAAGGACCCTTGATGTTCCCAGTCGAGGGCGCCGTTCTTCGGCAGCCCGCGTTGATAAATCGGCTCGTATCCATCGACAAGCTGGATTGAGTAATCGGTGGCCAGCAAGCGGTCGAACACGAAATCCATCAGCACTTGCAGGTGAAACACTCCCACCAGTGCACCCTTCAGCTTGCCGTCGACCACCGCCGGCACGTAAGCCGCAAAGGCCTTACCGCGATCCGCGACCAGGATTGCGTCGCTGATGCGGGTTTTGCGTTGCTCCGCAACGACAGTCAGAAGCTCCTGGCGATTCTCCTTGACCAGGTTATGAAGCTTGATCACGGCAGGTTCGTAAACCGTAGGTAGTGACCATTCGATCTTCCAATCGCGTACCTGCGTGGAATCATTCTCGATCCATGCCACGGAAAGGAGGCTGGGGTGTTCCTCAAGGATCTGCCGGACATCGTATTCCCATTCCTCGCGCGTCATGTTCGGCCGGATCCGCCATTTGGAAGCCATGGCTTGTATTGCGTTCAGCTCGAGGTCGAGTTCGGCCTGCACCCGATCCTGCAAACTCCCGGACGCACTGACCAGCAAGGTCTTGGCACGGCGCGTTTCCTGTCCGCGTAAGAACGACCACATCGGCAGCGTTGCGCCGATGGTCAGTACGAACACGACGACCATGATGAGCCAGAGCCCGGGTTTAAGGGTAATCTTCATCCGAGAATACAGACGGTACTTTGATTGTAGGAGCCTCGGACTCGCATCAGCTATAGAGAAAAAGTTTCCTTTCGCGTAGTACGGCGGGTTTGGTACTAATCCGAGTCTAGGCGCTCGGTAAGCTATTCCAGCCAGCGGCTAACTGAAGCGGCATTGATTTTCGTCAATAGGTTCCAGTGTTCGGCCAGCTGGGATCGCTCTACGCGCAGCTGGCTGCGCAGCTCTTCAGGCATATGACGATTGGCCAGAGGTGCTTCCGCTGCAAGTCGAGCTGGCTCAAGCTGTTCCAACAGTTGTGCAAGATCTGCCGTCGCTCGTACTTCCGCGGTCAAAGCAACGAGAAAGCCCAGTTGGTTTTGTAGATTCAACAACTTCACCTGAGCACAGAGCCAATCCACCGCAAGCCCGCTAAAGCGACTCAGCAACCACGGCAACCCCTCAACAAGGCGCACATCGGGACAACTCTTGCGTAGACACTCGAGCACCAGCACTGTTGGATTCATCAACGGGCCATCGGAAAGGTGGGCAAATCCCGGATAACCCAGCCGCGCCAGACCACTCGCCAGAGCATCGTCATCCAACTCTGCCACGGACAGCACAAGCGGCAACTGCGTCGGATCCGTCCCAAATTCTTTGGCCAACCTGTTCAGGAACTTTGCGGTCAGCGGCCGACGACCGCTTTCCAGCAACGACAAGTAGGACTGAGACACACCGATACGAGCCGCATAATCGGCCTGGTTGAGATTTAGACTTTGCCGGTGATTTGCAGGCACGATTTGTCATAAATTATTACACTGCAGACCCTGAACAAGACCGCTCGACAATCGTCGTGCACTGCGAGAAGATATAAGATATGGCCGAAACGAAGCTTGCTGCCCGCGTCAACGCGAATTTTGTAATCCCGGACGATCCGGATCTGTCCACCTACCGCTTCATCATCGTCGCCGCCAAGCGTGCGCGGCAGTTGCAGGGTGGCCAGCGCTCTTTTCTGCCCACCATGTCGCGCAAGTCTACTGTGGTAGCCATGGAAGAAACCCGTCGCGGTCTCGTCCAGTACCACATCCCCGGCGTCACCGAACCGGCTCCCGACGACACCATCTAACAAGCCATGCCCCAGGAAGGCCCGGCGCCGTCGAAGCCCCCTCGCATTATTCTTGGAATCGGTGGGGGGATTGCCGCCTACAAATCCGCAGAACTGGCCAGGCTGCTGGTCCAACGCGGTTACTCCGTTCAACCCGTGATGACCGAATCGGCGACCCGATTCATCACCCCGCTCACTCTCGCCTCGCTCACTCACAGCAAAGTTATTACCGGCCTGTTCGCTTCTCCTGAAGACGCCTCGGCAACTCTTTCGAGCGCTATAGAACATATTGATGTCGCCCTTGAACACGACATCCTGGTTGTGGCTCCGGCCACAGCCAACCTTCTCGCGCAGTTTGCCCAGGGGTTAGCCTCCGACTTTCTCACGACCACGCACCTTGCCTTCACCGGCCCAGTTCTGCTTGCCCCGGCCATGAACACCAACATGTGGAATCATCCCGCTACGCAGGCCAACCTCAACTTGCTTGCCAGCCGTGGCTATCACTTTGTCGGGCCCGACGCGGGCGATCTCGCCTGCGGCATGGTGGGCCCAGGCAGGCTCGCCGACCCAGCTGCGATTGCCGATGCCGTCACCGCTTTGTGGAACCGTAAGCGGGATCTCGAAGGGGAAACAATTCTGATTACGGCCGGCCCGACGCAGGAAGCCATCGACCCCGTCCGGGTCATCGCAAATCGTTCCTCTGGCAAGATGGGCTACGCGATTGCCGAAAAGGCTGCTGCGCGCGGGGCGCGCGTCATTCTCGTCAGCGGGCCTGTGGCGATCCCTGCTCCGCCGGGAGTGGAACTGGTTCGTGTTGAGTCTGCCGAACAGATGAAGAATGCCGTGTTGCAGCACCTCGAACCGGCCTCGATCTTCGTTAGTGTGGCGGCAGTTGCAGATTACCGGCCAGCCAACCCAGCTGACCAGAAGATCAAAAAAACCGCGTCCCTGTTGTCGATCGAACTCGAACCGACTACCGACATTCTGGCCGAGGTGGGCCGCAACAAAGGGGACCGCCTTGTCATCGGTTTTGCCGCTGAAACGCAAAATCTGGCTGCTGAGGGCAAGCGCAAGCTCGAATCCAAGAATTGCGATATGGTTGTGGCCAATCGCGTCGGCCCTGACGGAACCGGGTTTGAAGGCGATGATAATGAAGTACTGCTGATCACTCGCAACAAGGAACCGAAACCCGTGCCGCGCGCCTCCAAAAGGGAGATCGCGGGGCACATCCTCGACGCCATCACCGATCTGCGGCTCAGCCGGAAGGCCGCTGAATTATGAGTCCCGAGCAAATCCGCCAGTATCTCGAATACTTTCAGGATCTCGGCATCCAGCAGCTCTCGATCCCCAAACAGGGCGCCCCCGTGGTGCCTGCTCCACCACCTCCGACAACCGCTCCCGTCATGGAACTCATTCTCCCCACTCTCGCCCCAGAGGGCGACACCCTCGCTGCCATTCGCGATGAGATTGGCGATTGCAAGCGTTGCCGATTATGCCAGGGCCGCAACAAAATCGTCTTTGGGTCTGGCAATGAACAAGCGCGCCTTGTGTTTGTGGGCGAAGGCCCCGGTGCGGACGAAGACGAGCAAGGGCTTCCATTTGTCGGCCGTGCCGGCCAACTGTTGACCCAGATGATTGATGGCACTGCCGCCAAAGACAACCTTCCGCTCCGCCGCGACGATGTCTACATCTGCAATGTGGTGAAGTGCCGCCCGCCCGAGAACCGTGCACCACAACCCGACGAAATGGAAATCTGCGGGCAATTTCTGTTCCGGCAACTCATGGTTCTCAAGCCCAAGGCGATCTGCGCCTTAGGCGCTACGGCGGCCAAGGCGCTCCTCAACACGAAAGAGGGTGTCACCAAGATGCGCGGCAATTGGCAGCGTTGGCACGGCATCCCGCTCATGGTCACCTACCATCCCTCTTACCTGCTTCGCGCCTACAATGCGGAAGCGAAGAAAGAAGCCTGGCTTGACTTGCGCAAGCTGTTCCACTTTTTGCTCGACGACTCGCGCACCGACCCGGAATAACCCATGGCAAAAGGTTTATTCCTCAGCATCGAAGGCATCGATGGTAGCGGCAAGTCTACTCAGCTCGCACACTTAACCAAGCGGCTTGAAAGAGAGTCGATCTCCTATCTCCTCAACTGCGAGCCCGGCGGCTCTCAAGTCGGCAACCTGATTCGAAAGATCCTCCTCGATCCGGAAAATCCGGTTTTTCCCACCGCCGAATTACTGCTCTACTTCGCCAACCGTGCGCAGAATGTGGATGAACAGATCTGCCCTGCCCTTGAAGCCGGCAGGCTGGTGATCTCCGATCGCTACACAGATTCGACACTCGCGTATCAAGGTCATGCAAGAAGCCTTGGCCAATCGCTGGTGAACCAACTCCACCAGATTGCCTGTCGTGGTACCGAGCCGACGCTCACGCTCTACCTGCGTATCCGACCAGAGGTGAGCGCCAGCCGCCTGAGTCATCAAAAGAAAGACCGGCTCGAATCAGAAGGTGCCGCTTTCCACCACCGAGTCTTTGAGGCCTATGAGGCTCTCGCCGAGGCCAATCCGCAACGAATCGTCACCATTGATGGTGAGCGCTCCGAAGCCGTGATCGCCGCCGACATCTGGTCCATCGTCATGGAAAGATGGAATCAGCGTGATTCGTAATTTCTACGGCAATCCGGAAGCTGTCGAAACTCTCACTGAGATGTTGGCGACAGACCGCATCCCGCAAACGATCCTGCTTTCAGGCCCTGCAGGCGTGGGTAAAGCTACGCTGGTGCGGCGATTCGCTGAAGTGATTCTTGATGCGAACGAAGCCGACTTGGCCAAGATCGAAAATGACGACCTCTTCTTGCCCCACAACGTGGAACTAACTTCGGAGAGGGAAAAATTGCCTAGCGACAAGCGCGCCGACGACCCTTTCTTCCTTGCCTCGCATCCTGACTTTCTGACGTTTGCCCCCGACGGCCCCTTGCGCCAGGTATCGATCCAGCAAATCCGGCTGCTCAAAGATCACGCGCGCATGAACCCCTCCAAGGGCAAGCGTCGCGTGTTCCTGATCGATCAAATTGACCGCGCCAACGAGCAGGCCGCAAATTCGCTGCTCAAAGTACTCGAAGAACCACCCGACCACCTCATCATCTTCATGACGGCCGAGAACCCCTACGACTTGCTGCCGACGATTCGTTCTCGTTCTGTCAACATCCGTATGCACCGGTTGCCCGAAGCAGATATTGCAAGCTTTCTCTCCACCCGCGGCCTGGACTCTCCTGACCGACGGGCCCGCCTTGGTAACGGCTGCCCGGGCGCGGCCGCCTCGATCGATCTCGAGCAGTTCGACAAGCGACGCGCGGCCATGCTCAATTTGCTTGAAGTATCCAGCCGCCGAGCCCCTTTCGGCGCATGGCTGAAGACGGTCGATGCCATTACCGCATCGAAATCCGAAAAGCTCGAATACTACCTCGAAGTGCTTTTTCTATTGCTCGAAGACGTGCTGCTGGTCGCCCACGGCATGGATCACATTCGCAACCCAGACCTTGCACGCCAACTTAAAGCTATCGCTGATGCGGTGAGCCTCAAATGGATGCGTCGGGCTGTCGAATTGACTGACGAGATGAACCGCTTGCTCCGCCGGAATATCCAGAAGGGCATTGCTCTCGATGCCTTTGCCATTGAACTGCGGGAATTGGTCCCAGTCGGGGCTTAGTATAATTGACGAATAAGGAGTCATACCTTGGATACACCCATTCGCCGTGGTTTGCGGGCCCCACTCTCCGAGACGAGAGATAAGCCTCACTCGGCGGCTAAGTCTGCTCCGTCCGCAGCCCCCAAAAAACAGATCCCACCGGATCAAACCAACGCTGAAAACTTCTATTACATCAAGCAGATGAACACCAAGACCCCCATGGTGATCGTTCTCAAGGATGGCGAAATCCTGCACGGTGTCATTGAGTGGTACGACAAGGGTTCGCTGAAGGTCAACCGCGATGGTGCGCCCAATCTGCTCGTCTACAAGTCCAGCATTAAATACATGTATAAGGATGAGGACGAGGACGAAAGCTAGTAATCCCCGGCCTTTAGTTTTGCTTTCATTTCAAGGCGATACGCGCGGCGGGCTCCCGCCTGTTCGTATCGTCTTTTCTCTTCTTCGGTCTCCGGGATCAGCTCGGCCACCGGCAGCTTGCCGCCTTTACCATCCACCGCCACAAACGTCAGATAGGCCGATGTTGTGTGGCGAACCTGCCCGGTCATCAGGTTCTCGACGATCACCTTGACGCCCACTTCCATCGATGTCTTCCAGGCGCGGTTCACCGAGCTGCGTACAATCACCAGCTCGCCAATCTGGATCGGGTGCAGGAAGTTCATGTAATCGACCGAGGCGGTTACAACTGGCGAGCGTGCATGCCTGCTGGCGGCGATCGCCCCCGCAATATCCACCAGGTGCATTACGCGGCCGCCGATCAGATAGCCCAACGGATTGGCGTCATTCAACAGCGCGAGCTCAGAGATCTCCGAGATGCTTTCCTTGACGGTGCGGCCCTCCGTGGGTGGGGTTCCGCTTGTTTCGAGCTTCCAGCCTGACATATTGATTCGACGCTACCATGAGAACAGTGTCAAACCGTATTGCAACCCTTGAGAATCTTCTCGCCCAAGCCCCCACCGACAGCCGCCTCCGCTACATGCTCGCGAGCGAATTCAAGAACGCGGGCCAACTCGAAGAAGCCATCCGGGAGTTTCGCGCCATTCTCGCAGCGGACGCATCCTACGGGCCGGCCTACTATCACGGCGGACAAACCCTGGAGAAGTTGAACCTGATCGATGAGGCGAAGGTCATGTACGCAGCGGGAATCGACGCTACACGCAAGTCCGGCGATGCCCACACCCGCGGCGAACTCGAAGCTGCGCTCTCGATCCTGGGCTAAACGGCCGCCGCAGCGGCTCGATGCTCGTCGCGGCTCGGCCGAATCCGCTGCGTGGAAGTACCAGCGTCGATGTAATCGAGCCCCATCTTGCGCAGCACTGCGCTTTCAATCGCTCCGCGCATCGCTGGCGAGGCCTCCAGCGCTTCTCGAGCCTGCTCCCGTCCCTGCCCCAGCCGCTGTTCGCCAAAGCTGTACCAGGACCCGGCCTTGTTGACGATTTCCGATTCCACCGCCGAGTCGAGAATTTCGCCCAAACGGTCAATCCCGATGCCAAAGCGGATCTCAAACTCAACTTCGCGGAACGGAGCTGCCATTTTGTTCTTCACTACTTTGACCTTGGTCCGGTTTCCGCGAATTTCGTCTCCATCCTTCACTGCAGTCATCCTACGCACCTCCAGCCGCTGCGAGGCGAAGAACTTCAGTGCCCTGCCGCCTGTCGTCGTCTCAGGGCTCCCAAACATCACCCCAATTTTTTCGCGAATCTGATTGATGAAGATAATCGTGCAATTGTTCTGCGCCGTGAGCGCCGTGAGCTTGCGCAGCGCCTGGGACATCAGCCGGGCATGCACGCCCACAAAGGCATCGCCCATCTCACCATCCAACTCCGCCTTCGGCACTAGCGCCGCCACGCTATCGATCACCACCAGATCGATTTGCCCGCTGGCCACCATCGATTGTGCAATGTCCAGCGCTTGCTCGCCGTAATCGGGCTGGGACAACAGCACTCGTTCCGGATCTATTCCGAGCTTGTAGGCGTAGTTCGCATCGAGCGCATGCTCCACATCGATGAAGCCCGCATAGCCGCCCAGCTTTTGCGTCTCTGCGATCACATGCAGGGCGAGGGTCGTCTTGCCGGACGATTCCGGCCCGTAGATTTCAATCACGCGCCCCCTCGGCAATCCCCCACAACCCAACGCATGGTCCAGCATCACCGATCCGGTCGGGATCACCGGCGTCGATTCCGCCGAGCGTGAACCCATCACAACCACAGATCCAGCTCCGTTCTTTTTCTCAAGCTGCTGGGCAATCACCGCCAGGGGAGAGAGTGTTCTCGCGTTCATGCCGGACTAGTGTGGCCGGAACAATTTTTCTCTCAAGATTCTTTCTGCGCAGTCGAAATGTTAGGTAGAAGCGGCGGAGCAGCCCCATGAGCCTTACACCCTTAACATTTTCGGGAGTCAGCAGTTATTCGGCCGACTTTCAGACGATCCTGAAGCGCGTCGTTACCATTGCCTCTTTTCCTCTCACACAGTTAAAGAACGAGCAGGCCGATATCGCCACCAAGCGCCAACTCACCTCTGAGCTCAACAGCAGCATGAAGCTTTTTGGTAGCCGGCTGCAGAATCTCAAGGACATTGCGGGCAACCGGGCAGTGTCGGCATCCAGCTCCAACACATCCAAGCTCACGATCGACTCGGTGAACACAGACATCCTCACCAACTACAACATTACGGATGTGATCTCGACGGCCAAAGCTGCTTCAGAAACTTCAGTCAGCTCTTTCGCGAATTCCGCAACCACACAAGTTTCGGCGAGCGGCAATGTGCGCCTCAAGGTAGGCACCACCGGTTACGACATCAGTCTTGCGAGCGGGCAGAACAACCTTCTCGGGCTTCGGGACAAGATCAATACTCTCGGGGTAGGAGTGACGGCTTCCATTCTCACCGTTGACGCGAACACGAACTACCTGAGTATCACGGCCAACGGTGCGGGAGCCAACGCACTCACCCTCAAAGAGGACCCCAACGGAGCCAATACAGACCTGCTCACGGCCACAAATCAGGGCAGTGACCTGCAGTTCAAGCTGAACGGTGTATCGGTCAGTCGCAAATCCAATCAAGTCAACAACCTGGTGCCTGGTGTCACCTTCTCGATCAAGCAAACCACAACGAGCGGCGAGACGCTTACCATTGGGCTCTCGAGCGACCGCTCAAAACTATCGGGCGCGATCAGTGGCTTCATCGATGCCTATAACGCGCTTCAGGACAAAGTGAATGGCCAGGTGGGCAAGACAGCTGGTTTGCTAAGCGGCGACTATCTGGTGCGCGAGGCGCAGGACATCCTGCGAAAATCTTCGAGCTTCAGCATCGGGCAAGGCACCATCAAGAACTGGTCCGACCTTGGCGTCACCTTTTCATCGAGCGGCACCATCAGCTTCGATAGCGGCGTGTTCAACTCTCTCGGGGAGCAAAATCTTCGCGATGCGTTCGATTTTTTCAAGGCCGAAACAGGTTTGGGGTCGCTTGAGCGGCAAGTGAGTACCTTCAGTGAGGACGTCACCGGCCTGGCCGGCGTCCAGCTTGCCCAATATGACAAGTCCGATCGCAGGATCGATGATCAAGTCGCCAGTCTCGAAGATCGAATCAATGTAATTCAGCAAAACTATCAGGCAAAGCTTCAGGCTGCTGACGTTTTGTTGTCGCGCTTTGAATCCCAGCAGGGCATCATCAAGGCTTCTGTGGACAGCTTGAATCTGGTGCTCTACGGCAAGCGAGAAGGCTAGTTGACCCTCGCATCGCTGCTTGACGAGCTCTCAGAGCTCGACCGCAACCCAACCCACGACTACCTTTCCGCACGCGAACAAGCCATCGCCGCCATTGCTGCTGCCTGTTTGGCGGATCCCGAAGCGGCTGCACAACACTTGCCGTTATTGAACCAGGCTTTAGCACGCACGGCTCAGCTTCGCGTAGCTGCCGAGCAGGAGCGCGCCGAGATCCAATCCGCGCTGCGATCCCTCAAAGCGCACCTCCAACAGCTAAAGTCCTTTTCAGTGCCGGCAGCTGCAGATGAGCCCCTCCTCAACCGGCTCGCCTAGGCGCGTGCATTCGAGGCAGGCACCACTTCTCTAACGGAATTAGCTCTATCTCCCGCCACGAACTCAAGAAACTGCCGCATCGAGTGCAATCTACCCTCTTCCCTCAAAACGCACCTGCACCAACTAGATTCCACATAACCATTGACAGCCGCAGATGAGCCCCTCCTCAACCGACTTACCTGGGCAAGCTCATTGAGAGCGGACTCCGCTACTCGAACCAAGCTGGATCTTTCTCCCGCGATCAGCGAAAGGGGCAGCCTCACCGCAATCGACTCTACCCTGCTTTCCGCTCAAAACACACCTGCGGCAGACCGAGCCCATTTTCAGGACCAGCTGCCACAGATATGCCCCTCCTCAACAGGCTTGCTTAGGCAAGCTCATTCAGAGCGCGCTTCACTTCTCTCACCACACTCGACCAATCTCCCGCGATCGGCTGACGGAACAGCCGCATCGATGGATACCAAGGCGAGTCTTCCCGATACAACAACCAGCGCCAGTCCGGTGCATAGGGCAACAACGTCCACACGGGTTTGCCCAATGATCCAGCCAGGTGCGCGACGGCCGTGTCCACCGAGATCACGAGATCAAGGCCTTCGATAGCCGCCGCCGTCTCGGCGAAGTTGCCGAGCAACGGTGCCAAATCGAAAATACCTTCCGGTATACGCGTTCCCGCGCCACCCTTCTGCAAACTCAGAAACTGGAATCCAGCCGTATTCAACAAGGGTGCCAGCACGCTCAGCGGTAGGGATCGATTGCGATCATTGCGGTGGTTCGGATTGCCTTGCCACACCAGACCGACGCGTCGGCCCGTCTGGGGAAGCTCCGCATAGAGCTTGCTCCAGTTTGCCCTTCGTGCCTCATCCACTTTGAGATAGGGAACCTGATTCGGAATGGTTTCGAGTCGGGTCTTGAAACAGTAGGGCAAGCTGGGAAAGGGAACCTGCCAATCCACCGGGTCGAGGGCTTCAATCTCACTCACGCAACGCTCCAGCCCATCAATCGAGGCGAGCAACGGCTGAATCGCCGGCTGGCAGAATAGATGGACCTTCATTTCGGCTTCAACGAGAAGTCGAACATAACGCGCAAAGTGGATGGAATCTCCAAAGCCCTGTTCGGCGTGAACCAGGATGTTCTCACCCGGACGCAGTTTGCCGTCCCATCGCGGGATCTTCCAATCCCACTTCTCGATTTCTCGCTGCGCCAGTCGATGTTCGTAGCCGACCCAGCCACGGGAAAAATCTCCCATCAGCAAGGCAGCCAGCCCGAGGTTCATCGGCGCTTCCCGATGCGAAGCATGGATTGCCAGCGTTTCAAGATATTGGTTCTGCGCCTCAGCCAATCGGTTTAGCTTGAGGTAGCAGTTACCGAGGTTGTTGTGGGCCTCGCTAAAGCCAGGATCGATCGAAACCAGACGCTCATTAATCGTCACGGCTTCCTGCAGACGTTCTTCTTCCTGCAGCAAAACCGCGAAGTTGTAAAGTGCATCGCGATAGTCCGGCTTCACCAGCAGCGCACGCCGATAGCTGGATTCCGCCGCTGAGAGATTGCCTGCGGCAACTTCAAGCAACGCGAGGTTGTTCCAGGCTTCGGCGTATGTCGGACTAATGGTCACAGTTTGCTCATAGGCTTTTCGTGCTTCTGATGGCCGATTCTGCCTGGCGCGCGTGACGCCAAGATTGAACCAGGCTTCCGCATGGCGTGGCGATTGCGCCACCAGCAGTTCGTAGTTGCGCGCCGCCCTTTCGTTTTCGCCTTGCAGATGAAGCAAGTTGGCATAAGCCCAGCGCAGGTCTGCACTCGAGGGTTCGCCGACAAGTGCCTGGCCAATGCAGGCCGAAGCGCTGCGATAGTCTCCCAGCCGGGCAAATGCTTCGCCCAAATGGGCGCAGTAGGCCGGCACGGGACCATCGAGCTCGATCGCTTTTGTGAAGAGTTCAATCGCCTCACCAGAGGACTGGTGGTCCAAGGCGATGATTCCCAAAGCGTCGTAAGGGGCTCCGTCTTTTTGATTGGTTTCGAGCCTGCGGAGGAGCCGCTCTCCCTTGGCTTCGATTTGTGCGGTGTTCATCCTGGGTAGCTCCTTTGAGACTGAAGACGAACGCTCCCTTGCGGCCAGACCAGGTTGCCTGGCCGCCGGGAGCGCTCGCTACTTCAGTTAACGGTTACTAGGAACTATCCCCGGAGGAGACTCAGAACCTGCTGAGGAGCCGAGTTGGCCTGCGCCAGGGCGGCGATGCCGGCCTGCAGCTGGATCTGGGCTTTCGACAGGTTAGCCGCTTCTTGTGCGAGATCCGCATCACGGATCCGGCTTTCGCTAGCGGCCAGGTTGGTCAGCTGGCTTTGGGCCAGGTTCACGGCAAAGCTGAACTGGTTCTGACCGCGACCGACAACGGCTTGGGCATCGCCCAAGGCCGAGACGGCGTTGGCCAGAGCCGTTACTGCGGCTTCCGCAGCAGCCTGCGTGTCGATTGTGGAGTTGGCACCAGTGCCAACCACCGCCGACTTGTCGATTCCGCCGGTCGGCTGGGTGAAGCCAGTGCCGCCGGCCGTCGAGCCGATGGCCACTTCAAAGCCCTTCACTGTCGACAGGAACCTGATCTTCTCAGCCCCGCCCGTGTTCTCCTTCACAGCAAAGATGCGCTTCAACGTATCGTTATTCGATTGCTGCAGCGAATCGTTGATCGCCTTCACGGCTTCGTCGATCGAACGGCCCGAGCGGCCCGATCCATCGTTGCGAAGTGTGACGCTCAAGCTCTGCTTGGCGCCCGTTGCATCGCTCGCCGTGACGCTGACGATCTGGTCGTCGCCACCGTAGGCAATCGGATTAAAGGTCAACGAGCTGGTGGAGTCTGCTCCGCCGGAGTTCACGGTCGCGCTCGTCGCAGAAGCCCCCTGCGCCGTTGTGCCCGTAAAGCTGGATCCGGCGATGCCAAAACCAAAATTGGTGTTGCCAAAGGTCGTCAGCCGGAAGTTCGTGCCGTTGTTAGAGGCAATTGTGAGTTGGTTCGTCGTAAAGCTTGCCGCCAAACCCGCATTGCGCAATTCACTGTCGTTAGCGATCGCGGTGTTAATCTGATTGGCCAGATCAGTCTGGATCGTAGCGGTCGAGTTGCCTTGGCCGGTTTGTCCAATCGTCAAACCCAAAGCCGTGGCGGCGTTTGTGGCACCACCCGTCACAACGATCGACGAATCCGCGCCTGTCGATGACGAGCGCAGCCGCAGCTTCGCACCAGCTCCCGTTCCGACGATATCCGCGGTGCCGGCTCCACCAAGCGCGAGATTGATGTCAGCAGCGATGTCTTCAATGGTGTCCAAATTCGTCAGCGTGATGTTAGTCGTCGCCGCGCCATCGATGGTGAGCCGCAGATTCACGTTCGCGCCGAGAGTGATCGCGCTAGAACCGATCGCTGTGCCCGTCACCTGGCCAACATCGGACAGTGCCGTCACATTGATTGCGTTCGAAGAGCTCGCCCCACCGTTCAGCGAAATCTGGAAACTGCCAGTGCGTGTCGAATTGCCCGCTGCAAACGCTCCGGTGTAGTTGCTGCTCGCGGTGATGGTCGAGTAATCGAAGGCGGCACTCGAATCGGCCGTGAAGGCGCCGAGCCCAAGCCTGTTCTGCGTATCGCCGGTCACCGACACCTGGAAGGTCTCCCCGCTCGCACTCTCGAACACAAGGTTGTTTCCAACACTTGAGCTGCTCAACGTGATCCCAGCAGCCTTCAGCGCGCTGTTATTCGCCACGCGGCTGGCCAGATCGGTCACTACGCTGTTCACCGTCGTCGTACCCGCGGTGATCGCATTCAAGTCAATGTCAACCGGGCTCTGCAACCCGCCACCCTGCACCCGAACCTTAATGCTGTCCGAGGTCAAGAACACATTGTTGTTGGCAACAGTGCCTGCCGTGAGTCCCAGCAGCGCGTAAGCGTTGTTGGAAACTGTATTCACGGCAACCGTATCGCCTGCGTTGTTGGCGGTGAACACCAGTCGGCCGCCATCGAGGCTAGCCGTCAACTTGTTGGCCAGAGTTCCAGCTGCAATCTTGTCATTGATATCCTCCACCAAGCGTTCCTTGGTGATGGCCGTCCCCTCGTTCAGGGTGATGCTCGCCGTAACCCCGTCCACAGTGAAATTCAACACATTGTTGGTGTTGAGAACTGTTCGTGTCGCGTTTGTGTCGGTGGAAACATAGTTGGCTCCTCCAGCAACGGCGCGAGCGCCCTGCACTCGGGTCTTCACGTCGGCACCGGTTGATTCCGAGGCTGCCGTTGCCGCCGTTGTGCTCAGGCCAAGGCCAACCGAGAGAGCCGTCGAGCTGATCTGCACCTTTGAATCGGCAGTGTTGCTCTTTGACTTAATGACAACCTGATTGCCTTCGAGATAGGCAACACCCTTGGCGGAAAATCCCGAATCTTGATTCAACTGGGCCACGATCGAACCCTTCGAAGTGGTGCCACCCGAACCGTTGTCAGCGATGACAACGTTGAAGGAAGATCCTCCGTCGAAAGCAATGGAAAGCGTATCGGCACCAGCTGGTTCCGTATTGAAGCTCACCGCCGTGTCGCTCCCCGTCAGGCTCGCGTTGCGTTCAAACTTGCCCAACAGGGCGTTTGCGGTTCGATCCCCGGCTTCCACCTGGAAGGCGGTGGTCGCAGAGGTGAAGGCAACTTGTTGGCGTCCGGAGGAATCCGTCACAACCGAGGCCTTGATGTTGGCGTTCTTCAAGGCCGTGGCCGCCTGGGTGCCACCATTTGCGGCGCCATCAATGGCTGCGTTGATTCGCGCCACGAGATCGGAAGTACCCCCAACGGCGTTGGTGTTGACGTCAATCTCCACACCGGCACCGGAGAATCCGGGGCCACGCAGCGTGAACCGCGTAGTGTTGGCTGCTCCCTGCGAATTCGTGTTGCTAGTGTTGGCCAGGATCTGCGAAAGCGAGGTCGTGGACGAACCCGAGCCAATATCCGTTGCGTCGGTACCCTTGGCCTGCACACCCTTGAGACCGAGGCTTTGTGAGTCCACAGTCGAGCGCGACAAGTCCAACGAAGCCGAACCGTTCGTGATCGCCGAAATTCCGTTCGAAGTCTTACCACCACCGATGAAAACCGCAAGCGAACGCGCAAAGCTACCGCCCGTGTTCAGGCCAATGGCCTGCGCCTGGCGGTCAACTTCCTGCAGTACGGAAGTAAATTCGCTGTTCAGCACCGAGCGAGAACCCGTAAAGGTGCCAGAGGCCGACTGTGTAGCCAGAGTACGAGCACGATCGAGAAGCTTCGAGATGTTGTTGATGCCACCGTCGACGATCTGCAATTGGCTCAAGCCGTCATTGGCGTTACGGATACCTTGGGTAAGCACAGCCTGGTCGCTGCGCAGTCCGTTGGCAATCGCAAGACCTGCGGCGTCGTCGCCCGAGTTTACGATGCGCAGGCCGCTGGTGACGCGGTTGATCGTCTTACCCTGAAATTCACTCGTGTTGTTGATGTAGCTCTGCGCCTGAAGGGACGCAATGTTGGTATTTGATGAGAAAGCCATGATTCACTCCGTTGTTTCTGTGCACCCAGAGGTCCTCTCCGGGAGAGTGGCCTTGCACCACCTCGGCAGGGTTGCTGATAAAGGCCATATCGGAACCGTGTGGTTCAACTTGAAACAGAAAATCGCCTTAGAGGCGAGGACTTAATCCTGTTTTGGAGGGGGGGGTCAGGCGCAGCCGCTTCGAGGCTTGTTCAAGCGCTTTGTCTTCCACGGTTTGCGCTGAATCGAGGTTCGTGTCCCGCGTCGCCGCAATCTCACGACGCAAGATCGCCGTCTCCCGCGGCGCACGAATCCCGATCTTCACCTGATTGCCATCGATCTCAAGGATGTCCACCTCGATCGTGTCCCCAATGAGAAAGCCTTCTCCCGCGCGTCTGCGAATCACGAGCATATGGCTTGCTCCTGAGTACCGCTGAAGAGCGGCTGGCGCGCAGAATAGCGCGCGTTTTCCCGGATCGATTGCACCCCAAGCCCGACATCCCGCCGAATCACGACAGGCCCAAGCAAATTTGCCGTCGGCTCCTCGGGTCGAGCAAAACACAGGATCGCCAACCACTCAAGCGACAATCCGGCTGCGATCCCCTCAGTGGGCATCCCCAAAAGCTCCCGATCCCCACGCGGCAAGACCATTTCATATCGAGCTGCGACCAGAGACACTGGTGCGCAAACAAACGACAGCGAAGCCGTCGTCACGCTCTGCAGAAACTTCAGCGGCACACTCTCCGCCGCCTCGATCAGTAGAAATCGATGCTCGTTCTCAAAGCCAGGCAAACCGGCCGGAAACTCAATGACTTCGTGTTCTTCAAAGCGGACGGTACCAAAGCGAGCCGTTTCTAGGGACTGCATCGAAGTCCTTATCGGTACGGAGTAGTGAGGCTTTAAAGAATCGGAGAAGATTTAGCGAACACTGGCCCGCTTCAGTCGGTCCAGGATCCCGGCCCACTCCACCCCTTCGGCCGGCGGCTCGACCGCAATCCAGTCCCAGCCCTCCTGGTCGCATTCATGCAGCACGTCATACAAAACCGCCGCATAGCGGCCCGCCTCACTTGGCATCATTCGCGGATGAGCCCCCGCCAGCGGCACAGTATGGTGCAAATAAATCCCACGCCCCTCCCGCGGCACCGTCGTTGTCAGATAAAGAGGAGTCCTCGGTGCATAGTGCCGGTCATGCAGCCCTGGCGAAGCATGCGCTTCTGTAATGTTTACGGTGGTAACAATCGGTCCAATCACAGCTTCAATCTGCGCCTGCGTGATCATTCCCGGCCTCAACAACACTGGCTTCGGCCCCGCCAGGCTCAACACCGTCGACTCGATCCCAACCACCGTCGGGCCCCCATCCAAGATCAAGTCCACGCGATCCCCCAGGCTCGCCCACACATGTTCCGCCGTGGTCGGCGATAACTCCATAAAACGGTTCGCACTCGGCGCCGCAATCGGAACTCCCGCCGCCTCGATCAACTTCAAGGCAAGCTGATGCGCCGGCATCCGGATACCAACCGTCCCGAGCCCAGCCGTCAGTTCCCCAGGTACCTGCTCTGCCTTTGGTAACACCAGCGTCAAGGGCCCAGGCCAAAAAGCGTCCACCAATCTCTGCGCCGCTTCGGGCCAATCCGTCACAAGCTCCTTCGCCATGTTTACGCTGTTTACATGCACGATCAAGGGCGAAGTACTCGGGCGACCCTTGATCTCGTAAATCTTCTGGATCGCCTGCGCATTGAGCGCATTCGCCCCAAGGCCATAAACCGTCTCCGTAGGAAAGGCAACGATCCCTCCCTCACGAAGGATGCTGGCAGCTCTCTCGATCATTCTGGTAGATCGTCTTTGCCGTCACCAGCCGTCTTCCCGGTCCGCTTGTAAACCAGCCAAGCGTGCATAAAGCCTTCGATATCGCCATCGAGAACCCGGTCCACATCCCCGACGCTGAACTTCGTACGGTGATCCTTGATCATGCGATACGGCGCAAGCACATAGCTGCGAATCTGGCTGCCAAAGTTGATTTCGAGCTTCGAATCTTCGCTCTTCTTGTCTTCAGCCCGTCGCTTCTCCATCTCATGCTCAAAGAGCCGAGCCTTCAGCTGCTTCATGGCACTCGCGCGATTCTTGTGTTGAGATCGCTCGTTTTGGCATTGCACTACGATACCCGTCGGGATATGCGTCATGCGAACCGCGCTCTCTGTCCGGTTCACGTGTTGGCCGCCAGCGCCAGAGGCGCGAAACACATCCGTACGCACATCTTCCGGTTTGATCTCGATCTTGATCTCGTCATCGATCATCGGATAGACGTAGACGCTGGCAAAGGATGTATGTCGCCGCGCGGCCGAGTCAAATGGCGAAATGCGCACCAATCGATGCACGCCGATCTCGCTCGACATCAAGCCGTAAACATTCTCGCCCTCGATTTCGATCGTCGCGCTCTTGATGCCTGCGCCGTCGCCGTCCTGCTGATCCGTCACGGTCGACTTAAAGCCATTGCGCTCGGCCCAACGCAGATACATACGCATCAGCATCTCGGCCCAATCCTGGCTCTCGGTGCCGCCAGCACCGGGGTGGATGTTGAGGATCGCCGAACGGTGATCGTGTTCCCCACTCAAGAGCATGCCCGTTTCGAGGCACGACAACTCATCGCGCAGGCCACCAAGCTCGCCATTCAACATCGACAGTACGTCTTCGCCTTCGCGGCCGAGCTCGATGAGCGCCGCGACGTCAGAAGACATCGTCGCCACACGAAGATCCTGCGCAACCGTCTCTTCCAGACGCTTGCGCTTCTGCATCACTTCCTGACTCTTCTCGGGATTGTTCCAGAACTCGGGGTCGCTGATTACCGTTTCGAGTTCGGCAAGTTGGGCTTTCTTTTTGGGGGCGTCAAAGATAGCTCCGCACAGATTCGGCTTGCTGGCGGAGCTGATCGTACTCCCGCTCGATTTCTTCGAGGGTCATAAACTTCTAGTCTAGCGTGAGGTCCGGGTACAGACCGGGCGGATGTGGCTGGTAGCCCAGCCATTGAGTTTGGCCGACATGGCTGAGCCGGTAGCCCTCCACGGTATGAAACTTGAGCAGCTCAAAGAAGGACTCGGCTCCGTTGGTCGGGTTGCCTTCATGCTGCGACACCACTTCGAGTAGTGTGGTCATTTGCGCCCGAGTCAGCTTGGCCAGCGGCACTTCAAAGCGCGACTGCGCGAGCGTGTTGAAATCTTCAAGCCCTTCGAGGAACGCCTTCTTCAGCGGCGCGACATGCTCAGCAAGTAAATCGAAATACTGACTCACTCGGGCCTCAGCGGCACCGGGCGACCTGGTGTCGGCCGGGATGATGACATCGGCAAGCTGCGACAGAATCTGGTTCTGCTCACTCGACAACGCCTTCAATTGATAGCTATCGGTTAAAACCGCAGCCGGCTTGTGGTGCTGGTGCTGCGCAGCGGCGGCAAGGATCGGAAATAGTTCGCGTCGATTCATCGGTTAGACCTCCTTCTTCCGCAGCTTCTCGGCCAGACGCTCGGACATGCGCCAGCTCAGTGCAATGTTGGTGAGCGTGGGATTCTTTTCCGGATAGTCGGGGAATACGCTCGCATCACCGATAAACAGATTCGGCACATCATGCGACTGGCAATCGGTGTTAACGACACTGCGCTTCGGGTCGCGGCCCATCTTGGTGGTCCCCACCCAGTGATTGAGGTCGATCACCAAATCCTCCCGGCGCACACGGCCAGGGCTGGATATCACTTCGCCCTTACCGGCCCGGATGATCTCCTCGCAAGTGTTCACGCAATCCTGCGCCATGGCGATATCAGAATCTTCGTAGTGCAGATGAATGCGCGGAAACGGGATGCCGTAAGCATCCTTCCGGCTCGGGTCGAGATCGATGTACTTGCGATCGCTCACCAGAAGCGAACCCTGCATATTCATACCAGCGTGGCAGACGTTCTTACGCAGCAGCTCCTGCTTGTAGGCCGCGCCGAATCCCTTTTCTCCTCGATAAAACAGCCGTTGTGGCGGCGCACCCGCTCCACACTGTACCTGATACGTGCCGGTGAAGTTCGGGTTCTCCTGCTTCCAATACAATCCCGTCAACAGCGAGTGATAGTAGGCGGTCCCTGCATCATCGGAGTGCTTGCGATGGGCCAACTCTGGAAACAACCCAAGCACCGTGATGCCGAAGTGGCTCGTTAAATTGCGCCCCACCAGCCCTGAAGAATTCGCCACATTGTTAGCCAGCAACATCCGCGCGGTCTCGATTGCGCTGCAAGCCAGCACCAGTGTGCGGCAAGCGAGCTTCTCCGTCTGGCCAGTCTGATTCGTGTATTCAATCGAAGCCACACGATTGGTTCCCGGCGCCATCGCGATGCGCGTCATCATCGCATTGGTAAAGACAGTCAGGTTGCCGGTCTTGAACGCGCGCGGAATCGGCGTGTTCGCTGAAGTGTACTTCGAATCGATCGGGCAGCCGCCGCAATTGCCGCAATACTGGCAAATGGCCCGCCCTGAAGAATGCTTCGACGTCACCATCGCCTTGCGCAAGGCGATGAAGTCCATTTCGCGACCCTTTTTCTTGAGAGATCTCACGCCACGCCGCAACAAGGACTCCCCCGCCCGCATCGGCACCGGCGCGAGAAACTCGCCATCCGGCAGATTCGACAAGCCGTCTTTGTAGCCATAGACGCCCATGAACCGCTCCGCACGCGCATAGTAGGGAGCAACCTCGTTGTAGGAAATCGGCCACTTGGTAAAGTCGAGCGGCCCAAAACGCAAACTATGCCCCGCCCAGCAGAGGCTGCGGCCACCCAGCGCCTTTACGAGCCCATGCCCTGGGCGATCGCCAACCCCGGTGAAGTGATCCTGTTCGCGGTAATCCCAAGCGGAATCAAACCCGCCCGACTTACCTTCCTTCAGCCTGCGCGCCAGCAGATCCAGAGGGGGAAGATCGCGGCCATAGTCTTTGCCGGGCACCAGCCGCCGGCCAGCCTCGACCAGCGCTACTTTGAGGCCTTGCGTCGCAAGGGAATATGCGGCAATTCCCCCGCCAGGGCCGCTGCCGACAACGATCGCGTCGTAGGTCATGCGGCTATTCTATCGTCCCGACAGATTCAAATGAAACGAGTTCAGGTCAGAGATAATCAAATCTGAAGAGGAGATTTATGAATAAATTTTTTGCCGTGACCGGCTTGCTTGTTTCTGTGAGCTTGTTTGCCCAGAGCAACGAGGAGAAGCGTCTGGCCGCGGCCGGTGATGTGCTGAAAGAGATTATGGATGTCAAGGACAAGGCCATCCCACAGGAGCTGCTCGACAAGAGCGAATGTGCCGTTGTGGTACCCGGCTTGAAGAAGGGAGCCTTCATCCTTGGTGGCAAGTTTGGCCGTGGATTCTTCGTTTGCCGTAAGGCTGGCGGCGATGGTTGGGGTTCTCCGGCAAGTGTGCGTGTTGAAGGTGGCAGTGTCGGCTTCCAGATCGGCGGCAGCGAAAGCGACGTCATTCTGCTGGTAATGAACAAGAAAGGCGCAAACCGGTTGTTGAACAATCAGTTCAAGCTCGGCGGCGAAGCGAGTGTCGCAGCCGGCCCCGTTGGCCGCACCTCCAGCGCTCAAACCGACGTTCTCATGACGGCCGAGATCCTTAGCTATTCCCGCAGTCGCGGCGTCTTCGCTGGCCTCTCTCTTGAAGGTGCCACGCTCCGTCAAGATCTCGATGCCAACAAGGACCTCTACGGCAAGACCATGACCAACAAAGAGATCATCGAAGGCAATCCCGCCGCTCCCGCGGCCGCGAAGAATCTCATTGGGGAACTCAACAAATACTCGCCACGCAAAGCGAAGTAAACTGGCATCAATAAATGGCCCCCCGCCTTTAGGCGGGGGGCTTTTGCTTTTTAGAACAGGTCCATAATGGTGACATGCGATTTCTTGTTGGAGTGGCGCTGCTGCTGGCTGGGTGCGCGCCGAAGATCGAAGAGGTGAAAACAAACGTGACATTTGCCGAGGACGTTCATTCCTATGCCAAACCAGCAGAGGCGAGGGTGTTGCATAGCGAACTCGATCTTAAGGTCGACTTTGAAAAGAAAATCCTCGAAGGTTCTGTTGTACACAAGATCGATGGCAAGGGCCGCATCGTGCTCGACACCAAAGATCTTCACATCGACAAAGTCGAAGCCTCTGCCGATGGGCAGAAATTCGATAGTGCACGATTCGCGCTTGGCCAAACGGACAAAATCCTCGGCGCCCCGCTTGAGGTGACCCTCCCGGAAGGGACCAAGTTCATCAAGATCACTTACGCCACCAGCCCTTCTGCTGTGGCACTGCAGTGGCTTGAGGCATCGCAAACCGCAGGCAAGAAATCGCCTTATCTCTACACCCAAGGCCAGCCAATTTACACGCGCAGCTGGATTCCCTTGCAGGACTCTCCAGGCATTCGCATCACCTACCGAGCTCGCATCCATACCCAGCCTAATTTCTTTGCCCTCATGAGTGCCAACAACGATCAGCGGACTTCCGTGCCGAGTGGCGATTATTCCTTCGACATGACGCAGCCAATTCCGCCCTATCTGATCGCTTTGGCCGTCGGAGAACTGCAGTTCCGCATGATCGGGGCTCGCACTGGTGTCTACACCGAAAAGGCGATGCTCGATGCATCGGCCAAAGAGTTCGAAGATCTCGACCAGATGGTCTCTGAAGCCGAACGCCTCTATGGCACCTATCGCTGGGACCGCCATGACGTGCTCGTGCTTCCGCCGAGCTTTCCAATCGGCGGCATGGAAAACCCCCGCCTGACATTTGCAACTCCGACGATTCTCGCCGGCGACAAGAGCCTCGTTTCTTTAATTTCCCATGAGCTGGCCCATAGTTGGAGTGGAAACCTCGTGACGAATGCGACCTGGAGCGATTTCTGGCTGAATGAAGGATTTACGGTTTACGTCGAACGCCGCATCCAGGAGCAACTCTACGGCAAGCAGCGCAGCGAAATGGAATTCGCAATCGAGATTGCTGAATTAAAGGCCGAGATGGCGAAGCTTGAACCCAAGGATCAGCACTTGTTTGTGAACCTCAAAGGGCGAGACCCGGAAGAAGGCGTCACGCTGGTTCCTTACGTCAAAGGGGCGCTGATGCTGCGGGCGATCGAAGAAGAAGTGGGCCGCGAAAAGTGGGATGGCTTCATTCGCGGTTACTTTGAGAAGTTTGCATTCACCAGCATCACAACGGCGATGTTTGAGAGCTACCTGAAAGAGAAGCTGCCCGAGCTGAAGCTGAATGTAAAGGAATGGATCTATCAACCAGGCTTGCCGGCTTCCACTCCGAAGATCGACGCCTATCTATTGAAAGTGGTAGACGATCAATTGGCCAGCTGGAAGAAAGGCGAAGCACTCGACACCAAAGAATGGGTTGCGCAACAGTGGTTGCACTTCCTGCGGGGCTTACCTCAAGATCTGACCGTGGCCCAAATGACCAAGCTCGATCAGGAATTCAAGTTCACGCAATCGAAGAACAGCGAACTACTCGACGCCTGGCTGCTGCTCTCGGTGCGCAACAAGTATGCGCCGGCCCAGGCTGCGCTTGAGAACTTTCTGTCGCGCGTCGGCCGGCAGAAGTTCATCAAGCCACTCTATGCCGAGATGGCGAAGACGCCCGAAGGAAAGGTGAAAGCAAAGGCCCTGTTCGCGAAGAACAAAGCCAACTACCACCCCATCTCGGCGGCTGCCGTCGAAGCCCTATTTGCGAAGTAGGAACTGCCCCACGAACATCACGTCGATGCCGCTTGAATAGAAGCTGCGAACCGCATCTCTTGGGCTGCACACCAGTGCGTCCCCAAAGAGATTGAAGCTTGTGTTGTACAGCACAGGGAGTCCGGTACGTTCACCTGCTGCGATCAGCAATCGGTGAAACAGAGGATTGTCCTGCTTGTGAACCACCTGCAGGCGAATGCCGTCTTCGCCCAGCAATGCCGGGGCAAATCGCTCGCGGTACTCGGGCTTAACGGTGGAGATGCTCGAGAGATTCACGGCGTTGGGGCCCCAATCGAAGTATGTGGCAGCATGCTCGGCAGGCACCGAAGCTGCGAACTTGCGAAAGGTCTCGCGGCGCTTAATAAAGCTATTGAGATTCTCGGTGGCGTAGGGGTCCAGCGGAGAAGCAAGAATGCTGCGGTTGCCCAGGGCGCGCGGGCCGAATTCCATACGGTCTTGAAACCAGGCGATGATGCGATGCTCACCAAGTTCGGTGAGGGCCGCTTGAATCAACTCGTCCGTAGTGAGGAGGAACTTGGGGCTGAGCTTGCAATTCTCGAGCACCTCTTTGACGGCTTCAGCGCTGTAGGCAGGGCCAAGCGCAAGAGATTGCATGGGCTGGCAGGGCTTCACACTTGCAGCGTAGGCGGCGCCGATGGCAGTACCCGCGTTGCCCGAGGCAGGCTGGACGTAAATTGCTTGAAAGTGGTTGGAAGCCTCGAGTGCCTGTATGAGGATTGCGTTGAATGCGACGCCACCGGCCAGGCACAGATGAGTCCCTTTACCGGCCATAGCTAGAACGCATTGCTCAATGGCCCGCTGCAGGCTGGTGGCGATGTGGGGCTGCAAAGCCGCGGGTGTTGCGGCTCCATCCGCAAGGCCGAGACCAGCATAGAACTTCGCACTAAATCCTCCCACGCCCATCCGGTCGCGATCAAAATACTCACGGTTGAGAGCAGGCCAGGAATCTGCCGTGTAGCCAAGAATGTCCGTAAACAGCGACAAGAAACGGGGCTCGCCTGAAGCCGACATCCATTGAACTTTGTGTTCATCGGCACGAGCGGTAAAGCCAAGCAACTCGGTCACTCGACCGTAGAGGTCGCCAATCGAATCAGGAAAATAGGATTCGCGCTCCAGCTCCAACTTGCCGTCTTTCGCCGTCCACCGAGAAGAGCAGCGCAAGTCCCCGGCGCGGTCAATCGTCAGCACTGTGGCCTCACTAAATCCCGAGGCGTAAAAAGCACTCGCCGCATGCGCCGTCTGATGATCGAGGATCAGCAACCGCGCATTCGGAAAGATCTGCTTTACGCGCAGGCTGAGCAGACTATCGGGCGATGCACTCAATGGCCGCGAAATGGCAACGCAGTGGACATCGGCTGCGCTCAGCTTGGCGATCTCAAGAGTTGCCTCGATGGCCTCCGTCGGTAGCGTGCCGGGCTGAGTTCGGCGGGCAATTTTCTTTTGCTCGACGGCCGCTACAATTTCCCCGTCAACAGCCAGGGCACAGGCGGCATCATCGAGAAGTCCGCCAAGTCCAATAACATTCATACTCTCTTGAGCCTTTCGAGCGATTCCGTCAGAGCAGCTCGGGAGCCCAGGCCAAGCCAGTTGAGGCCATCAAAAATCGAGTTCAGCGAGGCATTTTGATTGCGCTCCACATCGGTGTCATCGATAGGTAGAATCATCGTGCCGTTACGTCGACGTGCGCACAGCCAATTGAAGATAAAGGTGCGAGCGGAGCCTATGTGAAGGTCGCCCGTGGGCGACGGGGCGAAGCGAACTCGGGGCATCAAACGGTCAGGATAGCAAGCGCTCTTCCAGGCTGCGTAGCTCGTCTGGCGAGAGCTGCTCCGCGCGAAGGCCCGCCTCCGGCTGCGCGTCGATCGCGGCTTTGCCATAAAAAGGGGCGAGGTTGTTGCGCAGGGTTTTGCGCTTGTGGGCGAATGCGCGGCTGGCAAACTTGAGAAAGCGATCGGCAGCAACCTTGTCGATGACCTTGGGAGTGAGCTGGATGACGGCTGAATCCACTTTGGGTGGTGGAGAGAAGGCCGAGGGGGGAACGTTGAAGAGGATCTTCGCCTCAGAATGTACTTGCGTCAAGACGCTCAGATACCCATAGTCACGATTGCCATGAGGAGCAGCCATGCGTAGGGCAACTTCCTTCTGGACAAGGAACACGGCTCGGGTCCAGGTGCCGATCGCCTCAAAGACCTTGGTGGCGATCGGCGAACTGATGTAGTAGGGCAGGTTGCCAGCGATCACACAGGGAGCAAACTCATGGAAGTTGGCAGCCAGTACGTCCTGATGCCGAACCTCCAGGTTGGGCTCGTTCGCGAAGTACTGCGCGAGGTGCGCAACCATCTCGGGATCCACTTCAATGGCAGTCACTTTGACGGCGCGTAGCAGCAGAAAGCGGGTCAGCGCACCTTTGCCAGGGCCAATCTCGAGAACGTTCGGGGTTTCGCCGTCTGGACATGCGGCCTCTGCAATGCGAGCCAGAATCAATTGATCGCGAAGGAAGTGTTGTCCGAACTTACGAGGCAAATCAGCCCTTCACGGTGATGGCCGAAGCGCCACGGCGGAGACTCAGGCGAAGTTTAGAAGGGATCGCCTGACCAAAACTTGTAGCGGGTACGAACTCGGTGAACAGAAGAGTACGCTCGACGCTGCGACGGACTTCGAGATTCATTTCGAGGTTGCCTTCGACGACGCGATAATCAGCAACCCGACCCTGCTCATCGATGGAAACTTCAATTTCTGCATCGGCGGTTGGAGGCTCAAACGGAGCCAGCGTCTTGGCGGCCGGTTCGGTGTAAAGTGCCGTAGGACGATCATCGGCGAGACTGTTGGCGCGAACCGGATGTATGTGGACGAACATGGCGAACACAACCACGGCCGAGACGATACCGCCAGCACAGGGCAGGGCGAGGGGACGGGCCATATTGGTCTTCCAAAGCTGGAAGGTGTTGTTCATCCGAACGAGCAAGGCCGGTGCGCTAGCCCATTTCTGACGACGGGCGGCCTCTTTGCTGGCCGAGATGTGAAGGTCGAGACTGAGTTCGTGCGTAGCCCGGCGGCGTGGCAGGGCTTTGAGCAATGCGCGTACTTCCTGGTGAGCGGATTGATTCTGCATCGGATCTCCTTTTCTAAGACTGGCCCTCGGCTGTTTGGGTGGACCAGCCAAAGCTGTGGGAAGGTTTGAGCATGGCTTCGAGTTCTACGCGTAAGGACTCGCGGCCACGCAGGATGCGGGACTTCACAGTGCCAAGGGAAATCTGCAGAACCTCGGCGATTTCTTCATAGCTCAGATCTTCGATATCGCGCAGGACGACTGCGGACCGGAAGACGGGGTTGATCTTAAGCAGTGCCTCTTCGATCAGCGCCCGGGTTTCATGATCGCTGGTCAGGTCAAAGGGAGACCGGCAGCGATCGGGGAGCACATCGGCCAGGCTGATGGAGTTGTCTTCTCCGCCAATGCCAACCTCTTGCTTCTTGTGCCGGCTGAACCAGCGCCGGTGGTTGTAGGCCTCGTTCACAGCAATCCGGTAAATCCAGGTCTTGAGCGTAGACTTGCCCTGGAAGTGGCCGAGATTGCGATAGACCTTCACAAAAATCTCTTGTACGACATCGGGTGCGTCGGAGGGCTGGTTGAGCAGCCGGTAGACGAGGTTATAGACGGGGTCTTCGTAGGTACGCAGGAGCTCTTCAAAAGCAGCATCCTCGCCCTGCCGAAGCCGCTCCACAAGAAGCGCGTCGCGAAAAACCTGTGCGGCTGGCTCGCCGCCGTCGTTACGAAATCCCAAACTGTTCTCGGCCATATGACGGCTCCTGACAGTAATCTTACCGCTTGCTGAGTTGGACACCGGCAGGGGGACGCAGGTTCCTGCTAAGTTCAACTCATGTTTGATTGGCAGGCAGAGGCCGAAATCCAGGCAAGCCGTTATGGCGGAGAACGGATGAGGGCGGCCGTGGAAGCCCTATCCGAAAGCTACCGGGCAGGGAAAACGACATTGGCGCCCCGGCTCGATAAGGAGTTACTCGTAGCGGCATACCTCGCAGTACGGCTTCCGGCGACCCATGCAGCGAATCTTGCCGTCGGGCAGTGGGTAGAAGAGGCGGTGGCCTGGCGCAGCGGGCTGGAATCTTTTCAACCGGACTCGCTTCTCGATTTGGGAGCTGGATGCGGCGCGGCCAGTCTGGCCTTGCAGTCAGTCTGGGAGTCGATTGAGGTCATCACGGCCGTAGAGCAGATTCCAGCAATGGCACGGATGGGCAAGCAGATTCTGCCGCAGGCGATCTGGCGGATGACGCGTTTCGAGGTTGTCCAGGACTGGCCCCAGCATGATGTGGTCGTAGCCAGCTATTCGATGGGAGAAGGACGAGCAGACAGCTTGTTTGTCGAGAAGGCCTGGGCTGCTACGGGGCGGTTGTTAATCCTGGTGGAACCGGGAACAATGAGCGGCTTTGCGGGCATCCGGGAAGCGAGGGAGAAGCTGATCCGATTGGGGGCATCGATTGTGGCTCCTTGCCCGAGCAGCGAGGCCTGTCCAATGGGAAATGACGATTGGTGCCACTTTGCGGCGCGGTTGAACCGTAGCGCTCTGCATCGTCGGCTCAAAGGTGGGGCCTTGGGCCATGAAGATGAGAAGTTCAGCTATGTCGCAGCCTGGCGGGGTGATTTGAGGCCGGGGCTGCCAAGGGTCTTGCGGCATCCACTCATTCAGCCTGGGCGGATTGAGGCACAAGTGTGCGAAGCGCCGGACCGGCACAAGGTTGTGGCGACGAAGAAGAACAAGGCTGAATTTCGACGGGCGAGGAAGCTAGGATGGGGGGATGTACATGCTCCCCTTGTTGATCCTGACCCAGAGCTTTCCGCTCGAGACGATGGAGAAACTGAAGCCTGAAGGAGCAGAAGTGAAGCCCGCCATGCATCGGGGGTTGAAGGGGATCTATGCAACCCCAAAGGGTGCGGAGAATGGGATGGTCATGCTCGAGGGAGTATCGCTTGAGAACGGCACCATCGAGCTCGAGATTTCAGGATCGCCCGGCGCTCAAGCCGGAGGCGGAGCGCGGGGATTTGTGGGAGTTGCATTTCATGTCGCCGATGCCAAACGTTACGAAGCTTTTTACCTGAGACCCACCAATGGTCGGGCTGACGATCAAGTCCGGCGTAATCACAGCGCTCAATACATCTCGCATCCCGATTGGCCCTGGCAACGGCTGCGCAAGGAGTTTCCAGAGACTTTTGAAAGCTATGTGGATCTGGAGCCAGGCGTTTGGACCAAAGTCCGCGTCGAACTGAATGGGGGCAAAGCCAGGCTCTACGTTCATGGGGCAGCACAGCCGACGCTAGTAGTCAACGACGTGAAAGCTGGGGGAGGCACTGGGGTGGCTCTCTGGATTGGCCCGGGTACCGATGCTCACTTTCGCAACGTCACTGTTGTCGACCGCAAGTAGTGGTTCAGTTGCGGTTTTGAGCAAGGATGGCTGACATCTGCTTGCGCAGAGCACTGTGGTTCGGATCCTGAACCAAGTTGTTCCACTCAAGCGGGTCTTTTGCGTAGTCGAAGAGTTCGATCGGCTTGCGATCCTCATCTTCGGAATGTCGGTAGCGGGAGTTTCGCACGGACAACTTCGGGCGCGAGTAATCTTTGTTTCCAGTAGCTCCAATGGCTCGTTCTTCCCACTTGGGCTGTTTCGGATTCTCAAGCAATGGGCGGAGACTGCGACCTTGTAACCCACTGGCCGGCTGCGACAAACCACACAAGTCCACAAGAGTCGGGTAGAGGTCCAGAAGCTCCACAACTTTGGAGCAAGATTGTCCGGCCCGTTTCATGCCCGGGACATGAATCATCAAGGGAACCACGAAAGAAAGATCGCCGACGGTGCCTTTGCCGTAGTGGTTGTCTCGCTGGCCCAGAGCGTAACCGTTGTCACCAAACAGAACGATGATCGTGTTTTCGGCTTGCTTCAAGCGGTCCAGAGTCGCCAGCAATTCTCCAACGCGAGCATCCATGTAGGTAACCGAAGCATAGTAGTGCGAAATAAGCTCCCGACGGTTGGCTTCGCTCATCCAGGTATTGGGATCGCAGTTGGGAGGATGGTCGGTGAGCTCGATCCGTTCTGGAGGATACATGTCGACATACTTCTTCGGGACGATGTGTGGCAAATGGGGGCGACGTAGGCCGCAAGCCACAAAGAACGGTTTGCCTTCAAAGCTGAACTGCTCCATCATGCGCGAACCGATGCCAACGTTCAGGCTATCGATCAGATCCTTATCTTCGCGGTCGACTACGGCAAATACTCCCTTTTCGCTCATTGCCTTCTCAAAGCTTCCTTCTTTCAGCACGTGCGGCCGCAAAGATTGAGCTTCAATCTCACGAGGCGTGTAGACAACTACGTTCTTGCCCTCGGCGTTCTTGATGGGTTCTTCGCTTTGATCCCAACAGGAGGGTTCATCGCCACCGATGTGAAAAACCTTGTCCACGCGACCGGTTCGATAGCCCTGATTCTTAAAGTGCTGCGGGAGGTAAACGACATCGCGCAACTGCCGGTCGCGAGGATTTGGCGTGAACGTGATCACGCCGGTCTTCTCTGGATACCAGCCGCTCAAGAAAGAGATTCTCGACGGTAGGCAAGCAGCGTAGTTAGAAAACGCGCCTGTGAAGCGCATGCTACAGCCGGCGAGGCGGTCGAGGTTTGGGGTCTGAACCTGATTGTTGCCGAAGCATTGCAGGTTTCGATTCAGGTCGTCAACGAGGATAAACAGGACGTTCATTTTTCGATCCGCAGCGCGGAGCGACCCTGCCGCAAGGGTAGAGAGGAACGTCCTGCGCTGCATCATAAAGTGATGCGTGTGCCTTTGCGGTAAGCCATGTTGCAGATGTGAGCAGCGGCAGCGGCCCAGTGGCCTTCTTCAGCATTCTCGCGGCTGGGCTTGTTGTTCAGGATCGAATCGATGAAGAACCAGTTATGGCTGGGGCCAGCCTCGACGGCGATCTCCTTCGGCTCGGGCCGCGTTGGCGCAGGAGCATTCTTGTACTTGGCGAGATACTCTTCGCGCAAGCGCTTGGGGAAGTTGAGGCTGCCGTAGAGCTGGGCTTCGCCGGCCTTGGCTTCAGGGAAGATCGTGAGCTTGCGATATTCAAGCTGCATGGTGCCCTGGTCGCCCATGATGATGATGCCGCGAGGAGCAAAGGTGTTGGCCTGGGTGACATAGACGTCAACAAGGAAGCCCTCGGGGTACTCAAGCAAGCTGTTCATGATGTCGGGAACGGTGCGGCCATCATTGAACTTAAAAATGCCTCCCAGCGAGACAGCAGACTTGGGAGCCTTGGTACCCATGACTTCGTGCATCTGGGTGAACTGATGGACAAAGAGGTCGCCGGCGACACCGCCGGAATAATCCCACCAGCAACGCCAACGGAAGAAGCGTTCCGCGCTGAAGGGGATCTTCTTCGACTTGCCGATGAACTTCGCCCAGTCGATCGTTTTTTCACTGGCATCGGGCGGGATGGGGTACACCCACGCACCTTCAGGCGAGTTGCGATGGTTGCCCATGCGGATCATGTTGACCTTACCGAGCACACCTTCCTTGATGAGCTCTTTGGCCTTGGCGGTGAGAGCGCTGGTCTTGGCTTGGCTGCCAACTTGCAGCACCTTGCCGGAGGCCTTCGTGGCTGCGATGATGCGCGGGCCTTCCGCGATCGACCAGGTCATCGGCTTTTCGACATAGACGTGCTTGCCGGCCGAGAGGGCATCGAGAGTGATGCGTTCGTGCAGGTGGTCAGGGGTGGCGATCACTACAGCGTCGACGTCTTTGTTGTCGAGGATACGGCGGTAGTCTTTGGAGGTTGTGATCTTGTCGCCGAGTTGTTCCTTGGCGCGTTCAAGGCAGCCGTCGTAGAGGTCAGCGACGGCGATACCGCGCATGGCGGGGACAGCCATGAACTCATCGATGAGTTGTTTGCCGCGGATGCCGCTGCCGATAAAGCCGACGTTGACGCTGTCTTTCAATGCAGGAGCGGGGGCGGCGGCGCCTTTGAGCTTATAGACGACGGCCGAAGAGGCAAGCAGGGAGCGGCGGGAAATACTCATAGGATCTAGACTATCGAATTGGAACCTCTTTTCGTAAAAGTGCATGCGCGCGACAATGTCGCGATTGTCGTGAGTCCGGATGGAATGATGGCGCGGGAACGAGTGCCGCAATCGCACAAGGTTTCGCTCGTCGATCTGCGCGTTGGGGACCCGGTGATTCGCTATGGGCAGGTGATCGGGACGGCGCTGCGGGATCTGCCGGAGGGCAGTTGGGTTCGGGAAGATGCAGTGGGGATGCCGGAAGCTCCGGGGCTCGATGAGCTCGAGCTGGCGACCCAGGTGCCAGATCCAATGGAGCCTCTGGAGGGTTATACGTTTGAAGGGTATGTGAACCCAGATGGGTCAGTGGGGACCAAGAATCTATTGGGGATCACAACGACGGTGCAGTGCGTGGCGCCGACGGTGGATTATGCTGTGAGGCGGATTCGGGAAGAGTTGTTGCCCCGGTTCGCGAATGTCGATGATGTCGTGGCAATCACGCATACCTATGGATGCGGGGTTGCGATTGATGCGCCGGGTGCCGCAGTGCCGATTGCGACCTTGAGACACATCAGCCGTCATGCAAACATCGCGGGGTCGCCACTGGTTGTGAGCCTCGGATGCGAAAAGATGCAGCCGGCGAGGCTGATGACGAATGATCCTTTGTTGCCGGTGTTCGAGGCGGAGCGCGATCTGGTTCGCCTGCAGGATGAGCGCGGCTTTGGCGAGACGGTGGCAGCGATCCTGAGGGCGGCGGAGCGGAAGTTGTCGATCCTAAATGAAAGACGGCGGCAAACGGTACCAGCGGCAGAGCTTGTCGTGGGCTTGCAGTGCGGTGGTAGCGATGCGTTCTCCGGAGTCACTTGCAATCCGGCTGTAGGTTACGCGGCGGATTTGTTGGTGAGGGCCGGGGCGACAGTGATGTTCAGTGAAGTGACTGAGGTGCGCGATGCGATCCACTTGTTGACGCCGCGCTGCGCGACGACAGAGGTAGCGAAGGATCTGATTCGGGAGATGCGTTGGTATGACGAATATCTGGCGCGCGGCTATGCGGACCGCAGCGCGAACACAACGCCGGGCAATAAGCGCGGGGGGCTGGTGAATATCGTCGAGAAGAGTTTGGGCAGCGTCGCGAAATCAGGGTCGAGCGCGATCATGTCAGTGGCGGCGCAGGGCGAGAAGGTAAAGTCCAAGGGCCTGGTGTTTGCAGCGACGCCGGCGAGCGACTTCATTTGCGGAACGCAACAGTTGGCATCGATGAACTTGCATGTGTTTACGACCGGAGAAGGAACGCCCTATGGGCTGGCAATGACGCCGGTGATCAAGGTGTCCTCAAGGACGACGCTTGCAGAAAAGTGGCCAGATTTAATTGACCTTGATGCCGGGAGAATCGCGACCGGTAAAGCGACAATTGAGAACGTGGGGTGGGAGCTGTTCCGGCTGATGCTGGATGTGGCGAGCGGGAGGAAGAAGACGTGGGCGGAGCATTGGGGTTTGCATAATGCGCTGGCGCCGTTTAACCCCGGGCCGGTAACATAGAGGCAGCAAGCTCCGACGCGCAAGTATATACTTCTTCGGTGCGGGAAAAACAAACAAATCCCGGCATACCCCCGCACTAGAATTTGCCGCCGGGCAGTAGGAGTAGGTACTCATGCCCAATCCCGTTTCCCGCCGTCAACTGCTTTCGCTGCTGGGCGCCGGAGCCGCCGCGCAGGCCGCGCCGCCAGCGACACCGGATCGTCCAAACATTCTGTTCATCTACACCGACGATCATTCTTATCGCACGCTGAGCTGTTACAAAGAAGCCTACCCGTGGGTGAAGACGCCGAACATTGACCGGCTGTCGCAACAGGGCGTGCGATTCCTGGCCTCTTACAACGGGGCCTGGTGCATGCCGTCGCGGGCTACATTGCTCACGGGCCACTACCAACACGGTGTCGAGTCGATGTCGATGAAGGGGAGCTATCCGGGGAGTTCCTACGATCCGGAGAAGTGTCCGTTCTGGCCGAAGGAGATGCGCAAGCACGGCTACACGACGGCGCAGATCGGCAAGTGGCACACGGGCACCGACACGGGCTACGGACGGGATTGGGATTATCAGCTGGTGTGGAACCGGCCGAAGTATCCGGAGACGAGCACTCACTATTACTACGACCAGCCAATCACGTATCACGGCGGCAAGACGGAGATACTGAAACGCTACTCGACAGACCAATATACGGACTGGGCCACGGACTTCATTCGCGGCGAGGGGCGCGACGCGAACAAGCCCTGGTACTTGTGGCTCTGCTACGGCGCAGTGCATGGGCCGTATACGCCGGCTGATCGCCATATGAAGGAGCTGGCGGGTATCGACCTGGATACGCCGAAGGACATCTTCCCGCCGCGTCCCGGCAAGCCGGATTGGGCGCAAAAGATTAACCAATGGAGCAAAGACGCCAACGGCCAGCCAGTGGCCGAGAACAAGTCTTTCATCGAATGGGTGCGGCAGTATCATCAAGGCGTGTACGCGCTGGATGAGGCCGTGGGACGACTGACGAAGACGCTCGACGAGACCGGACAGCGCAAGAACACCTTCGTGATTTTCACGTCAGATCAAGGGCTGGCGTTCGGCCAGCATGGATTCCGCGGGACGAAGATCGCAGCTTATGACGCCAATATCCGCTCACCGCTAATCTTCTCGATGCCAGGGAAGATTCCCCAGAACCGTGTGTGCGACATACCAGTGTCAGGGGCCGACCTGGTGCCAACGATGCTGCGCTTCGCGGGCATGAAGCATCCCTGGGAGATGCATGGGCGTGATCTGACACCGCTGATTCTCGACCCGAACGCGAAGTGGGATCACCCGGCGCTGATGGTGGCCACGGGGCAGACCTATGGCTCGGACACAAACAAGATTCCGACGGGCGATGGCGTGCTGCACGCCGGCGTGCCGTGGTACGTGATGATTCGCGACAAGCGCTACAAGTATGTGCGCCCGCTGGTCACCGACTTGGAAGAGTTGTACGACCTGCAGACGGACCCGGAAGAACTGGACAACCTGGCAGTCAAGCCAGCGCACAAGACGCGATTGCGGCGCATGCGCGAACAAGCGATCGCAGAGTTGCGTCGAACCAAGTGCGGCTTTACCGACAACATGCCGCCGGTGAAAGAAGTGTAGTGGCGAGCCGCCATACGAAGCCATGAAGCGGTTGCTGTTGTTTATGATTGCGCTTTGCGCCATCGCGCAAGTTCCCGACACTGTGTTTCTCGATGAACTCACCTGGACCGAGTGCCGCGACGCGATAAAGGCAGGCAAAACCACCATAATCGTGCCGACCGGCGGCACCGAACAGAACGGACCGCATATGGTTCTTGGCAAGCACAATTTCCGGATCCACTACACGTCGAACCTTATCGCGCGAATGCTAGGCAATGCGCTTGTGGCCCCTGTGATGTCTTACGTTCCCGAAGGCAAAATCAATCCGCCCGAAGGACACATGCGCATGGCGGGTACGATCTCGATTCCAGACGATGTGTACCGCAAGGTGCTGGAGGCGACCGCCCGAAGTCTGGCCCAGCATGGCTTCCGCGATATCGTGTTCCTCGGCGACAGCGGACCGAATCAACCTGGCATGAAAGCCGTCGCGGAAATGCTGAACCAGGAGTGGCCGAAGTCCGGCACGCGCATTCACTTCATTCCCGAATACTACGGATCGACCGAGTTCGATGAGTGGCTCATGAAGCAGGGCGAGACGAAGGCAGACATCGGTACGCACGCGGGGATCAAGGATACATCGCTGCTGCTCGGAGTCGACCCGAAACTCGTGCGTAAAGACAAGATGAAAAACGGTGGCGGCTACCAAGGTTCGGGTGTCGTCGGGAATCCAGAGCGGGCCAGCGTGGCTTATGGAAAAAAAGGGATCGAGATGCTGGTCAATGACACGGCAAAGCGAATTCGCGCGGCGATCCAGGATTCACGGCGGTAGCGTCGGGAGGCGGGAACGCAGAGCATTGCGCAAGACTGCGGCCTGTTGATCAACCGGAGTTCTGAATTTATCCAGGCTCAAGTTTGGTGGCTCAGACGTGAAGACGCCAAAAGGACGTTGCGCGACGGCGGACGCGCGGATCACTCCTGAACTGGACGGCCCTGAGTCATTTTCGGCGTCGTCCACGAATATCCCATTAGAAGCTCATCAAAACAACGCCGCCCCTGGAGATGTTCCCAGCCGACTGTCGCAATTGGTACACGCTCAGACTGACCGCGGTCGACCAAAGAATAGCGAGGATTCGCCCATGCCCACGTTAATTCTGTCTCTCATTTCTTCCCTGGTTCTGGCTTCTACCGCCTTTGCCCAAGCGCCTCCGATTGGCGGCGTACTCAACGCGGCGGATTTCAGCCGGAACCTCTCCTCCAGGCTGCTGGTTGCTGTCTTCGGGACCAACGTTGGCACAGGCCCGACCTCCAGCGTCACTATCACCGTTGGTGGCCGGCCGGCAACGGTGCTAGTGGTGACAGCCAATCAGCTGACAGTTCAACTACCGGTGGATGTGCCAGCGGGCGCCACGACCATGACAACAACAGTAAGCAATACAAGCTCGGCACCGTTCGCCATCACCCTGGCAGCGCATGCTCCCGCGTTTCTCGCTGCGGACGGCTCGGGCGCTGGCACCATCGTTGCAATCGATGCGACAACGAACGCCAGGCTTTCGATTACCGCCCCTGCCAAGATCGGCGATACAGTATCGGCCTTCGCGGTAGGACTCGGCCCAACAACGCCAGTAACTCCGACCGGCGGCACCGCGGCGAACCCTCTTCCGGTGCGTCCCGTTTTGACGGTCGGTGGAGTCCCCGCCGAAATTTCCTATGCAGGCGGTGCTGGCATCGCCGCAGCGTATCAAATCAACTTCAAGGTTCCGCCGAACGTGCAAGGAAGCCTGCCGATCAAGCTCACCATCGGCGGCGTGACCAACACGGCAAACGTTTCGTTGCCGGTTGCAGGAATCGGCGCGGTGACCAATAACGCGAGCCTGGTCTCGTCGGGAAGCATATCAGCTGGCTCCATTGTGAGCATCTTTGCGAATGGAATCGGCACGACGACCCAGACAACGGGATTCCCGTCCACCACATTCCAGGGTTATTCTGTGCTGATCAACGGAGTACCGGCACCGCTGTTCTATCTGGGTGGAACCGTGGGGCAGATCAACGCGCTTGTCCCCTACGAGTTACCGCCGACTGGGACGGTGAACGTTCAGCTCAGGACGCCCACTGGGACGTTAGGCAACTTTCCAGTCACCGTGGCGGCAGCAACACCTGGGCTCTATACGATCGCCGATCCCGCGGTGAAGACACGCATCAATGTGATCGCTCAATTCAGCAACACCGCGTGGCTGGCGATGCCCGACAGCATGGCTGCAGCACTGAAAATTCCTGGCAACTGCGCCGAAGATCGAGTCAACGCGGCGGCAATATGCGGTCAGCCGGCGGCAGCCGGGGATTTCCTGGTGCTCTACACCACCGGGCTGGGCAAGGCGACGCCCGATGGGGACCCAAACGGTGCGCAGTTGAGAACCGGCGATATACCTCCGGTCGATGGAAGAGTGTTGTACAGGACTGTCGAGACGCCATCGATCACTCTTGGAGGGATTGGGGCGCAGGTGCTCTATTCCGGCATCGTGCCGGGATTCCCCGGGCTGTATCAAGTGAACTTTCAAGTACCGGCGGGAATCACTGGAGACGACGTGCCGTTGGTTTTGACCATGGGCGGTAACACCGATACACGCACGATCGCGATCAAGCAGAAAAACTGAGGTAGGCGGTAGGTCGTGGCTGGGTCGGACTGTAGTGACCCATGCGGGTGTAATTAGTTTTGCTCTGCTGATTGCTGTGCGTACCCGAATCGCCCCTACAAAAGCGGCGGGGAGTCGTGGTGACTACTCTGCCTTGGGCTTAGATGGCGAGTTGGGAAGGCCAATGATGATGAGGACGGCGTAATCCTGCTTGCTGCAGCCATTAACGGCGGGCATGGAAGCTTCCGGGTAGACCGGGAAGCCAGAAGCCGGGACACCCGACGGAGAACAGGCGTTGTTCGCCTTGTTGGGCTGGTAGCGGGCGGCGCGGCAGCCCAGATGGGTGACGTCGTAAAGGGTTGCGCCGTCAGCCAGCTGCCAGCGCTGATTCCCTTTGCTGTCTTTGGGATAGATGGTGAGGACGGTTGTGACTTTGCGATCGCCGGTAACGAGGTACTTGCCCGGGGCCAGCGGGAACATGGGGGGCTCCATAATCAGACCGTGTTCTTCAAGCCACCAGTCTGACGAATCGAACTTCCAGCCGGCGGGGGCGACACCGCCAGCGGCTTTGAGCTGATCGAACCGGTCGAGGCGGGCACCGCGCGGGCCGGGGTCCAAAGGCCAGAGGCCCCAGGATTGGGCATTGTTGCCAGAAGTGGAGCCGGGGGTGGCAAGAGCGGCGATGAATTGGGGTTCAATGCGGCGGAACTGGGAGAAGTCCGCAGCGAGTAGGGGTTGCGAAAATGTGGCTGCCAACAGAAGAGAGGCGGAAGTGACGACGAGGTGGCGGAAAATGCGGCGAGTGCTCTGGTTGGGCTTCATGACCAAATGCTACACCAGTGGCTCGACGTTTGAGTTTCGCCGAAGCGCGTTGCTCGGGTCGTATTTGGTTTTGAGGGCAATCAACTTCGACAAGCTCTGCCCGAAGACCGCTTTGGATGAGCCTTTGTCAACATGGCTCTGGTAGTTGGCGTAGATGCGTTCGTTGGCTTGAGGCCGCAGAAGTTGGCGGGCATTGTCAGCCCAAGCCATCAAGGGCTGCGATGCGGCGGTATCATTCCAATCCATACTCACGCGGATGTGAACCCCGCCGGATTGCCTGAGCGGGAACGAAGTGGCATCCGGCGCGATGCGGCTCACCTGGCCGTGGACGAAATGGCTGAAGCCGATGACGGTTTCTGCCGGTGCCACCGCAAGGCGCTCAAGCGTAGTGTCGATGAGAGCGTCCGAGATCGCTTCCCGGTAAACGCAGGCAATGTATCTGAAGTTAACGCCAGCCGCACCGGACGGGGCGATGGCGGCGAGATCCTGAAATTGCTGCCGCCTGACGGTGTCTTTGGTCGGTGTGCTGATCTTGCGCAAGCGTCGAAGCAGAACATCGGCTTCAGAAGGATCGCCGCAATGACAGAGACTGATGAAGGCACCGCGTTCGGTGGGCGTCAGGTTGAAAGTGGCTTGAAACGTGTCGGGCGCCTCGTTGCATGAAGTCGCGGAAGAAGCGCAGGATCAACCTCGATTCGCGGCCAGAGTAATGGATGTCTCCAGCAGTGACAGCACCGATGGGATGTAGGCGAGTCCGCAAGCTTGAGACCACGCCGAAGTTGGCACCAGCACCCTGGAGCCCCCAGAACAGATCTGGATTGCGCGTGGAATCCACAGAGTGAATCCGCCCATCGGCGGTGATGAGACGAGCGGAAATGAGATTGTCGCAGCAAGCTCCGTGAACCCCAGACAGCCAACCCAAACCACCGCCAAGCGTCACCCCGGCGGCAACTGCCCAAGAACAGGAGCCAGCCCATAGGGCCCGGCGGCGCGCATGACCTCGCGGCCCAGCACGCCCGCATCCACTTGCGCAATGCGTTGGACGGGATCAACCGCGACGCGCTTCATGTCAGTGAGATCGACAACAAGCCCGCTCGATGTACCCCAGCCCATGAAGCTGTGCCCGCCACCTCAAACGGCGATTTCAAGCTGCCTTCGATTCGCAAACTCCAGCGCCCGCTGGACGTCGCCGGTGTTCGCGCATTGGACGATCAGTGCAGGGCGTTTTTTCGGTGGTTGGATTCCAGTAGTAGACGCGACGCGCTGAATCGTAGGCGGCATCGGAGGGGACAATGATTGAGCCGCTCAATTGAGTACGGAGTTTCTTGAGAGCTTGCGGGTCGAGCGGATCGGCTGGTGCCGCTGCGCCCGGCGCGGCCGTAGCAGCGACGGCAAACTTGAGGAAGCGACGGCGATTCGATTCAAGCGGCATTCTGCTTGCGGAACTCCGTATCTTCGCGAAGCTATCACAGATCCTTGACTTCTGTATACTCCCCATATGATTCACTGGACCAAACTCCTCTTGTTGACACTGCTTTTCGCATTGGCAGCTCATGCGCAAAATTCCTACGGCCGTTTCACCGGCCGCATCTCGGATGAACAAGGAGCCGTCATTGTTGGTGCCAAAGTGACCGTTCAACAGACGGAAACAAACATCAGCGCCAATACCGTCACCAACAACGAGGGAGTTTTCGACTTCCTGAACCAATTGCCTGGTTCCTACGTTCTCACCGTGGAGTTCTCTGGCTTCAAGAAGTACACGCGTTCCGGGCTGATACTCCGCGTCGGCGACATCGCAGAGCTCAACGTCAAGCTGGAATTGGGTGCCGTAACCGACAGCGTTTCCATCACCAGCGAATCACCCATTCTCGAAACCAGCACGGCCAGCCTCGGACAAGTGGTCGACAATCGCATGATCAGCGAAATGCCACTCGCGGGACGCGGCGTGAACTACCTGATGCAACTTTCGCCCGGAGCCGTTTCGACCAACGCACCGATGCACGGATGGTTGCCCCAGGCCCGCGGTTCGGTCTCAGACGTCGCTGTGGCGGGAACGCGGACGAGGTCGAGCGAGTTCACGCTCGACGGCATCCCCAACATGGCCAGCGGAGGCGCGATCGCCTTCCAGCCGCCGCCGGAAATGATCCAGGAGTTCCGCGTGCAAACCGCTGCTTATGACGCCTCTCTTGGCCGCTTCGCTGGCGCCAACGTCAACATGGTGTTGAAGTCAGGTTCCAATGCCTACCATGGCACGCTGTGGGCCTCGCATTTGAGCCGTCCCTTGATGACGCATCCCTTCTTCATCAACAGTAATCTGTACAACACCGCCACCGACCGGCCTGGCGAATCCTTCGAAGCCAAGCGCTCTCGCCTGTGGCCAGCTTCTCGCACCAACCGCTACCGCGCGCAAATCGGCGGCCCCGTTCAAATCCCCAAGCTCTATAACGGCCGCAACAAAACCTTCTTCAGTTACGGCAACGAGTTGATGGAGCGCAATTTCAACAATCAGTCCAATACGACAGTTCCGACCGAAGAACAGCGCCGCGGCGATTTCTCACGCCTGCTGGCCCTGGGTACGAGCTATCAAATCTACGATCCCGCCTCCGTGGTTCCGGTGGCGGGCGGGCGCTTCCAAAGGTCTCCGCTGCCTGGCAATATCGTGCCCACCAGCCGCATCAGCCCGATCTCGCAAAGACTCCTCACCTACTATCCGCTTCCCAACACGACCGGCACCGCTGACTTCCGCAACAACTTCGTCACGGCCACTCCGGCCCTGATCGACTATTGGAGCCACATGCTGCGCGCCGACCAGGTGATCAATGACCGGCATCGCTTCTACGTATCTTTCAGCACGATGCGCACGCTCGGCGACCAGGATCGCACCCTCAACAACGACGCCCGTGCCAGCATTTCTGTAAATCGCTTCAACTCGATTGGTCTCGATTATGTCTGGACGCTCAATCCCGCCTCAGTTCTGAACTTTCGCTATGGCGTCACTCGCCAGGCCAACCGCAGCAATGGCCCCACAGCGGGCCTCGATCTCACCAGCCTTGGATTCCCCGCTTCGTTCGCCAACCGCCTGGACCGCACGCTCACTTCGATTCCTGAAATCGACATCGGCGGCATGGCCACCATCGGTAATAATCCGCCCAGCAAAGGTGGCTTCACCGCTCAGATCTTGAGCGGCACGCTCTCTCAAACCAAGGGCAGCCACACGCTTCGTTATGGCGGCGAGTATCGAGTCATCCTCGATAACTCTTTCAACTACGGCAATTACTCCGGTCAGTATTCGTTCGCCAACGCCTGGACCCGGGGACCACTCGACAATTCGCCGGTCGCCCCCATGGGGCAAGGCATGGCTTCATTCCTCTTCGGCTTGCCCACCAGCGGCTTCTTGGATGTGCAGGATTCGATCGCCGAAAAATCCGGCTATGCCGGCTTCTTTGTTCATGACGATTGGAAAGTCTCGCGCAAACTCACTCTCAACATTGGCTTGCGCTATGAACTTGAGCAGGGCATCCGGGAGCGCTTCAATCGAAGCAACCGCGGTATCGACCTTACCACCATCAACCCCGTCAATGCCGCCGCCAGAGCTGCGTATGCGCAAAATCCGATTCCAGAACTTTCACCCGCAAACTTCAACCTCCGCGGCGGTCTTCTTTTTGCAGGAGTGGGCGGTCAGCCGCGCGGCTTGTGGGATCCGGATCGCAATAACTTCTCGCCTCGTTTCGGCTTGGCGTATCAGTTGACGCCAACTACGGTGATCCGGGCGGGCTACGGGATCTTCTTCGAACCCCTGGGCGCGGATCGCGCCGACTCGACGCAACTCGGTTTTAGCCAGCGCACCAACATGAATCCTTCGGTGGATAATGGGCAGACCTTCCGCGCCACTTTAGCGAATCCATACCCAGACGGTTTCATCCCCGCGCAGGGTTCCTCGCAGGGACTGGCCACCAACCTTGGCCTGGGCCTCTCCTCGTTCTATCCGCAACGGCGCAATGCTTACATGCAGCGCTGGAGCTTCAACGTGCAGCGCCAATTGGCTCGCAATCTGGTGCTCGAAGTCGGTTACATCGGTAACCGCGGCACCGCCTTGGGTGTGCCTTACGATTACAACCTCACACCCCGCGAGTTGTTGAGCACCAGCCCAGAGCGTGACAACAATCGGATCAACTTCCTCACCGCCAACGTCGTCAATCCTTTCCGCGGCATTCCCGCATTTTCGACAAGCCCGGCGTTCTTGAACAATCAGTTCACATCGCGGGCCGCCCTCTTGCGTCCCTACCCGCATTTCAATGCACTTCAGATGACGATCAACGATGGCTATTCCTGGTATCACGCCGGCACGCTTCGGCTGGAGCGCCGGTTCGCAAGCAGCTTCTCTGTTGGCGGCCACTGGACTTGGTCGAAATTCATGGAAGCCGTCGAACGCCTCAACCCGCAGGACCTGCACCCGCATAATGTGGTTTCCCCGCAGGATCGGCCGCATCACATCGCTCTCAATGGCATGTGGGACCTTCCCTTCGGCAAAGGCCGCAAGTGGATGAACGGCAACTCCCGTTGGCTTGATGGGATCGCTGGCGGTTGGAGCATCAACGCCATTTACCAATGGCAGAGCGGTGGCCCAATCGGATTCGGCAACGTCCTATTCCGCGGCAACATCAAGGACATGGTTATCCCCTATGCAGACCGCACGGTGGAACGCTGGTTCAACACGAGCGGATTTGAGGTCAACCCGCAGCTCCAACTGGAGAGCAACTTGCGAACCTTCCCGCTGCGATTCACAGGTCTGCGTGCAGATGGCTGGAACAACTGGGATCTCTCGCTCTACAAGACGCTCTCGATCACGGAGCGGTGGAAACTTCAGTTGCGTGCCGAAGCTGTTGACGCATTGAATCACGCTCATTTTGGTGGCCCGAATACCACCCCCACCAACACGCTATTCGGCACTGTCAATGGCACCATTTGGAGCGAACAACGCAAGATCACTGTAGCCGCGCGGCTTACGTTTTGAGTCAGCGCTCGGGTCGAATTAGTTACGCCCGAGGTTCTGGCCGCGAACCATTGCTGGAGGACGAGATTGCGAGCGGCCATGGGGCGACCCAGTGGCCGCCTGTGGGTCATACTGCTCAAGCCACGTCTTGAGAGGAACATCGGAATCGGCGGGGTCATAGGTGCCGTTGGCTGATTGGGAGGCGCCGAGGATCTGGCGACGAATGGGATCAAGACCCGGGAGTAAATGCGAGACAGTCATTTCGTCCTTGGGGCGGAGCCAGCGGTAGCTGTAGCCGTACCAGATCACCTTGCGGGTGAGGTCTGAGGAGTTGGCGCTGCGGGAATGCCAGGTGCGCCGATCGAGGATCAGTGCGGAGCCAGCCGGGACGCAGAGCGGAATGGTGCCCTCAGGATTCGATATGCCGTCCTGCGGGACATCGATCTCGTTCTGGAGTTGAGTGCCGGGCACAAGTAGGGTATTTCCACGGCCGGGCTGGCTCACATCGGTGAGGTAGTAGCCAACCTTGAGAGACAGGCGCGGGCGCGGGTTCGATTCGATTTCGTCGTTGACGCGCATGCTGTCCTGATGCCAGGCAACAGACCAGTTCTGGGCAGTGGCGTTTTCGCGCGGAGTGACGTCGAGGTGCGAGTGGTAGAGGTAGATGTTCCAACCAAGGATGCCCCATACCTTGGGAAAGACCGTGGGCAGGTCGAGCAGGTCGACCATGGCATCGTCTTCGTGGACAACATTCGATTTCGAGAGAAGCTTGCCAGCCATGGCGGGAGTGCGCTCACGGGCATCAACACGGTCCGCAACGTCGATGAGGCGCAGGAGAAGTTCCGGCGGGATAGCGTTTTCAAAGATGAGGTAGCCGTGGGTTTCAAAGAAGGTGCGCTCTTCGCTTGAAAGACGGTGGGCGAGGCAGGATTGCTCCATTCGGACTGCATCATATCAGTGGGGAAGATTGGGGACAAGCGAATGCGGGCAGGGCTTCTAGGGCAAACAACCGATACAGGACCGATCTGATCTTATTTTTCGCAATTCTATTGCAATTGATTATCAACTGAAGCTATCCTAGACTTGTTCGGTCCGGGATTGAAAATTGATTCCACTCCGTTAATAACCTGAATTATTTCTATCGTTTATGGTGTTTCCTCCTCATGGGTAAGTTCCTTGTCGTACTCAAATCCGTCGTTTTTATTTTAGTAGTTTCATTGCGTTTGTCCGCAGAGCCCACGCCCGAGAGCCAGGTACAAGGTGAAGTTCGGGATGCCAGCGGTGCCATCGTATCGGGCGTGAAGGTCAGCATCCTCGACGCTGCTTCGCAGCGCGTTGTCTCTCGAGTCACCTCAAGCGTGGAAGGAAACTTCTCCTTCCAAAGCCTTCCCCCCGGCAAGTACATTCTCCGCGCCGAACAAAAGGATTTCACTGCCGTCGACACCCCACTCATGGTCAGTGCCAACCAGCGCACCAAGACCCGCATCACTCTTTACCCGCAAGGCAACAACATCTCCGTCACGGTGACGGCGGAACGCTGGGCAGCCCCCGGCGTGGTGGACGGCTTTCAGGGTCGGGGCCGGCTCGAAGACATTCAGGGCGTCCAGATCAACACCGGCAAGAAGAACGACGTGGTTCTGATCGACGACCTCGATGCCAACCTCGCTGGCAACAACCAGCGTCAGGCCTTCGCCAAAGTCCCTGGCATCAGCTTCTGGGAAAACGATTCCAGCGGTGTGCAGCTCAATCTCGCCACGCGCGGTCTCAGCCCGAATCGCAGCTGGGAATTCAACACGCGCCAGAATGGCTACGACATTGCTTCCGATGCGCTCGGCTACCCGGAGGCCTACTACACGCCGCCGCTCGAAGCACTCGAGCGCGTGGAAATCGTGCGTGGTTCGGGCTCGCTCCAATACGGCACCCAGTTTGGCGGCGTTGTGAACTTCATCACCAAGCCCGCCCCGCAGAACCGCAAGTTCAGCCTCGAAACGCAGCAGAGCTTCGGCAACCTCGGCTTGTTCGATACGTACAACGGCATCGGCGGCACGGCCGGCAAATGGGACTACGCCAGCTACTTCCACCGCCGGCAGGGCGACGGATGGCGGCAAAACAATGGCTTCAATACGAACACGGGCTATGGCAGCATCGGCTTTGCTCCCTCGCAACGCTGGAAGATGCGCCTTGAGCTCAGCGGCATGGAATACCTGATGCAACAGGCGGGCGGCCTGACGCCAACGCAATTCGCCGCCGATCCGCGCCAGAGTGTACGCGGCCGCAACTGGTTCAACGTGCGCTGGTTCATGCCCGCATTTACCGTCAGCTATCTTCCGTCCACGCGCACCCGCGTGCAGTTGCAAGCCTTCGGCCTCTACGGCGAACGCAATAGCGTTGGCAACCTCGCCGCCCCAAACGTGGCTGACATCGTCGGCCGCAACCGCCAAACCGACCGCGACACTTACAACAATGGCGGCACTGAGGCCCGCTTCGTACACAGCTTCAATTTCCGTGGCCGCATGTCGAGTGTTGCGGGCGGCTATCGGTACTTCCGTGGCCGCACCTTCCGGCAGCGCGGCCCGGGCTCTGGGCTGGGAGATAGCGACTTCCGCTTCCTGCCGGGCCAGCCCCTCGCGCTCGACCTTCTCTTCGGTACACACAACCATGCCGCTTATGTCGAAACTTCTCTGCGGCTCACCAACCGCCTCACGATCACGCCCGGCTTCCGTATGGAACGGATCACCACCTCAGCCACGGGCGCACCGGTCGTGGGTCGTCGTGAAATCACGCGGCATGTCCCCCTGGGCGGCATCGGCCTCGCCTTCCGCCTGACGGAATCGAGCGAGCTCTACGCTAACTACACGCAGGCCTATCGCGCCACTCACTTCAACGACATCTGGCGTGTGGATCCCGCAATCGTCGTCGACCCCAACCTTCGCGACGTACGAGGCTCCAACAGCGACCTCGGCGTGCGCGGCCGCATCGGTTCCGTGCTGCGTTACGACTTCAGCCTCTTCCAGATCAACTACGGGGACCGCATCGGCACCGTGGTGCAGGGCGGCGTCCAACGGGTCACCAACGTCGCCGACAGCCGCAATCGCGGAGCGGAAGGCTACATCGAGTTCGACGTTCTTCGCGCGGTACGCGGCAACGCGGGCTGGGGCAGTTTGAACCTCTTTCAATCCACTGGTTTCACCGATGCCCGCTACACGTCGGGTTCTTTCAATCGTAACCGCGTGGAACTGGCACCACGCTGGAACGACCGCTACGGCGCCACCTATGTGCGTTCGTCCTTCAGCATGACGCTCTCGCACACGCACATGTCGTCCATCTTTACGAACGCCACCAACACCTTCACCAGTGTCGATGGCACACAGGGTCTCAACCCTGCGTTCCGCGTCTGGGATCTCGCCGGCACCTATCGTTTCCACCGTTATCAACTCCGCGCCGGCGTCAATAACCTCACTGACAATTACTACTTCACGCGCCGCGCCACTGGCTACCCCGGTCCTGGAATCATCCCCGCCGATGGCCGCACCGTCTTCGTCGGTATCCTCGCGCGCTTCTAGTCTCATACAATAGCGGTCGATGTGGAAGTGGATCGTCTGGTTGTCGCTTGTCGCCGCGGAAGGGCCAGAAAAGATCGCAACCGATGTTCTGAGCCTCGGCGCACCCACTCACGACGGTAAGTTTCTCACTCACGTCCGCAAGGGGGATCTCGCCGTGCGGGACCTCTCCAGCGGCCGGGATCGTCTTCTGACACAGATCACCGGATCGGAGTTCGCCTACTTCAGCGTTCCCTCCCGTCGGGCCACCCACGTCGCCTACGCCTGGTTCAACGAGCAGCAGTTTTATGAATTGCGGATCGTTCCCTTTAGCGGAGGCCCACACCGTGTCCTGTTTCGGAATCCCGAAGCGGGCTTCGTACAGCCGTGCGCCTTCACCGCGGATGATCGCAAGGTGCTCACGCTGCTGTTTCGCCGCGACAACACGAGCCAGATTGTCCTGATCGATGTTGCGAGCGGGGCGATCGAAACTCTGCGTTCTCTGAACTGGGTTTACCCCAAGCGCATGGACGTTTCCCCCGATGGACGCTGGATTGTCTATGACTCCTTCCGCCCCAATTCAAAAACAGAACGAGCCGTTTATGTCCTTTCCACCGACGGCTCATCCGAACGCGTTCTGACCCCGGAACCTGGCTCCTGGCTCTTTCCTCTGATTTCTCCGGATGGCAAGAGTGTTTTCTATACAGGCGGCGATGCCGATTCGCTCGACCTTTGGCGCAGGCCTCTCGAGGGTGGCCCACCCACACGTGTGGCGAGTTCGCTTGGCCGTGCGCTGCCCCTTGGGATCACCGAGGCTGGGCTGCTGCTGTTTGGACGGCGTAATGGGGCTTCCGATGTTTTCGCCGTGGATCCCGCAGCGCCATCCCGGCTGAGCCCGCTGTCGGGATCTTTTCGTGGCATGAATCGAGGCGCAGTTTATTCTCCCGATGGCCGCTCGCTCGCGTATCTTTCGCGGCGCGGCGCGGAGAATTATGGCCAGGAATCGCGAACTGTACTTTTGCGTGATCTTGCGACTGGCGCCGAACGCGATCTTGCACCCCGCCTCGCCTGTCTCGACCGTTTGCACTGGGGCCCTGGCGGGCTGCTCATCAGTGGGAGTGATGGCCGCGGACGCGCAGGTGTATTCCGTCTCGATACAGCAAACGGCCGCCTCACCGCTCTCCATGCGGAGCCGGCAGGCCCGTTTCGCGGCTACCCTGCAGTTGTGACTGCCAGCGGATCGCTTTTCCTCATCAAGCAAGGAAAGTTGTGGCGTAAGTCTCCTGAGGGAGAGCTTGAGCCCACGGCCTTGTCTGCGATTGCGCTTGCTACCGAAAGCGAACAGCTGGCTCTCTTAGAGAATGACGTGGTCACCGTCCTCAACGAAAAAACTCTCGCGGTCACAGCCCAGCATTCCTGCCCTGCCTGCACTGAACTCGCGTGGGCTGGCGCGCTTGTCGGTGCAGGCCCGAAGACGCTTGTGAAATTGCCCGGTGGCGCGGTTGCTGGCCCCGCCTCACGAGAAGGCCCGATCAGCCTTTCGCCCGGCGGCAAGCAGTTGGCAGTAACCCTCAGCCAGGGCAGTGAAGAAATCTGGGCGCTTCGGGTGCGCCCATGATTTTCATCCTGCTGTTTGGCTTTCTAATTGAGATCCCGCTTGGGCTCGACCGCTTTCTGCCCGTACCGCCTGACAATCCTCTCACCGCTGAGAAAGTTGCCCTCGGTCGAAAGCTCTTCTTCGACAAGCGCCTTTCGCGCGACGAGACGGTTTCTTGCGCTACTTGCCACGACCCCGCCTTCGCCTTCAGTGACGGCGCGCCTCGTGCCAAAGGCATTCGCGGACAGATCGGCCCGCGTCGCACTCCTCGCATCGCCAACCGCGCCTGGGGCCGTACCTTTTTCTGGGATGGCCGTGCCGCCACATTGGAGCAGCAGGTCCTCGACCCCATTGCCAATCCGCTCGAAATGGATCTTGACCCTGCCGTCGCCGCCCGCCGGCTCGGCCTCAAGGTCGAAGATATGCAGGCTGCCCTGGCCTCTTACGTCCGCACGATCCGCAGCGGAGGCTCAGCCTACGACCGGTACCTTGCTGGCAACCAGCAGGCTCTCGATGAGGAGCAGAAAGAGGGGCTAGCCCTGTTTCGCGGCAAGGCTGGCTGCACGAATTGTCATCTCGGCCCCAACCTCACCGATGAAGAGTTTCACTACACCGGCGCCGGCCGCACGCCCAACGATGCGGGTCGCAAACAGCAGGGCTTCAAGACGCCCAGCCTTCGCGATGTCGCCCGTACGCCGCCTTACATGCATGATGGCTCGCTCGAAAGCCTCGACGCCGTGGTCGACTTCTACAACGAAGGGGGCAAGCCTCATCCTCGTCTCGATTCGGAAATGCAGCCGCTGCGCCTCACCCCCGTCGAGAAGCGGCGGCTGATGCGCTTTCTCGTTTCCCTGAATGGGAGCATCCTCGATGGTCTTTGAGCTGGCTTTGCTCTTCTGGGCCTGGCAACCGCTGGCAAACGCGTTTGGCGAACTGTATCGCATGGAATGGGAGCGACAGAAGTCTGCGCATGGCGATCAGTCCTCAGAGGCCGCTGCAGCGGCTCGCGATTGGGGCTTGTTTGAGTTGCGCCAGAAGAACTATGCCGCCGCCGTCAAGGCTCTGGAGTGGGCCGAGGCAGTGCAACCCGAAGAAGCTTCAGCCGAGGCTCTTGCCGAGGCCTACCGCCGCTCCGATCGCACCCCTCAGGCGATCGAGACGTGGCAGCGGTTGGCGCGATCCACTACGCCCGCTCGCGCTGCCCACGCGATGACAGCGCTCGGTGATCTCTCGGCGGATCGCCCCGCCGCCTGCCGCTGGTATCAGCAGGCTCTCAACCGTCAGGCCACCATCCCCCGATGGAACGATCTCGGCCTTTGCCAGCGCGAAACCAATCATCTCCCCGAGGCGATTGCCGCCTTTGAGAAGGCTCTTCTGCTTGACCCGACCCGTCGCGATCCAGAAACAGGGGCTACACTCAACAACCTTGCCAGTGCCCTGCTTGAAGCGGGCCGCTTGCCTGCGGCCGAACGATTCGAGCGTGAGGCACATACTCTCTTGCGTAACACCCTGGGCGCCGGTCATCCTCGAACGGCACTCGCTCTGAGTAACCTCGCCGATATCGTGCGTGCGCGAGGCAGACTACCAGAGGCGCGCCAAATGTATGAGCGTGCCTACACCGTTTTCACGCAACGTCTCGGCGCTTCTCACCCGTGGACGCAAGAGGCCGCCGCCGCACTGCAGTCACTGCCGCGGACGCAGCTTCGGCCCCGCTGAGTAGATTCCGATCCAGTGATTCGTAAAGCTCAAATCGGGGCTCGCCGCCACGGCTGGCATGTGGCACCCGATGCAATCCCCACTTACTTTGACCCGATGCTGTACCTGCGCATGACAGCTGGCACAGACGGCAGCATACGCGCCGCGATCTCGCGACAGCGCCTGGTGCGGTTGGTGACACGATAGGCACGAGAGCTTCCCGCCGCTTTTCAGAAAGCAGGCACTCTCAGCCAGATACACGGGCTGGTGCCGCACATTCCAAGGGTCGTCCCAACGGGCATCGGCTCCCGGTTGCCGGTGGCAGTTTCCACACTGTTCGTTGATTGCAGTGGCCTGATACTGTCCTGGGTTTTCGATGTTGTACTTGCCGCCGCCCGCCTTCACGTGCGCCGCCCCAGGCCCGTGGCAACTCTCACAACGCACACCGTTTTCATGCGGATGTATCTTGCCGCCTTCTCGCACTGCAGGCCCGCCCGTTGAATGGCAAGAAAAGCAGCGCAAGATTTGGGCACCCGGGTCAAACACGCGATAGCGCACGCCATCTTGCGTGGTGTGTCCCGGCGTTAGCCCCATCCGGTTGGTCTGCCGGAACCAGGATTGCGGCAGTTCCAGATAGTGCTTCTCGTCGAGTTGCTTCACCCACGTCTTGGCATGAGTTCCCGAGCCGAACTCCCAATCGGCCCGCGCATCGGCTGGTGCCAGAGCGCGAGCATGGCCCGACTTCTCCTGGCTGGAAGCAATGCTGTTATGACAACGACCGCAGGCCCCGGCGCCCACATACTGCTGCGCCAGGAGGCATGCGGCCATCAACAGGCTAGAAAACGATGCGACCACTGAACTGAATCTGACGACCGAATACTCCAGGCCGCTGTTGGAAGACGCGGCCGAAGTTCGGTGAGTTCGGATCAATGACCGGCGCTACCGTTCCCGTAAAGTGATTGGTGGTGTTGTAGCTCTCGGCCCGCAACTCAAACTTCACTCGCTCTTTGACGATGTCAAACTCTTTCGCGAGTGTGGTGTCGATGTTGAAGAAGCCGGGACCTACGAGACCTGGGAACTGCACGGGGTTCGTCCGGCGCGTAAATGCTGGCAGGATGCGAACCTTGCTCGTATCAAACCAGCGATCCCGCGTCGGGTTGGCCAACGTCGGGTCGCTATCCACCACAACGCTACCCAGTCGCATGAAGATGCCGGTGTTCGCCGACATCAATCCGCTGACCGACCAGCCGCCCAAAATTCCATCGAGCAGCGGGTGCATCTGGTTGGCAAACTGACGCTTGCGCCCGAATGGCAGCTCATAGATCGCCGCGCCGGTAATGCGTTGCCGGGCGTTGGTCGCCGGCTGCCAGGCGGGCTTGTTTAAGAAGTTGTCCACAACATCGTAGAACTCTTCATTCTGTTCCCGGTTGTAGTTGTAGCCGATCGTAAAGTTAAAGCCATTGGCAAAGGGCCGCTGGAACTGCATCTGCAGGCTGCGGTAACGGTTCGAGAAACCTCCACGCAACGTTTCGACAAGCGAGCCATACTGCGGGTAGGGCCGCAGCAATTGCGATACCGCCACATTGGCCTGCGTGCGCAACTGACCCGGCATCCGCTCGAGTGGTAAGCGATTGAAGAACGGGTTTGGCACGCTCTGGTTGATGGCGTTACCGGCGGCAAAGCCGATCCTCGGGTCCACCTGGTTCAGGTCATAGGCATAAGGAGCGCTACGCCCTAGGTTCGTGAAGAACGTAATATCAGCGAGAATCTTGCCAGGCAATTGCCTCTGCAAGCTCACGTTGATACGGTCGTTGACGCCCGGCGAAAAATCCTGTTGATACCAAGTCGCCGAATCGCCAAGCGCCGTATACCGTCCGAAGCTCTTGCCGCGCACGGGCACCAGTCCACCCGGGAAGGGGTTCTGCAACTGTTGCTGCGGTATGCCCTGAATCAGGCCAATCGTGGTCGAAGTGGCATCGAAGCCTGTATATGGCACACTGCCCAAAATGCTCAAGCCATCGGTCAGCGGTGCCGGTACGATATAGCGTGCCCAACCGATGCGCAGCGCCGTCTTGTTGTTGATCGCATAGGCCAAGCCGAGCCTAGGCATCAACAGAGTGCGCGGCGCATTCCAACTGTTCGGGTTGTTATCGTCGGTGAAGACCCAGGCGCCGTTATAGACGGGCGGCGCCTGCCGTAGCGCGGCAGCCGCCGCCGGAATCACGGGCGCGTTCGCGCCTTGGAACTCGGGGATCGGGTTGTTCAGATCCAGAAACCGGCTCAAACGGCCGAGCGGGTCGCGCATGCCAGTGAAGTATTCATAGCGCAAGCCCAGATTCAGGGTCAGCTTTGAAGTGATCTTGTAATCGTCCTGGATGAAGAATCCGTTGTAGTTCACTTGTGGCCGTTGAACCGGGATCGACCCGATCGAAGAGTTACCTTCAAGCACGCCCAACAACATCGATGCCCATGCATCTCCGCTCAGGTTGAGGTTGGGGGCATTGAACGTGTTCGCCGTCGTTGCGCGCGAGAACGTAAAGTTCATGGGTCGCGGCCGCGAAGCAACCACTAATTCCCGCCGGAATTCGCCGCCGACCTTCAGGTAGTGCTTACCGACGTTCTTGCTCATCTTCGCTTCGATGTTCCATGAAGAGGGCTCCTGGAACCAGTAGCCACCACGTCCCAGCGTGGTGTTCGAGGGGCCTTGCACGGTCACGCCGGGATAGTAGATATCAGGCAGTTCCGCGAGGTAAGGCTGATACCACGTGTTGTTACCCCAAAACCTCTTGAGATCGTCAGCCTTCAATATGGCCGAAGGCACGCCAAAGCTGTCGACGATCGCGTTGTAGGCGCCGCGGACATTGATCAGTGTCGTGGGGTTGATCGTGTACACAGCGTCACCCGAGAACGATGTCGAGTGGCGCTCTGATCCATCTGGCGGCTGTGCGGTAGAACCCGTGTAGTCATCCTGTGCCGTGTAGGTCTTGAAGCGGTTGTAGCGCCCGAATACCTTCAACTTGTCACTGATGTTCCAGTCCACACGGTCAGAAAAATTCCAGTACCGGAAGCGATTTGCAAAGCCGCTGATAAAGTTATTGACTCCGGTGGGGCCGGTACCCGCGCCGTTCGGCTTCCAGACATCGGCAATCATCGTGCGCGCCACCGGGTCGATGCGGCTGGCCGGGATCACATTTCCGGCAAAGGGTTGCCGGGTGACTGTGTTGCCGCTCACCTGCGTTGTGTAAGGATCGAAAATCGTCCGCAGTGCACCGGCCGTATTCAGGCTGCGCGAGAAGTCGCCGGTACGTTCCGCATCGGTCGGCAGCGTATTGAATGCCGTACGCGGCTCGATCGTCCGCCAACCCTCATAGCTCGCAAAGTTAAAGATCTTGTTCTTGCGAATCGGGTTGCCCATGGTCGCCCCCCAGGTATGCTGGCGAGTCAGATTTTTTGCCCCCGTCGTACGGTCGGCCAGCGCATTCAATACCGGGTTACGGCCTAGATAGTAAGCCGTACCGTGATAGGCGTTCGTCCCCGACTTCATCTGGACGCTCAGAACACCGCCCGCCGAGTGACCAAATTCAGCATCCACGGCGTTCTGCTGCACGTTCACTTCCTGCACTGCATCCATCGGCGGAGTGTAGCTGGATTTCTGTGCGGTCATCGACGGAGCGCCATCGAGAATGATGTCGTTCTTCGTGCTCGTGTTGCCGCCGACATCAAACTGCGAAGCCGCCCAGTGATGGAATGGGCTCTGTTCAGTTGTCGAGCGGATGACCGTCGCCGGGTTCAGGCTCACCAACAGGAATGGATTACGGTGAATGATCGGCAAGCTGTTCGCCATCTTCGTGTTCACCGTTAAGCCCATGCTCGATGTGTTGAATTCCACACTGACGGGTGCTGACTCGACGGTGATCTGCTCGTTGGTATTACCGATGGCAAGCGAAGCGTTAACCGTCACGTCGCCACGCGCCTGTACCAGGATATTTTTCTGGATAAAGCTCTTGAAGCCGGTCAGTTCGACGCGCACTGTGTAGTTACCAGGCGTTACGAAGTCGAAGAGATACTGGCCGCTGGGGGAAGTCTTCGTCTGGTTTTGTACGTTGGTTTCGTCGTTGGTCAAGATGACAGACGCACCTGCTACGACTGCGCCCGATGAGTCTGTCACAATGCCTTGCAGTTTTCCGCGCGTGTCTTGTCCGAAACACATTGCGGCGAGCAATAGGGCGAGCAGCCCCGCTTTCGTTTTATGAAGCATGGTGGCTGAGTTATATCGAAGCTTAGAGTGCCAAGTCAAATCGGGAAAGCTTCATAAAACGGTCGGAACTGCTAAGGAGCAGGCCCGCCCCGATGGAGTTAGAAGCGGAGAGTGAGACCCAATTGATACTGCCGCTGGTCCTGCTCGGCGCCGTTGATTTCGCCGAATTGTGGGGACTGTGCATTCGCGTTGGGGTTGTTGTAATGCGGTGTGTTGGTGAAGTTGAAGCTCTCCGCCCGGAAGGTCAAGTTATAGCGCTCGCTGAACTTGAACGTACGGTGGAGGGCGAAATCCCAATTGTAGAAAGCTGGGCCACGGAGAATGTTGCGGCCCGCGTTGCCGAGGGTGTTCTGGGCAGGGATGGCGAAGGAGGCCGGGTCAAAGTACTTCTGACCAGGACCGCGGTTGTTGATGTAACGGACAGGGGCAACGAAGTTGGGCCGGTCCGCATTTCCGGGTGCATTGACGACGCCTGCCACCGAGGGAGTGAACCAGGTGCCGGACATCATGCTGACGAGGCCCTGGAGTTCCCAACCGCCGAGGATTTGGGCCGCGGGGCCAGAATTGGCCAAGCGCTTCCCTTTGCCGAAGGGCAGTTGGTACATGTAGCTGCTGGTCAAGAGATGGTTCCGGTTGTCGCTCATTTGAGCACGGTTGAGGGCGACGCTGATGGGGATCGCAATGCCGCCAACATCTTCGGTGAAGTTGATACCTTTGGACCATGTATAGGCAGTGGTCATGTAGAGGCCGTCCGCCATGCGGCGATCCAGTTTGACCTGCAGGCCGTTGTACCAGGTATTGGTGCCAATGGGGATGTTTACATCCGTGGCCTTGCGGAAGGCCTGAAAGAGCGGTCGACCGTTGTTGCCTGAACCTGGCACTAGCGAAGCATTTATGTTGTAGTCCGACTGATTGTTGACACCCCGATTGCCCACATAAGCGACATCGAGGGCAAAGCGCCAGGGGAGGGCGCGCTGAATGGCGAAGTTCCAACTCTGGACGTAGGGGCTGGCGAGGTTGCGCGGGGTGACGCCCATGCCAAGGTTGAGCGGAGCATTCTCGATGATGCCGCTTGAGGGGATGTTGAAGGGGACAAAGGCAGGGAAGCCTGTGCCCATGGTGACGGAGGATGAAACAAAGGCGTTGGACGCAGGGAAGCCATTGTTCTGCAGGATGGGGAAGTTAAACTGCCCCATGCGGCGGGGATAAAAGCTGATGCCGTAGCCAGTGCGAATGACGGTCTTTTCCTGGAGACGGTAGGAGATACCAAGGCGCGGACCCCAATTGTAGTTGGTGTTGGCGATTTGGAAGGGGACGCTACCGACGCCTGATATTTCAAGTGAGTTGTTAGAGGGGTTGTAGTTGGAGAAGCCGCCGGGCAGGCGCGGACGGGAACCCCGTTCCACTTCGAGGCGAAGGCCAAAATCGATGGTGAGCTTGGGGCTGAATTGGAACTTGTCCTGCACGTAGAAGTTGGAGATCAACTCGCGGCGGGCTGGGAAGACGAAGGGCAAGTCGCGACCGCTCTGGTTCGGTACATCGAGCAGGAATGCGGCGAAGGAATTGGCGAAGTTGCGGCGCGTGTCGGCGGAGTCGCCGGTTTGTCCCGGAGCATATTCAAAGCGGCCACGGGGATTGAAGGCTTGGGTCTGGAGCAGGTCGTTGCGTTCACGGCGGATGTCGACACCGAAGCGGACGATGTGCTTCGAGAAGGTCTTGGAAAAGTTGTTAACAATGCCAAAGCTGGTGACGGCGCGGGCCCAAGGCAGACTGGGCGAGAACCCAACCAGGGGAGCGGAGAAGCCGTTGATATTGATCTGGGTGAGACCGGAGGTCCAATCGTCCAGGTTCACGCCCCGGATCCCGATTTCCTCGGACGTCTTCTTGCGATAGTCGGAATTCAGAGCGTCATTACGGTTGCGGATCAGGCCAACGCGAGACTCCCAAACGAGGGTGGGGCTGAGGACTTTGGAGTAAGTGGCCCCAGCAGACTGCGTGCGGGCTGGTCCACTGCCGCCGAAGCCGCCATTGCGGAAGCCGCCATAGATGCCGCCCGGGCCGAACAGGCCGGGATCGAGCACGAGTGCCTTTTGTATGGAATAGCGAACCGCGAGGCGGTCATTGGAGGTGACGACCCAATCCACTTTGGAGTCGGCCTGGTCGAGAGTCTTAACGCGGACGCTGTTCTGGTCGTAGTTGATCTGGCCTTCGGGCCCGGTGAGGTTGGGAAGCGGAACGAATTCGAGGATGCGGCGTGCAATTGGGCTAACACGGCTACCAGGGATCTGCGCGTTGGGGAATGGCGTACGGCCGCCTCCAGTGGCATTGCCCGTGTTGGGGTCGTAGATGGTGACGCCGCCGGCGGCCAGGTTGCCACCGCGGAAGATCGAGCTGGGAAGAGTTCCCCGGTTCACTTGACCTAAGTGGTCGCGGCTGCCCTGGTAGTCACCGAAGAAGAACAGCTTGTCCCGGATGATGCGGCCGCCAAAGGTACCTCCGAACTGGTTATAGACCGTGGGCGCCTTCGATTGGGCGAAGGTGTTGCGGGCTTGGATGTTCTCGTTGCGGTGGAAGTGAAAGAGGCTGCCATGGAAATCGTTGGAGCCGGAGCGGAGGGTGACGTTGGTCACAGCGCCGCCGGCGTTGCCGAACTCGGGGTCGAAGTTGGAAGTGGAGACATCGACGGTGGCGATGGCTTCGGCGGGCGGTACGAGCGCCGTGAGGTTACCGTTGTCGATCTTGTTCTCAATCCCCTCGATCTGAAAGTTATTGAACTGGCGGCCCTGACCGTTCACACGGACACTGAGCGAATCCTGCGAGTTGTAGAACTCGGAGTGCTGCCGGGAGGGGCGACCGACACCGGGAACCAACGTGAGAAGGCCTTGATAATTGCGGTTAAAGAGCAGGGGCATATTCTGCAACTGCTGCTGTTCAATGCGTCCGCCAGTATCGGCGCGATCAGTCTGGAGGATGGGCGCAGCCGTGGCGCTGACGTCGATGACCTGCGTGATCTGACCTGGAGTGAGATCGAAGTTGACACGCGCTGTGGAGTTGGGCTGGAGCTCAATGCCGGAACGCAAGCTCTTCGAAAAGCCTGCTTTCTCGGCTTCGACAGTATAGAGGCCGGGATCGAGGTTCACGAAGAAGTAATTGCCGGCGTCATTGGTTTCCGCCATGCGCTGCGCATTGGTGCGGGTTTCCGTGAGTGTGATCTTGACCGCTGGGACGATTGCGCCAGACTGATCCTGGATGGTGCCAAGGATCTGGCCCTTCAATACCTGAGCATATGAGGTGGAAGGGACAAAAGTGAGGACAGCGACGGCAGCAAGGCCGAGGCGAGCAGATCGAGACATGTGAAGAACTCCCTGTAAGCGGAAATGAATTACCGCTGAGGAGAACTGTATATCATTTTGCGTGTGCGCGCAATCGCGATGGGCTGGATGCCTAATGGGTCGTGAACTGCGAGAAAATCTCATGGGCCGCGCGTACGCGGGCGTCGATGGGGTAGTTCTTGTTCGCCAGCATGACAATGCCGATGCGGCGAGTGGGGATGAATGCAACGTATGCGCCGAAGCCGCCGGTGGAGCCCGTCTTGTTGAGAATGACTGGACTGCCGGGAGCCATTGGGGGAACGATGGCCTGCACCGGTTGTGGATCGAAGATGACCGAGGGGGAGTTGCCCGCCAACAGCTTTTCGATTGAGGCCGGATATGGGTATTGCTCCCAGATCATGTCCTGAGTCATTTCGCCTACCTTGAAGTAGCCGGTGCGGGTTGTCTTCAAAGCGCTGGCCAGTTTTGCCGAAACGTCGCCAAGCCCCAAGTGGGCTTCAATGAAACGCAGCAGGTCGGTGGTGTTGGACTTTACGCCATAGGCCTCAGAGTCGAGAGGGCCGGGAGAAACACGAACGGGCTTATCTTCGCGATTGTGGCCCCAGGCATAGTTGGCCATCGCCTTCTGTGGCACTTTGATGTAGGTCCGCTGCAGGCCGATTTCTGGAAAGAGCTTGCCCTCCATTAAGGTTGTGAAGTCAGCCGCAAGAGCCCTGGCTGCGACGACGCCCAGCAGACCGATGCTGGGATTTGCGTAATGGCGCTGCACACCGGGAGCGAACTGAGGCTTCCACTGGCGAAAATAAGACGTCAGGTCCTGCTGGGTCTTCACCCCGTCTGGAAACTGAAGCGGAAAGCCACCCGCGGTATGGGTTGCCAGATCCAGCAGTCGCACGCGGTCGAGAGCGCTGCCTTTCAACTCAGGCAGATGCTGGCTGACGAAATCGTTGAGTGACAGCTTTCCATCCACTTCGGCGCGTGCGGCGAGAGTGGCTGTGAAGGTCTTGCTGATGGAACCCAGTTCAAAGAGGGTGTCGCGCGTGACGTTGATCTTGGGGCTACGAGAAGCCAGTCCGGCTTCGACGAAGTAACGCTTACCCTCGATCGTCACTCCCACGGCCATGCCGGGAATGCCGTGCTTCATGCGCAAGGGCTGGATGACCGACTCAATGGCCTTCTTCACTTCTGCTTCGCTGGGCGCGTTTGCAGCACTCAATAAACTGACGCAGCAGAGCAGCGCCGTGGGGAAGCGAAGTGTACGAATGGACATTTCACAATCTTCCCATGCGAGCTCGTGTAGTGGAGCTTCGGATGGATCTCTACTTCGCTGTCAACGGACCCATGGGGGCGCCGACTTCAAACTCTCGGGCCACGTCGTAGTTCGGGTTTTGGGCCGGGATCTGAGCATTCGTCTCCTTCAGCCAGGCTTCGAGGCGTTTGCGCATGGCGGCGGCTTTGGCAGGTTGAGACTGGGCGAGGTCGGTGGTCTCGCCAATGTCGGCTTTCAAGTTGTAAAGCTCCGCGTGATTGTCTTCAAAGAAGAGAATCAGCTTGTCGTCGCCATTGCGGATTGCCGCAGCGGGGCGGCCTTTTTGGGGGCTGTAGTGGGGATAATGCCAGAACAGATCGCGCACTTTGCCAGCGCGACCGCGCAGGAGAGAAGTGAAACTGCGGCCATCCATGGCGGGTAACTTCTGCGTGGGGATCCCAGCGGCATCTGCGATGGTGGGCGCGTAGTCGTAGCTGACCACAGGATCGGAACAGGTGCTGCCTGGTTTGACCACACCCGGCCAACGGACCACGGTCGGCACTCGAATGCCACCTTCGTAGAGATGTCCCTTGCCGGATCTAAGAGGAAGATTTGAAGTGACAGGGCGGTTCTTCCATTCTCTTGAGGTGACCCCGCCGTTATCGGCACTGAAGAGGATGAGAGTGTTGTCGGCAACACCTGTCTCCTCAAGAGTCTTCATGATTTGCCCAACGCTCTCGTCGACGCTTTCGATCATGGCGGCGTATTCACCGAAGTTCTGGGGGTCGTTCGGATTCGATTTGGCGTCGTACTTCTTCACTTTGTCCGGCTTGCCTTCAATGGGTGTGTGGACGGCGAAGTGAGGAAGATAAAGGAAGAATTCGCGGGCTTTGTTTTCGCGGATGAAGTCGGCGGCGAGAGTAGTCAATCGGTCGGTCAGATAGTCGCCGGGCTTGGCGTCGAGGTTGATCTTTTTCCGCCAATCTGGATAGAAGAAGCTGTTGGTGGAGCCCGCCTCGTCTCCGGCGAGCGAGACATCGAAGCCCTGGTCGGAGGGAAGGAAGCCTTGGGTGCCAAGGTGCCATTTGCCGACGCAAGCGGTGCGGTAGCCCTGGCCGCGCAGCAGTTCGGCGATGGTGACCTCATCAAGCGGCAAGGCAAGGCGCGCACTGGGCTGGATCACCTTGGTGTGATGGAAACGGTTGGAGGCACCCTGGAGATGAGAAGTGAGATGGAGCCGGGCAGGTGCCTTCCCGGTCATGATGGCGGCGCGAGTGGGGGAGCAGACAGCGCTGGCGGAATAGCCATTGGTGAAGACCATTCCTTCACGCGCAAGGCGGTCGATGTTCGGTGTCTCGTGGAACTTGCTGCCATTGAAGCCGGTGTCGCGCCAGCCGTAGTCATCAATGAGGATGACCACGATGTTGGGGCGGCGCTTGCGCTGTGCGGCAGCGCAAGCTGCCGGGAGAGAGGATAGAAAGGATCGGCGCGTCATCAAGCGATCATCTTATTTGATTTGAGGCTCGAATCTAAGTCAATTCGCCGATCGAAAGCAGCTCCGCGCGAAGAGCAAGACGGCGCGGGTCATTCATGGCGAGAGTTTGAATCGTCGTGCGCCCTGTCGGCGACAGGCCTATCAGTAAGGGGCCATCGAAGCGAAAGTGGGCTGGCCAGCGCTGTTTGCGGGGATGAAACAGGGGAGTGAGCTTACCCGTTTTAGGATCGATCCCGGATAGGTTCGAGCCCTTGTGGGAATTGCAGCGATGGCAGGCAAGAGCGAGATTGTCCGGCTGGTCGGTGCCGCCATGCTTGACGGGCCGGATGTGCTCAAAGTGGTGGGTGAGTTCGGAGAAGTCCTGATGGAGGTGACAATACTCACAGCGGTATCGAGCTCGGGTGCAAACGCGTCGTCGGGTGGCGGCGTCGATCGGCATCAGGCGGATGCGGTGAGGTTGAGGCGACGGCGCGCCTTGAGCTTGAGGATCGAGATGAAATCCATCGCGTTGATGATGGATTCATATTCGGCCTGATCGGCGGCAGAAATGGTGCCCTCATTCGCCTGAAGGGCAAGTTCGGCTACGCGCTCAGAGATGGCGGGATCTGTCTTGAGTGCCAGCACACGGCGGGCAGATTCAGCATCCAGGCAGTTTCCGAGAGGCTCTAAAATTCCACTCAACGAGGGGTGGGCACTCATTGGAGTTGTTGCAAGGCAGCATCCACCGTGGCATCCGGGGAGAGGAAATCATAGATGCGGGCTAGCTTGAAGATGCTTACGACCCGGTCCGATGGATTGGCGAAGCGCAGCTTGCCGTCGGCGGCGCTGACCTTGCCGTTGCAGTTGATGACTACGCCGATTGCGGCGCTATCGAGGTAGCTGATCTCTGTCAGGTCAAGGATAATCTTTAGCTTTTCGGCTTTGAGCAACTCTTCGACTACCCATTCGAGAGACATGAGCTGATTGCCCATGGTCAAAGTTCCCTTGAGGGCGAGGATAACTACGCCGCTTTCGTGATCGATTCGCTGTTGTTCAAATGGCATGAAAATCTGAGTATGGACCAGTGCGTATCTTAGCAAACGTGGCTTATTTCGTAAGCGATTGCAGGATCGCGTTAGCGACTTGTATACCTAGCTGCTCGGATCCTTCGTCGATAAAGTGGACGTTGACTGGTCGCTGGATGTTAGCGAGACGAGGCTGGGCAAAGCCGAAGAGGTCGTTGATTGAGACGCCTTCGGCTTGCATGATTTTGACCGCTGCTTCGTTGTAGAGGACTACGTCGGCGGGTTGCCTTGGGGGACTGACTTTGCCTTCGGGAACCGGAGTTGTGGTGGCGAAGATCAGTGTGGCCTTGGTTCGCTTGAGGCGCTCGGTGAAGAGGCGGAGGTACCGTTTGTAGGCTTCCAGTGGAACCTGCGGTTCGCCATCGTCGAGGCGCTTCAAGTCGTGCAAGCCAAAGTTGAAATGGATGACATCCCATTTTTCTTTTCCAAGCCAGGACTCGGCCATGAACACACCGTTGGCCGAGGTGCCGCCATTGGCGGGGATGCGGTGGACTTCCGCTTTGCCTTCAAGCAGCTTGCGGACTGGGATCTCGTAGCCCATCGAAATGGAGTCGCCGATAAGAAGTACTCGGGGCAGCCCAGGGGCGGGATTGTCCTGGGCGGAAAGGAGGAGGAAGAGGATCAGGTCCATAGGGGTGGGGCCATCTGTCGATTGACAGTGTTGAGCTCGGCAAGGAGGCTCGATTTGAGTGCGGGTTGAGAAGCGGAGAGATCAGTCGACTCACCGGGGTCTTTGTCGAGATCAAAGACCTGGTAGTCGGCAGGGCGCTGCAGAACGATCTTATGGCTCCCTTTGCGGAGAGCGAGATTTGGGCCGTAGCGCCAGAACATGGTGTCGCGCTTTGCTTGGGCTTGAGAGTCGAGTAGGTTGATGCCGTCGAGATTCTTGGGTGCGCTGAGGCCAGCAGCGGCGAGTGCTGTGGGAAGAATATCGAGGGAGCTGGCAGGTTGGTGGTTGACGGCGGGGGCGACCTTGCCCGCCCATTGCATGGCAAAGGGAACTCGGATGCCGCCTTCGTAGAGTTGGCCTTTGCCGCCTCGGAGGGGTTTGTTCGAGGAAGTGAGTTCGGCGGTGGGGCCACCGTTGTCGCTTAAGAAGAAGACAAGCGTGTCTTGTTCGAGGTTGTGGCGTTTGAGTGCGTTGAGAACCTGGCCGGTGGCGTTGTCCATGGAGCGGGTCATGGCGGCGAAGAGGCGGCGCTGTTCACCTTTGAGGTTTTCGAACTCACCCAGCATGGAGACAGGTGCCTGCATTGGACTGTGGATGGCATTAAAGGCGAGGTAGAGGAAGAAGGGTTGCTCGCGATTGCGATCGATGAAGCTGGTGGCCTCGCGGGCCAGGGCATCGGTGAGATAGGCCTTCTCTTCGACGGGATCTTTGCCACGCAGGATCGGATTGTCATCGTCGTAGGGTGGTTCGTTGGTGCGCAGGCGGGTGAGCGCGCCGCGGTAGGGGGGCGGGTAGTAGAAGTGGCCCTCGTGGAGGAAACCGTAGAACTCATCGAAGCCGCGGCTTTGCGGGTGGAATTTGTCGACGCCGCCCAGGTGCCACTTGCCGACGAGGCTCGTGCGATAGCCCGCGTCCTTGAGGTGATTGGCCACGGTTCGCTCGGTGAGCGGGAGGCCAATGGTGGGATCGAGATTGCGTTTCCCGATGACGTTGAGCTCATGGCCGTAGCGGGTTTGGTAGCGGCCGGTCATGAGGCCGGCGCGGGAAGGACAACAGAAGGGGGCACTGACGTAGCCCTGGGTGAATCGAACGCCGCGATTGGCGATCGAATCGAGATGCGGCGTTGGAAATTCTATGTTGCCCTGGAAGCCGAGCTCGCCATAGCCGAGGTCGTCGGCGAAGAGAATGACGATATTGGGCTTGCGGCGCGGGGGTTGTTGCGCGGCGAGGGCGGTGGCAAGGAAGTGGCGGCGGAGCATGTGGGTTAACTCTGTTGGGCAGTGAGAGTGGAGATGAAGGAATCGGCTTCGAGCATGGACCCTTCGATGTCTTTGATGAGTGTACCGACTTCGCCGTCCAGCTTTGCGGCGGTCGATTTGAGGGAACCGCTGGCACGAGCGTTCAGGTTGTGTTTGAGAAAGAGCACCTGATCGCGAAAGCCGTCGAGGACTGGCTTGATTTTGCGTTCTGTTTGCTGCATGCGCTTGAGGTATTGCTGGTGGCGTGTACGTGTTTCTCGCAGCATTTGGAGACTCCGGGTGCGAAGGGATTTATCTTTCATTGCACCGGCCTCTTTATCCCATTCTTCAAAGAGGTCCTTGGCGACTTTGTCGATGCTTGCAATGCGGTCTGAAAGGGCCTGAGAGCGCTTTTCGGCTTCGGTGAATTCGCCGTTCAGCTTCTTGTAGGTTTTCTCGAGGTCTCCGCCGTTGAAGCCGGTGAGAGCCTGGAAGGCTTCAAGTGTAGTTTTAAGCTGCTTCTTGGCTTCCTCTTGATCCTTTTTGCCATCGACGATTCGCTGGACGAGGATGTCACGTTTCTCTTTGCCGATCTTCTCCATGGCCTCGTAATAGATTGAGGAGCAGCCTGTGAGGAGCAAGCTGCTGAGGAGAAGTATGCGCATGCAAGTTAGCTTAGCGGAGGGTGGCGTCGCGCGGGTCCAGCGGGTCTTCGGGGACTGCAGGCAGCTTGCGGCGGAAGAGAATGCCGATGATGCCGCCAAAGAGGATTGCACCCAGCAGGGCAATGCCGGTGACCGCGAAGAAGGGGAAGCCCTGAGACTCATTGATGAGGGCCTCTTTGACGGGTTCGTCGATGCGGAAGCGGATCGACTTGTGCGTCTCGGTAGTGGTTTCGTTGCTCTCGATGAAGCGATTGTCGAGACGGACGTGGGAAAGCTCTTTCCCGAGGCCAAGCATGGTGCGGGGGATGGCAATCGAGACGATGGCCTTGCGGGTGTTGGGCAAGAACTTAACGTGGAGCTCACGGCGGGCCGCATCGAAATTGACGCTCTCGATGGGTGAGCTTTCAGGCCAGGCGATGGTGAGCTTGCCGGCTTGTTGCGGGGCGACAAAAGCACCGACCTCTTCTTCATGGATGCGCATCCCCTCGTCAGCCAGGGCAGTGATGCAGCCGACACGGTTGGGATCGAAAGTGCGATCGGGAGGAGTCTTGCCGAGAGCGGCGATGGGGTCGGACTGAGGAATCGCGTTGAGTGGGTAGCCGTAGATCGCGTCGAAGGCACGCACCCAGCGGCCAGCGGCATCCTGCATGGCGATGGAGGAGTATGTGGTTAGGTACTGCCGGCGGAAGTCGTAGATGGCATGATGCCCGCGGCGCGAATCCCAGTTGTGATGCTGGAACTTGACGAGGCGGCCAGCGGTGCGGAGCCATTGGCCACCGTTAGGAAGTGGAGCTTCGGCGACTGGGCCTTCGTGGTCGACACCGGCGGAATTGATGCCGTCTGAGATCTGGCAACGATCAAGACGAATGGACGTGCCACCTGGGCCGAAGAGCCGGTATTGATAGTTGTAGCCGGAAGCTTCTTTGACGCACCAGATGTCGATGCCGCCACCGGCGGGATCCTGGATGCGCATGAGGTGGAAGTTGCCATCCTTGTCCGGTGCGGGACGTGGGGTGGCGCTTGGCCCCGCGCAGGCGGGGAGGTTGGCGAAGCGCATGGGAAGCGGCGTGGTTTGAGCCACAGCTACCCATGCGATTGCCGCAAGAAACAGAAGACGGATCACGATTCGAGTTTTGCCTTAAGGATGCCGTTGACGGCGCCAGGATTGGCCTGGCCTTTACTGGCCTTCATTACCTGTCCCACCAGGAAGCCGAGGAGGGCGACTTTGCCCGCCTTGTATTGCTCGACTTCTTTGGGGTTGGCTGCCAACACTTCTTCGATGATCTTGTCGAGTGCGCCGGTGTCGGAAATTTGCTTGAGGCCATCGCGATCCATGATGGCCTTGGGGCCGAGCCCGTCGGAGAACATCTTGGGGAAGATCTCTTTGGCGAGCTTACCGGACAGTTCTCCAGACTGGATGAGGCCGACGAGTTCGCCGATGTGCTCAGCGGGGATGGGCGATTCTTCGATGGATTTACCGGCGGCGTTGAGGAGACCGACGAGTTCACCCATGACCCAGTTGGCGGTGATTTTAGGATCGGGCGAGGCCTTGGCGGCGCGCTCATAGTAGTCAGCCATGGGGCGGGTGAGCGTGAGGACCTGAGCATCGTATTCGCGCAGGCCATATTCATTGATGAAACGGGCGCGGCGGGGAGAGGGCAGCTCGGCCATCTTCGAATGGATCTCGTTCTTCCACTCTTCGGTGACGATAACGGGGAGCAAGTCGGGCTCGGGGAAGTAGCGGTAATCGGCGGCTTCCTCTTTGTCGCGCATCAGCGTGGTTTCGCCAGAATCGGGGTTGAAGAGGCGGGTTTGCTGACGGACGCGCTGGCCGGATTCGAGCAGGCCGATCTGGCGGAGGATCTCGTACTCGATGCCTAGCTTGACGTGACGGAAGCTGTTGAGGTTTTTGATCTCGACCTTGGTGCCAAACTGTTCGGCACCCTTGAGGCGGACGCTGACGTTGGCGTCGCAGCGGAGCTGGCCTTTCTCCATGTCACAGGCCGAAACCTCGATGAACTGCATGGCCTGTTTGATCTCGGTGAGGTAAGCGTAGGCTTCGTCGGCGCTGCGCATGTCGGGCTCGGAGACGATTTCGATCAGAGGCGTGCCGGCACGGTTGAGATCGACGTAGCTGTACTTCTCGCTGTCCTTGAAGCCGTCATGAGAGCTCTTGCCGGCGTCGTCCTCCATGTGGACGCGGGTGACGCCGACACGCTTGTGGGTGCCTTCGACATTGATGTCGACGTGACCGTGCTCGGCAAGAGGCTGATCGTATTGAGAGATTTGATAGCCCTTGGGGAGGTCGGGATAGAAGTAGTTCTTGCGGGCGAAGACGGACTTTGCGTTGATCTCGCAATGCAGGGCGAGAGAGCCTTCGATGGCCAGCTCAAGAGCGTGGCGGCTGAGAACGGGCAGTGCGCCGGGGAGACCGAGACATACGGGACAGGTATTGGAGTTGGGATTCTCGCCAAAGCTGGTGGGGCAGCCGCAAAAAATCTTGGTGTTGGTGGCGAGTTGGCAGTGCACTTCGAGGCCAATGACAGGTTCGTATGTGGCGACCTGTTCGGGCGTAGCGAGCGCCGCTTCAGCGGTGGGCATATTTTTTATTTTGGCATAAGGGGTGTATTTTGCTACGCTTTAGCGCTATGAAGCGGCTATCGTTGGCTTTGTTTGTGGCGCTCCCATTTGTGGGGCAGGAGGCGGACCTCGTGTTGCGGGGTGGTGTGGTTTGGACTGGGGAAGGTAAGTCGACGGCTGTGGCGGTGCGAGGAAATAAGATTGTCGCGGTGGGCGAGGCGGCGGGGCGGATGAAGGCGAGGCGGGTTGTTGATTTGAAAGGGCGGTTTGCGATGCCGGGGTTTAATGACGCGCATACGCACTTTCTTGAGGGGTCGATGGGGCTTGAGCGGATTGATCTGACGGGGATCTGCACGCTGCCCGCGATTCAGAAGACGATTCGGGATTATGCGACGACGCATCCAAACGCGGCCTGGATTACCGGGAGCGGGTGGGAGTACACTTGCTTTCCGAACTACCGGCTGCCGACGCGCGAAGATATTGACGCTGTGGTAGCAGACCGGCCTGTGTTCTTAACTGCTTACGACGGGCATACGGCCTGGGCGAATTCAAAGGCAGTTCGGATTGCAGAGCTGGCAACGGCGACCCTGACACGAACGGGGGAGATCGTGAAGGACGCGGCTGGGAACCCGACGGGCGTGTTGAAAGAGGGAGCCATGCAACTGGTTTCACAGCATGTACCCAAAGAGACGCGGGAGGAGAAGTTGGCGGCGTTGTCGCGGGGTTTGAAGATGGCGGCGGCGATGGGGATCACGAGTCTTCAGAATGCGTCGCGAGGGCAGGATGATGTGGAGCTATATGCGGCCCTGCTCGCGCAGGGGCGGTTGACCGTCAGGACTTCGCTCGCGCTCGATGGCGGGGCGAAGATCGATTTTGAACGGTATGACCTGCTGCGAAAGAAATATCAATCGCCGATGCTGGCCGTGCGAGCGATCAAGTTCTTTCTGGATGGCGTGATTGAGACGAAGACGGCGGCGATGCTGGAGGCGTATACGGGCGAGACCACGGCCGGGGTGTTGAATCTGCCCGAGGCGGATTATGCGGCGGCGGTACAAAAGGCAGACGCGGCGGGTTGGCAGGTTTACACCCATGCAATCGGGGATCGAGCGGTGCGCGTGGCGTTGAATGAGTATGAGGCGGCCATGAAGGGGAATCAGACCAAGGGGGCACGGCACCGGATTGAACACATCGAAGTCATTGATCCACAGGATGTTCCCCGGTTTGCAAAGTTGGGGGTGTTGCCGGTGATGCAGCCGATCCATGCATACCCTGCGACCGTGGCGGTTTGGGAAAAGCTGGTGGGAGACAAGCGCAAGAAGCTGGCTTTCCCGTGGGCCAGTATTGCTGCGACCGGGGCTTCAGTGACGTTCTCGAGTGATTGGCCCGCTTGCATCGCGATGGACCCGATTCGAGGGATTCATAATGCGGTGAATCGGATGACGATGGAGGGCGAGCCGGTAGGCGGATGGGTGCCGGAGCAGCGAGTGACGCTTGAGCAGGCGTTGCGGTTTTATACCTATGGTGGCGCTTACGCGAGCTTCGAGGAAAAGATCAAGGGCAAGTTGGCCGTGGGCCAATTGGCGGATGTTGTGGTGCTCGACAAAAACCCGTTTGCGATGGCGGCGAAGGACCTGCATCAGTTAAAGGTGGCGATGACGATCATGGATGGGAAGATCGTTTATGGCAACAACTAAACTGAGGCTGCTGGCCTTCTATTTGGCGCTGTCCATGATGGGGCAGGAGGCAGATCTCGTATTGCGGGGTGGAGTAGTCTGGACCGGGGACGGTCGAACCACGGCAGTGGCCATAAGCGGGAACAAGATTGTCGCGGTGGGTCCCGCAGCGTCGCAGATGAAAGCCAAGCGAGTGGTGGAGCTCAAGGGGCGGTTCGCGATGCCGGGGTTGAACGATGCGGATTTGCGATTTTTGACGGGGGCGCCGGGGCTTTACTATCTGAATCTCACCGGGATTTGTTCCGTCCCTGAAATGCAAAAGGCAATCCGGGATTATGCGACTCTCCATCCAGAAAGGGCCTGGATCTCTGGGTTTGGTTGGGAGTACAAGTGCTTTCCGAATTTTCAATTGCCGACCAGGGAGATTATCGACGAGGTGGTTTGGGACCGGCCTGTGTATCTGACGGGATATGAAGGACTGGCGGGCTGGGCGAATACCAAGGCCCTACAGTTAGCGAGTGTGTCCAGTAGCAAAGAGGCTGCTAATGAGCACATCATTAAAGACGAAAGGGGAAGGCCAACCGGCTTGTTTCGGGAAGGGGCGAGCGGAATGATGTGGCAGAAAGTCCCGGAGCTTTCGCGGGAGGAGAAACTGAGGGCACTGGTTGAGGGGATGAAGAAAGCCACCTCAATGGGGATTACCAGTATTCAGCCAACGGTGCGCAATAAAGAAGAGTTGGAGTTGTTTGTCACACTGCTTGAGCAAAGGCGGCTGCTGTTGCGGACCTCGATCGCAATCGATGTGGACGCGAAGACGGATCTGACGAAGCTGGAAGCTCTGCGAAAGAAGTCTCAGTCGCCAATGTTCGCAGTGAGGGGAATTAGTTTGGACATGGATGGGAAGATTGACGGAAAATCGGCGGCGATGTTGGCTCCGTATGAGGGAGAGGCGCATGGTGGAGCGGTGAATTTCAAAGATAAAGATCTTGAATGGGTGATGAAGCGAGCCGATGCGGCGGGATGGCAAGTGAGGGCGCATGCTGGCGGCGACAAAGCAGTGCGGGTGACCCTCGATCAGAACGATGCAGCGAAGCTGTAAAACAAGACCAAGGGCGCGCGGCATCGGGTGGAAGATGTTGGAGTGATCGATACGGCGGACTTGCCGCGGTTTGCGAAGTCGGGGATCGTGGCGGTGGTAAGGCCGACGCAGGCGGATGCGGACAAGTTGGCGCAATGGCCAAAGATCCTTGGGGCACAGCGGAGGCAATTGGCTTTGCCGTGGGCGAGTCTCGTTGCGGCGGGCGCGCGTTTGGCGTTTGCTAGTGATTGGACAGGATTTAAAGTGCCAATGAATCCGGCAGTTCTGATCTCGAAGGCGGTGAATCGACCGGGTCCTCAACGCCTGACGTTGACTCAGGCGCTGCGCGCTTACACAGCGGGTGGCGCGTATGCGAGCGGGGAGGAAAAGATCAAGGGCAGGCTGGCCGTGGGACAGCTTGCGGATATCGCTGTACTGGATCGGGACCCGTTTACTGTGCCAGCGAAAGAGTTGGACAAACTGAATGTGGTGATGACGATTCTCGATGGGAAGATCGTGCACCGCAAAGAATCGGGTTGGATCGCATACCTTGCCGGGTGTTCTGTCGGTAGAGACACCCGGGGCGGCGGCGTGAGCAAGTCCTGCGAGTATTCAGTTTTCGAAGAGCGGTGAGGTTGCGGGTGGCCTCGGGTTTTGGGTTCGTTTGCTAGCTTTTTTCGGTTGGTTTTGGTTGGGGATCGTACTTGGCGTTCATGGTGTCGACGAACTCGGCGATGATTTGTTTGGCCAGGGCGATGTCGGCATTTGGGTCCGTTTTTGCGATTTGCTGGGATGGTGGGAGTTTGTCGAGGGCGATGTCTCCGTTGTTGGTGGCGACGACCTCGTAGAGTTCCTCGGGAGGCCGGGGCGGGAGCTTGGGTGCGTCTGCGATGGGTTCGATTTCGACAATTTCACCGCGGGATTCGTATTGGTCGAGGAAGGCTTCGCGCTGGGCGATTTCCTGACGGAGGAGTTTGATGGTGCGCTGGATTTTGGTGGGGAGCCGGTCGAGCTCGCGCAGAATGGCCGGGAGGAAGGCGACGGGTTTGGTGATGATGTCCTCGACGCGGAAGCGCATGGCTTCGCCGTAGAGGAATTCCATCTGGAGGAAGCGGAGCTGCATGTGGATGAGCTGGTGGACGAGGGCGACCTCTGTGGGGGTGACGGGGTTGAATTGTTCGATGAAGTTGGTGGTGACGGCGAGGGCGTCGTCATGATCGGCGACGAAGCTATCGAATTTTTTCAGGGAATAGAGGCCGTGTTTGAGGGAGTTGGAGGC
>Ga0194134_10000097_pt1 | contig 122807 bp, 67 predicted proteins | sample TA2KigOff0mmetaG_FD_148602 | JGI IMG/M metagenome (GOLD analysis project Ga0194134, IMG submission 148602) | Freshwater microbial communities from Lake Tanganyika, Tanzania - TA2015056 Kigoma Offshore 0m | ecosystem: Environmental > Aquatic > Freshwater > Lake | place: Tanzania: Lake...
CCAGGGCCAGCCGCTGCGACCTGTCGACAAAGGTGTAGCAGATCACGAGCGGAACGCCGATCGCCAGGATGGCCTGGAGTTGCGGGAAGCTCAGGCCGATGGTTCCGGCCATGCGCTTGAGGGGTGTGAAGAGCACATCGGAATAGGTGCCCAGCAGGAGGGCCAGCACGAGTACTCCCATGCACAGGGGCAGCAGGCAGTCCATGAGTCCGCGGTAGGAAAGCTGGCCAGCGAGGTGCGCGGTGACCAGCCAGGCGATGACGCCGGCGACCAGGGCGCCGACGAGGTAGTGGTGCGACCAAGTCCGGTAGGCGACATCATTGTCCTGCCCGCGGAGGATGAACAGCATCAACGATCCGAAAAGCGCAAGCCCGGCGAGGCCCCACTCCGCCGCCCTCGTGGATGGGGTGTCTTCCGCCTCGCGGCCGATCGGCGGGCAGAGCGCGCACGCCACCAGAAGGGCGATCGGATATTCGGCCAGGGAGAAGAAGGCCAGGGGCGCGACCAATCCGTTGAAGAGGCCGCCCACGACCCCGCCCAGCGACATGTAGAGGTAGAATTCGGTGAGGTGGGCCGGTTCCGGCCGGTCCTTCGCCAGTTCTCCATGGCAAACCATCGACACGATGAACAGCACCGCGAGGTGGATGCCGACGCTCAGGAGGATGTTTCCTGGCCTGATCTCCGTGATGATCATGAAAACGAGAAGCATGCAGGCCAGTGGCAGCGCGGCCAGGAATCCCTGGGACACATAAGGATTCATGCGACCGAAAACGAAGATGAAGCTCAGCAGGTAGAGCGCCAGCGGCGGGATCCACAGGAGCGGGATAGCCGCGATGTCGGTGGTCATGTAGGTGGTGGCGCCGAGCATCAGGCTGCTCGGAACCGCCGCCAGCAGGATCCACCGGAGCCTCCTGGCCCAGGTCAGGGGTTCCGTTGACTCGCCCGCCGCGACGGCCTGCCCGGCCGCCGGTTCGTCGTTGACCCGCAGGGCCAGGAAACCGCAAAGCGCTGTGAGGCCGACAAGGGTGAGGAATCCGGCGACCCATAGCCATCTTTGGCTTTCAAGAGCCAGGCCCGGTTCCACCACGAAGGGATATCCGACAAGCGCCAGCATGCTGCCAAGGTTGCTGGCGGCGTACAGGAAGTAGGGGTCGGCGGCCTGGGGGTGGCCCGTCCGCGAGAACCACCTTTGGATCAGGGGCGCGCTCGTGCTGACGGCGAAAAACGGGGGGCCCGCCGCGATGAGCAGGACGGTGAGCAGCCACGGAATGGGATTGGATTCGGTGGGCGGCTCCAGCCACGAGACCGCCCGGGTGAGCGGTTCGATGTCGAAACGCAGCAGGAGCAGGATGGCGGCGGCGACGCCGAGAACCGTCAGGTGCACCATCACCTGCGAACGGAGAAGAAGCCGCGTCGTGATCATGTGCGAATAAAAATATCCGCCCAGAAGCAGGCCCTGGAAAAACACCATGCAGGTGTTCCAAACTGCCGGCGTGCCTCCCAGAAAGGGCAGCAGGATCTTGCCCACGAGGGGCTGGACCAAAAACAGGATCGTGGCGCTCGTGAAGATCGTGGCCACGAACAGCACCAGGGTCTGGGCGTGGTTCACCGCCGGTTGGGTGGTGGGGGCCTGGGACATGGTTGACTCCGCTCCGGGTGCCTAGCGCGCCCACTTGAAGATGCCGACGATGTTGGAATAGTCATCCGTCCAAACACCCAGGGCTGGTTTAGCCTCGCCCGGGCGCCAGGACTCGAACCAGGGTTCCTCTCCCTCGACATCGAACCGTCGTCCGAGGTCGGGAAGGATTCCGGTGTCTTCCCGCTTTCTTGAGATGACAACCCAATTCGTTCCGTACTTGTCGATCCGGTCGATCCCGTAACCTCCCTGGATCAGCATGGACCATCCCATGCTTTCCGCCAGGTTGGCGAGTACGGGTTCAAAGTTCAGGTATCTGTTGGCGATGTTCACCACCACCATGCCGTCGTCCTCGAGCTTGTTGAAATAGCTCTGGAAGGCTTCCCTTGTGAGCAGGTGGACCGGTACCGAGTCGGAGGCGAAGGCGTCCATGAACAGGATGTCGAACTTGCCATCGGCGGCGTCGTGCCGTTCAATCAGCTTGCGTCCGTCGCCGAGTTTCACCTCCACCTTGGCGCCACGCCTTTCGGCGTCGCGGAGGAAGGTGAAATAGCGCTCCTGGGGATCGCGATAGGCCGTGGTGACGACTTCCGGGTCGATCTCAAAAAGGGTGAGGGTCCAGTCCTTCTCGGCGTAGGCGGCAAGCGTGCCTGTTCCCACGCCGAGGACGGCGACCCGTTGCGGCCTGCCCGACCTGCGCTGCCGCTCCTTGGCCGACTCGAACAATTGGCCGATGGCGCCCGCCTTGTGGAAGTAGGTGACGGTTTCCCGTCGCATGTGTTCGGGAGCGTAAACCTGCATCCCGTGGTTGGTGGTTCCGTGGAGCATCTTGTGGTAGGTCCATGATTCATGGACCTCGGTTTCGGCGAGAGGGAACCAGAAAGTGACCGGATGGGACGATTCCTGGATCGTGAAAGAGCCGAAAAAGTTGCGCTTCTCAAGCAGGTGACGGTCGCTCAGGTTGTTGTCGATCAGGGAGTGCACCCAGGCGTAAAGAGCGTTCTTGTCCCGGGGCAACCAGGCGGACGCCCATTCCCGGGCGTTCTCGACGGGAACGAACCCGGCGGCCAGGAGCAGCAGGCCGACCCCGGCGCCGGTCGCGGCCACCGCCGTCTGCGTGACGCCCCTCAGCCATGCCATTCCCTTCGAGACATCGAATCCGGGAATCATGAGGCATGCCATTGCCGCCACCAGCGGGTATTCAACAACCCGGTTGAACGCCAGCGGCGCGACCATGGTGTTGAAGATGCCGCCGAGCACGCCCCCGAAAGACATGGCCAGGTAAAAGGATGTGAGATGGCTGGGGGAGGGCCTGTCCCGCGCGAGCTCTCCATGGCAGACCATGGAGACTGAAAGCAGCAGGGCCAGATGCCACAGGATCGCCTGCTGTTCGGGGATGTCGATCGTGCGCTTGATTCCCGGCAGCGCGGTGACCAGAAGAAGTGACAAGGGCAGGAGCAGCACCCAGAAAATATGCTGCCGGTTGGGCGAACCGCCGAAGATGCCTGCGAGCAGGGGAACGCCAAGCAGCAGGATCAGTTCGATGGCCTTGAGCTGGATACCCGAATGGCCCGCCTTGATGATGGATTCGAGGTTGCCGGAGCGGAACACCTCGTCAATGGCGCCGGACTGGAACAGCAGCACACCCAACGGCAGCAGCAATGATGCGCCAAGGTAAATCCAGCCGGGAATCCGGGAAAAAACCAGGATGAAACTGAGAAGGTAGAGAGCCAATGGAAGAATCCAAAGGAGCGGGATCGGTGCGATGTCGGTCGTCAGGTGGGTGGTGCAACCGATCATGAGGCTGCTGGGAATGAAAGCCAGGGCAACCCAGCCCATGACGGTCGCCCATCCGGGGGCCTTATCCTGCGAGGCAACTCCTTCGACAGTCTCGAGAGTCGCGCGGTTGGTTGACGCGAGCCATCCGCAGGCGCCCACGAGCAGCCCGTAGATGATGAACCCGAATGTCCACGCCAAGGCCTGTTGGCCGATGCTCAGGGCGGGTTCGATGAGGAACGGATAGGCAAGCAGCGTGGACATGCTGCCGAGGTTGCTAGCCGCGTAAAGAAAGTAGGGATCCCGCGCGGATGGGTGGCTTGTTCCGGCGAACCAGCGCTGGAGCAACGGGGCGGTGGTGCTGACGACGAAGAAAGGCAGTCCGGTGGTGACAAGCAGGACCGAGAGAAGCCACGGTATCGGGTTCGATTCGGTTGGCGTGGGAAGCACCGACCTGGCCAGGGCGTCCACCCTGAATCCGAAGATGGCAAGAGGAATCAGAGCCAGAAGGAGGATGGAACCCTGAATGATGAGCTGAACTCGAAGCGATGGGATTTTTTTCAGCCTGTGGGCGTAAAAATATCCGCCCAGGAGCAGGGCCTGGAAAAAGACCATGCAGGTGTTCCAGACCGCGGGAGTTCCTCCCAAATAAGGAAGGAGGAGTTTTCCGACAAGCGGTTGCACCATGAAAAGGAGCATGGCGCTGACGAAGATTGTCGCGCTGAAAACGACCAGCAGGGCAAGGTGCACGCGACGGGCATCCAACGAAAATGGCGAGGACGGGCCTGTTCCTGGCCGACACAAGATTCCTTTGTCCTTAGTATGGCAAGACTTGGGCGATTGGCCAAGCAAAAACGGAGGAGGGTGGACCTTCCTGTAACCGTGAAGGGTCGATATCGTTGATGAATGTTTCCGGTTTTTTGCCGGATCCAACTTTTCATGTCGTGAGGCACTCATGGGCGGCAACAGGGCTGGAACAATCCGCAAGCAGAGGCTCAAGCGCATCAAGCGGGAAGCGGCGCGTCTCCTTGCCAGGCAACAAGCTGATCCCCCTGAATCCAAGGCTCCGGCCACCAAGGACGCCAATTCGAAATAAGCCTTGCTACCAGCCCCGTGGCGAATCGTCTTGAGGCGGTGCGAGGCTGTTGATTAGTCTCATCGCATGATTGCATGGCCCGAAACGATTTCGGGCCTGCCCCGGGACGGATCCCGCCATGCGACCCCTCAATGAATACGGCGAAATCCGGGGCGTCGACCTTCGCGCCCCATCCCGTGAGGAAGTCCGCGACGATTTCCCGAAGCTTTCTGTTATTTTGGTCAATTACAAGCAGTGGGAAGAAACACGCCGCCTGGCCCACCGGATCTCGGCAAGTCCGCTCGTATCCACCGGACGGGCGGAAGTGGTGATTGTCGACAATCATTCGGGCCCTAACCGAATCGCCAGGCAACTCAGGCGCCGTGAGGGAATTTCGGTTCGCCGTTGGGGTCGAAACGAGGGTTTTGCCAGGGCCGTGAATGAGGGGGTCAGACTCAGTCGTGGCGCCTGGATCCTGCTCCTGAATCCCGACATGACGGCTCTGCCCGGTTTTTTGGAAGCCGCTTTCGCGGCGGGAGAACGACTTGTCGCCGAGGATCCTCGGACGGGAATCATCGGGTTTGGGCTTCTTGATTCCGATGGCAAGGCCCAGGCTTCCACCGGGCCCTTTCCCACCCTATGGTCATCGGTATGCCGACTGCTGCTGAGTCGTGCCAGGCGCAAATACCACCTTAGGAAACCGGGCCGTGGCATGGTTCCCTGGGCCAGTGGATGCTGCCTGCTGATTCGGCGGGAATGCCTCGAAGACCTTGGCGCGCTCGATCCAGACTTTTTCCTGTATTACGAGGATGTCGACTTGTGTCGGCGCGCGTGGGACAAGGGCTGGGCTGTTTGGCATGAGCCGGCGGTCACCCTTACCCACCACAATCCCTTGCATCAACGCGCCGTGCCGCCTCATTTGCGGGTGGTGACCCGTCATGCCTTGCTGCTTTATGGTCAAAAGCATTGGCCCGCTTGGAACAATTTCCTGTTAAGGCAGTTGATGCGACTGGAAGTCGTTTGGAGAAGCTGGTCGAATGGAAACCTGCGCGCGAAGGCCAGTTGGCAAGCGCTCTGGTCAATCATCAGTGCCATGGGGCGACGGGACCTAAAGCTGGCCAGGGAAATTCTGGAGGATCTGCTTGAATCCTCCACCAACCCCTACGGACGCGATGAGCGTGCCGCGGCCTGAAGATCAGTTCCTTCCCGCTGTATCGATTGTCATTCCCTCAAGATTCCGCCACGATTTGCTGGAAAAATGTCTGGAAACCGTGGTCGCTTTCGCCACGGTCCCCATGGAGATCATCGTCATTGATGATGGATCGCCCGAGGGAAATGTTTCCCGTGTGGCGGAGCGGTTTCCAGTCACAAGGATTATCCGCAACGAGGTTTCCGTTGGCTTCGCCGCGGCGGTTCAATCTGGGATCGATTTGGCCAAGGCCCCCGTGATTCACCTGCTCAACGATGACACCCGTGTGACAGCGGGATGGCTCGACCTTCCATTGGCGTGCCTGCGCGACAGACGGGTCGGGGCGGTCACGCCCCTTGTGCTGCGGGATAACGGTTCCGTTCCTCCGAGGATCGACAGCGCCGGGGATTCATACGCGGCATCGGGCAGGGTTTTCAAAAGGTTAAGCGGTCGTCGGGTTCCGCTTGCGATTGAGGGACGGTGGGTTTTCGGCGCGAGTGGATCGAGTGCCTTTTACCGGAAGGAAGCCTTGGCCGAAGTGGGCGGTTTTCCTGTAGAATTCGGAGCCTATTTTGAGGATGTGGAAGTTTCCTGGAGACTTCAGCGTGGGGGGTGGAGAGTTTGGTTTTGCCCGGAATCCGTTGTTTGGCACAAGGTTACGGCATCGTATGGAACGGTTTCGTCTGATGAATTAATGGAGAAAATGGTTGGGAATCAGGAAATGGTCTTCGTCAACCATGGCTTGAGTCTGTATAAAGGGGTCGGTTTGGTTTTGCATTTATTATTGATGTTATTTCGATTGCTGAAGGTTTTCGCATTAGGAAGATCGGTTGTATTTCTTCGAGGTGTAATAAAAGGGCTGAATTCATCGTTACTTATGCGTCCAAAGCGTTTTTCATGGCGTATGAGACCCGGCATGAGAATCCCCACCGACCTGATTTGATCTGTTTTCCAGCCTAGATCGACTTGCCGGTCATTGATTTTTGGATGTTTGAGGAACCATGAAGATGGCGGATCAAATTCGTTCAATCACCGCAACCCATCTGTGCGGAATGATGCAGGCCCTCAGCCACAAGCATCGCTTGTCCATTATTGAATGTCTCAGTGATGGCGAGAAAGATGTGCAGTCGATTCAAGAGTCTCTTTCACTGGGCCAGTCGACCGTCTCGCAGCACTTGGCCGTGATGAGAACACAAAAGATTGTGAAGGAAAGGCGGGCCGGCCGCCGCGTCTTTTATCGCCTCACCCAAGTTGAACTGCTGGAGTGGTTGCTGAAGGGTTCGGATCTGTCAAACATGATGAATGGCCAACCCGACCCGGCAGAGCCCACAACCTGATCCCGAACGCTCCCAGCTGGATTCTTATTGCCTTGCAGGCCGACTCTCGGCATACTTCGCGCCCGTTCGGGTTCGGCAGTCGAGGAGTCAGGGCGTGAGTTCCAGCGTTCCCCTGTTTGATGACATCGTGATGCCCGGTGGTCCCCTTCGCTTAGGCAAGTTTGACTGCGATGCTCGTCGGGCGCTATTTGCCGCGGTTCGTTTGGCCCGGCAGACCAGTTGGGACAACCTCAGAAGCCCTCACATTTTCATGGGCCTGCTTGATGATCCCGACGCCTCGATCCAGGCGTGGGGCAAGCGCTTGAAAGCCGACCTTCCAAAACTGCTTGAACAATTCATCGAGCTGTTTCAAGGCGAGGCATCCGAGACGGTGCGCCTGCAACTTCACCGCGAATTTCTTTCCGATACCGTCCTTCGCATGCTCAGGGATGCCTGGAATCGCTGCAGGGAACGAGGAAACACCCGGATCACCACCTTGGATCTGCTCGTTTCTTTGTTTGCCAACAATTCAAGTGTTGTCGCGGACTGCTTTGAAAGGGTCGGCCTCACCGCCGCCACTTTGGTCGAGGTGGCCCGGGAGATCGAAGCCTCCAATCCGTCGGACCCGGCATGATCGTCAGGAAGTCGACCGTGTCATGCCGTTCTTTTCATTAAGATTTGCCCATTTTTTGGCTGTCAACTGTGTTACAGGCTAGGCTGTTGCAAGGGAAACGAAGGTTTCCCACCGGAGTCCGACCATGCCCCTGCTCAGGCGACTTGCATCCAAAGGCCTGATCTCCGCCGCCGACCTTCCTTCCTTGGAATCGGCGATTGGAGTATCGGGAAAGCCGCCCCACGAGGTTCTGCTCGACAAGGCCGCCCTCAAGGAAAACGACCTTCTCGATGCCTTGGCCGAGGAATTCGGTCTGGAACGGATCGACCTGGCCGGCAGGGAGGTCTCGGAATCGGTCTTGGCCCTGGTTCCAGCCAAGCTGGTTCATCGGCGGCAGGTCATGCCGATCGGCCGCGAGGATCATGTTCTCGTGGTGGCGGTTTCCAACCCCTACGACATGTACGGGCTCGACGAGATTGGCTCCATCACCCGGCTTGAAATTCGTCCCGTTCTTTCAAGCCAGAAAGAGATATCAAGGCTTATCAAGGCTCACTTCGGAGTCGGTGGAGAAACCGTTAGCGCTCTCGTGCAGGAGCGCGCCAAGGACGACGACGAAATCGAATTGCTCGAGGGGCTTGAGGCGGACGATTCCGAGGCCGCGCGCATGGCGCAGGAAGCCTCGGTCGTGAAACTGGTGAACGAGATCCTGATCGAGGCGGCCAATGAAAGGGCCAGCGACATCCATATCGAGTGTGAGGAACACGGCCTCAAGATCCGCTACCGAATCGACGGCATCCTCCAGACCCAGAACTTCCCTCCCGAAATCAGCCGCTTTCAGGCGGCCATCATCAGCCGCCTGAAAATCATGGCCCGGCTTAACATCGCCGAGAAAAGGCTGCCCCAAGACGGCCGCATCAAGATGCGCGTCCAGGGCCGGGAAATCGATGTGCGCGTCAGCATCATCCCGATGGTGCATGGCGAAGGCATCTGCATGCGTCTTCTGGACAAGGGCCGCATGGTCTTCAACCTTGTCAGCGTTGGAATGCTGCCTGACACTTACAAGTTGTTCAAGCAGATCCTTGACCGTCCCCACGGCATCGTGCTGGTCACCGGGCCCACAGGTTCTGGCAAGTCGACCACCCTGTACAGCGCGCTCAACGAGATCAAGGACGACACGACGAAAATCATCACCGTCGAGGACCCGGTCGAATACCAGCAACCGGGCATCAGCCAGATCCAGACCCAGTCGAAGATCGGGCTGACCTTCGCGGCGGCGCTGAGGAGCATCCTGAGGCACGACCCGGATGTCGTGCTGATCGGTGAAATGCGCGACCTCGAAACCGCCGAGAGCGCCATCCAGGCCTCGCTGACCGGCCACATGGTGTTCAGCACGCTGCACACGAACGACGCCCCCAGCGCCTTCACGCGCCTGATCGACATGGGAATCGAGCCGTTCCTGGTTTCCAGCACGGTGGAAGGCGTGATGGCCCAGCGCCTGGTGCGGACCATCTGCAAGGAATGCAAGGTCGAGTATGAACCCGATGCCTCTGATGTGCCGCCCGACTTCCCCGGGGCGGGTGGCCGGCTCACCCTTTTCAAGGGGGCCGGATGCCGGTCGTGCCGGCAGTCGGGATACCGGGGAAGGTTGGGATTGTTCGAATTGATGGTTGCCAGCGATCCGCTGCGTGAACTGATCGTGGCGCGGGAAAACGCGATGAAGATCCGCCACCAGGCGCTGAAGGAGGGAATGATCACCCTCCGGCAGGACGGCTGGCGCAAGGTTCTCGCGGGAATGACCACCCTTGACGAAGTCTGCCGGGTGACGGCGGGCGACATTGTGCTCTAAGGAACTCCGCCCATGCCGGATTTCTCCTATGTGGCGTTGGCGGGTGGCAAACGGTCCACCGGCGTGGTTTCCGCCGCGAGCGAAAGGGAGGCGCTGGCGCAGCTTGACTCCCGGGGCATGATGGCCCTCAGGCTGGAAGCCCTCAAGACCGCTCCCCCCGGGCAAGGCAAGTCCGTCAATGCCCGTGTGTTGGCCGCGTTTTTCTCCCAGTTGGCCGACCTTCTCCAAGCGGGCGTTCCCTTGCTTCGCAGCCTGGAACTGCTGGAACGGCAAACCTCCAACCAAGCCTTGCAGTTTGTCCTCAAGGAGGTGCGAACCAGCGTCGCGGACGGCACTGGCCTGGCCCAGGCGATGGGCAAGCATCCCAAGGTTTTCGGTGAATTGGCCGTCAGCATGGTGTTGGCGGGTCAGGAAGGCGGGTTCCTCGAGGATGTCCTCCGCCGCATCGCCGACTTCACGGAGCATCAGGAGGACATGAAGGCCAAGGTGATAGGTGCCATGGCTTATCCCGCCGTGCTTGCCGGACTTGGAACCGTGATTCTTTTGGTGCTGATCCTTTTCTTCGTCCCCAAGTTCGAGCAGGTGTTCGACAGGCTCAAGGAAAAGGGCCAAATGCCGGCCCTGACAACGGGGCTTTTGTGGGTGAGCAACACGCTGAGCAACCCGCTGGTGTTCATACCGCTGGGGCTTGTCATTTTTCTTGGATTCGGGGCGTTTCAGGCGTGGTCATCCAGCCCCAAGGGCCGCTATCAGCTTGACGCGCTCAGGCTCAAGGTTCCCGGTGCCGGGCGGATTTACCTGAGCCTGGCCCTGGCGCGCTTCACCCGCATATTGGGAACGATGCTGTCCAACGGCATTCCGATCCTCCAAGCCTTGAGAATCGCCAAGGATTCCACCGGCAACAGGGTCCTTGCCGAAGCCATCGAGCAATCCGCCGAGAATGTGAAGGGGGGCGACTCCCTGGCGACGCCCCTGATCAATTGCAGGTTTTTCCCTCGGGACATCGTGGAAATGGTGTCCGTTGGCGAGGAGTCCAACCAGCTGGAAAAAGTACTGGTGGATGTCGCGGACGGCCTGGAGAAACGCACCTCGAGGGAACTCGAGCTTTTCGTTCGATTGCTCGAACCGTTGATGTTGGTGGTGATGGCGGGGTTGGTCCTGCTTGTGGTGGCGGGTCTTCTTTTGCCTATCTTCCGGATGAGCAGTGTGATTGAGTAGAAGTCCCCTGCTCACCCGATTTTAATCGTTTGTGGGCTATAAGTGAGAATGTGTTGCTAGCGAACCATCCCCTGGTTCAAGGAGTTTCCCCCGTGATCTGTGCCCCCTCCCGAATTCGCCGGAACCGGCGCCGGGCCGCCTTCACCCTCCTCGAGGTCTTGGTGGTTGTCGCCATCATCGTGATGCTCGCCGGAATGGCAGTGGGCGTCATGAGTTACCTCGAGCGGGCCCGTGAAGACACCGCGGTGATCAATGCCTCGACGGTGAAGAAGGCCCTGCTTGATTACAAGATTCGCAACGGCGATTGGCCCGGCTCCCTGAACGACCTGGTGAACGAGGGCACCCTGCGAGCCGACAACCTGATGGATCCGTGGAGGCAGATGTATCAATTCGAGCAGGGTGCGAGCGGCCGTGACGATGATGTGGTGGTTTACACGACGCACAACAACAAGAGGCTTCAATCGAAGAACTGATCCATGTTCCTTTCATTTCCGACAACGGGTGGGCGCGGGCCCCGGCTGAGCCGCCGGGCCTTCACCTTGTTGGAGATGATGCTTGTCATGGCTCTCGTGGCGATGCTGGCTTCCCTGATCGTGCCGGGCATCCGCAACTTCTACAAAGGGGAAAAGCTGATGGCGGCGACGGACGGCGTTCGCGCCGCCGCCGCCCAGGCCCGCCTCCACGCCATTGACGAGGGCATCCCTTACCGGCTGAGCGTTGTCCCCGGCAGGGGCAATTACCGGGCGGCGCCCGATACCAGCGAGGCTTGGAACCAGGGCGCCCAAGGCGAATATCCGACGATCGAGGGAGTGGTTCCTCCCGACATCGCCCTGAGGGTTCAATCCCAGGGGCAATCGATCTCGGTCGATTCCGACGAGGAATCGGCGGTCTCCTTCGAATTGGGCGATGTGCCCGAGGACGCCTGGTCCGTGGTGGCCGTGTTCCGGCCCGACGGCACGGCGGACAGGACCGTTGAGATCATCTGCAGCACCGCCCACAGCCTGCCACTTTCAATCACCCTCAGGGGATTGACGGGCACGACATCCGTCCGTCGGCTCGGACCGGGGGCGACTCCCCAGCAGGGTGCCCCATGAGACAAGCAGTTCCCCGCTTGGCCCGGCGAAAAGGCATGAGCCTGCTGGAACTGATTGTTTCAACGGCCATCTTTTTTCTCTCGCTTGTGGCCATTTACAGCCTCCTTGACATCAGCCAGAGGAGCGGGATCCGCGCCCGCCAAAGGGGCCAGGCGTTGCGGGTGTGCCAGGCGCGCCTGGCGGAACTCACGGCCGGCGTGCTTCCGCTTGAATCAGGCAACGGCAATGACGAGCAGGCCGCCGACTATCAGTGGCAGATCTCGATTGAGAACCAGGCTGACGCGGGTGGAACGCTCGTGAAGGCGACCGTTGTCGCCTTTCACGCCAATGAACCCAGGGACAGCCGTGTGTCGCTCACACAAATCCTGCTGGATCCGGCTTTTGTCGGCAGCCTCATGGACGCCGTGCCCGATCCCGCGCTTGCCAGTTCAACCGAGGAGCCGACGGACGCTTCCGCCGGTTCATCGGGTGCCAGCGCCGGGTCGTCATCCGCGGGTGGCACGGGAGGCTCCGGAGGCGGCAGTGCCTCGGGAGGATCCAGTTCCCGTTCCTCGGGCACATCGGGCGGTTCCAACCGGGGAACTTCCTCCGGAACCACGGGCAGTGGAGGATCCTCCGGTTCCGGCTCGGGCTCTAGCGGTGGTGCCGCCGGCGCGGGAAGCGGCGCCGCCACGGGTGGGGCGGGGTCAACCGGTCGTGGAACATCTTCCGGGGGAACTTCACCGGCCTCCGGAGGTTCCACCGGTGGCGGTTCCTCAGGTGGATCACGCGGCGGAACCGCGGGGGGTGGCCGATGACGCCCCGCCGCGCGAACCGCCATGGTTTCACGCTCATCGAGTTGCTGCTTTCCGTGGCGATTTGCATGGTCTTGCTCGGAGGGCTCTATTTCGCCGTTGACATCCAGGTGAAGACGACCCGCTCCGGCCGCGAGATCGTTGACGAGGAGATGGTGGCCCGCGCCGTGCTTGATTTGATTTCCCGCGACATCGAGTCGACCATCACCCTCAATCACCCGTTCAAGTTCAGAAAAGGGAACGCGACTTTCGCCAGCAACACTTCAAGCGCTGAACAGTCAACGCAAGACAGCTCATCCAGCGGAACCGGTTCCACCGATTCCAGCGGTTCCACGGATTCAAGCGGATCGACAGGCGATGCCAGCGAGGAGACGCCGGCCACTTCGGTCTACCTGCCTCCCGGGGTGGTAGGTTTTCCTGACGCGATGAACCTTTACAGCCGCAAGGCGCCGGTGCTCACCGATCCCAAGAACGCCCTGGGCGGGCCGGGCGGGCAAGGTGACTTGCGCCGAGTGTGCTACTACATGGCTCGTCTTGGCACTCCCGAGGAAGCCCTCGTGCGGTATGAAGTGACCCAACCGCTATCGGCGCAGGGCCTCGACACGGGGTTGATGCCGCAGGACGACGCGGCACCCATCGTCGCCGAAGAGGTCCGCGCCGTGCGATTCTTCTACCATTCCGGGCCTGGCGGTTCATGGGTGGAGCAGTGGGACAGCCGTTCCCTCGATTACGACGATCTCACGCCCGTGGGGCCACCTCGCGCGGTGCGGGTGGAAGTGGACATTGAAATGCCCGCCAGACCGGGCAAGGATCCGGTCTCCAGGACATACTCGCGAATTGTCGTCATTCCCACGGGAAATGTCCCCTCGATCCAGACACGGCCGGAGGGAAGCTGATGATCCCGCGGAGTCGGATGCAGGCTGTTTCCCCCCGAAGGAAGGCATTCGTCCTCCTCACGGTGCTGGTTGTCGTCGCGTTCCTCGCGCTGGCGGCCTACCGCTACAACGACCTGATGACGGCCGAATATCTTGCTTCAGCCGGCGCGCACCGGGCGGCGCAGTCGCGCGCCCTGGCCGAATCGGGAATCTTTGTCGTCCTGGGAAAGCTCGCCGCCGGGGAATCACTTCCTCAGGGCCCCCAGCAGGTTGAGCTTGATCCTCAAATCCCGGGGCTGACCGGATCGTACGAGCTAGTCGAATACGATGAGGAGTCTTCCCGCTGGAACATCAACGGCCTAATGGACCAGGATTCCTCCGGCGGAGCCCTCAAGAAGGTTCTGGAGAGGGCCCAATCGGCCATACCCGACCTCGATTCCACCATCATCTCTTCCATCATTGATTGGCTTGACCAGGACGACGAAGTTTCGGACCAAGGCGCCGAAAACCAGTACTACATGGCCCTTGAATCCCCCTACCGGTGCAAGAACGGGCCCCTCGACACCATGGATGAACTTCTTCTCGTGAAGGGAGTCAGCCGCGAACTGCTCGACGGCAACGGCATTTCCCCGGGCCTCAAGGGATTGTTCACGGCCAACGGGCGGAATGTGAACTACGACCCCGCCGATGCCACAATCGTCCACCCCAACAGCATCGACCTGGCCACGCTTGAGGAGCAACTCAACCTGAATTTCAGCAATGAGGTCCTGACACAATTCATCCTGGCCTACAGGCTCTATGGCGGGTCGTCATCACGGTCGGTGCCCATGCCGGGCCCATCCGGCGGTTCCTCCGGGTCGGGAGGGGGCTCGGGCTCCGGCGGTTCCTCGGGATCGGGTGGATCTTCCGGCAGGGGTGGTTCCGGGTCGGGACGCGGGGGCGCCGCGCCGGCGCCAACCCCGGTGGATCCATTGACGCTCGTCAAGCAGCAGATCGACAAGGACAAGCAACCGAATTTCTTCAGGCGCCTCAAGAAGGTAAGTTCGATCTTCGATCTCGCGGCCGCCAGCGTTTCCGTCACGGTCCAGAACGGCCGGCAATCGATGACGGTTCCACTGCCCAGCCCGCTGAAGGATTCCGCCTTCGCCATGGAGATGCTGCCCCAGTTGTTCAGCTACATGAGTACGGCGCCCGAACCGACATCCGCCGAGGAGGTCGAGAGGCCGGCGAGGCTGAATGTGAACACCGCGCCCGCCGAAGTCCTGGCCCTGTTGCCCGACCTTGAACCATCCGACATTGAGTTGATCGTGGGAAGCCGACCGGCGGCCGATGATCCATCGGGAGCCACCCTGGCCTGGCTTTACACCAAGGCCCAGGTGTCTCCCAGCAAGCTGGCCAAGCTGGAAAAATACCTGACCACGCGCCCGACGGCGGTGCGTGTTCGGGTGTCGGCCACGGTGAAGGGATCCAAGGCGGCCTCCCTGCTGGAAGCCACGATCGACCTCGGCGGCCCGCGGCCACGCATCACCGGCGTGCGCGACCTGACCGACCAGGCATCCACCCTGCTTCCGCGGGCCAACTGAGGATATCTCCCATGGCCCGCACCCTCCTCATCGACTGGGACCAGAAACGGCTGACCGCCATCATTCACGGCGGAGCCAAGGGCGCGAAGTGCCAGGGATTCTCGGTTGCCACCGACATGGTTCCCAACCCGGTCATGGCCGAGGAGTTGGGGGCCTACCTCCGCGAGCAGGCCAAGTCGCGCGGGTGGCAGGTCGCCGGCCTCGTGGCGCTGATCGGCCGCGACAGGCTCGTGGCGCGCGAGTTCAGGGTTCCGCAGGTTTCGCCCGAGGAGGAACCGGAACTCGTCCGGTTGCAAACCGCCAGGGAGTTGATCGACTCGGCCGACGAGGTGGCCGTCGATTATCACGCCTGGACGGACGAAGCCGACCCCGGGCAAAGGCGCGTGCTGGCCCTGGCCCTGCGCAACGAGTTGCTGGAAACCTACCGCAAGCTTGCCGCGAGCGCCGGAATGCGGCTTGCTGGACTGGTGCCGAGGTCGGCCGGATTGGCGGCGCTTTCCGAGCGCGAAAGCGCCGAGGTGATTGTCGGCATCGGCTCCGGATGGCGTGAAATCGCCTTGTCCAAGGGCGGGCAGGTTGTCCTGAGCCGGTCGCTCGCCGGAACGGGTTGGGCCCTTGAAGCGCGTCGGGTGCTGGCAAGCCAGGGGTTGACCGGAACGGGTGCCGCCAAGGTCAGGCTTGTGGGCGGCACCGAGGAGGACCTTGCCGCGCTCGGGTCGGCGCTGGCGGAGTCGCCTCCCGTTTTGGAACCGTTCCCCGTCGACATCGAACCCGCCGGGGAGGCGCCGTGGGGAGGGTTCGCCGCGCTCGCGGGCGTGGCCCGCTCCATGTCGCGCAAGGACCGTATTCCCGACTTCGCCAATCCTAAAAAGGTGCCACCACCTTCCAACGCCAGGGCGAAGAGTCTCGCCTTGGCCGGAACCGCGGCGGGACTGCTGGCCATGACGCTGGCCGGATTCGGCTGGTGGAAACTCGCCTCGCGCGAGGACGACATCGCGCAAATGCGGCAAATCCTCGAGGAACGGAAATCCCAAAACAAGCGGATGGCCGAGGAGGAGAAAAAACTCTCAGCCTTGGCCGCCTGGGAAACGCCCGTCTGGCTCGAGGAGATTGTCGACCTGGCCTGCCGGATCCCCGACACGAAAAAAATCTTGGTGACGGAAATCCTGACCAGTCCGATCTCATCAGTGGGTGGCGTCGCCTCCGAATACAACAGCCGGATGGAAATCAGGGGCGTATTCCCCGAGGGGACCGGCGATCCCAAGGAACTGGACAGGATCGACGCGGAATTGCGCAAGGCGATGCCGGCCCGGCAGTACCTTTCCAAGATCAAGAAAACGGGCAACCAGTTCACGCTCGATGTGCAGGTGCGCACCCGTTCGCCCGCCTCCTACACCCTCGTCCCACCCGCCAAGCCCAAGGCCACTGAAGGCAGGCGAGGCCGGCAAGGCTCCAGTGACAATGGCCGGTCCGCCGACACCGTGAATGACGCTGAAAAAGGTGATGGGGAGTCCGGGTCGAAGACATCCAATCCACCGGATCCGATGGAAATGGACAAGGCTGGAAAGGCTGATGGCAAGGATGCCGGCAAGGAGGCGAAAGGAGTCGCCGGGGAATCCAGGGACAAGCGCTGATCGCCTCGGGGAACCTCGCGATGAACGGCAACAACAGGATGGCCTCGCTCGTGATCCTCGCCCTGGGGGTGGTGGGGGTTCCCGGTTTGGCCTACTGGTTTTTCCTTGAACCCCTTTGGAGCCTTGAATCCACGGAGTCGACTCTCGCGGCTGAAATGGAAAAGGCGAACCGGGAAAGCGAGGAACATGATGAGCTTCGCAAGCGCCTTTTCGCCGATCATCCGCGCCTGGAATTCTGGAAGGAAATGAGTTGGCCGGTGGCCAAGGACAAACTCGCGGAACGGCACACGAACGACCTGCAGGCCGAGTTCAGGAAAAAGCTTGAGACCGCCTTGAACAAGGGCGGATTGAAGAAGGCTGCGGTCGAACTCACAAGGTCCTCAATCAATCAGGTCAATCCGGCCGCCAAGCAGGGGCCGAACAAGGCGCTTTGGCAATCAACCACCTTCCGTGTCAGCGGACAAGGATCCCTCAAGGATGTGGGGACCGTTTTGGAGAAGGTGCATTCGATTCCCGTCCTGCACCGATTGGCGTCGCTTGATATCAAGAAACCTGAATCCGAGCGCAAAAACCCGTCGAAGGACTTCGTTGAATTGAGCCTGACGGTGGAGGCGATTTCCGTTGTCGGGGCGGAGAAACGGGAGAACCTCGAACCCACCCTGAAGAAAATGCCGGTTCTCCTGAATCCGTCGCGAAAACACTCCGAAATTTTGGCCAATGCCAATCCGTTCGTGATTGTGGCGCCCCCGCCACCCGTTCGCCCGCCGACGCCGCCCCCGACGGTTGGAAGAACCCCGCCCAAGCCCAGCGAAGACCGGGAGGACTACCTCACGAGCGTGAAACTGACAGGAATTTCCTCCTATGAGCGTGGCACCCGGACGGGGTGGGTGGCCTATTTCTATGATCAGAACACCAATAGTGAGCAGAAGGTTTACAGTTTGGGCCTGAATCGAACAGTTGGATATCAAGATCAATATGGCAATGACATGCTGAAAGCTAAAGTTGTCTCAATGAATGTGCGGGAAGTCATCCTGCTTTCGGAGGATGGGTATTTCCCGGTCGTCGTGGGGCAGGACCTGTTTCCAGCCGAGCGCAGGGTCTTGAATCAGGAGCAGTACAAGGAACTTGGCCTGGAGGATCCACCCAAGGCCGAGAAGAAGCCAGCGACCAAGGAACCAGACCTTGAATAAGTGCCCATGAGTAATTGTTAAAATGGACCGAATTTACGGATTATGATCATCAATCCGGCTCTTCCGTGCCGAATGATTATTTGATGGATTGCGTTCCCTTGCCATCATGCCATGGCATGATGGGACGAGTCGTTTCGGGAGAGGCGCCAATGGCCAGTACCAAACACCCAGATACAGTGAGTCGCCTGCCCTGTGGCATTCGCGGCCGAATCGCCTGGCGATTGGCCCTGGTGGGAGGACTTCTTTGGCAGGAACCTTCTTGGGCCCAGGGGCCGGCGCTGTTCCCTGTGCTGGCCCAGGGCGCCGCGATTCCCGTTCAGGCGCCCCAGGCGCAACCGGTGGTGGCTCAACCGGCGACAGCGGCCCCCAAGCCGGCGGAAAAGACCGTTGCATTCAACATGGAGGGCCAACGCTGGAGCGCCGTGTTCCAGTGGCTCGTCGACCAGACGGGGCTGAAGTACGGCTCGAGCTATATTCCCCAGGGTTCCTTCACTTTCAAGAGCCCCAATGACCGCAAGTACACGATTTCCGAAATCATCGACATCATCAACGAGGCTCTCGACTCCAATCCTGACCAGCAGCGTTACATCCTGATCCGGCGGGAAACGAGCTTCGTGCTGGTGCCGGCGGACGAGAAGATCGATCCGACGCTGGTCCCCCGCGTGCTGGTCGAGGAACTCGACCGACGGGGCAACACGGAAGTCGTGTCCCTCGTGATCGCGCTGAGCACGGCGGTGGCGGAGGATATCGCGCCCGAAGTCAAGAAGCTGATGGGCAAGTACGGGGAAGTGGTTCCGTTGGCCCGGGCGAACCAGCTCGTGTTGCAGGACACCGCCGGCAACCTCAAGCGTCTCCTGCGGATCGTCAAGGAGATGGAGACCGCCGACAAGGGCCAAGACAGCCTGACGCATGAATGCAAGTTCATCAAGGCGAGGGAAGCCGAGAGAATCCTGACGAGCCTGCTGGGCGCCAATCCCGGAGTGGCAATGCAACCCCAGCAGCCGGTCGATCCGCGCCGCGGTCCCTTCCCGATGCCTTTGCCAGCCGGGGGGCGTTCCCGCAACCATTATGTCGCCAGCGATGAGCGCACCAACTCGGTGATCGTAACAGGCCCGGCGGACAAGATCTCCCAGGCGAGGGAAATCATCAGCCGCATCGATGTCGGCGGGCCGAACCAGCAGCGGGTGGTGATCGGGCCTCCCCTTCTCAAGCAGTATCCGGTCGCCCCGGGCACCGCGGAACCGCTGGCCAAGACCCTGACGGATGTCTACAAGACGAATCCGACCATACGGATCTCGGCCATCGGCAACTCGTCGGTCATGGTTTACGCCGGCCCGGAAGACCATATTGAAATCGCCAGGCAAATCAGCGGCACGGCCACCGTCGAGAAGATCACCAAAACGGAGTTGATCCCCTTGGGCGGCGATGCCGAAGCCGCCAAGGTGGTGGAGTCGCTCAAGGCCATGCTGGGGGAGATGAAGTCGGGCGCGCCCTATGTCGAGGCCGACACGACCCGCAACGCCGTGGTCGTGCGGGGCACCGCCGAACAGGTGCTGGATGTGCAGTCGATCGTCAAGGCCTTGGGCACCGGTGGCATCGGTGGCGGCACGATCCGCGTGATCAACATCGAGAAGGGGAGCGCCTCCCTCCTGGCCGAGCACCTGCAGAAGCTGATGGGTGGCATGCGGCAAAACCCGGTGCAGGTGATCAATCCGACGGCGGTTCCGTCCCCCGCGCCCCAGCCCAATCCTCCGGCTCCGCTGCCCCCACAAAGACCCTCCCCGCAAGGAATGGGCCGGCTGGGAGATCCGATTCCCGTCGGCGGCATCGCCCAGGTGGCGGCGCAGGTTCCCGCTGCCTCGCCCCCCGCTCCGGCCAAGCCCGGTCGGCCTGACGCCCCGCTGAGGATCAGCGTCATCGGCAGCCGGCTGGTGATGAGCTGCGAGGATCCAGAAGCCTTGGCCCTGGCCAGTGAAATCGTCCGGATCATGACCCAAAGCCCCGCGGGCGATGGCGACTATGAGATCATCCGCCTCCGCAACGCGTCGGCCGCGCAGGTGGCCAAGATTCTTGCCGAGGCGTTCAACGGACCGGCCGAGGGAAGCGGCCAGCAGGGTGGAGGCGGAATTGCCGGCGCCCTTGGCGGCCGGTTTGGCGGCCTGCTCAACCTCGCCGGTGTCGCCCCTTCGCAAGCCTCGCCCAACCGCATCCGGGTCGTGGCCGACCCCGCCAGCAACACCCTGCTGGTGCGGGCCAATCCGCTCGACATGCTCAGCATCAAGTCGCTCCTGGAGAAGGCGCTCGACAACGCCGACAGCGACAGCAACGCCGTGCCCCGCACCTGGACGATCGGGCCATTGATGAACACCACGGCCAACGAGGTCGCGACCACCATCCGGGATGTTTACGCGGAGTACACCCGGGCCAGAAGTAGCTCATCCAACGCCGGTGGCTTCCGCGGTTTCGGGTTCTTCCCGCCGTTTGGCGGAGGTGGCGGAGGTCAGGATGCCTCCGCAGCCAATCGTCCGCCCTCGTTGTCGATCGGCGTTGACGAGCGCAGCAACAGCTTGCTGTTGTATTGCTCCCAAGCGCTTTATGAGGACATCGGGAAGCTGGTGGATTATCTCGAGCTGTCCGCCAGGCCGACAGCGACCAAGTCGGTGAAGGTGATTTCCGTCAAGGGAATCGACCCGGCCCTGCTGCAGCAGGCCGTGGACGCGATCCAGGGCAGGACCGGCGCGCGCCGCCAAGGCACGACCGGCACCGGTTCGGGTTCCACGGGTGGCGGCGGATTTGGTCCGGGCGGCTTCAACCCCGGCGGATTCGGCACCGGTGGCAGCGGTTCTGGCGGTCGCCGTGGCGGCATGGGTGGCAACCGCGCCCCCGCGCCAGATCAGAACTGGTTCAAGGCCCGGGTGGGCGCGGACGGCGCGTTGTTCGACCCCCGTTCGTTGTCGCAGGTGGCCTTTGTCTCGGAGGAGATCTCCCAACCACCCGCGCAGCCACCGGTTCCCCAACCCAGGCCCGCCGGCGGCGCCCCGGGCGCCGAGCAACCTTCGGTTGGCTTCTCCGGCTTGCCGGGGGGCAACGCCGTCAAGGGACCCAAGGAGCAGGTCACGGTTGAATCGCTGCCCCAGTTGGGCGTGCTCATCCTGAGCGGTTCCACCGCCGCGGATGTGGATGCGATGATCCAGATCATCGAGACCATCCAGAAGCTTGGCGTTGCCTCCGACCTGCAAATCCAATTGGTGGAGCTCGAGCACGCCGACGCCACGAGCGTCGCCTCCACGCTGACCGACCTGTACAGGGCCGTGGTGGTTGGCGCCAATGGCAATACCAGGGCGCAGGCCCAACCACGGCAGAACACGCCAGGCCAGCCCCAGCAGGGAGGCTCCGGTTCCGGAGGCGGAGGCAGCTTTCCATTCAACATTGGCGGCGGCGGCCAGCAGGGCGGAAACCAGCAAGGAAACAGCCGATCGATCCGCGCGGAAACCACCGACCAGCTTTCCAGCGTGGTGCTGGTTCCCGTGCCCAGGCTGAACTCGATCATCGTGGCGGCGCCCAAGGCCCGCCTAGAGGAGGTGATCAAGGACCTCAAGAAGCTGGACGTCCCCACCAGCACGAAGTTGCAGGCGACTCCCATTCCGCTCACCAAGGCCTCCGCCGCCCGGGTGGCGAGCCTGATCAACAACTTTTACGCCCAAAGGTATCCGGGCGAGCAACAGGCCGAGCACCAGGTTCGCGTCACGCACGACGACAGCAGCAACACCGTGTTCGTGCAGGCGTCACCGGCGGACTTGGCCGAGATCAAGGAACTGGTGAATCGGATCGATACCTCGGTCTCGAGCGCCGTGAACGAAATGCGGATCGTGGCGCTCCGCTACGCGTTCGCCGATGAGTTGGCCGTGCTGATCCAGCGCGCCATCAGCCAAGGTGTGTTGGCGCCGTCGGCGACCTCGGGCCTGGGGCAGGGTGGCGGAGGTGGCATTCAAGGCGGTGGTGGTGGTCAGGGTGGTATCGGCGGCCAAGGGGGCATTGGCGCTCTCTTTGGAGGCGGCCAAGGCGGTCTCGGGCAGCAAAACCAGCAGAACCGAACCGCGACTATCAATGCCGGCGCCGGTGCCGCGGCCCAATTCAAGTCGACATCCCTGAGGTTCGTGGGGACCCAGAAGGATGGCAGGCCAGTACAGACCGGCGTGCTCGAGGATATTTACCTGACAGCGGACACGCGCATCAACAGCCTCATCATCAGCGCCCCTGAAAAGTCGCTGGAACTGGTGATGTCGCTCATCAAGGAACTGGATGTCCCGCCCGCGGCCCGCTCGGAAATCAACATTTTCCAGCTCCGCAAGGCTGACGCGGTGATCACCGCGAATATCGTGCAGCAACTGTTCCTCGGCACGGCCGGGCAGCGGACTGGCGCCGGCGGCGCCGGTGCCGGGGGTGCTGGCGGCCTGACAGGATTCGGCGCGCAGGGCGGCGGGCTGGGCGCGCAGGGTGGCGGCGCCGCGGGAGCCGCCAACCAGGGAAGGCCCCTCCAGTTCAGCAACCTTTCCCAGCCATCACCGGGCGGCCCGCTCATCGACCTCAGGCTTACCGTGGATGAACGCAGCAACAGCATCATCGCCGCCGGTTCGCGCAGCGACCTCGATGTGATCGAGGCGATCATCACCCGCCTTGAGGATGCCGACATCCAGGGCCGCAAGAACGATGTTTACATCCTGCGCAACTCGGTGGCTTCCGATGTCGCCGTGGCGCTCAACAACTTCATGGCCAGCACCCTTAGGAACCTGCAAAGTTCGCAGCAGCTCACCTCCTACCAGCAACTCGACAGGGAAGTGATCATCGTGGCCGAGCCGATCAGCAACAAGCTGCTAATCTCGGCGACGCCTCGCTGGCATGGCGAGATCATGCGCCTGGTGGCGGAACTTGACGCCGAACAACCGCAGGTGGTGATCCAGGTTCTCATCGCCGATGTCAAATTGTCGGGCAGCGAGGACTTCGGCGTGGAAATCGGCCTGCAGAGCCCGGTGCTTTTCAGGCGTACGGTATACAACCCGAGTTCGGGCGCCTTCTCGCCCGCCTCGGGGGTGGTCCAGTCCTCCGGCTCAAGCGTGTCCGTCAGCAACGCCGCGCTGACAACGCTCCCCGGATACAACTTCCTGGGCCAGCCCCAGTTCTTCCCCGGAAGCAACCCGGCGGTTGACCCGAGCGTGGTCGGGTTCCAGGGGATCAACGCGCTGGGCACAGGAAGGGTGGGCGCCAATGGCGTTGGCGGGTTTGTCTTCAGCGCCGCCGCGGACAGCTTCAACCTGCTCATCCGCGCCTTGAAAACGCAGGGGCGCATCGATGTGCTCAGCCGTCCGCAGGTGACCACGCTGGACAACCAGCAGGCCCGGGTGTTTGTCGGCCAGAACTACCCGCTGATCCTGGGCAGCAATGTGACGGCCACCGGCGTCATCAACAACAACATCCAGTACCAGGCGATCGGCGTGGAGCTTTTGGTGACACCCAAAATCACACCTGATGGCAGGGTGATCATGAGGCTGGCGCCCCAGATATCCAAGCCGTCGCCCTCCACGGTGCCGATCGGCCAAACAGGGAACGGATCCACCCAGAACGCGACGATCATCGACCAGCAGATCATCGAGACCACCGTGGTGGCGATGGATGGCGAGACCGTGGCCTTGGGCGGCTTGATCCAAAAAACGGATATCAAGACGGAAAACAAGATCCCCTGGTTCGGCGACCTGCCTTATGTGGGCGCCGCCTTCCGATACCGGACTCAGTCCAAGGAAAAACGGGAACTCCTGATCATCCTCACGCCCCACATCGTGCGCAACAAGTGGGACGCCGCCCGGGTGCTCAACGAGGAAGCCAAGAAGATGGACTGGGTGCTGGGCGATGTCGCGCGCGTCCATGGCGGGCAGGGGCTTCTGCCCCCTGTTCCCAACGGCCCGATCATGAGCCCCGAGGAAAGCGGCGCGCTTCCCGCGCCCGGTATCCTGGCCGTTCCACCCGGGCTGCCCGTCCCTGTCAACCCGGCCGACCCGGGCGTGGAACAGGGCAAGCCGGGCGCTTTCCAGCCCGCGCCAGGCCAACCGGCGCCCGGCCCGATGTCGAGGCTGCCGGCGCCGGTCCAACCCGCGGCCATTGAGCAAACCCAGGCCATCGTGCCCACCTCGGCCGTGGTGCCCCTGGCCCAGGCCAGGCCCTTTATTCCCGCCAGCGCACCCTTGAATTCCGCACCCATGAACGCCCCGACCCAGCCTGTCCGTCCGGCAGGCCAGCAGGAGAACGCGTCATGGCCATCCGCCAATCGTTGAGAAGTGCCCTGTGCCTGTCGGCGGTTCTCATGGCGCAGGGATGCGTCACGATGCCCGTTGACAAATCCCAGGCTGAGAAACCGCCGGCTGAAAAAAAACCTACCAAGCATGTGAGGAAGATTCACAAGGGGGCCAAGGTGCCCTGCCAGTTGGTGAGCACCTGGAAGAACGAGGTCATTCATGTGGCCGATCCCGTGCATGGCGGGTCTGCCACACCCGGCCTGGCCGGCCGTTTTTATCTCTTTGGCGAGGAGGTTGATTCCCCCATCGAGGCCGAGGGAACCTTGATCGTCGACCTGTACGACCTGAGCAAGGGACCATCGGCGGCCCAAACACCCTTGGAAAACTGGCAGATTGATCCCGTCACTCTCAAGAAACTCAAGCGCAAGGATCCCGTCGGCGAGGGGTACACGCTGTTCCTTCCGTGGGCCACCTACAGGCCCGATATCACGAGGATCCAGTTGAAGCTCAAGTACGATGCCGGCGGGGAGTTTCCCCTTTATGGCGACACGGGGCCGATTTCGCTCAACACCGATATTTCTTTCCAGCAGTCGAGGAACATGGTCAACCCGGCCAATGGCATCGCCGGTCAGGCCCAGGGGGCCATGGGGCCCGCCTCGATCCAGGGGCAACCTGTCCAGCAGGGAATTGGTGGACCCGCCATGCCATCGGCGATCGCGCCCATGTCAGGCCCGGCGGCCGCCCCGCAGGCGCTCCAGCAGCTTCAACCGGTTTCACGCGCCGTGGTCCCCACGGGACCGGCGCATTCGGGATTCGGCTCCAATCAGCAACCCGGTGTCGTTCCGGCGGGCGGTTCCATGGCGACAGGAAGATCGACCCGGCTGACCATCGAGCCGATTGATTACAACCCGCCACGCCAGCAGGAAGGCGCCGCGGCGCGGGAAACGGCAATCCCCAGGCCGACGGGCCTGTCAAACCAAGCCCCGGAGGCGGCCGCACCCGCCCCGGGGTCCCCCGCCGGACTCAAGGTCTGGAACCTTCGCTAGCGGGCCTTCAGCTCAAGGCTGACGGAGTTGGCACCCTCCTTCACCTCGACCCTGAGTTCGCTGGTGGCGGACTTCAGGTATCGGGCGGGGAGGATGTTGTCGCCGCGGACGCGGTCCTTGTCGAGGGGGCGGCATGAAACCGAGACCTGGTATTGGCCTGCCGGAAGCCCATCGAACTTTCCGAAGCTTGACGCCTCGAACCGCCCCTCGGCGTCGGTGATGCCATCGCCGCCGGGGCCGGCCTTGCCATCGGCGGAAACCTTGTGGAAGACTACGGCGGCGTACTCAAGCGGCTTGCCGTCGAGGGTGACGGCGCCCATGACGGGGTAGGTTTTCGGCCGGACACGGGTAGTTGGAGTTTCGGATCCGTAGGCCTTTTCGTCGCTATCGGGATGGCGGAGGTTTTCCGGTAAAACCCCGTCCAGGGCGATGTTGCCGATGATGGGTCTTTTCCCCTTCATGGTGACCCAAGCGATCTGGTCGAATTCCCCGTACTGGATTCCCCTGAGTCGGCTGCCGCCGCCGGTGGTGGCCAGTTGGTAATAATTGCGGCCGTTGCGGACATATTTTTCATACACATGCTCATGGCCGCAGAACACGGTGAACGGCCTGTCGCCCATCGCCTTTTCGATGTCGGTCCAGCCGTTGGTTTCCGCATCCTTGCCCACCCACATCGGCTTGTGCAGGAAAATGAAGGTCCAGCGGGGCGAGGGGTTCGCGGCGGCGACGCCCTTGAAATAGGCGACCTGCTCGGGGGTGATTTTGGTTCCCTTGCCCGGGGTGTCCTCCGAATTCACGGAAAGAAAGAGCGTATCGCGGTAGACGAAGTGGTAATGGGGCCGGCCGAACCGGGCCTGGTAAGCCTTGAGCATCTCCTGATTGGTGATGTCGTGGTTGCCCGGCACATAGAAGAACGGCATTTGCAGCCGCTTGACATAGCCGACGAACTCATCCCACTGCTGGGCGATGACCTCGGGCTTGGTGGTGTACCCCTCGATCAGGTCGCCCACCGACATAACGAATTCGGGTTGGAGCAGGTTGATGCGGTCCACCGCCTGGGAAAACACCTTTTCGCGGTGCCCGCCGGTGCGGTCGGAAATGACCGCGAAGCGGAAGTCGGCGGGATTGTTGTTGGCCTGGAGGCTGGTCCACGGATTGGGGCCATCGGAAGCCTCAACGATGATTTCGGGCTTGTCGGCGCCGTTGCCCGCCACGAAGGCCCGGGAGACGCCAAGCGCCCCCCCGAGGATGGCCAAGGCCCCGATTCCCAAGGCCGCTTTGGAGAATGATCCGCCCATGATGCCGTCTCTCCTGATGATCAGTGAATCCAACATCAAGTTACGAAAAAGCACCCGCGGTTTTGCGAGGATTCGATGAAATTCAAGCCCTTGGCCGCCGGCCCTTTACAAGGCGCCGCTTTGCCCGGAGAATCCGGCGACTGGATCCATTGGATTGGCTTGCCGGTCGGGGGGGATGAACATGAGAAACCGGGTCTTGGCTTGCCTTGTTCTCGCGGTGGCGGGAATGGCGCGCGCCGATGTGTCATCTTCGATCGCGGCGCTGAGGGGCACGGGGCCCGGTGGCAAGGGCAATGCCCAGGCCGCGAGCGCCTGGCGCGAGCTTGTGGGGCATGGAGTCGCCGCGCTGGTTCCCGCCCTTGGCGCCATGGACGATGAGGACCCCGTTTCCGCCAACTGGTTCAGGCCGGCCTTTGATGCCATTGTTGAAAAAGCCGGAACTGAGGCCATTCCCATCGTGGAGATCGAACGGTTCCTTGAGGACCGCAAGGGAGGCCGGATGGCCCGGGCCTGCGCGCTTGAACTGGTCCGCAGGAAGGATGCCGCCAAGGCCGACGCGTTTCTCGCCAAGGCCATGGATGACCCCAGCCCCGAGATTCGTCGCCTGGCGATCGCCGCGGGCTTGGCCAAGCTGCCGGCTGAGGGGCCGGGCCGCGCGGAAGGCCTGCAGGCGCTGATGAAAGCGGCATGCGACCGCGATCAGGTAGACCTGATCGCCAAGGACCTGGCCAAGGCCGGAATCAAGACCGACCTGGCCTCGCACTTCGGGTACATCATGGACTGGACGGTGGTCGGCCCTTTCCCGGTGACCGCGGCCAAGGGCTTCGGCGTGAAGTTCCCACCCGAGGACAAGGCCGATCCGGCGGCGCCTGTCACCGGCCCCAACGGACCGGTGAAGTGGAAGCGGGTCACCACCACCGATCCCGCCGGCCTCGTGAACCTCAACAAGGAACTGGCCGACGAGAAATCGGTGGTGGCCTACGCGTTCACCCGGGTTGAATCCGCCGCCGAGCAGCGTGTCGTCCTGCGCGCGGGGTCGATCACCGCCATCAAGGTGTTCCTCAACGGGAAGGAAGTCTACGGCAAGGACGAATACCACCACGGCATGCACCCCGACCAGCATCAGGCGATTGTCGTTCTCAAGCCCGGGGTGAACGAAATCCTCCTCAAGGTGTGCCAGAACCAGAAGGTGCAATCGTGGGAAAAGAACTGGCAATACCAGGTTCGGCTCACCGACTTCACGGGAGCCCGCGTCGCCTGGAAGCAGGCGGGCGTCGAGTGACTGTCCGGATCGACCACAACCAGGATTTCGGGAGAATCATCATGGCCCGTTGGCGCCTTTTCCTCGCCTCGACATGGCTTGCCGCCTCGGCCGCGGTCGTGAATGCCGCCGATTGGCCCGCGTTCAGGGGGGCCGAAGCCGGCGTGTCGCGCGAGACCGGCCTGCCCGGCGCGTGGGACGGCCCCTCCGGCCAGGGAGTCGCCTGGAAATACCCGCTCACCGGCCAGGGCATCTCCTCCCCGGTGGTGGCGGGCGGGAAGGTTTTCCTCACGGCCTGCGCGGGATACCAGCAGAAAAGGCTCATGGTGACGGCCCTTTCCGCCGCTGATGGAAAGTTGCTGTGGCAGCGGCAATTCGCCGCCACGGGCGACACCACCTGCCACCCGACCACCAACATGGCCGCGCCGACACCCGTTGCGGGGCCCAAGGGGGTCTACGCACTGTTCGCCACCGGCGACGCCATCGGCTTAAGCCATGATGGCGATCTGCTTTGGATTCGTTCGCTCGTCCGCGACAACCCCACCGTCACCAACCAGGTGGGCATGGCGTCGTCGCTGGCGCTCAGCCGCGACACGGTCCTTGTGAGCATGGAGAACGCGGGCGAATCGTTCTTTGCCGGCCTCGACGCGTCGACGGGGATCGACCGGTGGCGTTTGCCGCGTTCCAGCGGCCTCAACTGGTCAAGCCCGCTGGTGATCGGCCGCGGTGGCCGCGATGAGGCCCTCTTCCCTTCCAGTTCGGAGTTGCTGGCGGTCGAGCCGGAGTCGGGGAAAACCGTGTGGAAGCATGAGGGGCCGATCGCCACGATCGCTTCCCCGGCCGTCGATGGCGGCCGCCTTTACGCGCCGGGTTCGCCATTCGTGGCGTTCAAGCCCGGAGCCGCCGACGAGTGGAAGTCTCCCAAGCTGTCCACCCGGCACACCTCGCCCGTCGCCGTGGACGGCAAGCTTTACAGCGCCGTTGTCATCGGCGTGAACTGTGTCGACGGGGCCACCGGGCAGGAGGTGTGGCAGCACCGTCTCAAGGGACCGTTCTCGGCGTCCCTGCTGGCGGGCGATGGCAAACTTTACGCGATCAACGAGGAGGGTGTCGCAACGGTTCTGGCCCTGGGCGGCGACAAGCCGAAGGTTTTGGCCACGAACGCGCTGGGCGAAAAGGTGGCCTCCACTCCCGCCATCTCGGGCGGCCGGCTGTTCATCAGGGGCGACAAGCACCTGTTCTGCATCGCGGGCCGCTGACGGTCTTTAACAATCAGGCCGACCTCAAGCCGTTGTTGGAGCCCGGCTCGCTTGATGAGAAGGCGAACAGCGAGTCGATGAGCTGGAAGTTCCGCGTGGTGGGGTTGAACGAGTAGCGCGACGCTCCAGCGCCTCCTCCCGGCCCCATCGTGATGAGAAGGTCGGGCAATCCATCCCCATTGATGTCGGAAACGACCGCCGCGCGCGCCCCACCGGTGAAGCGCGCCCCACCGATGACGAGTTGTCCAAGGGCGGGTGCCTGAACGCCGGAGTTGAACGGCGCGGATCCGTCGAACACGGAGACGATGCCACGGCCCGAGTTGGTGGCCGTGATGATCTCGGCGCGGCCATCGTTGTTGAGGTCGGCGGCAGCCACCGAAATGCCACCGGTGTAAACCGGCGTTTGGGCCAGGAAGTTCCTGATCACGGATTGGGTTTTCCCGCTGACAACCACAACCCGCGCCACGCCGGCCGACAGGGGCGAGCTGATGATGTCGGCCCAGCCGTCGCCATCGGCATCGCCTGAGGCGAGCGAGATGCCGCCGCCAAATCGTTGGCCATACGGTGAACCCTGATAGAGAAGCTGGCCATAGTTGGCGCCGCTGTAGACTCGCACCAGTCCGCCCGCATTCCTTCCCGCCGCGGCGACCATGATGTCGCCCTTGCCGTCCTTGTTGATGTCGCCGACGGCGATGCTCACCGGGCTGTTCAAGCTGCTGCTGAAGGCGAAGAATCCTCCAAGATCGTGGGAGGTGAGGCCGTCGATGATGCGGACAAACGAGCCCCTGTTGGTGGCCCAAAGCAGGTCGGCCACGCCGTCGCCATTGACATCCCCGCGGGCGAGTGTGAAGCCGCCGGTGTACCGTGGACCATTGGGCTGGTAGGTGGCGATGAGAGTGTTGGTGCGGGTGCTGAAGGTCGCGAATTTCGACCCGCCCTGCATCGCGATCGCGTAGAAGGGCTGGAATGTGTTCACGACGAGCGGGGAACTGGCGCCGGAACTGGAGGCGGAGTAGTTCGCGTCTCCGGCGTAGGAGGCTGACAGCGAGTAGCCTCCCACCACGGGCGGCCTGTAGCTGAATGTCACGACACCGGTCGCCTGGTTGACGGTTCCCGAACCGATGGGCGTTCCGTTGTTGAAGAAATTCACCGTGCCCGACGGCCTGAGGGCGTTGCCCGTGGCTCCCGAGCCCACCGTCGCCGTAATCAGCACGGAACTGCCCGAGTCAATTGCCGGGCTCGAAAGTGAAAGCGTGGTGGTGGTGCTGGCCTGTGTGACACCAAGGGCAAACGCGGGAGCGGAATCCGTCGACCTGGATGCCAGGTAGTTGGCATTGTCGCCCGCGTAGCGCGCGGAAATCAGGTAGCTGCCGACAGGCAGCAGGTCGAGCGAAAGGGTCGCTGAGCGGTTCGCGTCGTTCACCGTGGTTGACTGGATCAGGGCGGAAGCGTTGAAGAACTGGATTTGGGAATTTCCAAATGGAATGGCGTTGGCACCCGAAGCTGCAATGGTGGGAGACACCGAGGCGCCGAAGGTGATCGAAGACCCGTAAGTGACGGAGGCAACCTGCGGAGCCGTGAGGGTCGTGGTGGTGGCTTGCCGAGTGATGGTGAGCATTGCTTGCGTTGTCGAATCGACTTGGGGATAAAGGCCCCCGTTGGCGTTGTAGCGGGCGCTGATCATCGCGACACCGACAGGCAGCGAGAACTCATTGTTTCCCGTGTTGATCGTGGCGGAGTAAACCTGATCCCCGTTGATTGGATTGCTGTCGGGGCGGGCCACCGCCGTAATGACGGTGCCGTTGGATAAGCGGAACGAAACCGAGCCGGGCTGGACGGGGAGTCCCGTCAAGGTGTCGATCACCGAGGAATCGGCGGGAGTGAGACGGGCTGTGAGAGTGACGGATGATCCACGCGGAGCGGAGGATATTGTCTGCGAACTGTTGGCATCAGTCACTTCGATCGAAACCGAGGAAGCCGTGAGCGACCGGTTTGCGGCGCTTGGCTGATAGTTGGCATCTCCCAGGTAATTGGCGGTGATCGTGTATCTGCCTGGCAAGGTGGGCGTGAATGTCGAAGATGCCTTTCCGACGCTGATGGCGCCCGTGGGAAGGTTGGTGGTGCCTCCGGGGCCGGTTGCCGTGAAGCTCACAACGCCGGAAATCTGGGTCGGCATGGTTTGGGCGTTGGAAAAGATCGAGGCGTTGAGCGTGAAGGTTTGGCCGAGGGCCAGGTAGTCACCGCCGCTGGTCAGGCTGACCGTTGTGCCGGCCGGCGTGACTGACAGTGCGAATGGCTGGCTGGTGGACATGACATAATTGCCATCTCCGATGAATTGGGCGGTGAGCGAATGTGTTCCGACGGCGAAGTCGGTCTTCGAAAGAACAGCCGAGCGGGCATCGTTCGAAACGGGAAGGGTGGCGATGACCACGCCGTTGTCGAGGATCCTGATCCCCGTGGCCTGGCTGGCGAACGGAATGATCGAATTGAAGATGGACGGGGCCACGCTGGCGGAAAGGTCGAACCGGTTGCCGTAAACAATCGTGCCTGAGGATGCAATCGGGAATTGAGGGCTTGCGATCAATGTGGTGGTGTCTTGCGCAATGATGGAAAGGGTTTGGCTTCCGGAAAGGGTGGTTGGGAAGTTGCCGCCGTTGATATTGTAACGGGCCTGGATGGAGTAGGGATTGGCGCTGACGGGTAGGTTGAAGGCGTTTTCGCCTGTGTTGATGGTGGTGGAGTAAACCTGCTTGCCGTTGACAACGGTGGAGGCGGAGCGAGGCACGGAGGTGATGACTGTCGAGCCGTAGAAGAAGTCGACGGATCCGGGTTGGTTCACATCATTGTCAGAGGGGTCCATCGTGGCGGTGAGCGTGATGGTGTTGCCGCGTTGGACCGGACTGGCGGCGATCGGTGACAGCGTGAAGTTCGGAACGGTGACAATAATGGTATTGCTGGAGCCTGCGTAGTTGGTGTCGCCGGAGTATGTTGCGGTGATGGTGTCGCCTTGAGTCAGCGCTGGCGGAGTGTAGCTGTATGTGGCGATTCCGCTGGCTTGGTTGACGTCAACGGTGGCAATCATTCCCAATGAGTTGGAGAAAGCCACGGACCCCGATGGTTTCTGCGGGGCATTGATGGCCGGAGTGGCGACAGCGATGTTGAAGGTGATGGAGCCACCGAGGTTGACGATGGCAGGCGAGGGAACCGAGGCAAAGGTTGTCGTCGTCGAGGCCTTGTTGACCGTCAGGTTGATGGCGGTTGAGGTCGAGGCCGCATAGTTGGTTCCGTCGCCCGAATACGAGGCGGTGAGGATATGAGGTCCCACCGGCAGGCTGGTGGTGGAGAGCCCTCTGGTAGAAAAGGAGGACGACGGATTGGCGTTGGCCGGGGTGGTGTTGGGGCCGCTCAGGAGACCATCCACCGTGTCGTTGAACGAAATGGAACCCGCCGCGAAAGGCACGATCGATCCTGATATCCGCGGGGCCGTGGTGGCGATCAAGTCCACCTTGTCTCCGTAGAACACAGGCCCGGCCGGAGTGACCGTCAGCGTGGTGACGGTGCTTTGGTTGGTGATGGTGAGGCTCGATGCTGGAGAAACGGTCGTGTTGTAGATTCCGGAGTCGTTCCTGTTGTAACGGGCGGTGATCTGGTACGCGGTCGAGTTCACCAGTAATAAATACTGGGTATCGCCGGTGTTGATGGATGCGGTGTAGAGACGGCCGGGGCCGGAGTCGGCCCGGGCGACGGTAACCAGGTCGATCCCATTGCTAACAAATGTGATCGATCCCGGCTGGACAAGGTCGGTGTCGTCAGGAGTCACGAGGGCTTCAAGGGTGACGACTTCGCCGCGTTCGATCGAGGTGATGGGACTGCCAAGGCTGTCCTTGAAGCTGACCGCGATGGTGGGCGTGATGCCGACTTCCTGCTTGATGTCACCGCCGTTGGCGATGGTCTGGCCCGAGTCGGTGGAGTCAGTCGCGAACTTGCTTGAGTCCGACGGGTTGAAGCGGGCCCTGATGTCGTAAACGCCATTGGCGAGAACCGAGGCGATGGTCGGCGTGCCCGTCAGCGGAATGGAGAATGTGCCATCGGCCTGGAGGGGCGCGGTGACAAGGTCGGTGAATCCGCTTCCCCCCACCTGTCGTTGGCTGATCGTCACCGTGCCTATCGGCAGGAGACCCGTGGAGACGGGTGTGGAACCCGGGTGGGTGATGGAAACGGAGCCGGTGAAAAGGATGGTGGAATCGGTCGCGATGTTGGCCGGGTTGGGCACGCTTGGATTGAACTTGGTTGTCGTGGTGGCCTTGTCGATGGTGAGGGTAAAAGGCGATGCCTGGCTTGTGACATAGGTATTATCGCCAAGATACTGGGCGAAAAGGATGTTGGCCCCCGGGGGGAGAAGGTTGGATGAATCGGGATTGAGCGTGATGGTGGCTGTTGAATTGGGAGGACTGGCGCCGGTTGTCGGGTTCAGGGTGGCGCGGCCATATTCCGTGATGATGTTGTTGCCCTGGCTGTCGGGAATCATGGTGACGAGCCTGACAACGCCCGTGATGTTCGAGGCGCTGGCCTTGGAGTCGTCGAAATCGACCTTCACATCAACTGTTTGAACCTGCCCGTACTCGATCGTTCCGGGAACAGTGGAAGTCACAGAGGTCTTGGTGGTGGTTTGGAGTTCAACCGCTCCCAGGTCGACGGCGACATTGATGAAACGGGGAACGCCGCGGACATCTGTAAGGATGTTGAACGGAGCCAGGGTGGTGTTTTGGCCCGAGTCGCGGGCCGGACTCAGCCGGTCGATGGCCACCGACTGCAGGACGGATTGGTAAATCAGGTTGCTGGCAACTCCCGGGAGTGTGACGCCGGAAGAAACGCCCACCGTGTGGCCGAGGTTGTCCTGCAAGCCCTTGGAATCGATTCCCGCGTTCTGGTCTGATCCGGTGAGGTTGCCAGGAGTTCCTGTGAGCGTGAAGCCCGGGGAGGTGAGCGTGTTGGCCATCGTGTATCCGGCCGAACCGAAGGTTCCGACGCCGGTGGCGGCCCTGCTGCCCGTGTTGGCCAGGCCAAAGACCGGGTCGCCGGGTGCTGATGGATGGGTTGGACTGTTGTAGATGATGCCCGTGTTCTGGACATTGATGGTATTGAGTGTCGAGATGGTGCTTCCCGTGCGGGTGTCGTTGAACATGCCGCCGGTATCGGCGTTGGTGTAGGCGTTCGCGCCGGAAAGATAGTTCGAGTTGAACTTGTCGGCGAAGGGGTTGACGAGGCTGTTTCCGGTGATGGTGGTGTTGATGATTTGGGTGGCGCTGGAACCCGCCCGGGGCGCATCCGTGGCCGTGTAGTTCGGGACGCTGGGCGACCTGCCGTCGGCGATGATCAGGGCGCCGCCGTTGAGGCCCTTTCCTGTCGCCAAAATGTTGGCGTTGCCGAGGCCTTGGGAAACCTGAATGGCGGAGTTGCCAAAAAAGGTGGTGTTGGTGATGCGGTTGGTGGAGGAGTTGTCCGTGTCGCGTGTCAGGTAGAGGGCCCCGCCGCCGCCATGGGCTGGAACAGCCTGGTTGGTTGGGGAGACGGAGTTGGGAGGCAGCCAGAAATCAACAACCGAGGTGACGGTGTTATTGGCGAACTCGGTCGCGTTGATGGTGGTGCTGAAGCCCGAACGAATCGCTCCGCCACCCGAGTAGCGGGGTCCCGGTTGCCGTTCGGGGTTGATGGCGTAGACAGTCGGGTCGGGAAGCGGGAAGGAGGAGGGGAACCCGGTGATGGCCACCGTGTTGGCCTCAAAAACCGACTTGTCGATGTTCAGGCCGCCGATGTCGGAGAAAACGGCGCCGCCACCTGAGTTGGCCGAGGTCACCGCGGCGAGCGAGTTTCCACGGAATATAGATGAATTGATGGTTGTGATCCCCGATCCCGTGGAAACCAGGGCGGCACCACCGGAAATCCCGCTGATGGCGGAAGTATAGGCCGCCGGCAGGGTGCGGGACGCGGTGTTGTTGGCGAAGTACGAATTCGAAATGTTCGAGGTATTTGCGCGGATGGCGAGGGCGCCACCGGTGGTGTTGTTGGTGAATGCCGCGTTGGAGATCGAGACGGAAGACGGGTTGCCCAGGATTTCCACCGACCTGAACTGGCTGGCCGCCACCGTGTTGTTGCCGTCGAAGACGCTGTCGGAAATGGAGACGGTGCCAGCCGTTGAAATTCGCAGGGTGCCTTGGGTGGAAGCGGCGTTGGGAATGTTGCCGGCCACCCTCGCGCCGGTGATGGTGACCGCTCCGCCGGTGATCAGCGAACCGCCCTGCGTCGTTGTGGATGCGGCGGCCACGGCATTCGCCGAAATCGTCACATTGGCAAGGGATACCGATGTGGTCCCGGCGAGGCGAAGGGGACCTTCACCCGCGGAGCCATCGCCATTGGCCGTCAGCGAGGTGCTCGAAATGCTGATGGCTTGCGTCGTCGCCCTGATGGCGGCGACATCGTTGGATTGGAACGAGGAACTGTTTCCGGTTGTCGCGGAGACAGTGAGTGTCCTGTCCGCCGGGGTGAAGTCGATGGCGCGCTGGGAGGCGTTCGTGAACGACGAGGTTCCAACGGTCAGGTTGCCCGCGCCGATATCGGAATAAATGAAGTTGGTGGTTTCCCTGAAAATGTTGAAGTTGCCGGGATTGTCGGCCGGAACGAGGAACTTGTTGAATGAAATATTTGTCGGATCGGACTTGGCGTTGATGATGGTTCCATCAAAGGCTCCAAACGCGCAGTTGTTGATAACCAGGTTGCCGAGGTTCTGGGTGATGGCGTTGCCGCTGGTATCGCCGAATGTGACGCCGGAAATGGTGAGGGTGTTGTTGCCGGCAACCGTCATTTGCTGGGTGATGATGCCGGGATTGAGGGCGTAGGAAGTGTTCAGGACAGTGATCGTGGCTCCCGTGCCGGTTGTTCCGTTGATCGGTTCCAGTTGGAACTGGCCGGTGGATGATTGGGAAAGCGTGACCTGGGTGCCGAGAAGCTTGCTGTTTGACCCGGGATTTGAAACCGCCACCCCCGTGATCGAACCGATGCCGTCGCCGATGACACTGTTGGCGCCATCGTTAATGCTGGTGACGGTGAAGATCGCGCCACCCTGATAACCGTTGGTTCCGGTTGTGTCGCGTTTTTGCCTCAGTTGGTCGCCTTGGCGGAAGTTGGCTCCGGTGCTTGAGGCGCTGGCGGCGGTGAACCCGTAGTCGGACTGGATGGTAAGCTTGTCGGCACCCGGGCCGGTGATGGTGATGTTTTGTCCGCTGTTGATGATGAGGGCGCCCACGGCGCCATTGAGAACCAGAGTTTGCCTGCCCGGGGCGCTGAACAGGGTAGGGTCGAAGTCAACCTGGCCGTTGGTGCGGGCGGCCTCGATGATCGCGGCGCGCAATGATCCAGGGATTGGTTGGGCGACATCCGGACCATCCAAGAAAGTGGTGATGGTGGCGGGAACGGACCTGTCCTCGAGGATCTCGACGGCGAGGCGCCTGCGCGCCTTCTGCTTGTTGTCGCCGCGGAACCATTCCGACCAGGTTCTTCGTTCGAATTTGCGAGCCATGGAAATCACCTCGTGGCCGGTTCGGATACCTGACCTTGTGTCCTGAATCCCCGTTAAAACCCGCGTCGAGTCATGAAGGACCATTTCTTTTCATCGTCGGCGGATGCTGATTCGCTGGGCTTGCCCAGCGCGCTCTTGACATCCGTCGCCCATCTTTGTCCCGCAGAAGCCCGACAACCGATACCGATTGATTGCACTCGTTCTCCAACCATGACGATTGTGGATCCCATGCGGATTGTCCGTCCGCCGCCCAATCATCAGCCGGGGAATATGCCGCCATTGAACGACGCCGCGCCATTGCCGGGACCGAAGGCGAAGAATTGGTCGATCCGCTGGTAGTCCCGAGTGTACCGGGCAACCAAGGGTCCGCCACCATTCGCGCCGATTCCGACAAGGAGTTCCTTGACGCCGTCCCCGTTGGTGTCGGCCATCGCCACGCGGATGCTTCCGCGGTAAGAGGCCGAGAAGGCGAGGAAGTTGGCCTTGGTGGCCAGGGTCGAGTAGTCGGTGGCCACCACGCGGGGCGCCCCGGCGTTGGCGGAGGTCACGATGTCCACGGCGCCATTGGTGTAGACATTCGCCGCCACCCAGATGCCACCGGTATAGCTGGCGCCAAATCCGGGCACGATGAAACTTTTCAGCATGGCGCCGGTCGCGCCGCTGAAGACGCGCACATTGGCCGCGGATGAGGTCATCGGGCCGGTGATGATGTCGGCCTTGCCGTCGTTGTCGACATCAGCGGCGGCCACGGTGACCCCGCCGCGGTAGTTGGCCGCGTACACATTGCTCGACCAGATGACTTGGGCCGGATTCGCTCCGTTGAACACCTTCACCAGCGGGCCGAAGCCGGTGCCGCCCGGGGCCACGATGATGTCATCGCGCAGGTCGCCATTCACATCGCCCGTGGCGATGTTCACAGGGTTGGGATAGTTGGAGGCGTAGGCGAAGAAGCCGCCGAGCGGATTGAGCGTTCGTCCATCGTAGATGCGCACGAACGAGGTGTTCCTGGAGGTGAGCACGAGGTCGGCGACGCCATCACCGGTGACATCGCCAGTGGTGTTGGCGCGGAAGCCGCCGCTGTAGTTCGGAATGGGCCGGAGGACCGCCAACTGGGTGTTCGTCGTGGTGCTGAAAAGCTGGACGGTGGAGCCGACGGCCGGGGCGATCGCGTAGAAGCGCTGGACGACGACACGGTTGACCCGGAAGGCGAATGGCGTGATCGACGAGGTGAAGTTCGAATCACCCACATAGGAGGCGCTGACGATGTAGTTGCCCGTGGAGGGAGCCCTGTAAGCCAGCGAGGCTCGGTAGGTGTTCACGCCGGCCAGGGCGACCGGAACCGAGCCGATCACCGCGGGCGAGGATCCGTTGACGCTGATCGAGAAGACCACATTGCCGGTGAGGCCCGCGATGCCCGCGCCCGAAACCGAGGGCGTGAGCGTGGTGGTGAAGGTGGTGGTGGCCCCGAGGCCGACCACGCTGGAACCCGTCAGCGTGGCGGTGGCGTTCGCGGGGTTGACGGTGACGGTGACCGGATTGGAAGTCGAGGGATTGTAGGCTTGGCCATCGCCGCCAAACGCCGCGTCAATCAGGTGGGTTCCGGCTTGCAGCACGAGTGGCGCGAGAGTCACGGTCGGATTCGAGGCATTCACCATGCCCGAGCCGAGCTGGTTGCTGCCTTGGAAGAAGGTGACCGTTCCGGTGCCCAAGGTTGGTGCCGCGGTGGTGCTCACCGTCGCGGAAAGGGTCACCTTCGAACCATAGGTCAGCGTGGTCGGGTTGGCGGACACGGAAGTCGTGGTGTCGTAGCCGATGACGGTGATGTTGATGGGATTGGAAGTGGTTGTGGCGTAGCTTCCGCCGTCCTGGTTATAGCGCGCGACAACCGGTGTGGTGCCGATATTGAGGCCCGTGGTGCCGGAGGCGGCAAGCGTGTACTGGAGTCCGCCGCCACCCGAAAGCGGACTCGCGCCGGATACCGGCACGCTTCCGAGAACAACCCCGTTGGCGACAAAGTCAACCGAACCCGTGAGCGGTTCTAGCGGGTCGGTCTGCTGGACGATCGCCGAGTAGGCGACGGCATCGCCAGCCTGAACCGGATTGGGGGATATCGACGCGAGCGTGACGCCCGGCGTCACGCCGATGGTGAGTGACTGGAAGTTCGAGGTGGAAACGGCGAACTGGTTGCTGTCGGACGGATTGAACTTGGCGATGATGTTGAACACGCCGTAGGGCATGCCGACGGCTGATGGAATCACCGAGGTCGAGAAGGTGCCGTCGGAGCCAATGGCCACGCCCGAGGCCAGCGTGACGAAAGGCGCCGCCCCCAACTGGTAGCCGATGTCGATGGTTCCGACGGGAAACTGGCTTGAAACCGGGGCGGCTACGACGCCGCTGAACGCCACGGCATTGAACCTTCCCGAGGGGTTGGGAAGCGGGGGGGCCAGGGTGGTGGTGGTGGCTGTGGGATTGACGATGATGTCGAACCGGCTCGACTGGCTCGTGGCATAGTTCATGTCACCGCCGTAGCGGAAATAGAAGGTGTTGGTTCCGGTGCCCAGCAGGTTCGTGGCGTTGTTGTTGATGGCCAGGGTGACGGTTCCCGCTGTGATGTTGCCGGGCACGGGCACCAGGGTGCCGGCCGTGACCACGACATTGTCGGAGGAGCGGACGAGTTCGATGATGCCCTGGATGCCCTCGGTGGGCAGCTTGTTGTCGTTCCACTGGGCGCGGGCGGTGAGGGTGACCTGCTGGCCATAGGTGGTGAAGGTGTAGGGGTTGGGGTGGGTGCCGTCGGCGGGTGCCAACACGGGGGACTGGACGGATGTCTGGGTGGCGTACTGCACCTCGAAGGCGCCGATGTCCACATTGATGTTGATGAGCCGGTTGGCGCCGCGGGCATCAGTGGGCAGGGGAGTCGGATAGACATTCACCGAGGTGCCGGCATCGCGGGCCGGTGAAAGCCTTTCGATGGGAATGTACTTGACGCGTCCGGAATAAAGGGGATTGGAGGAGAGGCCGATCTGCGGGGCGCGGACATCGGTCTGCATGCCGGCGGGATCGAGGTTGGCGGTGTTGTCGGACTGGGTGACATCGCCCGCCGTCGGTATCAGGCCGAAATATCCAACATTCCCGGGATTGTTGTAGCCGTAGCAGGTGCTCGCGTCATACATGGAGTTGGTGGCTGAACCGAATGTGACATTTCCCGGATTCAAGTTGCGCACGCCGGCGTTGGAATTGCCATCGACAGGGTCACCCACCTTGGCATTCGGGGGACCCTGCTGCAGGTACCGGATTCCCGTGTTGTTGTTCAGGATGGTGTTCGTGGTGAGGATGGGGCTTCCCGCGGCCACATCAGCGAAGATTCCACCGGTGTCGGTGGAGTTCAACCAGTTCTCGATGGCATCAGATTGGGCGCGCACCGTGGAGACATTGGAGTTGGATGAGGTGGCGAATGGGTTCACCAGGCTGTTGCCGCTGATGGTGCAGTTGACAATGCTGGTGTCGCTAGATCCGTTGTAGCTGTTGGAACTGACATTGTTGGGGTTACCGAGGGCCCTGCCGTCGGCAATGATCATGGCCCCGCCGTTGAGGCCCTTGCCGCTGGGAAGGGTGCGGCGCACGAAACTGGGAGACCCCGCCGCGCCATTGTTGATCAGGATGCTGGCCGTTGCCGCCGAGTCGCTGACCACGACGAGGTTGGGCTGGGAAAATATGGTGGCGGAGGTGGCGGCCACATCAACGGGCGACTTGAGCACTCCGTAGTAGTCGTTGTTGGTTCTGGTGGCCGGGAAGAATGTGCCTGCCTTGGTGGCCCCCGTGTTGCCCAGAACAAAGATGTCGCTGGTGCCCTTGAGCGCGGCGTAGAGGTCGACAAGACCGTCACCATCAAGGTCGGCAAGGCGGGCGACCACGGGTTGGGTTGCGACCTTTGGATTGATGAATGAAAGGGGATTGTCGGTGTTGATGGATTGGTTGAGGACATAGGAGCCATTGACCTGGCCCAGATAAACACCAATCTTGTTCGCGGCGGGTTCCGCCACCACGGCGTCGAGGACCGCGTCGCCATTGATGTCTCCCAGGGCGATCGTCGCGGGGAAAGACGAGAAAACACTGTTGACGGGATTGGCGAAGCCCTTGGAAACATTGCTCCAATTCAACTGGCTGATGGTGCCGGTGGAGGATATGGCGGTGACATCGTCGAAGCCGTCGCCGTTGAAGTCTCCCGCCGCGATGGAGACTGGGGTGCCCGGCAGGGCCACCTGGAACGCGGCGCCAAAGGTTCCGGCGCCGGTCCCCAAAAACACGGAAAGGGAGTTCTCGCCCGAATTGGCGGAGGCGATGTCGTCGTTGCCATCGTTATCGAAATCACCTACGGTGACCGCGATCGGCGCGGCGGCCACCGTGGTGCCTGAAACAATCGTGCCTTGCAGCGTGAACTGAATGGCCGCGGTCTGCGGGTCAATCGATCCCAAATAGACGGAAACCGTGTTGACCAGGGGATTGACGATGGCGAAGTCGAACACGCCATCGTTGTTGAAGTCGCCGCGGGCGATCGCTCCCGGTCCACCCGCGGGGTTGGATGGAAGTGAAACGGGCGGGGCGACGGTGTAGCCGAATAACTTCGAGAAATTGGCAACGGAGTAGGATGAATTTGGGGCATTGAGTGTCACGATGGAGTTGGAGAAGAATCCCGGAATGGTGATCACGGCGGAGGGAACGGCATCCAGGGGAATGAACACGGTGCCGCCCCTGCCGGCGGCGCTCTGGTCGGTGGTGACGCCTGTTTGGATGGCCGAATTCTGGTTGAAGGTGATGTTGTAAAGCTTGTTGGTCGAGGCAACGCCATTGCTGGTGAGGTATAGCGCTCCGCCGCCCGAATAAAGGGGATTGGAGGGGGTGGCAGCTTCGTCCACGGCGTGCTGCCAGAAGTCTACCTGGGATTCAACGGTGTTTTGGAAAAAGTACGATCCGCTGATTGTCGTGCTGCCGCCCGAGTAGACCGCGCCACCACCGCTATAGCGAGCCGAGGGTTGCAACTCGGGGCTTGTGGTGTAGTCGGTGGCGTCGCCTGGGTCCAGGTTGGGATAGCCCGTGATGGTGATGCGGTTGTTTTCAAATCCGCATTGGTTGAGATTGAGCGCGCCATTGTAGTTGTAGATGGCGCCGCCGCCGGAAACTTCCTGCTCGATGCCGAGGACAGAATTGTTGCGGAAAAGTGAATTGGACACGGTCACGCTCGGCGTTCCAATCGAAAGGATTGCCGATCCGCCGGAGTTGTAGGAAGCTAAGAAGAAGGTCGGTTCACCGGTGAGCCTGAAGCCGGAATCAGTGGTTGTGTTGTTGTCGAAAGTGCTCGTTGAAACCGTGAGAAGCGCCGAGTTGAACACGGCCAGTGCCGAGTTGCTGAAAATCGAGTCTCCGCCATCCGGGAAATTGTTGATGACTTGGTTGTTCCGGAAGAGCGAGTTGGTCACGGAGACATTGGAGGAGTTTCGCACGCGAACCGCTCCGCCGCCTGTGGCGATTGGCACGCCCGTGCTGGTGTCAACACCGTCACCATTGTTGGAGAATGTGGAATTGTCGATGATGACGGTGCCGTTGTTGGCGTATTCTATGGCCTTCTCGTCATTGCCATCGAACACGCATCCGCTCACGGACAGATTGCCGGTACCAGTATAGACGACGGCGCCATTGAGGTTGTTATTACCCGTTGAACCCGCGCTGCTGGAACTTCCCGAATCGAAGAAGGTGGAATTGGTGAGGGAGAGGTCTCGGCCGCCATTGAGCACGGTGATGTAGCTTGTTGATTGCTTGGGCAGACCGAACTTGTCGGTGTTGCTAAACCGGCAGTCGTTCACCGTCAGGTTGCCCAGACCGACGATCAGGGCGTCTCCCTTGGCCGTGCCGAAGTGAATGCCACTGGCGCTGATAATGCTGGTGCCACCTGTCATCTGCTGCTGGACGAGGCCGGTGGCGGTGCCAAACTCGGTGGGATTCACCTGAAGGAAAGCTCCCGAACCCGTGCTGGCTCCCACGGGTGCCAGTTGGTTGATACCTGAACCGGTGGGACTGAGAACGGCTCCCGTGGCTCGGAGTGAAAAGTTGGCTCCCGGCTGGATGACGGAAACGGAAGTAATGGCGCCTTTTCCATTCGTGGGATTGTTGTCGCTAAGTTCGTTGATCGAGAGGACTTGGAAGCGGGCGCCGCCGTTGAATTGATCGAAACCCTGCTGAAGGATGTCGCCTACGCGGAATCCGTTTCCGCCATTGGAGACGGAGGCGGAAAGGAAGCCTATGTCGCTTTGGATGATGAGCTTGTACTGCCCGGCGAAGGGGCCCGATGCGAACTTGCCCGGCCCCTGGATGGTGAGGGGGGCGCTGCTGTTGAACTGCAACCTGCCCACGGCGCCGTTGAGCACCAGCGTTTGCGGGCCCACGGCGTCGGAAAACAGCGTGGGATCGAAAGTGATGATGCCATCCGACGGTGGACGGGTGATGGCCTCGCGGAGCGAACCGGCGATGGGGCTAGAGGCATTCGTGCTGTCGAGAAGGTTGGCGACCATGGTGGCGGGAACGGCCCTGTCCTCGAGGGCCTCAATAGCCAGTCGCCTCGAGGGCTTGCGAGCGGAGGCTTTCTCCGTTCCCCAGAGGCGCGACCACAGCGAGCGGACCTGATTGCGCGACATGAAGCACCTCGTCCCTGAAAACCGCTCTCGTCGTTGGGGCCTCACGGTGCCATCCATGCCACGCCGTCAGCCCGGGCGGTTTTTCCTGCGCTTGTCCTTTGAATCGTCGTGATGCCTCGGGAGCCTCGATGACTGGTGAGTGTGGAATGGTTCGATCCACGGATTCCAGTCGTCAAAGCCGGCCCAACCGGCATCATCCCCGGAACCGCCCGGGGAGGGAACCTTGGCCGCGTCGCTCCGCGAATCGGGTTCGGCTTCCTCACTTTTGACGGGTGGGAATGATGGAAGGTTTGATAGATTGATTAATATTTTATTAGATTTCCATATATATCAGCGATATCTGTGCTGTTATCCCAGATAAACGCCGGTGGAGCGTTCCTTGCCGCCGGCTTGGAAGGCAAACAGGGTGTCGATCAGCTGCCGAGTGGCTCCGCTGTAACGCCTCACTTGGCCGTTGCCGTTGGCGCCGGCGCCCACCAGGATGTCGGCGATGCCGTCATTGTTGAAGTCGGCGATGGCGGCGACGCGCGCGCCGGTGGTGGCGTTGCCGAAGGCCGAGAAACTGCCCAATGTCCGCCGGCTTTGCCCATCCACCACGGTGACCTTGGATGATCCCGCGAGCGCGCCGAGCACGATGTCAGCCCGCTTGTCGTTATTGAGATCGGCCGCGGCGATGCTGAAGCCGTTGGTGCTGCCCGCCCCGGCGACCGTGAAGTTGCGGACCTGGATTCCGGTGGAAACATCAAACGCCACCACACGGGCCGCGTTGCCCGAGAGCGGGGCGCAGATGAGTTCGGCCCGGCCATCACCCGTGAGGTCGCCCGCGGCGATGGAGACCCCGCCGGTGAAGTTGGAGGCATAGGCGAGCCTGGAGAACAGCAGCGACCCGTTGGCGCCCGAGAAGGCGCGCACCAGCGGCGAGGTGCCTGTTGAGGCGGGGGCCACGGCGATGTCGCCGATGCCATCGCCGTCGACATCGCTTATGGCGAGGTTGACGGGCCTGGTGTAGTTCGGGCTGAAGGCCGAGAAGCGGCGCCCGGGCAGCACCGTGAGGGATTGCCCGTCGATCACTCCCACGGTGGAACCGAGCGTTGTGGAGTAGACGACATCGACGACGCCGTCGCCGGTGACATCGCCCGTGGCGACCCGGAAGCCGGCCTTGTAGTTGGTGGTTTCAGGGAACAGGGTGGTGATGGGCGCGCGTGTGGCGGCATCGAAAACCTGGATGCCCGACCCCGTGCCGCTGGCGACGGCGAAGAACGGGGCGCGGCCGGTGACGACCGTGGTACCCGAGGCGCCGCCGCTGGCGGACTCGAAATTGCCATCGCCCGAGTAGACGGCGGTGAACACATGGGAACCGATGCGCGAGGGCAGATGGTTGATGGTGGCCACGCCGACCTGCAGAGGCCGGGGCGCGCCGATGGCGACGCCGTTGTCGAAGAACTGCACGGTGCCCCCGGCGGAACCCACAAGGTTGGCCGAAACAGTGGCGGTCAGCACGACGATGCTTCCCAGGTTGACCGGGGAGGCGGAAGAGGCATTCACAGATATCGTTGTGACCGCCTTGCCCACCGTGAGCGGGAAGGTGGTCGACTTGGAACCGGTGAAGTTCGCATTGTCGCCCGAGTAGGCCGCCTGGAACTGGTAGGTGCCGGCATTGAGGAAGACATTCTGCTGCGGTAGTTGGTGGACAGCGGCGGTGACGGAATTGATCGTGCTGCCGGAAAGGGTGTCGACTACCGAGACGGTTCCCGACTGGGGCGAGGCCAAGGTTTGCTGGCTGTCGGAAATAACGGTGGCGCCGATGGAGACCGGGTCGCCGTAGCGCGGGCTGGTCGGCGGGACGACGGAAAGGGCGGTCGTGGTGCCCTGCGGCGAGACGGTGATGGTGATGGGGCCGGCCCACTTGAGGCGATCGGGTTCCGACCCGTAGCGGGCATAGACCTGGTTGGCGCCCAAGGCGAGCGTGGAATTGGGGATATCGGAGCGGAAGCTGCCGTTGTAAATGGTTCCCGGGCGAAGGGGGTCGAGACTGGATGAGGTGGATGTGTGGGTGCCGATGACAAACACCTGATTGGCCCGCAAGACAATGAATTCGATGGTCGCGGAGCTCAGGATGGGAGTTTCCAAGGCCTTGAGGCTTACGGTATCGCCCCGGACAACGGTCGGGGTGACCGCCATCAGGGAAAGCTGCGATGCCGTGACGGTGGCGGTCGCCGACGCGGAAGTGTAGAGCGAATTGCCGGGAATGAACTGGGCCGTGATGTCGCTGGAACCGGCCGCGGGGAACGAGCGGGTCAGCGATGCCGTGCCGGCGACCACGGGAACGGGGGCCCCGACGGCGATGCCGCTGGCCAGGAAGAGAATGGAACCGGTCGGCGCGACGCCTTGCGTGCCCGCGGGGGCGGAAACAGTCGCCACAAGCGTTGTCGAGGCGTTTGGCCCGGCAACAAGCCTGAGCGAGCTGCCCATGGCGGGCAGAAGGGTCAGGGTAGTGGCGGCCTGGTTCACCGTCAGCGTGGCGACCGGTGAAACGGAAGCGTTGAAGTTGAGGCCGTCGCCGGTGTAGCGGGCGCTGATCCCATAGGTTCCGGGCGCCAAAACGACATTGGAGAAGGTGTACCTGGAGGTTCCGTTGACGAAATTCTGGGCCGCGACCACGGTGCCGCCGTTGGCCACCAACTGGACCTGGCTTCCCGAGATGGGCTGGTTAGGTGCTCCCGAGGAGGGCAGGCCGGTCAGGTCGACGACGAAGGTGTTGGCCGTGCCGTAGCTTTGCGTGCCGAGTGATCCCGTGGGAGCCATGGTGGTGGTGGTGGGCTGGCCGACCAGGTTGAGGAACTGGGCCACGGAGGAGGCGGTGGAGTAGAAGCCCGATCCCCGGTTGTAGCGCGCCACGATGGTGTTGTTGGGCGCGTCGGGAAGGCTGTATATCGGATCTGTTGTGTTGGTGATTGTCACCGAATAGGTGACGGCGCCGAAGGAAGGCGTTCCCGGCAGGGTGGCCGTGGCGAAGATCGAACCGTCGGACCGGAGGAAATCGACCGTTCCCGAGAGGGGCGTGGGATCGTTCACGCCGGAAGTCACGGGCGGGACCACGGTGACGAACAAGATGAGCGGGGTGCCCCTGACAACGGGAACCAACGGGGTCTGGAGGATCACCGTGGGGGTCTTGACGACCTCGAACGAGGCGGTGACGGGGGCGGCCATCGGGTCGAGGGCGAACTTCTCGGGATTGCCGCCGTCGTTGTAAGTCACCGTGATGGTGTAATTGCCAAGGGAGTTGAGCGCCGGGGGGATCACATCCTGGCTGAAGGTGCCCTTGCTGGGATCGTTGCTGTCGTACTGGATCGGCACATTGTAGATGGTGGTGATGGCGCCGGGTGCCGCAAGGGAGATCTTGACCGATCCGAGGAGCGGGGCGATCGAGTTGGCCGTGTCGATCGCGCCGGAGAGGGTGATCGATGAACCCGCCTGCAACGACGGCGCGACGGGATTGAGCGAAAGGGTGACGGGGGCCTGCGTGACGAAGATGTCAAACGGCGTGGTCTGGCTGACAGCGTTGTTGGAATCTCCGGGATAGCGCGCGAAGACGGTCAACTTGCCGGTGACGGGGTCGACGGGCAGCAATTGGTCGAAGGCCGGGTTGAGGACGATGGTCGCGTTGGCGCCCTTGGACTTGTCGAGGGCGTCGACTGCGACGAGCGATGCCGTGCCGATCACCGCCTGGTCGGAGGCGCGGACGAGGTCGATGCGGCCGGTGATGGCGTCGACGAGGGGCACATTGTCGAAGGCCAGGGTGTTGATGGAGATGGCGGTTTTCTGGCCGTAGACGATACTGAAGTAGACATTCGGATGGGTGCTGTCCGCGGGGCGGAGCAGTGGCGATTGCACCGCGGTCTTGGTGCCGATTTGCACCTCGTAGGCGCCGATGTCGACGGCGTAACCGATCTTGCGGTTGAGGCCGCGCGCGTCGGTGGGGATGGTGGCGGAGACATCGGTGCCGGCGTCGCGCGCCGGGCTGAGTCGGTCGATGGCGACGGTCTTGACACGCCCCTGGAATTGGAGCGCATTGCCTCCGCCCAGGAGGTCGATGAGCCCGATGACCGATGAGACATCCTCGGTGCGGAGGCGGATCGGGTCGGTCGAGGCCTGGAGGTCGGACTGGATGACATCACCGGCGTATCCGCCCTTGTATCCCGGGGAGGTGGCCGGGTTGAACATGTTGGTGGCGAGCGAGCTGAAGGTGGCGCCGCCGAAGCTTCTGGAGGTGTTGACGAAGGTGTTGGCCGCGGTGGTGGTGCCCTTGTTGACGATGTACTCGATGCCCGTGTTGCCGAGGTTGAGTGTGTTCATGAGGCGGACGGAACTGGAAAGTCCCGATGCATCGACGAAGATTCCGCCGGTGTCGGCGATGTTGGTATTGGTGGCTCCCGTGGGACCGCGGTTGACCACCGTGGCGAACTGGTTGACGAGGGAGTTGCCTGAAACGGTGACATTGGTGAGCGTGGTGTCGCTGGCGCCAACCAGGAATGGATAGTTGTCGAGGTAGGTGGAAGGGCCGATAGCCCGGCCATCGGCGATGATCATCGCGCCGCCGTTGAGGCCGCGGCCGGTGGAAGTGACCGAACCGGTGGGGTTGATGATGTCGAAATTGTTGAAGGCGGTGGCGACGACAATCTGGGTGCCCTTGCCCGCCATATCGCCCGCGTCGACCGCGACCGGGAAGGGGGAGCAGGCGAAGATCTGCGGGGTCTGGTTGCTGAAGTCGAAGTTTCCCGTGTTGTAGAAGACTCCGATCTTGGAGTTGATTCCGAAAGTGGCGAGCAATTCGGGCAGGTTGTCGCCGTTGACATCGGCGAGTGTGATATCGCCGATATCCGGCCCGAGGATCGGGCTGAACGAACCGCCAAGATTGAGTGAGGCCTGCTGGAACAGCGTGGGCCCGTCGAACACAAGGATGGAGTTGTTGGTGGAGATGGCGACATCGTCGCGGCCGTCGGAATTGTCGATGTTGCCGACAGCCATGGCCAGCGGGCTGCCGGTAAAGTAGCGCGGCGCGGATGCGGTGATCGTGCCCGAGATGGCCGTCGGAATGCTGTTGGTGACATTCTGGTAGACCTGGGTGATGGTGAACCTCTGGAGCACACCCCTGTTGAGCGAGGAGTCGAAGCCGGTGACGAAGGCCGTGAACTGCTTCTCGCCGACGGCGGAGACGGTTTCGGTGACCCGGCTGAGCTGGATGTCGATCGGGTCGAACGACAGGTTCACCGGCGCGAAGCTGGGGTTGTAGGTGAGGGTGGTGGTAGCCAGTTCATCGAGGGTGAAGGCTCGCACCTGGGCTGGAGTGGCCCCTTGGGCGCGGGTGGCCACGAGCAGGTCGTTCCTGAAGACATTGGCGTTGTACTTGAGCTGGAACATGTCGGCGAGCGCGGCGCCCGCCGGTTGGGCGCCCAGCACGAGGGTGGGATAGGCTCCAAGGAACTTGGTGAACCCGACGGGTGTTTTACCGTCGCTTTGGAGGAAGGTTAGGGCGGAGAAGTCTCCGAGGATGAGGTCTTCGAACTGGAGCGCGGCGAGGTTGTCGTTGAGGTAGCCCTTGGTGAGGAAGGTTCCCAGGGTGCCCGTGGGCACATTGGTGGGGTTGAAGCCGCTGGTGCCACCCTTGTTTTGCTGCACCTCGATGCCGTTGAGGTAGGAAGTGACCACATCGCTGGCTGTGCCGACGGTGCCGGACCGGAACTTGTTGCCGATGACGAGGGAGCGTGGGGCGAAGGTGGTCGCGAACTTGGAGACGGAGTTGGCCGAGCGCGTGGCATCGGCGCGGTTGGCGGTCTGGATGGCGGTGTTCTGGGTGAAGGTGACATTATTGATGGTGTTGGTGGTGTTGCCGCCCAAATTGCGCGTGAGGTAAAGGCCGCCGCCGCCGGTGTACTGGGGTTCGGTGGGGTTGCTGCCCTCGGCCGGTGAAAGCTGCCAGTAGTCGACCTGGGAGTCGACGGTGTTGAGGTTGAAGTAGGAGTTGGTGATGGTGGTGGGCCCGCCGGAGTAGACGGCGCCGCCGCCGGAGTATCTCGGGGAAGGCTGGAAGTCGGGGTTGAGGTTGAAGAATGAAACCGACGGGCCCGCGGGCACGCTGTCGGGATAGTCGGTGATGCTGATCCTGTTGTTCTCGAAACCGCACTGGTCGATGGTGAGCGGAGAGTTGAAGTTGTAGACGGCCCCGCCGCCCGAGTTCATGGTCTTGACATTCTCGAGCGAGTTGCCTGTGAACAGCGAGCTGCGAATCGTCAGGGGCGAGCCGATGGCGAGGATGGCGGCGCCGCCGGCGTTGTCTCCGAGCGTCTGGGTGAAGTTGTTGATTCCCGAGTTGTCCTCGAAGACCGAACTGGTGACGGTGGCGGTGGTGGAGAGAAGGGTGAGGGCGCTCTCGAACTTGTCGGTGAGGACATTGTCCTTGAACAGCGAGTTGGTGACGGTGGTGAGACCGCCGGTGACCTGGACGGCGCCCGCATTGTTGGCGACGAATGAACTGCCGGTGATGGTGGCTGATGGGCCGGTGTAGTCGATGGCGAGCTTGGTGCCGTTCTGGAACAGCGACTCAGAGATGGAAAGGGACTCAGCGCCCGCCATGGTGATCGCCTGGGCCGGAGCGTTGACAATGGTGCTGTTGGAGATGGAGAGGTTTCCCGCCCCCGCCTGGACGAAGACATAGTTCGTGCTGGTGTTCTTGGCGCCGAACTTGTCGAAGTTGTTGAAGCGGACATCGTCAAGCTTGAGGCTTCCCAGACCCTGAAAAATGATGTTTTGGAAGCCGGCGCCAAACTCCACGCCGGCGAAGGACAGGGTATTCTTGCCGGTGGTCTGCATCTGCACATGCGCCAGGCCGCTGGCGAGGCCGATGTTGGCGGGATCGACGCTCAGGACGGCACCCGCGCCGATGCTGGGGCCAAATGCCGTCAACTGCGTGAGCCCGGGGGAATTGGCCTGGGAGAGGAGCACCGGGCTTGTGAGCTTGTTGCCCGCCGGGTCGAACAGGAAACCGGCATTTGATCCGGGATTGAGCACACCGACGCTGGCGATGGCGCCGAGCCCGTCGATCGAGCCGTCGATGGCGTCGTTGATCGAAACCACGGTGAAGACGGCGCCGCCGGTGCGGTCGCCCTTGGTTTGGGCGAGCGTGTCGCCAATCCGGTAGCCGGTGCCGCCAACAGTCACCTTGGCCTGCTTGATGCCGAGGTCGGACTGGATGACGAGCTTGTACTGGTTGGCGAAGGCGCCCTCGGTAAACTTGCCGGGGCCGGCGATGTTGAGGTTGGTGTTGTTGTTGAACTGGAGCCTGCCGACCGACCCGTTGAGAACCAGGACACCCTGCTGTGTCGCGACGGGATTGATGGTGACGGCCTTGGCCTGCTGGAAGATGGCGAATGAGTGAGTGTTGGCCAAGGCGGCGACGATGTCGGGCTTGCCATCGCCTGTCATGTCGGCGAGGCGGATATCGGAAACGGCCTCGGCCTCGAGGGAGCGGTACGAGGCGGCGAAGGTGCCATTGCCATTGCCCTGAACCACGGCGATTTGGCCGATGCCGGGCAGCGCCGCCACGATGTCGGCCTTGCCGTCCCCGGTGACATCTCCGAGGCGCACCGACGCCGGCGCCGAGCCCGGCAGGAATGGCACGGTTCCCGCGGCGGTGAAGGAACCTCCGGAAACGCCCAGGTAGACGCGCAGGAGGTTGTTGGCGGTGTCGGCGACCACGGCGTCGGCGACCTTGTCGCCGTTGATGTCGGCGACGGCGAAGCCCGTGGCGGTTCCGGTACCCGCCGTGATGATACCCGGGGTGTTGAATCCGGTTCCCAGCGCGTCGCGCGTCAGCGTCACCAGCGAACCGGCGGAGTTGATCGCGATCAGGTCGGCGCGTGAGTCGCCGGTGACATCGGCGGCGGCCAGGGCCACGAGGTTGTCGAGTCCGGAGGCGTACGATTTCGTCCCCAGGGGGATGAAGGCGCCCGTGTTGCTTCCGGGCACGACAAAGATGCGTCCGGCGGCGCCCGTGGTCACCGCGGCGACATCGGGATTGCCGTCGAGGTTGAGGTCGGCAGCCACCAATCCGGTGGCGGCGGCGCCAAGCGCGACGGGAGCGCCGGCGGTGAAGGTGCCATCGCCAATTCCGATGGCCGACTGGATGGTTCCAGTAGCCCTGTTCAGGCCGACGAAATCAGACTTGCCGTCTCCGTTGAGGTCGGCGGGTTCCAAATGGTTGATCGCCCTTGAGGGATCGTTGGGGATCGTGGGGATCGAGGCGGCGACATCCAGCGGAGTGGTGATCGGCAGGCCGGAAACGCCCGGATTGGCGGTGAACGAACCGTTGGTGATCGGAACATTGAAGTTGTACAGGCCCGTCGCGTTGATCACATCGGCGCCGGGAACGCCGTCGAAGGAGCCCACCGCCAGCGAGACCGGGGCGTTGGTGGTGTCGACAGTCCGCAGGCGGCGGAAGTCGCCAATGCGGAAGACGGCGAAGGAATTCGAGGATGAGGACGAGGCGATGATGTCGGGCGCGCCGTCGCCGGTCATGTCGGCGATCCTGATGTCGGACGGCGCCAGCACATCGACGGTGGTGGGGTTTGCCCGGAAGGTGCCATCTCCAATGCCCGCGTAATAGAAGACCTTGTTCAGTCCGGTGACGGGCAGCACCATGTCGACCTTGCCGTCATTGTCGATGTCGGCAAGGCGGGGCTGGCCGGGAAGCGATCCGGCCGGAAGGCTGATCGTCGACTTGGTCGCGAACGAACCATCACCGATTCCGGAAAGGATCGTGATGGCGCCGGCGACGCGGTCGACCACGACGGCGTCGGCGAAGGCGCCTGAGTCGAGCCGGGCAAGGGAGATGTTGGAGAGGGCGGCCTTGACGGCGGAGGAAACCGTCGTGGCCAAGTAGCTTGACGGGTTCGACTTGTCGCGGAGAACCGTCTCGACGGCGCCGTCGGAACTCGTGGCGATCAGGTCGGCGAGTCCGTCGCCATTGGCGTCGCCGGTGGACACGCCGGTGATGTTGGCGTTGGAGAGGGCCAGGGTGACCGGCGATCCGAAACCGCCAGCGCCGTTGCCGGGGGCGTAAAGAAGCCCGGCCTTGCCACCAATTCCTCCATTGGTGGCGGTGGCGACATCAACCTGGCCGTCGTTGTTGAGGTCGGCAACGACCAGTCCGGCGCCGGAGGACGAGGGAAGGCTGACGGATTGCCCGGCCGTGAAGGTGCCGCTGGCGGAGCCCAGATAAGTGCGGATGAACCCGCCCTCGAGCGTGATGAGGTCGTCGATGCCGTCACGATTGAGGTCGGCCGATTCGATGGCGGTGGCCGAGGCCGTGGTTTGCCGCAGCGACGATGCCCCGATGAGGATGCCGTTGCCCATGGGGTTCGATGCGACGGCGTACGACGGGTCGACATTGCTGACGGTGACCACGCCGCGGCCGCTTCCTGAGTCGTACTTGCCGACGGCCAGGGCGGTGGGCGAGTGGATGGTTCCCACCGACTTGGTGAACAGGTAGTCGTTGAAGATGACGGTGTTGTCGGAAACGGTGGATCCGAAATAGATGGCGTCGCGCAGGGATCCGGACAGGGGCAGGGTGGAGTTCGTGTTGTCCAAGAGCGTGGTGACCTCGATGGCGGGCACGGCCCGCTCCTCGAGGATTTCCAGGGCAAGCCGCCTTGCCGGTTTCGCGACTGTCGTGGCCTTGCGATTGAACGGACTCATTCTTCAACCCCCGTTGCGCCGGTCTTGCCGGCCTTGATCGATCAATTCAGCCTGGTTTTCGCGGCCCGGATCAGCCGATGAACAACCCCTTGTTTCGCGCCGCGTTGGTCGAGGCGTAGGCGAAGAAGGAGTCGATCTGCTGCAGCGTGCGCCCGCTGTAGCGCTTGACCTGCGACTGCCCGTTGACCCCGCTGGCCACGAGGATGTCGCGGATGCCGTCGCCGTCGATGTCGTCCACCGTGGCGAGCCGGGAGCCGGTGGTGAAGGCCGCGATCGAACCGATGAGCGCGCCGGTGGCGCCGTCGGTGACGACCACCTGCTGGGCGCCCGACATGGCGCCGAGCAGGATCTCGGCCTTGCCATCGCCGTTGAGGTCGGTCGCCGTGACGCTGTATCCCGTGGTGCTTGTGGTGGCGAAGAGGGTTTGGTCGCGCAGCAGGGTGCCCGCGGCGTTATACACCTGCACCCTCGGGCCGCCGGCTGAGAACGGCGCGCAGATGATTTCGGCCCTGCCGTCGCGGTCAACATCGGCCCCGGCCACGGAAACCCCACCCTTGAAGCCCGCGCTCAAGACCGTCTTGTTGAAGATGAGGCCGTAGTTGAGGCCGGAGAAGGCGCGCACATTGGCGGCCAGGCCGGCGCCGCCCGGGGCGGTGATGATGTCGCCGCGGCCGTCGCCGTTGATGTCGGCGATGGCGAGGTTGACGGGGCGCGTGTAGTTGGTGGCGTAGGCGGTGAAGCCGCCAAGGCTGGCGCCGGAGCGTCCGTCCATGAGCCGTACGAACGACCCTGTGCTCGTGGTGTAGGCGATATCGGCGACGCCGTCGCCGTTGATGTCGCCGGTGGCGACCCGGAATCCGCCCGCATAGGAGGGGCCAAGGGGCTGGAAGATGGAAATTTGTTGACGGGTCCTTGAATCGTAGGTCATGAAGGTCGAGCCGGCCTGCGACGCCACGACGAAGAACGGCTGGCGGGCCCGGAACTGGAGGTTCGACGAGGCGGTGGAGGCGCTGAAGTTGCCGTCTCCCGAGTAGGTGGCGGTGAGGGCGCCGAGGCCCGAGCGGGTGGGCGTGAAGTTGATGGACGCCGAACCGCCGGACAGGGCGACGGGGGAGCCGATGGCGACGCCGCCCATGAGGAACTGCACCGTGCCTGAGGGGATTGTGGCCGTGACAGGGGTCGAGACCGTCGCCGAGAACTTCGCCGCCGTGCCGACCTGGAATGAGGCGCCGCTGGCCGGCGAAAGGGTGATAGCCGTCGAGGCCTTGGCGATGTTAAGCGTGACGGCCGCCGAGGTTGACCCGTTGAAGTTGATGGAGTCGCCGGAGTAGACGGCGGTGAAGGATTGGGCGCCGCTGTTGAGCGCGGGGATGGTGAAGGTCGCGGTGGCCGAGTTCCCGGAGACGGGCAGCCTCTGCAAGAGGTTGGTGCCGCTGAACAGCGACAGGGATCCGCCACTCGCGAACGGGATCGTGGTGTCGGCGGAGCCCGGGGCGACGCGCGGGCTGGTGCTCATGTTGAAGGTGATCGGGGTGCCGTAGGCAAGGGAGGTCATCGGCGAGGCGGTGAGCAGGGTGTCGGTGGCCTGCCTGTTGATGACGAGGGACTGCGGATCGGTGGTGATCTGCGGATAGGTGTCGTTCGGGCCGGGAACATAAACGGCGCGGATGGAGGCGGTGCCGGCGCGCAGGTTGTTGCCGGCGATCCCGGTGTCGACAACCTTGGTGTAGAGCCTGCCGCTGGCCGTCACCTGGCTGTCGGCGATGGTGGCGCGGGCCACCAAGGTTCCGTTGGGAAGCACGAAGTCGACGGTGCCGTTCTGGCCGAATCCGCTTTGATCCGCGGGTGCCATGAGCGCCGACAGGGTGACTCGTCCGCCAAGGTTGACCACCGCCGGGCTGATCGCGCCCATGGTGAGCGCCGAGGCCACCACGGTCCGGTTGGCCGAGGCGTTGGCGCTTGAGAAATTCTTGTCGCCCGAGTAGGTGGCGGTAACGACGAAGGCGCCGGCGGCCGACGGCGTGTAGGTGAACGAGGCCTGCCCGAGTGACCCGACGGCAACCTGTCCCACGGCGACCTGGGCGCCGGCAAGGGTGACGGTGAACAGCACGGTGCCCGACGGCGAGGTCGGCAGGCCGGACTGGGCGGCGCTGACCTGGGCGGTGAAGGTGAATGGCTGGCCGGCCTTCTGGCTGGTCGCCGAGGCGGACAAGCTGACATTGGCGCCCGCCTGGGTCACGGTGAGCGCGGGCAGGGTCAGCGTGGCGGGACGGTAGTTCGCGTCGCCCGCGTACCGGAGCTGGAGGTTGTGAACGCCCGCGTCAAGCACCGTGGTGGGCAGCAGCAGCGTGCGGAAGCCGTCGTTGAATGGAATCTGGGCCACAAAGGTTTGCCCGTCGTACAGGTCGACGGCTTGGATGGATGGACTGAAGGCGATGGATGACGGGTTGATGCCCGGCGCGATGGAGGCGTTGCCCAGGGGCACGGTCGATCCGTAGGGGATTGTCGTCGCGGCAAGCGCGCCGCTGAGGATCACATCCTGCCTGTTGACGGTGAGGCTTTGGCTGGCGCTGTTCATGGCCGGGTAGGCGTCGCCCGTGGCCGGGAAATAGCGGGCCACAAGGTTGTAGGCGCCCACCGGCAGGTTGAACGCCGGGTTTCCGGTGTCGATCGTGGTCGAGTAGACGCCATTGCTGGCGGAGGAGAGAGGCACCGAGGCCACGACGGTGTCGGTGGTTCCCGGGATCACGAAGCTGACGGAACCCAGCGGGGTGGCGCTGTTGTTGCCCGTGGCGGGAGTGACGGCGGCGGAAAGCGTGAGCAGGGAACCGCGCTGGATGATGCTGCTGGCCAGCGGGCTTAAGCCGAGCGAGGCGACGGTGTAGCTGCCCTGCGCGGGCGTGGAAGGAGCGTTGTAGTTGCCGTCACCGGAGTAGGTGGCCGTGTAGCTGAAGTTTCCAATGGCCGTGGGGTTGATGTTGAGGGTGGCGACGCCATTGACGACATTCGCGGTGCCAAGCGTGGTTCCGCCGGTGGCGAAGACCACGGTGCCGGTGGGCCTGGCGGCATTGGCTTCCACATAGGAAGGCGTGGACAGGGTCACCTGCAAGGTGAGCGCGCCACCCGACGCGACGATTCCCGAGGCCGGGGTGATGCCCGAGACGGCGATGGTGGTGTCGGCCTTGACGATGTTCAACGACTGCACGGATGAGTTCGAGGCGAGGTAGTTGGCGCCGTCGCCGGAATACCGCGCCTGGAAACTGTGGGAGCCGACCGAGAGCGCGGAGGCCAGGGTCTTGGAGTCGAGCGTTTGTGTTTGCGTGGCCGGGGCGGAGGCGTTCGCGGCGTTGATGGCCAGGGGCGTCGGGGTGAGGCTGGTGGTGCCGTCGAAGATGCTGACGGTGCTGTTGGCGGGCCCGAATGGCAAGCCGACGGCGCCCGCGACCGTGGCGGCCAGGGCGATGCTTTCCCCGTAGCGGTACTGGGTGGAAGCCGTGGTGGCTGTCAGGGTTGTGGTGGAGAAGGCGAGGCCGACATTGAGTGTGCGGGCCGCGGAAACCATGTTGGGGTAATCGCCGGAACCCTGCGCGTAGCTGGCGGTGACGGTGTAGGTGCCGTTGGGCAGGTTGAGGGTGCCTCCGCCAAGCTGGGTGGAAAGGGTGTAGGTGCCAGGGTTGGAGTTGTCGCGGGGCACCACGGCGGTGGCCACGACGGTGGCTCCCTGCAGGAAGCTGAAGGTGACGGATCCGGGTTGTTCGGATTGGGTGCCGGCGGGGGTGACCGTGGCGGTGAAGTTGACCATGGCGCCACGGGCCACATTGGCCGGGTTGCCGCCAAGGCTCAGGGCGATGGTAGGCACAATGAGCGTGCCGATTATCTGATTGGATAGGCTGAGATAGTTGCCATCGCCTGAGTAGTCGATGGATATGTCGTACTGGCCGCCGGCGGTGGTGGTGTAGTTGAAGGTGAAGGCGCCGCTTTGCGGGTTAGTTCTCAAGGCATTGCTGTTGGCACTGGTGCCCAGGAGCAAGCGTGTTCCACCCGAGGTTGGGGTGGCGTAGAAGCTAACGGTGCCGGTGGGCTTGAGGGCGTTTGTCGAGTCAAAGCCTGAGACGCCGTTGTCCAGGTTCACAGCCAGCGGCACGGATGCGGATAGTGCCCTGTAGACGGTGGCGGGCAGTGTCGTGGTGAATGCCGTGGCGGCCTTGGCGATGTTGACCCGGATAACGCCGGTGGGATTTGTCGAGATTAAGGGATCATAGTTGAATCCATCGCCCGAGTAGGTCGCGTCGTATTGGCGAATGGTGCCCGAGGTTGGCAAGGGGACCGGGAATGAATGATTGAAGGAGGTTGAGGTTCCGGAGGGAACGGAAACGCTGCCGACGGTGGTGAACAACGGGGTTGTTGATGTGTCAACAAGCGAGACCGTGCCGTTGTTGAATTGGGCCCCCGTGCCATTGTCATCAAGATTGGCGACGATGTTATAGGACTTGCCGTAGGTGGCGTTGTATGTCTTGATGCCAGATAGTGGGTCTATGCTGAACGGTAAGGTGGTTGAAAGTGCGAGGTTTGCCTTGATTCCAGGCAAGTCGAGCGACTGGGTTGCCGTGGTGGCGCCGAGATAGAAGTTGGTGCCCGGGGTGGGATACCCGTTGTAGCGGGCGCTGATGAGATCGTCGGCGCGAAGGCCGAGGCTCGTGGCTGCGGTGTTGTTGGCGAAGCTGTAGTCGAGGAAGGTGACAGCGGTTCCGTCAACGATTCCCTGGGCTGCCAGGCCGCTGGCCGTTCCCGTTGAAACGGTGAGGTTCGGGTCGGACGCCGGGAAGGAGAAGACGGTGGTTCCGGCGGAGTCGAGCAGGTCGACCGTTCCGGTACGCTTGGTCGCATCAATGCCGGTTGCCAGCACGGCGCGGATGTAGAACTGTGTGAAGTGGGGGAAGGTGGCCGGGGATGGCACGGCGGTCTTGGAGCCATTGAGGAACAGGAGTCCTATCTTCGCCTGGTCGACCACATCCTGGCTGGTGGAAACAAAGGTGTCGTTGTCGCTGTTGGTGTAGTGGTTGAGTCCGCCGGCGACGAACTTCGCCCGGATGTCGTAAGTGCCAAGTGGATTGAATGTACCCGCCCCCACGGTCACCGAGAACGAGTATTTGTTCGGGTTCGAACCGGTCAGCGTGAGTGATGGGGATGTGAGGGGAGTGTAGGTTACAGCGCCGGGAGCCTTGTATTCGATCACCAGGCCGCCCTCGCCGGCCAGCGGGGCCAGCGAATTCGGAGTGGAAACAAACCCGGTGATCGTGACGGGAGACCCGGAGAGAACCCGGGTGAGCGGATCGAGCGTGACACTGGTCGTGGCCTTGGTGATGACAAGGTTGAATGGCGTCGTCTGGCTGGTGGCGTAATTCTGGTCTCCGGAGAACACGCCGATCAGTGAATTCGTGCCGATGTCAAGCAGGGTGGGGTACTGGGCGTTGCCGTTGTTGAAGATGACGGTGGCCGACTTGCCGGTACTGATGTCGGCTGGATTGACAGGCGTGCCGTAGGAGGTGACGCCCAGCACCTTGGAGTCGGTGGAGCGGACGACGGACACGGTGCCTGAGACCGCGGCTGTGGGAGGAACATTGTCGTTCCAGGCGCTCTTGAGCGAAAGGTTGATCGGCTGGCCATACTCGAACGGGTTGACAACAACAGGATTGCCGCCGCTTTGGCCGGGCGTGGTGGCGGTGAGCAGGGTTGTGGTGCTGGCGACCTGGGTTTCGAAGGCACCGATGTCGATGGCGTTGTTGACGGTGCGGTTGGCGCCGCGGATGTCGGTTCCCGTGCCATTGAGCAAGGAAGGCACGGAGACCCCGCCGACCGTGCCGGTGCCGGCATCGCGGCCGGGGCTGAGGCGCGAGAGGGCTAGATACTTGATCTTCTGGGTTTCGGTTTCGGAGTACTGGTACTGGGTTGAGCCGATGTTCGAGAATGAGGGCCCCAAGAGGGATGGACGGAAGTTATCGGTGTCGACGAGGGTAAAGCTGTCGAAGTTGGTTTGCTGGTCGGTCTGGATGAGGTCGCCCGTGACGGGGACGTTATTGAAGCCTGGAGCGTTGGTCGGGCGGTAAAGCGTGCTTCCCTGGGAGACGAAGGTGCCCGGTCCGTAGACGATTGAGCGTGCCGCGAGGTCCTGCTGGGTGATCCGGGCGAAGCCGGTGAAGGTAAGCGCGCTGGCCGCGGAGATGGAGTAGTACCTCAGGCCGGTGTTGCTCACCACAGCAGTATTCAGCAAGCGGACTCCGCTGCCGCTGGCAGTGTCGTTGAACAGGCCGCCCGAGTCGCCCATGATGCCGGCTTGGGATGGCGCGGCCTTGTCGTTGGATCCGGGAGCCGTGTCCTGCCTGGAGCCACGGGTAGGATCGAATATGTAGGTTGAGTCCGGAAAACCGAGGCTTGTGTTCATCGCGAACGGATTCGAAAGCGTGTTGGCCACGATGGTGGAGTTGTAGACGCGGACACTGAGGCTACCGGCCCGTGCCGCCTCATTGGCCGTGACAAGCCCGGTGACCTGCCGGCCCTCGGAAACGAGAATAGCTCCGCCATTAAGGCCCCTGCCGGTGGATGGCAGGTTGGGAAGCGAACCGGCGCCGAGCGAACCGAATCCCGCTCCCGAACCAAAATAGGTACTGTTCGACAAATTGGCATTGCCGGTGAAGAAGTTCTGGCCGCCAAAGCCGGCGGTGGGGCCGACGCCGTAGGCCTGCCGGTAGGCGACGATGGCGTTGGGGGAAGCGGCGGAAACATCCGAGTTCCAGAACAGCGAGAAGGTGCCGGTGGCGTGGTCGATGACGCCGGCCGTCACCTTCACGGCGGGATTGCCGATGTCAGCGAGGCGCAGAGTGCCTGTTTCGGAGAATTCAAAGGTTTGCACCGCGATGGTGTCGAGGTAGATGGTGCCGTTGAGTGAACCGGTGGAGATTGTGTTCCGGGAAATGCGGAATGTGGTGTTGCGGCCGGGCAGTCCTGTGCCGGCCGCGGAGATGGTGAATTCCCCAGCAGCGGGCACCAGTGTCAGCGGGGCTATATGGGGAATGAACGACTCGGAGGGGTTGAAGGAGTAGTCGATCCTGGATTGTTCGGGGTTGCCGTTCCAAACCAGCGAGAAGGCGTGCGTGATGGGATCGAGCGTGGCGGCGGTCACGAAGACCGAAGGATTGCCCACCTTCGTGAAGTTGAAGATCATGTCGGGCGTGGTGTAAGTCATTGAGACGGCGACATTGGCGGCCGGTGCGGAACCGGTGGCCCAGGTGATTGTCAGCACGCGGTCTTTGATGTTGAAGGTTCCACTGGCGACAGGCGTGGTGGTGCCGCCCGTGAGTTGGATGGGGTAGGAGTCTCCGGTATTGGTTCCACGAACCAGGGTGAACGACTGGTCGGGTTGGCCGTTGATCTGGATCACGCCACGGGCAAACTGGTTTCCTGTGAGGGAAGTTGGAATATTGGATAGATAATTGTCCTCCCGGGTGGAAACCGGATGGGCCAGTGGCGCGAAAGTGGTCGAAGTGGCGCCGGCGAGCACGGCGACGGTGTTGGTGAGTTCGGTCGTCTTGTTGCCGGTGCTGAAGGTCTGCACCGGAGTGGAACCCGAGTAGATGGTGCCGCTGACCGATCCGCTGGTGACGAAGGTCTGGGCATTGTCGTACAGCGTGGTGGTCGGGATGGCGGCGAAGTCGGTGACGGAGGCGGCCAACTCGTTGGTCACCGAGGCGCGCACCGGCACGGTGCTGATGTCGCGGTTGAAGGCAAGGGTGAGCACGCCGGTAAGCAGATCGTAGCTCGATCCGGTCGGCACGGCGAGATAGATCGACGGGCTCACCTGGTTGAAGGTGATCGCGCCACCGGCGCCGACCGTGAACGACTGCACGACCGTGCCGTTGACATAGACGAATCCAGTGAACGAACCGGCGACATACGCCGCCACGGTGTTTGACCGGAAAGAGGATCCAACGGCGGTGAAGGTGACGGACTTGTCCTCGGGAATGAGACTGAATGAGGGAGAACTGATGGCGGTGATGTCGATGGCCTTGCCGAGGGAGGCTTCGAGGGCGCTGGCGGCAAGCCTGACGGTGGCGGCGGTGTCGCGGATCACGAAATAACGCCCGCCGACAAACAGTCCCGTGGCCGTGCCCGTGCCGGCCAGAGTGACCACCGTGCCGGTGGACAGGTTCGGGTCGGCCGCGAAAGCGAGGGCATTGGTGCCGGGATCAACCGAGGTGACGGCCTGTGAATTGTTCTCGGTGACGATGTTGGTGAAGGCGGCGTCACGGACGGCGACATGGGTGGCGCCGTAATCGGAGTTCCAGTTGAGCGTGAGGGCGCCGTTGCCGGCGAGCGAGGCCGAGGTGACGAACTCGTCGGAAATGCCGATCCGTTGGAACTGGAAGGTTCCCGCGGCGTTGTCGTAGAAGAATCGTTGGATGGGGGTATTGTCGGCATAGATGACGCCGGAAATCGGCTTGCCCAGCAGGTCGGCGCGGGGCGCGAAGGTGATCGGTTGGAGTACGCCCAGTGCGTTCAGGCGGGACGGATCGGCCAGGTAGGAACCAGCGGCCGCAATTGACCCGCTGGCGTCGATGCCGCTGTTGGTGGATTGTTCGTCAAGCCGATAATCAAAGATCTGGTTGCCCCGGATGTTCATCGTCTCATTAAGGACATCAAGCCTGTTGTTCTTGACGAAATAGACATTGGCGGTACCGCCGCTGAGCATCATGACGGCGTCGGTGGGGCGTGTCGGGTCGGAGGAAACGAGTTTCAGGGAGGCGGAAATGTCGAGGTTGCCACCGCCATTCAACTGGCTGACGGCGATGTCGGTGACCGAGATGCTGGAATAGGGGTTGGGATCGGTGCCGAAGATGCCGGCGATGGCGTTTGTGGCTGAAGTGGCCAGGGTGAAGGATTCGGCAATTAGATAGTAAAAATAATTGCCCGCTCCGTCGGTTGTTGGGTAAAACACCCTGGCGACACCGGCGCCAGGATTGAACGCCACCAAGTCCATCAGGCCGTTCCCGTCAACATCGGCCCCGATCAATTTTGTCCAAGGGGTTCCCAGGTCGGGAAGTCTGGGGGAAACCTTGCTGCCATTCGCGGACCAAGTGGAATTTGTGGTGTCCCATGGGTAAGTAATGATGGAGAAGCCCGAGTTATCGGTGCTGGTTTTGCGCAGGACGGCGACTTCGCCGGCGGCACCCATCTTGCCCATGGCCAGGCTGACCGGATTGCCAGACAATGTGATCGTGCCGCCAATGGCGTTCAAGTAGCCGAAGTTATTGGTGGATGTTGGCTCGATCCGCACATTGCGCCTCACCTGCAAGGTTCCGCCCGTGGTGATGTAGGCGAAGTCGGTGTCGGTATCGTTGTCGCCGTCCGCCGCCGCCAGGTCGATGATTCCCGATTGCCTGTAATCAATCCTGACGCCATTGTCGAGCGATGTGGACACGGCCGTGGAACTGGCGGAGTTGATCGTCAGAACCCCGGCGGATGGCGTCGCCGTGTTCCAAACCATGGAGATGAGACCGGTGTTGAGATCAAGCCTGCCACTGAGGGCGAAAGTCTGCGTCGCGACGGGATTGGATAGAACCACGGTGCCGTCGGCCGTGGTGGTAAATGTCTGGACTGGCGCTCCGCCGACCATGACCGCTCCGCTAACCGTCGTGTGAACGATGCGGCTGATGAGTCCCTGCGGATAGAAAACATCAGCGCTGTAACGGGTGCCGTCGGCGGGGGCACTGGCAAGCGTGAAGGAAAGAGTTGCCGGCGAATAGGGCAATGGCACATCTGAATAATTGGCGGTCGTCACCAAAGGCACTGAGGGGGTACCCACCTTGGAGAATGTGGCGTTGTTAGTTGGTCCATCAAAGGTGAAGGTCTGGATCTTTGTTCTAGCGGTTGTCGCAAAGGAGACATTGGTGATGGATATGACATCCGTCGCGGCGGGAGCGGGGTTGAGGGTGATGTTGAGCGTCGTGCCGGCGAAGGAAGCGGAGGTGGCCCTGAAACTGGGTGTTCCGATATTCACGGCGCTGAAGGTCGCCGCCACGGCACCCAGCGGGAAAGTGAATGTTTGCTGGGGCGTACCATTGACATTGAGGGTTCCGGTCAATTGGCCACCCGCGGTGTTCCAGCCGATTCCCGTGAACTGGTAGGCGTTCGCCGTGGAAGCCGAGGTAATCGTGGGTATGGTCGTGTAAGCCGTGCTGTAAATGTCTCCCTTCATTGGGGTTCCCGACTGGAACCATGGTGTCGTCAGTGATGGAAAGGTGACGGTTGTCGCGGTTGGCGCGGTCATGTTGGTCGAAGCCGTGACATACCTTCCCGAAAGCTGGTAGGTGGCGGTGCGCCCGGCGCCGGTGGCGGTGGGAATGTCTTGGCCGCGGATAGCTGCCGCCTGATTGTCGGTGAGGGTAAGGTTGGCCACGGGGAGGGATGCCGCCGAGGGTGCTGTGCTCGAATTCACAATGGTGTTGTTGTTATCGGCAGAGGTGGTGAGGACGGTTTCAGTGACAGCGTCTGAACCGTCGACGACCTGTCCGTGGTTCATGCCGCCATCGTTGATGCCGACCGATTGAGCGCCCGTGTTCCTGCCAATACTCGCCGCGTCGAGCGGGATGTAGCCAATGCTTGAGTCGAGGCGTTGCTTGCCGGCGCGGTTGATGTCCTTGTTGGCCTCCACCTGCTGGACGAAGTTGCCGACGAAGGTGGTGTTGAAGACATCGCTGGTGATGGCGGAGTCCAAATTGCGGGTGAGCATCACGGCGCCGCCGCCTGAGAACTGCGGTTGGGTAGGCGCCGAAGCATCTTTATAAGAGGGGTTCCAAAGATCCACATAGGAGAGGACGGAGTTGTTGGTGAAATAGGAGTCGCGGATGACGGTGGCGCCGCCGGCGTACAGGGCGCCGCCGCCTGAGTAGCGCGCCGTGGGGCTGGTTTCCGGATTGTTGAAGGCCGGGCTACCGCTGTTGGGATAGTCGGAGATGGTGGCCGAGTTGTTCTCGAAGGCGCACTCGGAAATGGTGGCCGTGCCGGAACTCAGGTACACGGCACCGCCACCGGAAAAGCGGGAGTCGATATTATCGACCTTGTTGTTGTAGAACCGGCTCAGGCTGAGGGTGAGGGGAGTGGCGTCGCGGATGAGGATGGCGGCGCCGCCACGGAGGCGGTCGCCCTGGGCCGGCCCGGTATTGGGCCATTGCGTGTTGAAGGTGAGCGGGGAGGCATTGTTTTCAAACTGGCTGGTGGTGACGGTGGCCTTGGTGCCCTTTAATTCGAGCGCGCCGTTGTTGGTGTGGTTGCGGAAGATGGAGTTGGAAACATTGATGGTTCCGCCGCCGAGGTATAGGGCGCGGGAAAGCGAGGGAATGGTGGCGTGGCGGTTATTGTCGAAGAGTGAGCTGGAAACGGTGATGGTTACGGCATTCACGGTGCCGGCGGCGTTCATGCCCCTGCCGCCAATGATTCCTTCGTCCCCCAAGGGCTGGGTTGCGGCCCCGTAGATTTCCTGACTGATGGCGGATTGCAGATCTCCATTGTTGGTGAAGGTGCTGCCCGTGATGTTGACGGTGCCGGCGGTGATGTTGAGCGCCTGGCCGTCATTGTTGCTGAAGCTGCTGCCCGAGATGCTGATGGTGCCCGATGAGCCTCCGCGGATCGCGTCGACACGGCTGTTCTCGAATCGGCTGTTCGCGACGGTGAGGCTGCCGGCGCCCGTCTGCAGGTTGATGAAATGGCGGTTGCCCCGGCTGGTTCCGAACTGGGTATCCAGGTCGTCGAAAGTGCTGTTGGAAACGGTAAGTGAACCTTGGGTGACGGTGATGGTGTTGTCGAGGGAGGCGCGAAGCGACAGGCCGTCGAGCGTGAGCGACCTGGAGGGTGGCGTATTCTGGAAGAAAAGGCCGCTCGAGCGGTTGGAAACGGTGAGCAGACGCTGGGACGCGGACGCCGTGCCATTCGTTGTGCTGGAAGTGAGGGGTACATCCGGATTCACAACGGCATAGGTGAAGGTTGTTGATGACATGACGCTGGTGATGGTGACGGGTCCGTCGAACGCCGCGTCACCGATGTTGATATTGATGGTTTGCCCCGCGCCGAAACCATGCGGGATGAGCGTGGTGATTGTCGCGAGATTGTTCGTGAGAGACTTGTTCAGGAAAGTACTCAGTGTCAGGGGAACATCAGGGGCAATTCGCGTGTATCTGAAACTGGTGGATGAACCAACACTCGTGACTGTGTAGGTGCCGTCAAAAGTAGGGTCGCCGATGCTGATGCTGACGGTTTGTCCCGCGACAAGCCCGTGCGCGGAAAAGGTGTTGATCGTGGCGACATTGCCCGTGAGCGACCGGGTAAACGAGTTGATGATGGTGGCGGGAAGCGTTCCCGTCCGAGCGTAGGTGAAGGATGTGGTGGTAGGGATGCTGGCAATCGTGTAACTGCCGTTAAAGGCAGGGTCGCCTATGCTGATGGTTACTGTTTGCCCGATGGAAAAACCGTGGGGGGATAGGGTATTGATGGTGGCGACGCCGCCGGCCAGGGATTTCGACACAACAACGCTTTCGCCGCCAAAGTAGGTTGGAATGACCAGTCCCGTGCCGGTGCCTGATGACACCATAAGCCTGAAATACGGGTCGGTGCTCGACTGGCTGAGCTTGGTTCCCGCCTGACTCAATCTTGGGTCGATTTGGGTGTTGGCGGCGCTGAACGGGTCGTAGAAAGTCTGCGAACCGGGTTGCAGCACCCGAATGGTGGTGACGCCGCCGGCGGCGTCGACCCCGGTGACCTGAAAGCGGGCTCCACCTTGGCGGCTGGTGATGCCCTGCTGGAGGATGTCGCCCACCTTGAACCCGCTGCCCCGGCTGAGGACTGCGGGGTCGAAGAATGGCATTCCCGGCAAAAGGGGCGAGGTGCGCGTGAGGTCATAGTCGGCCAGGTTGAAGCCCGCGTCAGCCTGGATGATGGCGCGGGGCAGGTTGGCCAGTGAATTGCCGGAAGCGTCGAATTGGCCGGGGCCGAACTGGTTGCCGGCCGTGATGGTGAGGTTGTTGTTGAGGGTGTCGGTGATCGCGCCGACGGCACCGTTGAGGATGAAGGTGGCCTGCTTGCTGGCCACGGGGTTGAACGAGGCGCTCCCCGAATTCGTGAACACGGCGAACGACTGGCTGGTTTCCGATGAGGCCACGATGTCGGGCAGGCCATCAGCATTCATGTCGCGGACGCGGATGTCGGTGGGGTCGACGACATCGAAGGTGGCGGGGCCGGAATTGAGCGTGCCGTCGCCCTTGCCCGTGTAGACGGCGACATTGTCGAGGCCGAATTGGGTGACGGCGAGGTCGGCCTTGCCGTCGGCGTTGAGGTCGGCGACGCGGACGAGGCCGGGTGCCGCGCCGGTGGCCAAAGTGGCCGTCGAGATGCCTGTTCCGGTGGTGAGGAAGGCGCCCGAGGTCGTCGTGGAGGCCTTGAGCATGGTGAGGATGCCCGAGGCGGAATTGACGGCGACGGCATCGACCCTGCCGTCATTATCGAGGTCGCCCAAGGCCAGGAAGGTGAAGGGACTGCCGGGAATGGTAGTGGCGGCGAACGCGCCGAGTGTGGACCCTGAAGCCACCCCGGGAAGTGTTGTGAGGACCCCGGCGGAGGAGAGGGAGACCACATCGTCGGTACCGTCGCCGGTGACATCGCCGACGGCCAGTGAAACGAGATTGCCGCTGCCGGTGCCGCTGAGCGTGACGGTTTGGCTGACCTCGAAGGTGCCGTCGCCTTTGCCCATGGCGAAGACGACCTTCCCGGTGGAACCGGTGAGGGCTGTGGCGAAGTCAACTTTGCCATCCTTGTTGAAGTCGCCAAGCGCGATGGCCGCGGAGGAGCCAACGGCGATGGTAGACTTGAGCGTGAAGGTGCCGTTGCCGTTACCGAGGTAGGCCCGCAGACTTCCATCAGCGCCGAGGGTGACGATGTCGGTTTTGCCATCGGAATCGAGTTCGGCGGCCTCCAGCGCCTGGATGTTGGAAGTGGTGAAGGAAGCGGAGTAATCGGTGCTTGCCTGGCTCAGGAAGCCGAGGCCGCGGTTGTCGTCGGGAGAGAAACTGAGGCTGCCGGTGAACCGGGAGGCGGAGACCACATCGTTCTTGCCGGCGCCCCTGAAGTTGCCCAGGGCCAGCGCCGTGGGATTGTGGGTGACTCCGATGCTGGCGGCGAACAGATAGTCGTTGAATTCCACCGTGAAATCGCTTGGCACATTCGAGGTGACCGCGGCGCGCAGCGAACCCGGCGTGGGCGTCGAGGCGTTGGTCGTGTCGAGCAAGGTCGTGACGACCTTGGCGGGCACGAGCCGGGATTCAAGCTGCTCGATGCCGGGCCTGATGGAGGCGGTTTTTTGGCGGCGCTTCGCGGCGTTGCCGGCTTCCTGGTTGCGAGACATGGATCACCTCGTGGCCTGGATGCGGTCGGACGGCTTCGGATGACAAGCTGGGCGGCAATCGCGGGGCATTCGTTCACCAGGAACGCACTCCACCGCATATTGGTTCGACTCGGCCGGGCTATCATCTGAAAAGACGAAAGCCTGGGACGAGGCGGGAGAGACGCACCCCTTCAGCAAACCCCCGACAACCCTCCCCTTAGGATACTCTGGAATGGCCCACCCAATGTCACGGTTGGCATGGAGTCCATCAATACCAATGACGAAGACCATCCTCGTCTCGATTGAGTTGGCATCTAGAATATAGTGATAGCAACTGATAAAGGAAATAATGATGAGAGTTTTTTCGTTGGATGGACGGGTTTCGATGGCGGTGAAGGAGTGGGATGGCGACGGTCCAGAGTGGCTGTTCGTCCACGGCCTGGCGCGTGCCGGGAATGATTGGACATTGTTCGCCCAGGCGATGGGGCCCTCGTGGAGGCGGATGGCGCTCGACTTGCGCGGGCACGGGTCGAGTACGCGGGGGCAGCGGTATCTTGTGCCCGACTATGTCGATGACATCGAGACCGTGCTGCCCTTGCTGTCGGTCAGGCCGGTGATCCTGATGGGCCATTCGCTGGGCGCGCTCGCGGCCATCGCGGTGGCGGCGAAACAACCCGACCGGGTCGCCGCCGTCATCCTTGAGGATCCGCCGACTCCGGGATTTCTCTCCCGGCTGGGGGAGACCGGCTACGGGGCCATGTTCGAGGCCTATGCCCGCCTGGCCGATGCGGGGCTCGCGGTGCCTGAAATCGCCCGGGAACTGGCGGTTCTGCCGGTGCGCGACCCGCTTGGCAAGGTTCGCCCGCTGGGTGAGATGCGCGACGCGGCGAGATTGCGACACATGGCCGCGTGCCTTTCCAGGCTCGACCCCGCCGCGCCACTGGCCGCGCTGGCGGGGCCGGCATGGCTGGGCGGCCTCGACCTCGCTGAAATGCTCGCGGCCATCCGCTGCCCGGTGCTGCTCCTGCGCGGCGACGAGCGGTTCGGGGGGATGATGCCCCTTGAGGAAACGGGCGAACTGTTCCGGGGAACGCGAGACCTCACCCGGCTGGACATGACGGGTGTCGGCCACCAGATCCACGCCATGGCCCAGGAACCCGCGGCGCTGGCCGTGGGCGCCTTTGTCAATAGCATATAGCTTTGGACTGTAGGAAAAGATCGGGGAGGGGCCTATGACTGGAATCATTCTCATGGTCGCGTTGGCGCCGGTCGCCGAGCCCGGGCCGGGCGTGGGAAAGCCTTGCCCGGCGTTGCGGGCTCACATGGTGAAAAAGGATGAGTCGGCCGACTTGCTGGCCGGTCGCATGGAGGCGCCCTCGGTGGTGGTGCTGGTGCGGGCGGAGAAGTTCGACCGGCCGCTGGTCCGGGTGCTGCGCGAACTCGACAGGGAGTCGTTCCGGGTGAATCCGGATGCCCGGGTGCTGATGGTGTTTTTGGCCAGCGACCGGAAAATGTGGCGGGAAAGGCTGGTGCTGGTGGACAAGTCGCTTCAGCTGGATAACACGATACTAGGTGTCACAGATGAGGAAAAGCTCATGTCCGACTGGGGCGCCAGTGTTGACCACGCCGCCACGGTGGTGGTGGTCAGTCAGGGCAAGGTGATCAAGGGTTTCGGTTTCGCCTCGGGAGCCGACGGTGAATCCGCGGTGGTCTTGAAGGCGATTCCCAAGGCGAAATGATTCAGCCAGCCTGGTTTTGGGCCGCCTGAACGGGCGGGCGGAAATGACATTCAATCGACAGGAACCTGCAGCGATGGGGCCGGGATGGGTGCGGGACGGCGACGGGCGACTCTCGCCGTTCGACCTCGAGAGACTGACGCGTCGGCTGTTCCGCGCGGCCCGGCGCCTCGGCCAAGCCGACCCGGTGCTGATGCGCGAACTGGCCGAGGCCGTCGGGCTGTTCGTGGGCCAGGAAGCGATTCCCGGCAAGGCGATGCCGGCGGCGGATTTCATTGAAGCGGTGGCGCGCGCGGCCAGGCAGCTTGGCCAGCCGGCCATCGCCGATTCGTGGCTCCTCGACCACGGGATTGCCGCGGAGGCCGAGGCCTTGGCGCCTGAGGAAGCCCTGGGGGACGACCTGGCCGAGCTAGAGGGGCAGGGAACCCTGGCGCTGGAAGGCTCGGCCAGGCCGTTGCTGGCCGACTCCCTCCTCGACCTGTCCGCCATGTCGGCCGCCGAAACGGTTTCCCGGCTCGTGGAGATGGCGCGGTGGGCCCGAGGGCCGTTTCACCTTGTGGGAATCGAAAGGCTGTTGGCCTCGGGAGCGGCGGCGGGGGGAGAACTGGCATCGCTCATGAGCTCGTTGGTGAAGGCGGCGGACGCTCTGGGGCGGAGCCTGTGCGCGCACCTGCCCGGGCCGGGCTTGCTTGCCCGGACGGAACGCGAGGCGATGCCGCTGTTCTGCCAGGAAGGGGGGCCGGTAGATGCCTTGGCGGCGCTCGATCCGGTCGTGAACTGGCTGGCCGGCGATGCCCGGCGGCTGGCGGTGGTGGCGCACCTGGGAGCGGGTGACGGGCTTGGCTGGCGCAAGGCGCTGGCCCGCTTGCCCCGGGAAGGGCGGCCGGTGCGACTGGCATCGGCGGGGCGGACGGCCGGGCCTGGCTGGCCCGCGGGCGACCAGCCGGCGGTGCTGGGGCGGGCGCGCGTGAACCTTGATGGTGAATCCGGCTCGGCCAGGCGCGCCCTGCTGACCCGGCTCGGCATCGCCGCGGGGGTCCGCTGGCGCGACGCCATCCGCGACGCCCGCCGCGAGGAAAACCTCGAGGCGAGCTGGCCGGGGCCCTGGGGCCTGGAGCGATGTCCGTGGATCGTGGAGTTGCGCGGCGCCCCGGCCGAGGAGAGGGCCTTCCTGGAAGGGACGGCCAGGAGGGAAGCCGGACGCGCCGGACTGGGGCTAGTCGTCACCGGCCCGGCGGAACCTCCCGCCGTGATGGGGCCGGAGGCGTTCCTCGCCGGGGCGACGGTACCCCGGGGCGGATGCCTGCTGGGACACGGCGGAGTCGACTCGGGCCGGTTGTTTCCGGCGGAGTAGCCCGCAGCGGGGCCGATTCCTGCTTGCCCGGTCGGATGGGCGCCTGTATAAAGCTGTTTTGGTTGATGTCAGGGGTTGGATCATGCCGCATACGAAGAGCGCCGCCAAGAACCTCCGCAAGAGCGAGAAACGCAAGGCCCACAACCGCGTCGTGAAGCGCGATGTGAAGATCCAGGTGAAGGCCCTCGAGACGGCCATCTCCGGCGGCGGCGATTCGGTCGCCGAACTCACCAAGACCTACAGCCGACTCGACAAGGCCGCCGGCAAGGGCATCATCCACAAGAAAACAGCGGCCCGCAAGAAGTCGCGACTGGCCAAGCGCCTCAACAAGGCCAAGGCGTCCGCCAAGGCCTGAGCCTCTTTTGACCTATCCGGATGATTAGCCGGCCTTCCGCAAGGGAAGGCCGTTTTCTTTTCCTTGCTCCCGCTGGCGATCACGCCTTTCCCAGAACCAGATGCACAGGGCCGGTACCAAGATCGGCCGGATGATCAGCGTGTCGAGCAGTACGCCGAAGGCCAGCGCGAATCCAATCTGCACGAGCGTGTTGAGTCCGGCGAGCATGAGGGTGGCGAAGGTTCCCGCCATGATGAGTCCGCACGAGGTGATGGTGGATCCTGTGCGCGCCACCGCCAGGCGCATGGCTTGCGCCGGACCGTGCCGGCGCCTTTCCTGCAGCATGCGACTGATGAGCAGGATGTTGTAGTCCTCGCCCACCGCCACGAGGATGACGAACAGGAAGAAGGGGACCCGCCAATCGACCTCCCCGAATGGACGGGCGAAGCCGATCCAGGCGATGAGCATCGTCGCGCCGAGGGTGACCATGTAGCTGAACAGCACGGTCAAAAGCAGGTAGGCGGCCAGAACGAGGTCGCGGACAAACAGGAAGAGGATCACGAACACCGCCGCGGTGACCAGCAGGTTGATGCGGGCGCGGTCGGTCTCGGTGACGCTGGCGAGGTCGAAGGCGGCGACGGTGATGCCGAAGGTCTCCCCCCGCACAGGCCCGAACGCCCGGGAGTCGTTGGGGAGTTCGCTTGAAATCCAGGTCTGGATGCTGCCGAGGGTGGCGGCGCTGCGCGGGTCGAACGGGTCGGTCTCCAGGACAACCTCGAGGCGCGTGACATGGCGGGCGGGGGCGCCGTCCTTGGGCGGTAGGGTGGAGAGATAGTGCTGGCCGGCCATGCGGCGGACCTGGGAATCGATGCTGTCGACCACCTTCTGCCATGCCGCGGCCCAGGCCGAGGCTTGCTGCGCCTGCCGGGCCGGTTCGGGGATCGCCTGCCCCAGGGGGCGGGTGAGGGCGCGGACCTCGCGGACATTCTCGAGGTGAAGGAAGCCCTGGCTGAGGTGCTCGATGAGCCTGCGGCCATGGGAAGTGTCGAAAGGCACCGGCGACTCGAGGAGAACCGTGACGGGGCCGGCCTCGCCGGCGGGGAAATGCCGCTGCACGGCGTCGAGGCCGACGATGCTGGGGCTGTGACCGGAAAGCTCGGCGGTGGCCCGGAAACTCGTACGGGTGGCCGTGCCCAAGAGCGCCAGCGGCGCCAAAAGGGCCATGGCTCCCAGCCAGGCGAGGCCGGGGCGCTTGAGGAGTTTGCCGCTCAGGCGAGTCCAGAAATCTTCCTCGTCCGTTTCTCCGCGGGCGCCCGGGAGGCGCGAGCCGGGCCTTCCGGGAGGCCTGCCCGGCCAGAACGCCCAGGAACCCAAAATCTTGAGCAGCGCCGGCGTGAGCGTCAGCGAGGCGAGGAAGGCGACCATGAGGCTCAAGGCGATGGCCGGGCCGCCGCTTCTCACCTTGGCGAAGTCGGCGGTGCCCATGAGGCCCAGGCCGCAGATCACCGTGCCGGCGCTGGCGGCCAGCGCGTGGCCGACATGGTTGACGCTGCTTTCCACGGAGAAGCCGAGCGGGCGCCCCTCGGCGAGTTCCTCGCGGTAGCGGCTGACCAGGAACAGGCAGTAGTCGGTGCCGGCGCCGTAAAGCATGACCACGGCGAAGATCTGGCTGGCGCTGGCGAGCTTGAACCCGGGAATGAGGGTCAGCAGGGCCAGGCTTTGCAGCGCCACGAAAACGGCGATGGCGATCGTCACCAGCGGAACCATCGCCAACAGGGGGGCCCGGTAGACCCACAGAAGGATCACGATCACCAGGAGCACCGTGGCCAGCGTGGTGTTCTCAAGGCTGTTGGTGCTGACCTTGATCAGGTCGCGGCCGATACCGGCGGGGCCCGTGGGATGCATCTTGAGGCCTGAGACCCCCTGGGCCGCCAATTCACTCGAGGCGACCTCGTCGATGCGGTCGACGGTGAAGCGGGTCTGGACCGCCATGTAGGGGGATTGCAGCTGAACCTTCACCAGCGCGCAACGGCCGTCGGCGCTCTTGAGCTTCCGGCCCAGGATCGGGTCGGCGGGGGCATGGATCGCCTGGATCGCCAGCGATGGCTCGTCGTGCCTGAGTTTCTCGAGACCGTCTCGGATGGCGTCGATCGCCTTGAAGTCATCTTCACTGAGGGGGGAATCGAGTCGCTCGAACGCCAGCACGAGGTTCGAGGCGAACACATCGCCGGGAAAGGCCTCCTCGAGCAACTTGTAGCCCTTCACGCTCGGGCAATATTCCGGCAAGGCCCGGATATCGTCATCCTGGCTGTTTCGGTCCCAATTCGGCGCCACGACGCCAACGAACACCGCGATCACAAGCCAGCCGCAGACGAATGCCCACGGGTGGTATGAGGTCAGGCGTCCGATAAAACGGAACATTCATGCATCCCCGGGTCGGCGGGGCGGAAACTATCACGCCCGGCCGCTTGCACTCAAGAACGATTCGGCACGGGGAGTTAGGCAAGCTTGGCGCGAGGGCGGATGTTGCGCAATTGCTTGATCGACGAACCAAGCCCAATTGATATATCTTCGCTAAACTAGCTATTTTCTGGCGGCTTGGCCACCCTTGCGAGCACGAAACCGGGCGAGTCGGGGGACGAGCCAACAAGCCAGGTGGGAATGGGCGCCAAGGGGTCGCGGTGGATGACCCGGCAGCCGCCATGGGGCACATGGGCGCTCACCACGCCCCTGACGAGCGGGTGCGACATGAGTTGCCTGCCGATGTTGAGGTTGCCCTCGTAGGCGTTGCGCAGGGCGGCGAGCCTGTTTCCCGGGTCGCGCGGGATCTGCCAGTCGAACACGGGAAAGTGCGTCACCACCAGGATGCGGTTCACCGCCGGTTGGCTGGAAAGTTTGCCGATGTCGGTTTCCAGCAGGCGCGCTGACTGCCCGGCCACCTCCTGGTCGCTCCAGCCCCAGTCGATGCGGAGCGCCTCGGGGACATTGCGGTCCTGCCTGAACTGCACATGGTCCTCCATGCTGAGGCCGGCGGTGGGGTCGGCGGCGGAGTAGTCGTACCAGGCCATGGAACCGACGATGCCCAGTGAGCCGACGACGAGGGGATTTCCCGGAAGGAACTGGATACCGTTCGCTTGGCAAAGGGCCGGGAGGTGGTTGTTGAGCAGCGACTCGCTGGAGGTCTCGTTGCGGTAAAAGAGGTCCTGGTTGCCGGGGACAAAGGCCACCGGGCATGAGACGGCAAGCCTGATTTTCTTGAAGAACTGTGCGATCTGGGAATCGTTTTCGCCGATGTTGCCCGCCAAGACCACGGCCTCGGCGCCGGATCCCGCCAGGGTATCCACCAGGGAATGAATCGAGAGGGGGGCGGCGGCGCCCAGCAGCAGATCGGAGGTGATGGCGACGGTGGTGACGGACATGGGGGGACTCCATCGGGCCGGCGCCACGGGCGGAATCCGGCCACCTGCGTTACCATACTGGACGGGGAAGGGTTGGTCCTCCCCATTGGGAGAGCGTGCCATGGCGAACCAAGGGCTCAAGGATGCCGTGAGGCGTTTGTTGCACCAGGTGCAGACGCCCGGGCAATACCTCGGCGGCGAGGTGAACAGCGTCGCCAAGGACCACGACAAGGTGCGTGGAACCCTCTGCCTCTGCTTTCCCGACACCTATGCCATCGGCCAAAGCCACCACGGCATGCAGGTGCTCTATTCGATCATGAATGCCGGGGATGAGTGGGCCTGCGAGCGCGCCTTCACCCCTTGGCTGGACTTCGAGTCGCTGCTCAGGCGACATGGCCTGCCGCTTTACAGCCTCGAGACATTCACCCCGCTGCGCGACTTCGACCTGATCGGCTTCAGCCTCCAGTACGAGGTGCTTTACACGAACCTGTTGACGATGCTCGACCTCGGCGGCATTCCGCTCATGTCGGCGGACCGGACGATGGAGCATCCGCTTGTCGTGGCGGGCGGGCCGGGAGCTCAGAATCCCGAGGTGCTCGGGGATGTGGTCGACCTGTTCGTCATCGGGGACGGTGAGGAGAGCCTTCCGGCGGTGATGCGCCGCTGGATGGAACTCAAGGAGCGCGGGCGCGGAACGCGGCAGGAGATGATCGCCGAGTTGGCCGCGGCCTTCCCATGGGCCTACGCCCCGGCCTTCTACGCCGTGGACTACCGGGACGACGGCGCGATCGCGAGCATCCGGCGGACACGGTCGGACCTTCCGGAGACCGTGAGTTCCTGCCAGGTGACCCGCGACCTCGACGCGATCCCCCTGCCCACCAAGCCGGTCGTCTCGTTCGTGAAGACGCCGCACGACCGCATCGCCATCGAGATCATGCGCGGCTGCCCGTGGCAGTGCCGCTTCTGCCAGTCGACCGTCATCAAGCGTCCCCTGCGGGTCCGCAAGGTCGAGACGATCGTCAACGCGGCGCTGGAGGCCTACAGGAACACCGGCTGCGAGGAGATATCGCTGCTGAGCCTCAGCACCAGCGACTACCCGCACTTCGAGGAACTGGTGAGCCGCATGGCCGAGGTGTTCGGCCCGCTGGGGGTGAATGTCAGCCTGCCGAGCCTGAGGGTGAACAACCAGCTCAGGAGCCTGCCGCAACTGGTCCGCGGCGTGCGCAAGGGCGGCCTGACGCTGGCGCCCGAGGTGGCTCGCGACGACATGCGCGAGCAGATCCGCAAGAAGATCAGGAACGACGACCTGTTCGAGGGATGCCGGCAGGCGTTCCGCCACGGCTGGCAGAAGGTGAAGCTCTATTTCCTGTGCGGGCTTCCGGGGGAACGCGACAGCGACCTCGACGGCATCGTCGACATGGCCGAGGATATCGCCCGCATCAGCCGTGAGGAAACGGGCCGGTACCGGGAGGTGGTGGCCTCGGTCTCGAACTTCGTGCCGAAGCCGCACACGCCGTACCAGTGGGCGGGAATGCGCGCCCGGGAATACTTCGACCGGGTCCGCGGCCACATGCTGGCGCGGACCCGCATCCGCTCGGTGAAGATCAAGCAGCACGACATCGACACCAGCTTCCTCGAGGGCGTTCTGACCCGGGGCGACCGCAGGGTGGGCCGCGGTCTGATCCAGGCGTGGAGGGACGGAGCGCGGCTCGACGGCTGGCAGGAATGCTTCGACCCGGCCATCTGGAGCCTGGCGTTCGCCAAAACCGGAATCGACCCGCTGTTTTTCTCGCACCGCGAGAGGCCGCTCACCGAAACGCTGCCCTGGGACCATATCCTGACCAAACGGGACAGGAATTTTCTGGAAACCGAGCAGGGCAAGAGCCGCGTCCAGCTCGAGCTGATGGCCACCACCTGAGGTGACGATGTCCCGTCGCTGCCTTGTCGTGGGATGCGGCTACCTGGGCGAGGCCGCCGTGCCGGCGCTCAGGGCCCGGGGGTTTCATGTCCTGGCCACCACGCGCGGCGGCCCCGGCAGGGTGGAAAGGCTCGGGGCGCTCGGCGCCGAGCCGGTTCTCTTCAACGCGTCGCGGCCCGTCGGCCTACCCCGAGCCGATTGCGTCATCAGCGCCATGGCGGTTGATCGCGCGAGCGGCCAATCGATGCGCGATGTGCATGTCGGGGGGCTGGAGGCCGCGGTTCGCTCCTTCGCGGAGCCCACGGCCTGCTGGCTTCATGTCTCGAGCACCAGCGTCTATGGCCAGGAGGACGGTTCGTGGGTGAACGAGGATTCCCCCCTCGAGCCGACCGATTCCAACGGGGAATGCGTGCTGGAGGCGGAGAGGGTGCTGCGTTCGGGGCGTCCGGACGCCTGCATCCTCAGGTTCGCCGGAATTTACGGCCCCGGGCGCCTGATGCGCACGGCCGCGCTGATGGCGGGCCAGCCGTTCCGCGGAGACGCCGGGCGCTGGCTCAACCTGATACACCGCGATGACGGCGCGCAGGTTCTCGCCGCCCTGGCGGCAAGGGCCCCCGAAAGGCTCGTTCTCAATGTGGCGGACAACAACCCCGTGCCACGGGGCGAATTCTATGAGGAGTTGGCCCGGTTGATCGGCGCGCCAGCTCCCCGCTGGATTCCTCGCGACCCGGGGGAGCCTTGGGGCCCGCATGAGCGCAACAACAGGCGGGTGTCGGCCGCGAGGCTCGCCTCGATGGACACCCACCGGTTCATCCACCCGGATTTCCGTTCGGGGCTTCCCGGTTGCCTGGGCCCATGACGATGCCCATCGGCCGGATTCCAATAGAACAATGTTGTTCAGCGATATCTTCGCGGAGCCTTGTCGAAGCATGAAGGGCCGTCGCTACATCCTTCCACGGGTGATCGAGATGAACTTCCAGGCCGGCCAACGGCTTGGAGTGAATGTCTACCTTGTGGATGGCGGCCGGGACTACATCCTCATCGACATCGGCTTCGAGGACACCCTTGGCGAGATTGTCGACCTGATCCGAGGCATGGACTACAGTCTCTCGAATTGCAGGATGATCATCGCCACCCATGCCGATGCCGACCACATCCAGGCCATGGCCCGCGCCAAGGAGGTGTTCAAGGCCCCTGTCGCCGCCCACACCGATTGCGTGAGGGCCCTGGAGACGGCCGACCCCATCCTCACCTTCTCGGTCATCAAGGCCCAGGAGATCGAGATCCCCCTGAGGGCGGTGAAGGTTGACAAGGCGCTATCCGAGGGCGACGAGATCGAGGTTGGCGACCAAAAGCTCGCCGTCTGGCACACGCCGGGCCACGCCGCGGGCCAACTCGCGCTCAAGATGGGCGGGGTTCTGTTCAGTGGCGACAACATCTACAAGGATGGCAGCGTGGGCGTGATCGACGCGCATCACGGGTCGGACATTCCCAAGTTCATCGCCTCGCTCGAACGCATCCGCGATGACGACTCGAGCTTCCTGCTTCCCAGCCACGGTCCGGCGTTTCGCAAGGACAAGGCCATGCTCGAGCGGACCATCGCGCGCCTGCGAAGCTACCTCACCATGGCTGACTTCGGAACCTGTGCGACGGGATGGCCGCTGCTCGATGAGTGGGAAAACGATGTGATCTCGGGCAGGCTTCCGAGCCTCTGAGGCACCTAGGCCAGCGCGCGGCCGGGGTTTTCCAGCCCCAGCTTGACCGGCAGATGCAGTCGGAATGTCGCGCCCCGGCCCGGTTCGCTTTCCACGGCGATGGCGCCGCCCATGAGCGTGACATAACCCTTCACGATGGAAAGGCCCAACCCCGCGCTCGACCCATCTCCATGGCGCGAGGGATCGACGCGGTGGAACCGCTCGAAAATCAGGTCCAACTGGTTGGCGGGAATGCCGATTCCCGTGTCGGCCACCTCGATTAAAACCGTGTCCTGGCCTTGGGCCACCCGCAACCGGATGGATCCCGCCGGCTTGTTGTACTGAACGGCGTTGTGAAGCAGGTTGCAGATCACCTCGCGCAGCTTGTCGGGGTCGGCCAGAAGCCAGCACGGCGCGCCTGCATCGACATCGAGCGTGATATCCCTGGCCTTGGCCACCGGCCTGACGATCTGGGCGCATTCCTCGGCGAGTGCCGAGGCGTTCGTGGGCTGGGGGCGCACCGGGTCGCTGCCGGAGTCGAGCCTGGCGAGGGTGATAAGGCGCTCCACGATGCCGCGCATGTGTCCCGCCGCCATGCGGCAATCCTCGAGGAATGACTTGTATTCCGCGGCGGCACGCGGGCGGCGCAGGGCCAAGTCGAGCGTTGTCAGCATGCTGGCCAGGGGGGTGCGCAATTCGTGCGAAATGTCGGCCGTGGCGTGCTTTTCCCGGAGGAAGGCCCGTTCCAGCTGGACCAAGGTCTCCCTGAGGCGAATGCAAACCGGATACACCTCCGAAGGAAAATCCGCGGGGTCGACACGGAGGGTGAAGTCGCGTTCGGAAATCCGGCTGACAGCCTCCGAAAGCCGTTGCAACGGCCTCAGCGACCAACCCACCAGGGCCACCGTGCCCCCGATGGCCAGGGCGAAGGTGGCGGCGCCCAAACCGGCCAGTTGCCAAGCCAGCGCCAACCGGGTGCGCCTTGAGGCGCTTTCGAGTTCCTCCACCCTGGTTTCGTACTCGCCGCGGATCAGCTCGAGGGCCGGTTCGAGCTTGGAAAGCGGGTAGGCGCACTGGATGAACACGAGAGACCGGGGCGCCGCCTCCCCGCGTGGACGGTCCGGAGGCGGCGGTTCACCGCGGCCGGGCTCGGCGGGCGGCCTGCCGGGCGGGCGGCCCTCGAATCCCCCCGGGCCGCGGCGGCTGAAGGCAAAGAAGGGAACACGCCCGGCGGGAGCCTTGAGCCGCACCCGGCGCACGGCCACGCCGTTGGCCAGGCTGGTGCTGTCGAATTCGTGGTGCAGGACCTGGTCGGGAAAGAACGCCTGCTTGTTGATGGCCATCTCCTCCATGCCCAGCGAGGCCGAGCGGAAGACGCTGCCCCAGGTCGTGTCGACCTGGAAATACTCGGCGATGTCGTCGAGGTGATGCTGGAGTTCCTGGTCGTTGAAACGGATTTCAGGCACGGCGCGCCTGAAGAACTCCATGGCCACAGGACCGCGGCCGACGGGCGCCGTCCAGCCGGGAATCATAACGAATCCCTTGTCCGCCATGGCGACGCCGAGCATGCCGAGAATGTGGAGGTCGCGGAAACGGAACTTGCCCCAGTCCAACTGGAACTGCATGAGCCGGGCCAGGTTTTGGGCCTGGTCGAGCAGTTCCTTGTCGAGTTGCTCAAGCCTTTCCTTGACGCGCTCGTCGCGCCTGAGCGCCTCCAGGTCGCGCGCCGCCCCCTGCCTTTCGACCAGCAGGCGGTCGGCCGTGCGGTACGCCAAAAAGCCAACGGCCAGGAGAACGACACCCAACAGGGGCACCATCCATCCGGCCAGAAGCAACCGCAGCGATTTCATGTCGGCGATTTTCCTACCTCGGCCGGGGTGTTCTCGTCGCGGAGCATGTAGCCCTCTCCCCAGCGGGTGAGGATGAGCGGTGGCGAGAACGACCGGTCGATCTTCGTGCGAAGGTAGCGGATGTAAACATCCACCACATTCGAGGTGTTTTCATCATTCTCATCATACAGGTGGTCCCAAATCATAGTCCTGCTGACCACCTTGCCTCGGTTGAACGCGAGAAACTCAAGCAGGGAATATTCCCGGGGCGTGAGATGAATCATCGTTCCTGCGCGCTTGATGGTGCGGGAGGAGGTGTCGATTTCCAAATCGAATACCTTGATGAGCGGATCCTTGACGCTGTGGCGTCGACGGATGAGGGCGCGGATTCGGGCGAAAAGCTCGTCAAGTTCGAAGGGCTTGACAAGATAATCGTCGGCGCCCGAGTCGAGGCCCTTCACCTTGTCGTCAAGTTCCCCGCGCGCGGTGAGCACGATCACATGGGAATGGATTCCATCCTTGCGCCATTGCTTCAAAAGGGACATTCCATCCACTTCGGGAAGCATCAGGTCAAGCAGGATGACATCGTAATTCGCGGTTCGAACCTTGTGGTCGGCCTCTGTGCCGGTGTCGGCGGCATCGACGGCGAACCCTTCCTCCTCAAGGCTTTGCCTGAGAGTCCGTTGCAGGGGTTTGTGGTCCTCAACAAGAAGAAGTCTCATTCAGATTCACCCAACCACGGATTTTCGAGAGATGGCAAACCATTTCTCATAAAGAAATTATCATGAAACAATCATGAGTGACGAGAGAGGACAGACCCAATGGCTGATTTGCCCACGGAAAGTCCTGAAAGGATTCCCGAGGAACCCGTCACCGTGGTGGCCGTGGGAGCGCACCCCGACGACCTGGAAATCCTGTGCGGCGGAACCTTGCCAAGTTGGCCCGCGCCGGGGTTCGTGTGGCCATATTGGACCTCACGGACGGAGAACCCACTCCAAGGGGCACGCCGGAGCGGCGCAAGGCCGAGGCGGATGAGGCCAGGCGGGCCCTTGGAGTTCGTTGGCGCCACAACGCCATGCTTCCCAACCGGGTGCTGATGGACGAACCGGCCAACCGGATGGCGCTGGCCACCTGGTTCAGGAGATTGAGGCCCGAAATCGTCATCAGCATCGCTGGCAGAACCCCGTCGGGTTCACCGGATCATCATCAGGCGCAACTCATGATTGAAGGGGCGAGGTTCTATTCCCAGCTCACCAAATGGGACGCCCGGTTTGACGGAACCCAACCCCACAGGATTCCGCATCTGGTTTACGCACCTTTTCCGTTTGATGCGGAAGACCACGGTTGGCACGGTTCGTTTGTTGTCGACATCACGGAAACCTGGCAAGCGAAACTCGAATCCGTCCGCGCTTACCGTTCCCAGTTTGATGAGACCCGCTTCGCGCGCATCGAACATGTGATGCTCGGGCAGGCCGCTTTCCATGGCTCGAAGTGTGGTTTCACCCATGGGGAAAGGTTTTTCCTTCCCACGCCCGTGGGAACGCGGGATTTTGTCGCCACGGTCACAGGCAATTCAGGCGGTTTGACCGTTTCGAGGCATGCCGGATGATTTTTTGTCTATCTGGAGTCAACCAACTGCAATCTCCATGCGTCTTAAGGTGAGTGACACGACTGATCCGGTTCCGCTTGGAACGGTTGTGCTGAACTTGCGGGCTCTTTGTGCCGATGATTGCCCATGAAGGATTGGGCCGGCAGGGGGCCACCATGCCTTCAAGGCGTGGGGTGAACCGAAGCGGCGCGGGAGACGAGGCATGAACCAGGCTAATGGATTCCGTGGTTGGGTTTCTCGCTTGCTGGGCCAGAACAGGTCCCCCAACCGTCCACTCTCGCGCAAAAACCTGGACTTGGAGGCCTTGGAAGGGCGCGAAGTTCCCGCGACGCTGGTATTCCCAGGCGCCAATAGCGTGGCCGTCGGCGATATCAATCAAGACGGGTTCAACGATGTCATCAGGGCGGCGCAATCCTATGGTCGCCCTGTGGTCACCGTGACCAGCGGCAAGGATGGCTCAATCCTGAAAACCTTCGACGGATTGGACCGGACCAGTCGGAACGGCGTGAACCTGGCCGTGGGCGATTTCAATGGCGACGGCTTCAAGGACATCGCCGTGGCTGAAGCGCGCGGGGGCGACAAGGTTAGTGTTTTCAGCGGAAAAAATTATGCGCGCCTTTCAACTTTCAGCGCCTTCGGTGGTTGGAATGGAGGTGTTTCCCTGGCCGCCGGCGACACCAACAACAACGGCGTGCCTGAACTCATCATGGGGAAACTGGCCGAGGCCTCACCCATGGTTCGCGTGGTCGCGGGGCAGGCCAATGTGAGTGTCAGAAGATTGACTCCCGCAAACCCCAATATCCGCGTCATGTCGGCAACCACCAGCAATGCCGGTTCGGTCGTCACCTTTTCCCAACTGGCATCCATCAATCCATTCGGGCCTTCCTACCGGGGTGGCGTCAGCGTGGGGGCGGCCGACCTCAATGGAGACGGGTTTGTCGACATCATCGCTGGCACGGCGACCAGCGGTGGCCGCGTCAAGGAAATCAGCGGCAAGGATGCCAAGACTGTCCTCAATGACTTCACCACATTTGGGACCGGTGGTGTACAGGTTGCCGCCGGCAACTTCTCCTCGACCAACCATGCCGACCTAGTGGTCGCCGGTCGCGGCAACTTCACCGGCGGCGATATCCGCATCTATGCCGGAACCACCAGCACTGTCGTTCGCAACTTCCAGTCGGCGGCGGGGAACTCCGCCGGAACGAACATTGCCGTGGGTAGTTTCTCAGGCAACCTGACCAACCAGGTGGTCACAGCCACCAAGGGTGAGGGAACCGGATTTGTCCAAATTCACAACTCCACAACCAATGCCGCAGACACCATCCTGTCGCCCATTGGCGGAACTCCTTCCACCAAGATCGCGTCGCTGTACAAAAACACCAACCAGGCCTCTGACCCCACCGTCACCAGCCGACTGGCCGACATCGCGGTTTCCAAGGGCGCTGCCAACCAATCCTTCGACCTCACGAATAACTTCGGTGATCCCAACGCCGCCAACGCCCGGGTGACCTTCCAAACCAACCAGGGCGCCATTGGAATCGAACTCCTCAATCAACAGGCCCCGCTGACGGTCAAGAACTTCCTCAGCTATGTTGATTCGAACAAGTATGACAACACGATCGTCCACAGGAGTCCGCCGAATTTTGTCGTCCAGGCTGGTGGTTACACGGCTGTTGGAACCGCTCCAAACACCTTGCTGAACCATATCTTGGAGGACGCTCCGGTTCCCAATGAATTCGATTCGAAGAGAAGCAATGTTCGTGGAACAGTGGCGATGGCCAAGCTTGGTAACGACCCCAATAGTGCCAAAAGCGAGTTCTTCGTCAATGTGGCCGACAACTCCAGCAACCTGAACAACCAAAACGGAGGCTTCACGGTATTTGCCAATGTCGTCACCGGAATGGATAATGTGGACAAGATCAACAAACTTGCCACTGCGAACCTTAGCCAAACCTTTAGTGACATTCCGGTCATCAACAACTTCACCGGTACCACGGTTGGCGAACTCAACCCGGCCACCAACCTGGTGACCATCAATGATGTCATTGTCGATAGCCGCGGCGAAATGCTGACCTTCTCAATCGTGAACAATTCCAATCCCAATGTGGTGACACCCACGGTTGTCGGCAACAAGTTGAATCTGGCCTACTCGGCCACCAACACCGGTAATTCGGTGATCCAGGTGCGCGCCACCGACCTGTCGGGCCGGTCGGTGGACACGGCCTTTACGGTCAGGGTGAACTGACGGGAGTCTTGGTCAAAAAAACGAAAGGGGCCGGCCGACATGGCGGGCCCCTTCGCTTGTAACCTTGGGCCATTACGAGGGATTTTCGAACACCGCTGGCCTCGTGGCTCCCAACCTCTGGCTGGCGAACGCCATCCCGAAAAACAGTGATGTGAAAATGGCGTCGCCCAGAAGGGTGTTGCGGTAAAACGGCAAGGCCATGGCATAGCAGGCCCCAAGCCCGCCGATGTCACGGGAATAGCGGATGAGAGGGTGAGCGTACTTTGCGGTGGGTTCCTCCCACATGGTGATGCCCGTCGATGGCGCCGGGGTGGCGCTGGCCCCGAGCCACACCATGAAATTGGTCAGCAGGAAAAAGAACAGTCCCGATCCGAATGTTCCCGCCACCACAGTGACGGCCCCGGGCCTCAAACGCCACAGGAAGCCGGACAGGCAGTAGACGGCGAAACAGAGGTACACCACCCCACTGAACGGCGCCCAACCATGCCAGCGGTACAGCAGCAGGTCGGAGACCGCCATCACGGCGAGTGGAACCAGGGGAGCCACCCTCAGCGGCAGGAATGCCAGGGAGAAAAGGCACAGGGCGCCCATGGGTGAAAGATTGGGCGCGGCATACGCGGGGGCCAGCCTGTACAGCAAGGAATAGCCTGCCGCGGCCAAGGCGATGGCCAGGACGGGACCAAGGGCTTGGCGCTGGTTGCTGGAATGCGGGACAGGTTCCGTCGCGTTCATGGTTCCATCCTCACTGGGCCGTTGATTGATCATTCTCGCGCACCTTGAATTCAAGTTTCCAGCGCCTGTTGTCATGGACTCCCTGGCAGGAGAGTTCGAGCGTGCCGACCTCGGTGACCCGGGAGTGAAGCCTGACCGGCACGCGCGTGCCCGGCGCGGCGTCGGAATCGAGGGTCGCCGAAAGGGGGGTGAGTTCCTCGATGTCTTCCTGCCAATCTTCCACGGCGGTGCCGATGGAGTCATCCTTGCGCCGGTTCGATCCCAAAAAGCGGAACTGGACGGGTTCTCCCACGACAAGGCCAAGCTCAAGGTTGGGGACCGGGCTTTCGGAGCCTTCCTCCATGCCGAAAGGCACCACGCAAAGGGCCTTGATGGGCGGGGCGAAACCGGGGACGGCGGGCGCGGGAATCTCGACTCCGACATAAAACGAGCGGGCGGTGCCACCACGGACGCGGATGCCGCCTTGTTTTCGGGCGCGGGCGTAACAGGCGGCGCCATGGGCCACGGCGACCTCGAGGTCGGCGGATTCCAGGCAGCGGACCGGATCGCCCGAGAACCACCCGGCGAGGGTGGCCAGAATCCGTTCGCGCAGCAGTCGCGACTTGAAGACGCCGCCGTTGAACAGCACCGCGGAAACGCGCTTTCCGCCGCGGTGCTGGGCCAGGAACGCGGCCAAGTGGCGGGTGATGGCCGCATCGGTGGCGTAGGGCAGGCCGGCCTCCTGGAGACCTGCGGATGACTGGCGGCGCGGTTCGTCGCCAGCTCCGCAGGCCGGGAAAAAACCGTCGAGCAGGATGGAGTCGAGGAGCGACCGGGGGATTTCCCCGCTGATGCCGCCCGCCACGAGTTTGGTTCCACGCCCCTGCACATGGAACTTGGCGGAGGCAATGTCGGCCTGCGAGAGCATCGATTCCTTGGCCGAGCGCGCCGCATGCACCAGTTGGAGGAATTGGGAGTGGTCCAGCCTGCTGCCCTTGGCCGCCAGGCCCTGGTTGGCGGCATGGGCCAAGGCCAGGTCCATGTTGTCGCCACCGAGGAGAATGTGATTGCCGACGGCCAACCGGCATAATTGAAGGTTTCCCATGTCCTCGGTGACGGAAATCAGGGTGAAGTCGGTGGTGCCTCCGCCGACATCGCACACCAGGATGAGGTCTCCCACGCGGACCAACCGGCGCCAGTTGTCGCCCTGGGATTCCAGCCAGGAGTAGAAGGCGGCCAGCGGTTCCTCCAGAAGGATCACCTGCCCAAGTCCAGCTTGGCGGGCCGCGTCGAGGGTGAGTTCGCGGGCTTCCGGGTCAAACGACGCGGGCACCGTGAGCACGATGTCCTGCCCGCCCAGCGGTTGCCCGGGATGCGCGTGGCTCCATGCCTCGGCGAGGTGCCCCAGGTATCGGGCCGAAGCCTCAACCGGGGAGATGCGCCTGGATTCCTCGGGAGACCTCCATGGCAGTATGGCGGCGCGCCGGTCCACCGCGGCATGGCTCAGCCACGACTTCGCCGATGAGACAAGCCTTGTCGGCACGAGGCCACCTTGTTGCCTGGCAAACTCGCCGACCGAAAAATCGCGCCCGGCGGCCCAAGGAAGTTCGAGGGCGCCCGCGGGAAACTCACCCTCGCCCGCGAGGTAGGTGAATGAAGGCAGCAATGGACGCCCGGCCACCTCGCCGGGTCTCACCACCTGGGGAATCTCCAGGGCGCGCACCGGGCCGGCGGAATCCGTTGGCAGATAAAAAACGGCGCAGTTGGTGGTGCCCAGGTCGATGCCGACATGGTGCGATGGGCCGCCGGTGGAGTTTTGGCTAATGGCCATGGATGTCAGCCGACCTCGACCTCGGCGGGCGCGATCACCCAACCATCGGCGCCCTTGAGCGGTTCTGGCAGCGTGTAATCCGCCACTCGCCAGCCGGGGTGCTTGAGTGTTCCGGTGAAGGGCGGGGTACCGGCGACTTGGCCGGTGAGCGTGATGGAACCGGGCGCGAAACCCGCGGGCACTACAACCTTGTCATTCTCCTGCCCCGGCAGGCATGGTTCGAGCTTGAGATGGTGTTGGACGCAGGCGCGGGCCTTGGCCAGCAGGGGGCGAACGGCCGAGCCGACTTGGGCGTCGTCACAACCTGAAAGGTCTTCAAGGAGAAGGTCAACCAATCGGGAATCGCGTTGCAGGATTGCCAACAATCGCAACGGTTCCACCGACCTGGCCGGCTTGGCCGCTTCCGGGGCCTCATGGACCGACTTGGCCAACCGCTCAGCGGTGCCCCGCGTCACGAGGGAGTGCCAAGCCACGCAGATGGCGGTTGACACCCTGTTCCAGCGGAACCCCGCGAGGACGAGAAACGCCAATACCTTGAAAACGGCGATGACAGCCACCGTGATCAGGATAATCTGCCATGCATCCATCGGATTCCCTACCAAGATCAATCCTAGGCTGATGATACAGGATTCGGGCTGGCCTGCATGGTGGCAACTGGGGAGATGGGAACATGGGAACGAACCGGGTGGCGCTGGTGACCGGCGGAGGGAAACAGAGGGTGGGATTCGGTGTCGCCAAGGCCTTGGGAAAAGCCGGTTATGCCATTGTTCTTCATTTTCGGTCGTCGGGTTCCGAGGCGGCGGATTCGGTGCGACTGCTGGGCCAGGAGGGGATAGCCGCCGAGGCGATGCAGGCCGACCTCTCCGATGAGGGGCAAACGGAAAACCTTGTCGGACGCCTCATTGATCGCCATGGCCGCATCGATGCCTTGGTGACCTGCGCCTCCCGTTGGGGGCGGCATAGCCTTGCGGAAACAGATGCCGGCCTGTTCCTGGAGCAGTTCAAGGCCAACACGCTGACGACGGCGCTGGCGTGTCTTTCAGTCGGCCGCCGGATGGTGGCCCAACCGGAAGGCGGGGTTATTGTGACGGTGGGCGACTGGGCCCTTCGCCGGCCCTACCCAGACCACCTGGCCTATCACACAAGTAAAGGCGCTGTCGCGGCCTTCACACGGGCCCTTGCCGTTGAACTCGGCCGGCAAAATCCACGGGTTCGCGTGAATATGGTTGAGCCCGGTCCGGTCATGCTGCCTCCAGACATGCCCGAGGAGGAGAAACAGGAAGCCATCGGCGCCACCTTGGTGCGCAAGGAAGGAAATCCCGACGATGTCGGCAAGGCGGTGCTGGCTTTGGTGGAAAACAGCTTCATCACCGGTGTCAGCCTGCCGGTGGATGGAGGCCGGTCGATTTGGGCTGGCGGGTTGTAACTTGCTGACTCATGGGGCAGGATGAATGAGGTGGGGGGCACAGTCATGGAACATGAATCGCGTTTGGCCGAGGTCTTGCTGCAGGTGAGCTATGTCGTTGATCCCTCGCAGCAAGTCACCATGACACCCATCCCCGAACGAGTACCGGGCGCCGTGGACATTCTGGCGGCCGACCCGGAACTTGGAATTTGGCTGGGAGAAGGCCATTCAAAGGAGGGCGACGCGGCCAAGGCCCTGATGGGCGCGACCATCCTGCTGGGCCCGGTGATTGAGGAGATCGTGCAGCACCGGCACGCCTCCCGCCGGGAGGATGAGGAAGAAGAGATTCGCCGCAAGCTGGCGGAAGATCGTCGCCTTGGTCATTCTTCCTGAACGATCCCGCTCATTCCGCCGCGACAGCCTCGGGAATCTCGAGGCAGGCCGCCCGCCAAGCCGGCCATAGACCCACAAGGGTGGCCAAGGCCACCGATGATCCCAGCATGGCGAGCGCCTGAACCCAAGGAAAGAGCAGGGGAAACCGGAATCCGGCCTCGTCCCAGAGCATCACTTCCAAGGCATACCATTCAAGTGCCCAACCAGCCGCCAGTCCGAGCATTCCGCCCGCCAGTCCCATGAGCATGGCCTCGGCAAGCACGCTCGACATGATCTGCAATCGCGTGGCTCCGACGGCCCTCAGCAGGCCGAGTTCCCGACGCCTCTCCAAGACCGAGATCGTCAAGGATGTCACAACTCCCAAAAGGGCCACCAGCCCGAGGATGGCCTGCTGGGCGTAGGCCAGGTTGTTGACGCGGAACAACTGCTTTCGCACCTCATCCAGAAGCGTGTCGCACGGCATGACGAAAAGTCCGTCGGCGGGATCAAGCCCCGCCCGGAGGCGTGCCAGGCAGGCGTTGCGGTCCGCGGACGGCTGCAACCAGATGTCGATAATGTCGATTTGGTTGTCCTTGAAGTGCGACGAGTACCATTCCCGGTCGACAACGATGGTGCCGTCCTTCCAGGTGTAGTCGGTGTAGCTTCCGAGGATCGGGATCGAAAGAGGCCCCTCCGGCCCCGCCAGGGTGACCGATTCCCCGGGCCTGATCCCCTGCCTGAGCACGAAATTGTCGGAAGCCAGGGCGGCTCCCCGGCGAAAGGTTTCCGGATCGCGGCGGGCTTCCCTCACGAAATCCAGGTGATCGGGCGCGCCCGAGTCCTTGTCGCCCAACTCGGCGGCGAGGAGATAAACAATGTTGCCTTGATGATCGACCCTCGAAAGGCGCGCGCCGAGGACGGCGCGCAAGTCGCTTCCCAGCAGTTCGCGGACGCGGGGAATCACCCCGGGGTCCATGCTGACGGAATTGACATAGCTGGAAAAGGCGCTTCCCGAGGTGATGAACATGTCGGCGCCGACCCGTGTTTCAACCCAAGTGAATACCGCCGACTGCGTGGTGAGAAGAAATCCCGAGGTTTGAACGACGAGCGCGCCGGTGGAACCCAGCGCCGCGACCACCAATCCGGTGCGTCCCCCGGCGCGCGCGAGGTTTTCCACCGCCAGCCGAAAGCCCACTCCGGGGATCAGGGCCGCCAGCGATCCGGCCAGTTTTCCCACGACGCGGGCGATGAGCGGGGTGGCCAACAACGCCGCGACCAGCAGCACGGCCATGCCGCCGAAGGAACCCCACCTTGGCGGCAACAGGTGTCGGAGCCCAACCAGTCCGGCCATGAACGCCAGCAGCGTCACGACGGCGGCCAACTGAAGCCAAAGGCGGGCGGAACTGGCGCGGCCGGGATTGGGCCGCAGCGATTCAACCGGTTCCTCCCGGGACGCCTCGACGGCCGGAATCAGCGCCGCCAGGATCGCCGTGCCGACTCCACCGACAATCGCCGCGATGGCCAGACCCGGATGCACCACCCACGCCGTGCCCACGAGGGGGCGGCCCAACGCCTCCCCCAGCGCCTGGCTCATGGGACCGCTCACGGCGGCGGCCAAAGCCATTCCCAGCGGAATGCCCATGATGGATCCCGCCAGGCCCAGAATGCCTGCCTCGATGAGGAACAAACCGGCCAATTGGCCTCGTGTGGCGCCGCATGAACGGAAGATTCCCATGTCCTTGCGGCGCTCGGCCACGCTCACGGCCAGGGCGTTGTAAACGAGGAAAAGGCCGACCACCAAGGAGCCGATTCCCCCGATGGTGAATCCCAGTTCCATTCCCGTGGTCACATCACCGACAAGGCTTTCCTCTTCAGCCGTGGTCCGGACATGGGCCAAACCTTCCGACAGTGTCCTCAAGCCTTCGGCGACTTCACCGGCAAGCGCGCCCTCGGCGAGCCGGATGTCCAATCGGCTGGCGGTGCCCGGCTTGTCGGGATAAAGAAGCGACGAGGCCTGAGCCCTCGGAATGACGACAAGGGAATCGGTGATGCCCGCCAGGCGGTGGGAAGGATCGGTGGTGGTGATCCGGCCGACGGGCGAACAGCGAATCCGCCGACCGGCGACCCTCAGGTGGAACGGTTTTCCCGCGACGGATTCAGCCAGGGCGTTACCCACCACGGCCGGCGTGCCTGACAACAGCCCCAAAATGCCTTCGGCAGAAGGCGTGAGCCGCACTTCCAATCCGTCGCCAGCCAGGGACCGGGCGGGGTCGGCATCCCCGACATCCATCGCGACGATCATCACCGACCTTGGCGGGGATGTTTCAGCCAACGCCCTGCCAATGACCAGGGGATGAATCGACTTGATTCCCGGGATGGCCGCTTCGCGTATCCGGTTTTCCAGCGCGGATGGAATTCCCGCCCGGCCGTTCGTGATGATCAGTTCGCCCAGGGAGAACGGATCCCGCTTGCCTTGAACGATGCCGCGGCGCAGGGACTGGGTGGCGACCAGGGTGGCGACGCCCAAGGCGATCGAGAATGCCACGAGAACCGAACGGAGTGGCCTGCGGCGAAGGTAACCGACTCCCAGCGATCGCCAGAGGGAAAACATGGCTGGGGCCTCCCTCAGGCTCTCGATGGACGCTCGATCGATTCTATTTTTCCGTCGCGTATCCGCACCAGTCGGTCTCCGCGCGCCCCGGCCGCTGAATCATGCGTGACCATGACAACGGCGCGCGATCCGTCGTCCGCGAGGGATCGCAGCAGGTCGAGGACCTGGGTGCTGCTGGCGGAATCGAGGTTGCCTGTCGGTTCGTCGCAAAGGATGGCCTCGGCATCGAGGACGAGGGCCCGCGCCAGGGCCACGCGCTGCATTTCGCCGCCGGACATCTCGTCGGGATAATGGCCGGCCCGATCGGCCAGTCCGACGCGCGCGAGGGCCTCCGCGGCTTTCCCGCGGGCAACCGGCCTGGGGGTGCCTCCCAGGAGCAGGGGAAGGGCGACATTGTCGGAGGCCAGGAGGGTAGGAACGAGGTTGAAGAACTGGAAGACCACGGCCAGCCTGGTGCGACGCAGGATGGCCCGCTCGCGATCCCGCATGGCGGCAAGGTCCCGGCCCATGAACAGCGCTTGGCCCGAGGTGGGGGAGTCGAGCCCCGCCATGAGGTGCATGATGGTCGACTTGCCCGAACCGCTTGGGCCCATGATCGACACGAATTCGCCCTTTTCAACCGAGAGGCTCACGCCGCGGACCGCCTCGACAATCCGCGTTCCCTGGTGGTAGTGCCTGACGGCGTTTCGCAGTTCGAGCATGGGCCGCTCCGTTGTCGGTGCTCAGCTCGTGAGCTTGCGGTGGCGGAACCTCGGGAGTTCATCACGGCCGAGGCGGAGCTTGCGGGCTTCCTCGTAGCTTTGGAAATTGCCCTCGTGCCAGATCACCTTGCCGTCGCCCTCGAACGCCAGGATGTGGGTGGCGATGCGGTCGAGGAACCAGCGGTCGTGGCTGATGACGACGGCGCACCCGCCGAAGTTGAGCAGGGCCTCCTCGAGGGCGCGCAAGGTGTCGACATCAAGGTCGTTCGTGGGTTCGTCAAGGAGCAGCAGGTTGCCGCCGCTGCGCAGCAGCTTGGCCAGGTGAACCCGGTTGCGTTCGCCGCCTGAGAGTTCGCCAACCTTCCGCTGCTGGTCGGATCCCTTGAAGTTGAAGCGGGCCAGGTAGCCGCGTGAGGGAACCTTGCGCTTGCCGAGCATGATGGTGTCGGTTCCGCCGGTGGTTTCCTCGAAGACCGTCTTGTCGGGGTTGAGGCTGTCGCGGTTCTGGTCGACATGGCTGGGCAGCACGGTCTCGCCGACGCGCAGCGAGCCGCCATCGGGCTTTTCCTGCCCGACGATCATGCGGAAGAGTGTGGTCTTTCCCGCGCCGTTGGGGCCGATGACGCCGACGATGCCGCCGCGGGGAAGGTTGAAATTGAGGTCATCGAAGAGCATGGTGTCGCCGAATGACTTCTTGACTCCCTCAGCGCGGACCACGAGGTCTCCGAGATGGGGTCCGGGCGGGATCTGGAGCACGAGTTCCTCGTCGCGCTCGTCGTATTCCTGGGAGGCGAGCTTCTCGTAGGCGGCGAGCCTGGCCTTGCTCTTGGCCAGGCGCCCCTTGGGTGCCATCCTTGCCCATTCCAACTCCCTTTCGAGCTGCTTTTGGCGGGCCGACTCGGCCTTCTCCTCCCGGACGAGGCGATCCTTCTTCTGTTCGAGCCATGACGAGTAATTGCCCTTGAACGGGTGCCCGATGCCCCTGTCGAGCTCGAGGATCCACTGGGCGACATTGTCGAGGAAGTAACGGTCGTGGGTGATGGCAACCACCGTGCCCTGGAAATCCTTGAGGTAAAGCTCGAGCCAGTTCACCGACTCCGCGTCGAGGTGGTTGGTGGGTTCGTCGAGCAGGAGCAGGTCGGGCTTCTCAAGGAGCACCTTGCAAAGGGCCACGCGCCGGCGCTCGCCACCGGAAAGCTGGGTCGGCTTGGCGTCGGGCGGAGGCAGGCGCATGGCATCCATCGCCATCTCGACCGTCCGGTCGAGGTTGTAGGCGTCGGCCGCGGCGATCTTGTCCTGGACCTTGTTGAGGTCCTCCATCAGCAGGTCCATTTCCTCGGGCGAGGCGTCGGACATCTTGTTGGCGATCTCCTCCTCGCGGGCGAGCAGGGCCCTCACCGGGGCCACCGCCAGCTCGATGTTCCCGCGCACATCGGTGGATTCGTCGAGGCGGGGTTCCTGCGGGACATATCCGATGCGCGCCCCGGGGGCGGGGCGGGCGGTGCCCATGAAATCACGGTCGACTGTGGCCATGATGCGGAGGAGCGTGCTCTTGCCGGCGCCGTTGCCGCCGATGACGCCAATTTTGGCTCCCGGATAGAAGGAAAGCCAAATGTTCTTGAGCACTTCCTTCTTGTTGTACAGCTTCGTCAGCGATTCGATCGTGTAGATGTACTGGTCGCTCATGGCGCGGGAATACCCTTGGGAACCGAAGACCTGTTTTACATGATTGTAACAGGGGCGGGCCGCCCCGCGGAAAGCGGAGCGGCCCGCGTCGGGCTCACGGCCGGCCTCAGCAGGTGATCGCGCCTTCGGAAGCGCTGCCCACCGTGCGGGCGTACTTCAGCAGCACGCCAGAATCGGCCTTCAGGGCCGGCGCTTTCCAGGTCTTGAGCCTCGCCTCAAGTTCCGCGGGGGCAAGGTGCACATCGAGGCGCTTGGCCTCGGCGTCGATGGTGATCGTGTCCCCGTCCCTGATTACGCCGATCGGGCCGCCCTTGTAGGCCTCGGGCGAGACATGGCCGACGACGAGGCCATGGGTTCCGCCCGAGAAACGGCCGTCGGTGATCAATCCCACCGACTCGCCAAGGCCTTGTCCGACAAGCGCCGCGGTGACCGCGAGCATCTCGCGCATTCCCGGTCCGCCCACGGGACCCTCGCCGCTGATGACAACCACATCCCCCGCCTTGATTTGCCGCGCGGCGATGGCCTTGGCGCAGGCCTCCTCGCCATCGAACACCTTGGCCGGCCCGGTGATGGTGACCTTCTTGAGCCCGGCGACCTTGGCCACGGCGCCTTCGGGCGCCAGGTTTCCATGCAGGATGACGATGTGTCCGGAGGCGTGCATCGGTTTCTCGAACGGAAGCACCACATCCTGCGGCTTGGAGTAAATGCTGGGCACATTCGCCAGGTTCTCGGCGAGGGTCTTGCCGGTGACGGTGACGCAGTCGCCGTGGAGCAGGCCCTTGTCGAGGAGGGCGCGCAGCACCGCGGGCGTGCCGCCGACCCGGTGAAGGTCGAACATCACATACTTGCCGCCCGGCTTGAGGTCGGCGAGGTGCGGAATGCGGGCGCCAAGCCGGTCGAAGTCGGACAGTTTCCATTCCACGCGCGCTTCCCGGGCGATGGCCATCAGGTGAAGCACGGCATTGGTGCTGCCACCCAGGGCCAGGACGAGCGTGTAGGCGTTCTCGAGCGACTTGCGGGTGATGATGTCCCGGGGACGGATGCCCGCCTTGACGAGGTTCACCAAGGCTTGCCCTGCGAGGAAGGTCTCCCGTTCCTTCGCGGCGGTCACCGCCGGATAGCTCGCGTCAAAGGGCAGGGACATTCCCATCGCCTCGATGGCGCTCGACATGGTGTTGGCGGTGTACATGCCACCGCAGGAACCGGCGCCGGGGCACGATTCGCATTCGATCTTGTGCACGCCGGCCTCGGAAAGCTTTCCGGCCTGCTGTCGGCCCACGGCCTCGAAGATGCTGACGATGTCGAGGGCCTCGCCGTGCTCGCCGACACCCGGCATGATGCTGCCGCCGTAGACGAAAATGCCCGGGACATTCATCCGGGCCAGGGCCATGAGGCACCCCGGCATGTTCTTGTCGCAGCCGCCGATGGCGATGACGCCGTCATGGTTCATTCCGGCGGAGACCACCTCGATGGAGTCCGCGATCACCTCGCGGCTGACGAGGGAATAGCGCATGCCCTGGTGGCCCATCATGATGCCGTCGGAAGCGGTGGGGGCCCCGTAGATTTGCGGGACGCCGCCACCGGTCCGGATTCCCTCGATCGCCTTGCGGGCCAACCGGTCGAGATGGGCGTTGCATGGGGTGATGTCGCTGAAGAGGCTGGCAACGCCAATGACCGGCCTGTCGAAGTCCTCATCGACGAAACCCACGGCGCGCAGCATGGCGCGGTTGGGGGCGCGGCCCGGTCCGCCGGTGGTGGTCAGGCTCTTGCGTTGGTCCGACATGGAAAGGCCTTTCATGCGTGGGTTGCCGCCGGCGCCGCCGGCTTGGGTGCGTGAAGCTTACTAGGGGCCGGGTGGCTGGACAATCGCCTTGCTGTTTCCCGCGGATTGCTTGACGGAGTATGGCAAGCCGGGCTGCCGATGGGTGAAAACGAGCAACTCGGCCAGCCATCCCAGCGACACGAGTTGGATTCCGACGAGAAGGGCGGTGACGGCCAGCACCAGCATCGGCCTCTTGTGCAGCGGGTCGCCCAGGTCGGGGTCGAAGATCCTGGCGACCCAGACGCCTCCCAGCCACGCGAGCATGACCAGACCGAAGCCCATGACCAGCAAACCCATGCCACCCAGGAGGTGCTTGGGGCGCCCGCCGAAACCGGTGAGGAACCGAACCGTGAGAAGGTCGATGAATCCCTTGAAGAACCTGCTGAAGCCGTACTTGCTCGACCCCGAAGTCCGGGGCCGGTGCCTCACCACGAGTTCGCCGGTCCGGAATCCCCTGGCCGCGGCGAGCACGGGCACGAACCGGTGAAGTTCACCGTAAAGCGTCACTTCCCGGAACACCTCGGAGCGGTAGATCTTCAGGCCGCAATTGTGGTCGTGAAGCCGCACTCCCGTGAGCCAGCTCACCATGCCGTTGAACACCCTGCTTGGGTAAACCTTGTGCCAAGGGTCGTGGCGTTCCTTCTTCCAGCCGCTCACGATGTCGAACGGGGCCGTCTTGCCCCTCCTGCCGATCGGTCCGCCCGCCTGTAGCGCGGCATAAAGCGCGGGAACGGCGGCGGGATCATCCTGCAGGTCGGCATCCATGGTGACGATGAATTCGCCCGAGGCCGCGGCTACCCCGGCCATGAGGGCGGCGGCCTTGCCGAAGTTCCGCCGAAAGCGGATGCCCTTGATGAGACCGGGATGCAAGGAAACGATCTGCTCGATCACGCTCCAGGAATCGTCCCGGCTGCCGTCATCCACGAAGATGACCTCAAGTAAATGGCCATCCACCATGCCGACGGCGAGAATTTCCTCCGTCAGTTCCCGCAGGGATCCCTCTTCGTCGTGGACCGGCACCACTATTGAAATCATTCGGGGGCCCCGCTGGTCGTGGATGCGGGCTTCCCGGTCCACCAGACCCACATTACTAGCGCCGAGGCGACTTCCGCAACGGTCCAGACCAACCGCAGGAGCAAGGACACCACCAGGGCCTGTTCGGACCCCAGTTGCGGTGTCAGCGATTGCTGGATCAGGAATTCGCGGACGCCCAGGCCTCCGGGTGTGGACGCCACAAATCCCCCGACATTGGCAAGGGGAACCCATGCCGTGGACGGGGCGAGGATTTTCAACCCCGCGCAGGGGGCCAGGCCTTCGACGAGGACCACAAGCGAAAGGGACAGGAGAATCCAGCCGGCCACCATCAGCAAGGCCCCGAAAGCCAGCCTGCCGGCCGGCAATCGGAACTGTTCCATTCCAGTATCAAAACCCATTCGCCTGGCTGATGCGCGGGCCAAACGGATGCTCCATGAAGGCCACGCGGGAACGAGCGTGACCACGGCTAAAAATCCAAGCTTGGGGATGAGCCAACGATCGGTGGAAAGCCCTGGCAGGCCAAAGAATTCGAGGCACAAGGCAATGGCCAGGGCCAGCAGGGCACCGACGGCCATGGTCCAAAGGACCTCGATCATTCCGGTTGCCACGCCAATGGTCATGGGCACGCCATAGTCTCGCAACATCGCCGCCCTCATGAGCAGGGCCAAGCCTTTTCCGGGAACATATTTTCCCATTTGGCTGACCAGAAAGGCTTGGCAAGACCGGCTTAATGGCGCCGTGTAGCCGCAAGCCACCAGGAGAATGCGCCAGAACATTGCCGAGCACAGGATGCCCGCGAGGTAAAGTGCCGCGCATGATCCCCATGACCATGCGGGCACTGACAAGACTAAGCTTGCGATTTCGGGCGATTCAATTGATTTGAATGAGCGATAAAAATGCCAAGCCAGAAAAACGAGCAGGACCGGCGGCAGAAAAAACCGCGCCCAGCCAATCAAGTTGATTCTTGACTTAGCTGACATCGCTTGACCGGAAAATGGGAGTTGCCAACGGAACCGGGAGATCGCCCCGCTCAGCGACGGGCGGGTGGAGAGGGAGGCGGGGGCAGGGCGTTGCCGCCAGCCATGGGAGCTGGAACGATTTCCGGCACTGGCAGCGGTATTCTTGGGGCTGGAAGGGCACCCATGCCCGGTCCGGGGGCGACCCCGGGAACTGGCTGAACCATGACGGGAGGGCCCGGATTGATGATGTTGCCATCGGCTTCGCCCGATTCCTGCCGGATGGCCATGGCCGCGGCGGGTGTGGTGACAAAGAGCACGGCGTCCATGCGGGCCATCTTGAGTCCGGCCAATTCGGAAAGGATGCGAACACCGGCCTCGAGTGAGACATCATCGGTGGAAACCGTAACGGCAAGCCTTGAAGCCTCAGCGGCGCGGGGATCAAGCAGGATGGTCGCGCCTGTCTGGCGGGAAAGATCCTTCAGGGCGTCGGAGAGCGGTTGCGCGCTGGCGGAGATTGAAACGCGTTGCCCGTGCAGCCTTGAGAGGGCCATCTCGCTTGAGGTGACAAGCAGATGATCACCCATTTTCACCACCCTTAGGTCGAGCGGTTGAAGGAGGCGCCTGAGGACGATGGTTCCGGAACCCGCCTTGGGAATGATTTCCAGCGCGACATCCTTGGGTTCCATCTCGCCCCATCGGCCCTGCAAGGCCGGCTTGTCGAGCAGGATCTTCACATCACAGGCGACGGCGACCTGGTCGAGCGCGTCGAGCAGGGCCGGCCGACCCATCAGGCGGACCTCCTTTTCCAAGCCGGCGAACGCGCCCGGCGCTTCCTCAACGGGGGGGAAACCCACGGCCGCAAGGATGACCAGGGTGGACCAACTGTTCATGATCGCTGCTCTCCCGTGGGTTTCATGATTTCAAGTGGTCACGCATCCGCCTGAGGGCTTCCCCCAAGTATGCGATCGCCCCGTAATGAGTGCAATCGAACCATACGATTTCAGGTTGTCCCGCGGCTTTCCAAAGGCATGTGGCCATGGCCGGGGAGATGATCTCGTCGCGGGAAGCCTCGAGCATCAGCACCTTCCGCCCCTTGAGCCTGCCGGCCCAGGTGGCTGGATCGTAAGGCGCCAGCAGGAAGGCGATGGTTTCCTTGCCCAGTCCGTATTGGGCAAGCTCACGAAAAACGGGACGGGCCTGCGGATGGTCATGGAATCCCTCGACCATGCCGCCCCCTCCCAGCAGGATGACCACCCGGTCGAAGCGTGGTTCGAGTGATCCGGCCAGGGCGGCAAAGAGGCTGCCCAGGCTGGTGCCGGAGACGCCGATGCGAGCCTTGTCGACCTCGGGACGCGAGGCCAGCCATGCGCGGGCCACCCTGATATCGAGAACGGTTTGCCGTATTCCGGGGAGTGTGCGCAGCAGGTTGGCCGACATGAGTTTCATGGAGGTTCCGGGAGGTCGCCTGGGGCCGTAGTAGGCCATCTGCATGAAAAGGGCGCCGACACCGTTGCGTGCCAGGTAGGTGCTGATCAACCTGGAAAGGCTCTGGTCGCCGCCCGTGATGTCGAGGACAACCGTGGTGGGAAACGGCCCCCTCCCGACCGGCCTGTAGTAGACGGCGTGGACGGTATTGTTCTCGGGGAACGGACTGGCCACGGGCGAGTCGAATCGTAGGGCCTGCGTGGTGTGGCTTTCCTCGGGGCGCCGAGGCGGGTCGAGCTGAAACCAGTGCTTCCTCCCTTGGAGACGATACATCTCGGGAATCGAATCCTCTCCCATGGAAGGGGTGAACTCGAAATTTCCCTCCTCGCGCGCCGGATCGGCAAACGCCAGGAGGGCGGCCGCCGAAATCGCCATGATGCTTGTCATCGGAACCCACCCCGCATGCTAACCCTTGCAACCGAGAAGGCGGTGCTCCCGGATGATCCGGGCCACCCGCTCGGGAACCATCGCCTCCCATCGGCTATCGTTGCTCGCGATTTTATCAAGCACATCGCGCGAAAAAATCGGCAGGAACTCGGGGGTGTAGTTGTCCAGGTGGACGAGGCAACCCCTGTCGACCAGGTAGCCGTAAAGCTTGCGGAGGTCAGCGGCCACTTCCATGTTGTCCACGGTGGTCAGGACGCCCGTGGCCGGGTCGAGGAACGGATAAACGAAGAGCTTCAGGTCGAACTTGAAGAGCCTGCCGAATGATTCGAGGATGCCACCGTCAAGGTTCTGATAATATTTCGGATCAAATAATTCCTTCAGGCTGGCCGCGCCCATGACAATGCCCACCTTCCTCTGGGAGCGCTGGCAGAGGAACGCCGCGAGACGGTAGTACTCAAAGTAGTCGCTGATCATGACGGTCAGGCCGCACGCGGCGAGCATGTCGACCCGGGCGAGAAAATCGCGATGGTTCAGTAAGTCGTTGACCTCGAGGAGGTTCCGCATCGTCAGTTCGGTGACGATGACAACCTTATCGCGCTCATCATGGGGGAGTTCGAGGACGAACTTTTCGCGGGCCGCCCGCAGCATGTCGACATTCACATGTGTCACAGGCCTGAAACTGCCCCTCTCCACCAGCACCGGGCGCTTGCGGAACACCTCCGAAGGCTGCAGCACGGCGCCCTCGGCATCGAACATCGCGCACTTGCTCAACCCGACCTGCACGAGGAGGAGGCTCATGACGCGGTTGTCGACTTGGCGGAAGCCGATGCCCGAGAACTCGATCATGTCGATCTCGACCCGGGCCGTGTTCAGGTTGTCGAGCAGCGACTCAACCAGTTGTTCGGGTTCATGGTGGAGGAAAAACGCGCCATAAAGGAGGTTGACGCCGACGATTCCAAGGGCTTCCTGCTGGAGGATGTTCTCCGTGTCGAGCATCCTCACATGGATGATGATTTGGGAATCCTGGTCGCGTGGAAACACCTGAAAGCGAACGCCCATCCAGCCATGGCATTCGTTGTTGCCCTTGAAGCTTCTGGCGGAGACGGTGTCGGCGAAGGTGAAGAATGCCGTGGAGTCACCGCGGGAATCCTTCAATCGTTCCAGCGTGAGGCCATGTTCGTGGTCGAGCATTGACTCGAGCCTAGGGCGACAGACATACCGCTCGCATGGGCCGTAAATCGCGTCGGATACGGCCATGTCGTAGGCTGAAATGCTCTTGGCGATGGTTCCCGCGGCGCCCCCGACGCGGAAAAACCACCGCACCACTTCCTGCCCCGCGCCGATTTCGGCAAAGGTTCCGTAGCGCCGCGGGTCGAGGTTGACGCGCAGGGCCTTGGCATGGGTGTCGGGCTTTTCGCGGGCGTTGCCTTGGACGGCTATCGGGTTGCTGGACACGGGCGGACTCCATGGCACCGATTCCTCAGCCAATATCTTGGCCATGCGGACGCCGCCAAGGCCACACCGGATTGCCCATTGGCCCGAATTTGGGAAGCAGCCACCTGTTTGTCTTGACCGGCCAGAAAAACATGGGTGATCATCCTTCTCGAGGATTGAGGCGGCAGCGGGGGTGATTTCATGTCGGGTCCGGATCCAACCACCGAGTCCGGCCTGGATGTGTTCCTTGTCGTCGGGCCCGAGGAGCGACAATCCGATTCCGAATCGACCTGGCATCGGAGACTAATGTCGGCTTGGCTTCCCCTTATCGAACGGCTTGGACCGGTGGTGGTCCTTGACAGGCCCGAATCCCGATTGGCCTTTCATGCCCATCAGGCTCGCCTCGCGGGCAACAAACCTGTCTGCGTTTCATTCCTGCCGCTTTCGCGCGTCTATCCGGTGAGTGGAACCCGCACCGTTGTCGCGACGGCATGCGATCATGTTTCTGCTCCTGATTGGCCGGTGGGAGGCGACCCGCGAAGGCGATGGTCGCGCACGGCGCCCCTTGTTGACCTGTTGCTCACCCCGGTTCCCGCCACCGAAGAGGCGTTTCGTGACGCCGGTTTCCAGGGACGGGTATGGGTGATCCCCGGCCCGGCCGATGAGCCGGGTCCCGGCTCCGGATCCGGGAGTGAACTCGTTGAAATAACATTCGGCCGTCCATCTCCCCATCCGAATGAACCGGCATGGCAGGAATCGGATGCGGGAGCAAGGGGCACTTCTTCCTTGTTGTGGTTCGCGCTCAGGCGCGGATATTACCGGCTTGCCCGTCCGCTTATTCCCGCTCGTTTTCATCACTTCATGCTTCACGGCTTCAAGCAGCTCAAGAGCCTCATTCGAAATGCGGCTTCGTCTCGCAAGGGGGCTTCCCGTGTTGACCTCGAAGGAATGGAGGTCACCCTCGCGCGCCTGGATCCGATTGCCGATCCGCATGGCACATTCGAGTGCCTGTTGGCTTATCGGCGCGCCATAGGCGAGCAAGCCGGTCGGATGCTGGTTGTGGAAGCTTCGGGTTCTTTGGCCGAATCAGTTCGCGCCCTGAAGGAAATGGCAGGGCGAATGCCGGCATGCGCGGCCCGCTTGGGCGTGACTCGACCCGGGGCCCTTGCTGACGCCAAATTCGCCAAGTCAATATCCTGGGCCGTGGTTCCCCGATCCGACAGGGCCTCGTCGGAATGGATGCAACTCAGGCTTGGCCAAGGGATACCGGTCATGGCGCCTGGAAAGGGCATGTCGTTGCCGCTGGGGGCCGCCTGGCCGGGAATTCCATTGGAATCCGAGCGGGTTCCCTATGCCTTGCCAGATGATCCGGAGCACATGGAGTGCCTCCTTGCCACCCGGGCCCGGTTTGACGAATTGGAACGGGCCTTCACGCGCGCGGCGGCGTTGCGGCTTGGCACCAAGGGGCACTCGCATTTACGCGACATGGCCCTAGTGGCCTCGGCTTCCGGGGCCAGGTTGGCCCCTGGGCTCATCGGGTCGGCGCTGGCGACGGGAAGCCAACGGACTTGCCTCCGGAGCGTGGCGTGACCGGAGCCATGGTTGATCCGGCCGCTGTTTATGTTGATGTCACTTCCCTTTCCCAAACCAAGCTGACTGGTGTTGGCCGATGCGTGGCCCGCGTGGTTCAGGCCTTGGCGGCCATTCGCCCGATCCGGCTGTTCAGCATGGCCCGCCTGGAGGACTTGCGGGACCATGGCCAAAAAACCGGAATTCATCAGGGCCTTGAAATCGAGTTGGCGCCCGGGTGCCTCCCTCCCGATGGCTGTGATATGCACGACTGGCGGGACAGCGTGTTCTCCATGCCATCGCGTCCGTTCGACCACCGCGCTTCGGTGGAAGCCGTTGGCATCTACACATTCCGCCGCTCGGTGAAAAAGCGGTTCGCGCGTGAAGTTTCGATTCATTTCGACCTGACGGCATGCGTGGTTCCACACACGCATGAAAGCCAAACAAGGCAGGAGTTCAGCCAACTCGTGGAGCAAATGATTCCCCTGGACGATGGCCTTATGGCGATATCGAAATCGACCCGGGATGACTTGGTTTGGTTGGGCGGAGCGGATTCCCGGAAGGTGGACTGGTGTCATTTGGGGCCCAGCCAATGCCTGGCCGCGCATGCCTGGAAAGGTGAGTTGCCAAGGCGGGATCCCGACCTGTTTTTGGCCGTCTCCACGATCGAGCCGAGAAAGAACCCTGCAATGCTGCTTGAGTGGTTTTTGACAAGTCCGGTCCTGCCCGAGCGCGCCCGATTGGTATGGGCCGGCCCCAGCGGCTGGATGGTGGACCGCGGGAAAATTCCAGGCTCGAGAAATCGGCGCACAATTGATTTTCTGGGCATGGTTTCCGACTCGGAATTGTGCCGGCTTCATTCCAGCGCGAGATGCCTGGTCTATCCGTCGATCTATGAGGGTTTCGGTTTTCCCGTTTTGGATTCGCTGCTTCATGGGACTCCTGTCATTTGTTCGGGAAACAGTTCCCTGCTCGAGTTCGCGGGGCCGGGAGTCCACTTCGCCGATCCTTTTGATTTCGCATCGCTCGATGCGGCATGGATGGCTCTCCGGGAATCGGAGTGGCCCGTGGAACGCGCCGATCTTCAGGCTTCTTGCTCCTGGCCGAGGTTTGCCGGAAAGCTGCTCGAGTTAACCCGCGGTGGCCGACCTTGACGCCATCCGGCAGGATTTCCCATGATCCGGCGATGAAAATCCTTTGGAACATCCTTCCCACCCTTGGTTCCCGGACAGGCATCGGATGGTATGCCCGCGAAACCCTGGCCGCGTTGCGTGAAACGGCCGGAAACGATGAGGCTTACCTGGAGTCGCCGGGCCTCGTCGGCAGGTCGCTGAGGTTGGCGTGGCTCAAGGCAAGGCCGTGGTTCCAACGCGAGGAAATCGTTTCCGCCGCCGCCCCATCCGAAAAGCCGAGGCAACGGTCATGGAAGGCATGGGCCCTCGAGCAGGCGAGATTGGTTCAGGACGCCGTTCAGGAAAGGGCCCTCAATCGCCTATACAAGCAAGGGCGGATCGATCTTTACCATGAGCCGAATTTCCTGCCATGGTCGAGCGATGTGCCCACAGTCTCCACCTTTCATGATCTCTCACCTATTTTGCACCCTGAATGGCATCCATCCGACCGGGTCGCCCGTTTCGAGGCCCTGGCCCGAAAGGCCGTTGACCGTTGCAGGCATGTCTTCACCCTGTCGGACGCGATGTGCAAGGAATTGGCAAGCCAACTTGGCGTATCGGCGGACCGGATTTCCCGGACTTACATGGGAGTTCGGGAGGGCTTGGCGCCCATTTCGGGTGCCTCACTTGATTCGACCCTTTCGGTGATGGGACTCAAGGCGGGGTATTTCCTGCATGTGGGAACCCTGGAACCGCGAAAAAACCTGCTAGTCGTTGCCAAGGCTTGGGCATCCCTGCCAGCCGGGGTGAGGGAAAAACATCCCCTCGTTTTGGCCGGCGGGTGGGGTTGGCGATGTGATGACTTGAGGCGGTTCATCGATGGGAATCCCGGCATCCACCGGCTTGGTTATGTTCCCGAGGAACATCTTTCCGCGCTCTATTCGGGCGCTTTGGCCTTGGTTTTTCCGACCCTATACGAGGGATTTGGAATGCCCGCGGTGGAAATGCTCGCCTGCGGCGGAGGAGTGATCGCCTCAAGGATTCCTGTTCTTCTGGAAATCATGGGGCGGCATGCCCACTATGTCGATCCGGCCGACATTTCCGGCTGGCGTGACGCCATTGCGCTGGCGGCGCGCCAGCCTGATTGGCTTGACGCGCCGAAACTGGGCGCCGTGGAGCACGCCTCCCAGTTCACCTGGAAGGCCACCGCCGAGTCGACCCGGGCCGGATATGCCAAGGCCTTGCGCGCCGGTTCGTCGAGGTTGGCGGCCTGATCGGCCCAGTTCAATTCGAATCGTTGAGCCGCATCAGCCACGGTGTTGATTTGTAAGGCGTCGCCAAGACGGGCGGGCGGCCCAACGCCTCGGAAAGCGCCGAAGGCAACCTGTTTCCCTTGGCCACAAGCACGGCCGACTGGTCGCCCTTCAACCAGTCGGCCAGTTCCTTCCCCCGCGACTCGCTGAAAACCATCCTCGGCAGGTCCCGGGCGTAAAACTCGACGCTTTCATAAGGTCGGGGAAAACAAGCCAGGGTGGCTTCGGGCGATTGCGTCCGCAACCATGAGATACTTTTGCGGGTGGAAAAGGTCTCGTGATGGCCCCACAGGAGCACCCATTGGCCCGATACCATCAGCGCGCAGGCCAGAACCATGGCCAAGTCCCAACGGGCTCCGTGACGCATCATGACACAAGAAGCGGCGCCAGCCACGGCGGTGAGCGGCAGGATCCATCCCCATGATGACCAACCCAAGGCGAATCCAACCCAGCCAACACCCGCCAAGGCCAGGACCAATCCCCAGACGGTTACCGTGGCCCCGGGCGGATTCCGTCGAGAAAGTTCCGTCCAGCCCCCGGGCCATTTCGCGTCGAGCAGAAGGCCGGCGAGCAGGCAGGCCTGGGGAAGAAAAGCGGTGGCGTATGAGGGGCGCTTGGATCCAGCGATGCTGAAAAACAAGAAACTGAAGCCGAGCGAACACGCGAGCCAAACCCATGGCCCCGTGTTTGGAAGCACCGTTTTGGAGGTCGCGTTCCTCATGGCCGCCATCACGGCGATGGGCAGCCAAGGCAGCAGTCCCAAGCCCAACCCTGGCAGGTGATACCAATACGGTTCGTCATGGTCGAAAGGGGTGGAAAACCTTTCCACATTATGCCTGACGAGAAAGGTGAACCCGAAACCCGGAGAAGCGGAGTCCAGCGCCATGAATGCGAGAGCGGCGCTCGCCGCCACGGTTGCCAGCCAGACTGAAAGGGCGGCGATGCCAATCCATCGACCCGACACGGCCAGCGCCATCAGGGCGGCGGGCGCGACAGGCACAACCACGACCGGGCCCTTGGCCAAGATGCCCGCCATGGTGAAGGCCCAGCCGATGGCAAGCCAGAGAATGCGAATCCTTTGGCCTGAAAGGCCGGCATGCAGGCTGGCCAGCGTCGCCAGGCATGAAAGTCCCACCATCCCGTCCATGGCCAGCATGTTCTGGTAGTACATGAGGCGAGGGGAGAAGCAGAGAACCAACGCGCAGACCATCGCTGTCCGGGGCCCGGAGCAAGCCCGCAGCCATGCCCATGCCACCCATGGCAAGGCCAGCGCGCAGGCACTGGCAGGCACCCGGGCGGCCCCATCGGAAACGCCAAAGAGGCCATATGACAGCATGACCAGCCAGTACAAGAGCGGCGGTTTGTCCGGATAGGGTTCGCCAAACAGTTTCGGTGACAGCCAATTTCCGCTTTCCAACATTTCAAGCGGAATCAGCGCGTAGCGCGCCTCGGTTGGTTCCAGCAGCGGCATTCCGATGCCAGAAAAGGCGACAAGGAGGGTGGCGACGGCAAGGCCGGCAAGCCATCCGCGTTCGATTGGGCTGATGGGCGGATTCATTCCGTACCGGGGCATGGTGCCATGGGCCAAGACGCGAAGCGGCAATCCGCCTCGAGACGGCTTGAGCTTGTTGTCGGGGAATCGTTGCCAAGGGTAAAGTGTCTTCTGATCGCCGGTAGGGGTTCGCATTCGCCCGACAAGCGGAACCGCCCCACGATCTTCGTTGTTTTTCCCACCCTTGGAGTTCGTCATGAGCCCTTGTTTGATGCTTTCCGTGATGTTTTCACTTTGCTCCCCGGAACAGGCTTGGAATTTCAAGACGCAGGAGATCGATACGGGCTTGGGAGTCGGCTACGCGGTCCTGGCGGTCGACCTGAACAACGACGGGGCCAAGGATTTGGTGGTGGCCGACAAGCAAAAAATATTGGCGTACTACCATCCCGATTGGAAACGAAAGGTGCTGCTGGAGGGTGGAACGGCACCCGACAATGTCTGCATTGCCGCGCGTGACATCGATGGCGACGGCAAGGTCGATCTTGCCTTGGGAGCCGGGTGGAAGCCGTTCGACACCAAGGGCGGTGGAACCCTGCAATGGCTTCGGCAACCCGACAGGCAGGACTCGCCATGGACGGTCCATCTGATTTCCAGCGAACCAACGGTGCACCGCATGCGTTTCGCCAAGGTGGGGAAAAACGGCGAGGAGGAGTTGGTCGTCATACCCTTGATGGGTCGTGATAGCAGTGCCAAGGCCAACTGGATGGATGGCAGCCCGCTGAGGGTGCTGGCCTATTCGGTGCCGGGAAATCCAGCCAAGGACCCCTGGCCCGTGCGCGTGCTCAACCAGGAACTCCATGTGGCGCACAACTTTGATTTCGTGACAAGGGAAGGCGGCCATGATCTTGTCATCGCCAGCTATGAGGGAGTCAGCCTGCTTTCCCGGGCCAACGGTGGAGATTGGCGACGGGAGCTGCTTCACCAGGCGAACCAGGACAACGCCAAAGGCAACCGGGGCGCCAGTGAGGTCCGCCGAGGCACTTTGGCCAATGGCGAACCGATTTACGCGACGGTGGAACCTTGGCACGGCGGAGAACTTGTTGCCTACCGGCGTGACAGCGGCGCTTGGAAACGCAGAGTGCTCGATAACCGCCTCAAGTGGGGGCACGCCATCGCCTGCGTCGACCTCGATGGTGATGGAACCGATGAGATTGTCTTCGGAATTCGCGACAACCTCTCAACCCTGCCGGGTGAAAAATGCGGTGTCCGGATTTTCAATTGGGATGCGAAGGCGATGGATTGGAAAAGGCATCTTCTCGATGAGGGTGGCGTGGCCGTCGAGGATTTGCTGGCCGCCGACCTCGACAAGGATGGCAAGCCCGACCTCGTTGCAGTGGGCCGAGCCACGGGGAATGTCAGGATTTACTGGAACAAAAGGTGATGGTTTGGGGCGTTTGAGTTGTTTGGAAGTTTTGCGTCTATTTGCTTCATTATGACTGATGAGGCAAACATTCTGGAGATGCGTTTCAGACCTGAACCTTTTTGCGCCGATACCAGACTCGTGGGTTGACGATGCCCCTTGCGCATGCTGCCGGGGCAACACGGGAGAGGACGCGGGCCATGAAGGATCACCTGATGCGAGGCCTGGAGGCTCTTTTTGCGTTGATGGAGTCTCGCACAAAACGCAGAACCTTGCCTCCGGTCATTGAAGGTCTCGAGGATAGGGTGACTCCGGCATTCGACATGACGATTGGCGCCGGAGCCAATGCCGGAGTCACTGTCGCGCGAGCCGGAAGTTTAACAACGGTCACGGCCAATGCCACGGGTGCCCTTGTCAGTATCGACTTCCTGGCGGCTGAGTTCGCCGCTGGAAATGATGTGATCATCGACAACGGCAATGGTACCGCCACGCCTGCGGAAGTCGGCGCGATCGTCTGGACGGCACCCTTGGCCCTCGGGGACATACCATCAAGCGGCTTGGGACGAACCCTGACGATCCGTCAGGATCCCACGACAACCACAGGTAGCATCTCGCTCGGAACTGGCTTGACGGCTTTCATCACCGGGAACCAGCAAAACAACATCAACCTCCTCGTGAATGCCCATGGCGGCCCCAATTACCTTGGCGGTCCGAAAATTGACATCCATGGCGATGCCAACAGTGGCATCAACGACATTACCCTCGATACCATCGTGACGGCCGGTGGCGTTAACACAGGAGTTGGGCATGTCGCCGTGGATTCGTTGTTCACGGCTCTTGGAAATATCACAATTGATTCGAACTTGGTTGTCGTGGGCGACGGCACCGGCACGGATGGTTTTTCCTCGGCGAACGGCAGCATAGCCATCACCACGGTCAATGGCACGGGCCAGGTGGTGTTCGCCAACGCTGATAATCAACTTTCCGCTCCACTGGGATCAATTAGCGTCAGCGGCAACATGGCGGTCGACAGCGCCGGCAACAACCTGACCCTCGTTTCAAATTCGAATGTGACGGTAAGTGGAAACTTTGGCGATCCCAGCGGCGTCCTAACCTTCGGCACGGTGACCATCAATTCCGCCGGGCCCATTGGCACCCCTTCCAGCATCAATTTCAACGGTTCCGTCGGCCTCGACGGTTTCGTCTCCACGGCCCCCTCAGGCAACACCTACAACCTCAACCTGCTGGGTGGTGGCTACTTCAATGGAATCCAGGGAAATCCCACGACTTTCGATACCTTGGGGGTGATTTCCATCGGCAATGGCACCCAGGATGTTTTCACATTCGAATCCGGGGTGAGCCTGACAGTCGCTTCGCCGCAAGTTGGCGGAGCACCCACCGTGAACGCGACCATTCGCACACCTGGCGAAATCATCGAACTTCTCGATGCCGCCCTTGTGAATGCCGTCGTCCTTGACACCACCAACAATGGTGTTGTACCCGCCGGTGGAAACATCACGATCGATGACATGCTTGCCCACGCCGTGACGACAACCGGTTTGTCGACCCTATCGCTCAACGGCGGCAGTTCGGGTGATGTGAAAATCAACGCGCCACTTTCCGGTTCTGTTGCCGTGACGATTCAGAATTCGGGAACCACCGAGTTCAACGCGCCGGTCAACCTCACGGGCCTCAGCATCAACAACACTACCTCAACGGTGACCTTCCAGGCTCCAGGCTCGGCTGCCACCGCCGTGTTGCCCGCTGTTTCCGGAATGGTGCTTGGCAACCTGACCATGCAATCCGGCCGAAGTTTTCAAGTGTTGTTCGCGAATCCTTCCATTGCCACCAATATCCCCGCCTACTCCATCACCGGGTCGCCCGTCGGCAGCGAGACCTTGCGGTTTGTCGGACCCGGTCAGGTAACCATCCAACCGTCAAGTTCCGGCGCCAACTTCACCGGGCGGGTTTCCGTTGAGGGAGGAGTTCTTTCCGTTAACGGCAACTATTCAACCATCAATTTCGACCTGAAGGGTGGAACCACGGGCGGGACGGGTTCTGTGAATTCACTTAATTCCATTGTGCCGATTTCCAGCGTGATCGCTCCCGGTGGTTCGGGCACGGTGGGAACTTTCACGGCTTCAACGCTCAACCTCAATGACAGTTCCACCCTCAGCGTTGATCTCGCCATGGGGAGGGGAGACCGGCTCATCACCAACAACCAGCCGATCCTCAATGGTGCCAGGTTGACAGGCACCGTGACCTTCAACTCGATGAAAACGGGAACAACCTACACCATTGTCACCAATAACAGCAACCAACCGGTTCTGGGCATATTTGCCGGATTGCCTCAAGGCGGAACAACCCAGATTGGCAACCAGATTTTCTCGATCAATTACTTGGCGGGCGACGGGAACGACATCACCCTGACCGCCGTTACAGGTTCGAACACGCCGATCGGCAACACTCCGAATGAGCGCTATGTGAGCTACCTGTTCCTTACAATCATGGGGCGTCAGGCGACTTCCAGCGAGTTGTCGCTTTATTCAAGCCGACTCAACCAGGGGGCTTCCCGCAACTCTGTCGCCGCTTCCATTTACAATTCTGTTGAACAGCAAAACAATCAGGTTCAGGGATATTTCCAGCAGTTTCTCAAGAGAAACGGAAACTCCTCCGAAATCAGCAGGTTCGTCAGCTCACTCAGGGCGGGAGCATCGGCAAACAGTGTCATTTCAACATTTATACTATCGCGAGAATATCAAATCGCCAATCCTCCCATCCAACAGTTTGTAAGGTCTCTTTACATCAACCTGCTTGGCAGGAATCCCGACGCGGCAGGATTCGCGGCCAATTGCAACGCCTTGCGCACAGGAGTGACTCGCCAGGCTCTGGTTTTAAGTTTCCTCAATTCCACCGAGTACATCAATCGACAAGTGAGAAGCCAGTATCAATCCCAGCTCGGCTTCTTGCCCAACCAAAGCTCCCTCAATTTCTGGGTCAATCAGATGCGGGCCAATGGAATCGGATTCCTGGTTGTCGGGTTGGCCGCAAGCAACTCCGCTTTCCAGCGGGCCCAAGGGAATAGTGTTTGAGAATTCCGCCAGTCCCTACGGGCGGTTCAACGGGGTCCGCCGGCTTTCAGTCCGGCGGACCCCGTGCCTTTTCAGCCTCGGAGTGGAGTTTGGAATTTCAAAACCCGTGGCGACGGTCGGGTCAGTTTGCGGAGGCCTTATCCAGATGCAATCTGCCCGCTCGGGTGATCTTGTAACCGGGCGTGGGTATCTCGCCATCGCCGGAAAGAACTGGTTCAATCAAGCCTCGCGCCACCAGCTGCCCATGCAGGCGATTCCAAGCCCTTGGGCTGGCCTGCGACTGCCCACGATGCACCCGGATCAGGCAACCGCCCTCCGGCGCGACCGCGTACTGTTTCAGCAAGTCCGTGACCAAGCCGTCATTTTCGATGCCGGGTTCATCGACCGGATCGTCCATTTCCATCATGGGGTGGATTCCTCCATCTCCCAGATCGACTTGGAAATGAATGATCCAGTCGCCCATGTGCCAATGGATGGCTTGAAAACCAGTGAGCGGTTTCCAGGTGAAACGATTTTGAGGGAATGGTGGGCTTTCAGTCAGGCCAGGATTGGGAGAACAACCTCACCTTCGACATCCGTCAGGCGGAAATCGCGCCCTTGGAAGCGGTAGGTGAGGCGCTTGTGGTCGAGTCCCAACTGATGAAGGATCGTCGCGTTAAGGTCGTGGACATGGACTTTGTTTTCCGCGGAGGCAAAGCCGAGGTCATCGGTTGTTCCATGCTGAGTGCCCGGCTTGAATCCGCCACCGGCAAGCCACATCGTGTAGGCGTCAATGTGGTGGTTGCGGCCCACGGTCTCCCGCGTCTCCCCCATGGGAGTGCGGCCGAACTCGCCTCCCCAGACCACGATGGTGCTGTCGAGGAGGCCGCGGGCGGCCAGGTCGCTCACAAGGGCGGCGCAAGGCTGGTCGACCTCGCGGCAGACGCGCTCGAGGCCTCTCTCGAGGTTGATGTCGGGCCCGCCATGGTGATCCCAATCGGTGTGGTAAAGCTGCACGAACCGCACGCCCCGTTCCACAAGCCTTCGGGCCAGGAGGCAGTTGGCCGCGAAGGACGGTTGGCCGGGAACGGCGCCATATCGTGACAGGGTTTGGGTGGATTCCTTGGAAATATCGATCAGGTCGGGCGCCGAGACTTGCATGCGAAAGGCCATTTCATAACTGGCCGTGCGCGCGGCGATTTCCGGATCTCCCTGATCGGCAAACCGGATGCGGTTGAGCCCGGAAATCGCTTCCACCACCCGTCCTTGCGAAGCGCGGGCGATGCCATCGGGAGTCGCGAGGTTGATCACCGGGTCTCCGGTGGAACGGAATGGTACGCCTTGGTAGGAACTGGGCAGGAATCCGCTGCCCCACAAGGGCATGCCGCCACGGGGGCCCCGCGGGCCGGATTGCAGCACGATGAATCCCGGAAGGTCTTTCGAAGGGCTTCCCAATCCATAGGTGACCCATGCGCCCATGCTGGGGCGACCGAACTGCGCCGATCCGGTGTTGGCAAAAAGCTTGGCAGGCGCGTGATTGAAGACATTGGTTGACATGGAGCGGATGATGGTCAGTCGGTCGGAAACCGAGCCCGTGTTGGGCAGCAGCTCGGAAATGCTGGCTCCCGACCGGCCCCAGCGCCTGAACTTCCGCGGGCTAGCCAGGAGTTTGGGGCGCTCCTTGGAGAATGAGTTCATGAAAGCGAAACGCTTGCCCTTGATGAACGACTCAGGAATGGGCTGCCCGTTCAGCCGGTTGAGTTCCGGCTTGCTGTCAAAGAGGTCAAGCTGGCTGGGGCCGCCAGCCATGAAAAGATAAATGACGCTCTTGGCCTTGGGTTCATGATGGGTGGCGCTGAGTGCCATCGGATCGGCGGAGCTATCGCCAGCCGCGCGGGCCTGAAGCGTGGAAAGCGCCATGCCGGCCAGCCCGATGGGGCACCGGGTGAGGAAATGGCGCCTGGCCGGAGCCAGTGGATCGGAATCGGATGCGGGAAGCATTGGGTTCACTCCCGGGTGAGGAATTCTTCGGAATTGAGCAGAACCCGGGCCAGCGAAACGAGGGAGTCGCCCGCGCCCGGCGAGCCTGATGACTCGCTGTTGATCAATTCCAGCATCAGGTTGGTTTCAGCCTGCGAAGGGGAGCGGCCCAGCGCCATCCGGAAGGCGGCTTCGACTTGGCTTTCGGATGAGGGCCGGTTGGCGATCTTCGCGGCCAGCGCCTTGGCGCAATCAAGCTGGGTGCCGTCATTGAGCAGGGTGAGCGCCTGCAGGGGAGTCGTGGAGCGGTGTCGGCGGGTGCATGTGGCGCCTCCATCCGGGGCGTCGAAGAGGGCCAGGCTCGGGTGCGGGGCGGATCGCCAGGTGAATGTGTACATGCCGCGCCGGTAACGATCTCCCCCCGGGCTTGTCTTCCATTGCTTGGGCACCTGCGTGAAACTGTAAACTCCCGTTGGCTGGCTGGGGAAAACACTGGGGCCGCCCACCTTGGAGTCGAGCAGGCCGCTGACGGCGAGGGACCTGTCACGCAGGATTTCCGCCTCGAGCCTGAGCCGGGATTGCCTGGCCAGGAGCCTGTTGCGGGCATCCATGGAAACAAGGTCGGGCCGGTGCCTCGATGATTGCCTGTAAGTCGCGCTGGTGACGATGAGCTTGTGGAGACGCTTGAGGCTGAAGCCCTCCTCCCTGACCCGCAAGGCCAACCAGTCGAGCAACTCGGGATGCGACGGCGGGGATCCCTGCGTTCCGAAGTCGTTTTCCGTCTCCACGATTCCCGCGCCAAAATAGACTTGCCAGATCCGGTTGGCAAGGACCCTTCCGGTGAGCGGGTTGTCCGGGTCAAAGAGCCACTTGGCCAATCCGACCCTGTCAGGCTTGGCGTTGCCGGAAAGTTGGGGGAGGCTGGCGGGAACAGCGGCCGTGACCACGGCGCCTTTTCGGGTGAAGTCCCCGCCAAGCATCACGAATGTTTCCCGTGGCGACTTCCTTTCCTCCAGCACGAGGGCCGTCACGGGTTCAACGATGGAAGCCCGGGTCGCCGAGACCGAATCGCCGAGCGCGAGCCGGTCTGTCGCGGCCTTCACTCGCCCGATCGTGGCCAAAGGATTGCCGGAAACCAGGGCCGAAGCCACCTGCGCGCTCAACTGGCCCCTCCTCAGTGAGACCACAAGGGCCTCGTGCTGGGACGGAGTCCGTCCGTTAATGGCGATTTGCAGGATCTTTTGAATGTTTTCAGGCAGCTTCCTGCGGGCATCGGGTGAAAGCCTTCCCTCGAGGACCTCGACGGCCGCCCTGCCCAGGTTTTCAAACTTGGCCAGTTTTTTCTCCATGTCGGCCAATTTTTTCTTTTCGGCCGCTCTTTGCTTGCGTGCCTCGGGGGGACTCATGTCAAGCACGGGTTCGTCGCAGTTGTTGAAAAAGGCGAATAGCCGGTAATAGTCTTTCTGCGATATCGGGTCGAACTTGTGGTCGTGGCATTGGGCGCAACCCACGGAAAGGCCAAGGAACACCGTTCCCGTGGTGTTGACCCGATCGACGACGGCCTCGACGCGGAACTGTTCCAGGTCGATACCGCCCTCCTGGTTGATCATGGTGTTGCGATGGAATCCCGTGGCGACCTTTTGTTCGACGGTGGCTCCCGGGAGCATGTCGCCAGCGAGTTGCTCCATGGTGAACCGGTCGTAGGGCATGTCGGAATTGAGGGCATTGATGACCCAGTCGCGGTACTTCCACATCACCCGCGCCGCATCGATGCTGTAGCCGTTGCTGTCGGCGTATCGAGCCTGGTCGAGCCACCATCGGCCCCAGCGTTCGCCGTAATGGGGGGAGGCTAGAAGCCGGTCAACCTGCCGAACATAAGCCCCGGGCGATGTGTCAGACATGAACGCGGACAGTTCTTGTTCCGTGGGTGGCAAGCCCGTGAGGTCGAGGGAGAGGCGAAAGAGCAGGGCGCGCCTGTCGGCTTCGGGCGAGGGATTCAGGCCTTCCTTCCGCAGTCGGGCGCGCACGAAACGGTCGATTGGATGTTCTTCAAGACCTTCCGGAACCTCGATCGGCCGGGGAGGTGTCAGCGACCAGAGCGACGGCCTTGAGGATGCCGTGGCTTGTTCATCCTTACCCGGTTTGGCGCCCGCATCAATCCAGGCGATGATCGACTTGAGGCCCTCGTCGGATACCCTCTCGCCCTTGGGCGGCATTCTTTCAACGCCTTCCTGCCCCCTGATGGCTTTCACCAGAAGGCTTTCAGCGGATTTGCCGGGAACAATGGCCGGGCCGGATGCGCCGCCTTCGAGAAGGGCTTTGGCAGAATCGACACGAAGGCCGCCACGCTTGGCCTGTGTCCCATGGCATTGGACGCAGTGTCTCACCAAGAGTGGCTTGATTGAACCATCAAAATCAGGTGGCGCGGCCAAGGCAAGCCATGTCAGTAGCCCGAGCATTGTTCACTCCAGGCAGGCAATTTTCCCATCATTAGATTATTCCAGCCGATGGTTTCCGGTCCAGCCTGCGTTATCTAATTGCGTCGGACCAGCCATGACAGCAGCAATCTCAGGGAAGGCGCCTGTCCCTGATGCAAATACCCGTTTTGGAAGATCCGAGCGGCAACCCAAAGGGTTCCGAGGGTGGTTACCAGGACCAGCAACGCGCCAAGCACCGGTTCCCACCACGCCAGTTGGGCGCCAGCGGCGATCCGGGCCAACATAAGCATGGGAGTGGCGGGTGGAAACAGTGAAACCACCCTGGCGAGATTTCCATTGGGATCCTCGATCACCGGCAGCATGAGCAGCATTGGCAAACTGGCCGTTAGCGTGACCGGGGTAAGCATGGTTTGCGCTTGCTTGAGGTCCGAGCAAGCGCTGCCAACGGCGATGAACAACGAACCGAACATCAGCAAGGCCAGCACTTGGAAAAGCAGGAACCACACTGGAATCTCAGGCCTGATTTCAGGAAGGAACCCTTGGTTGCGACCCACCAGCAGTCCTCCGCCCAGGTAAATCGACGATAGGACGAGACCGGTCAGCGACATTCCGATAAGCTTCCCGCACAGGATTTCCATGGGCATCGCCGAGCCAAGCAGCACTTCCCCGATCCGGTTCATTTTTTCCTCAAGCACTCCGTTGAGTTGCGGTGATCCGCCGACCATGACGGCCATGAACATCAGGATCACGGCGAAAACGGGGACCAAGGCCCGGAACACCGATTCGACCGCCTTGCCATCGACCACCTTCCCGGAACCGTCCCGCGTGGGGAGTTCCCTCTGCACGAGCAGGTTGTCCTGGGCCTTGGATCCGGCGTAAAGCATCTGAGCCAGTTCCTCCGCCTTGTACCGCTTTTCCACGCGGGCCCAGAGCAAAGGATTGGAAGGCGCCGAGCGCTGTAGCTGGCTGATCGCGGCGAGGCGGGCCGCGACCGAAGTGAGCATGTCCTTGTCGAAGGCGGCGCCAGAGTAATAGGCCAGTTGTCCCGGATCCTTGTCCCGGCCCGGGTTGATTTCGAAAAAGGCCGCCAGCTTGCCTGCCCGCACCCTTTCGGCAAGATCGAATTTCAGTTCCAGCGTCGTTGTTTCGTCAGCCCCGGCTCTGGCTTCCTCGAAATCGAGCTTGCCCACGGGATCCTTGCCATTCTCCCTGAGAACCAGTTGCTTGAGGGACTCCATCGCCTTGATGGCGCCAGTTTGCGGCGGGGGCGTCCGGTCGATGATTGCGACCACGCGCACCTTGTCCGACTTGAACCGCTCCGCCACGGTGGGAATCCAAACGCTGAGTCCAATCATCACGGGCATCAGGAAGACCCCAATGATGAAAGCCTTGTTGGCCACCGCGGCGATGAATTCCCGGCGGGCGATCACCGCGATCCTCGAGATCATGCTCAAGCCCCCTGGCCGGTGGTGCCGTCATCGCGGCCACCCACCTCGCGGAAGAAAATGTCCGCAAGCGATGCCGTTCCCGTGGTGAATCCGGTGAGGGGAATGACGGCGAGGAGTTGCCTTGCCACCCCGCTGGGATCGGAGTCGGGGGCGAGGCGGAGGTCCCATGACATGCCGTCCCTGAACGATGCGACAACTCCAGCGATCGGCGGCAATCGCTCCACCGGTTCGCGGGTGGTCACACGGAGGCTTGTGCCGCCCCGCTCGACCAGCAAGGCGTCCAATGGGCCATCAAGTACCTTGCGCCCCTTGTGAATCATGAAGACATGCGTGCATAGCCGTTGCGCGACGGTCAGGTCGTGCGTCGACAGGACGACCGTTGTCCCGTTGGCGCGGAGATCGAGGACGGCTTTCATGAGCTGGCCGCCATGGACAGGGTCGAGGCCCGAGAACGGCTCATCGAGCACGGCCAGGCGCGGGGCGTGCGCGACCGAGGCGATGAACTGCACCCGCTGCGCCATTCCCTTGGATAATGCCTCGACACGAAGGTTGGCGGCCTCGGCCAGGTCGAGGCGCTCAAGCCAGTCGAGCACGGCCCGCCTTGGTTTTCGCAAGCCCTTGAGGCGCGCGAAAAATTCAAGGACGGCGACAACCGTCATGCCGCGATAGAGGCCGCGCTCCTCGGGCAGGTATCCGATTTCCGGCGATGCCCCGGCTCCTCCGGCCCGACCCAGCACCTCGATCGATCCGGAATCCGCTCCAAGCAACCCGGTGATCATGCGAATGGTGGTCGTTTTTCCAGAACCGTTGGGACCGAGAAATCCGTGGATCGATCCCTCCGAAACGACAAGGTCCAAGGGAGCAACGGCAACCTTGTCGCCGAACCTCTTGCAAACACCCGAAAGGCGGATGGCATCAGTCACCGGTGTTTTCCCCGCCCGGGGCCGAATCATCCATATCCACGCGCCTTCCCGCCTGTTTCAATGCCATCCGAAGCGCGAACTCGACCTGCGCGTTGAGCGAACGCAGGTCGTCCCTGGCCCACTTTTCCATGGCCGCGTGAACGGCTGGATTCAGCCTCAACAGAAATGCCTTCCGATCAGCCAAGAGACGGTCCGCCTATCATCCAGTGTAAAGGGATCCGGTATTAACCACGGGCTGGGGATCTTTCTCACCGCAGAGCACGACGAGAAGGTTGCTCACCATCGCCGCCTTGCGTTCCTCATCCAGCTTCACCTTGCCTTCCCGATCGAGCCGGTCGAGCGCCATCTCCACCATGCCCACGGCGCCATCCACGATGATCCGGCGCGCCGCGAGAATGGCGCTGGCTTGCTGGCGCCTGAGCATGACGGCGGCGATTTCGGGAGCGTAGGCCAGCATGCTCAACCGGGCTTCCAGCACCTCCACACCCGCTGGCGTGAGCCTTTCGGCCAGTTCCCGCTTTAATTCCTCCCCGACAGCCTCGGGTGAACCCCGGAGGCTCGGGCGATGCTCCTCGTGGCTGTCATACGGGTAGCGGCTGGCCAGGTTGCGAAGGGCGGATTCGCTTTGGATCTGCACATAGTCCTCATACCTGTCCACATCGAAAAGCGCCTTGGCGCTGTCCACCACGCGCCAGACAACCACCGAGGCGATTTCGATGGGATTGCCATCCAGGTCGTTCACCTTGGCGGGGTGCCTTCGCCTGGGGCCGGTTTCCGTCGTGACATTGCCGGCGGCATCCTTTTTGGTGGTTGATTCGGTCATGCTTCCCGTCTCGAAGGTTCGCGCCCGACGGGAAACCAGTTTCTTGAGGTAGAACGGGTTCACCCAGTAAAAGCCCGCCTGGTCAATCGTGCCCACATAATCCCCGAACAGGATCAAAACCCTCGATTCATTGGGATTGACGATGGCCAATCCGTTGAGAATCAGCACGGCCAGAACAATTCCCATCACTGGCAAGCCAATGAGGACCACCAAGGCGATGGATTGTCCAAGGGCCTGAAAAACGATGGCGCCAGGTGATTTGGGATTCAGCAGGAAAAACAGGAATGGCGATCCGAGAAGGAGCGCCATGGCTAGACACAGGGGGGCGTAACCGGAGAGGGCCTGAACTGGTTTGTCCTGAACCATGGCAACCTCCAGCTTTTAGAAATATACCGATTTGATATCATCATGGTATCGCACATTAGGCTGGCAGGCTAGCCAAATTCAGGCCGATCGCTTCGATTTGTTCCTCCAGTTCCTTGAGAGTGGCCCTTTGCTGTTCCACCACTTCCGCGGGCGCCCTCTGCACGAATGACTCGTTCCCCAGCTTGGCCCTGATGCCGGTTGCCGATTTTTCCTTTTCCTGCCTTTGCTTGAGCAATCGCTGGCGTTCCGCCACCGGATCAATGATCCCCTCCAGAAGCACGAACGCCTCGAAGTCGCTGTCGATGGCGGATGCCGCCAAGGCGGGACGCACCACCTCGGGCGAGATGGTCAGTTCCGCCAGGCCTGCCAATTCGCGCATCACCGGTTCAACGGGCTTGAGACCGGACGCGGTGGCCGCGGTTGCCTTGGCCCGCAGGGCAAGCAGGGTGCGGGAGTCGATCTGGTAGCGATTGCGCGTCTCGCGCACCAATCGAACCAACCGTTGCATCCGCTCGACGATGGATTCCACCCCAAGGTCATACCATGCCGAATCCGGCGCGGGCCAAGGCGCGATGCAAACGCTTTCGGCACCCGCGCGGAGATTCGACAGGCCGCGCACCGGGGCGGCCTCGTTCAGGGCCTGCCAGATCGTCTCGGCCAAAAACGGCATGAATGGCTGGAGCAGCCTCGCCAGGTTGTCGAGCAGCGCCAGGAGCACCCTCTGGGCGACCTGTCGGGCCTCCGGGTCCTTGAGTCGGCCCTTGGCCATTTCGAGATACCAGTCGCAAAAATCCGACCATGTGAAGTCGTAAATCAGCTTGATGGCCTCGCTGAAGCGGAATTGGGCCAACGCCTGGTCGATGCCGGCGATGGCGCCGGCAAGTCGGCTGAGAATCCATCGATCCTCAAGCGCGAGTTCGGCCGCCGACACCGGGCCCGGGGAGTGTCCCTCAAGGTTGATCAGGCAGAAGCGGGTGGCGTTCCAGACCTTGGTGGCGAAGTTGCGGCCCTGCTCGAAGCGGTCGGACGCCTGGCGCGCCGTGGCGTGTTCCGGGTCGATCCCCGGCCAGGGCCCTCCCGGACGGAAGGCCTGCTTGCACGCCGGGCAAGCGAGCTTCTTCGTCCGCATGTACATGTGCTCCTGCTTCACGGGCACCAGGGCGTCGCATGCTGGGCAGACATTCGCGACGGGCATGCGCGCGTCCTGCGTTTCGGTGGCCATCTGCGCCATCTGGAAGCGCAGCGCGTCGGGGCCGTAGCGGCTGATGATGTCGAGCGGGTCGACGCCATTGCCCTTGCTCTTGCTCATGGTTTCCCCGAAGCCATCGGTGATCTTCGGGTGGATGTACACCTTGTGGAACGGAATATGTCCGGTGTTGTAGAGTCCGCAGATCACCATCCGGGCCACCCAGAGGGTGATGATGTCGCGCGAGGTCGAGAGGACGCTCGTCGGATAGTAACGGGCCAGGTCGGATGATGATTCCGGCCAGCCGAGGGTGCTTTCAGGCCACAGCGCCGAGCTGAACCAGGTGTCCAGGACATCGGGATCCCTCACCAGCGGGTGTTGCGCTCCGAGCAGGTCCGCCGGCAGGTCCTCGATGGAACAGACATGGAAGCCACCCTCGGCCGCCTCCCTGAAGAACACGCCTTCGCGGCCGGCGAGCGCCTTTTCGATTCGTTCCCTGTCGCAGCGGACATGCCACACGGGAATCTGGTGTCCCCACCAGAGTTGCCGGCTGATGCACCAGTCGCGCTTCTCGCCAAGCCAGTCGAGGTAGGTGGTGGCGTAGCGCGCCGGCGTGATCCTCACCCGGTTGTCGCGCACGGCGTCCATGGCCTTGCCGGCCAATTCCTCCATGCTGATGAACCATTGGTCGGAAAGGAGCGGTTCGATCGGCGTCTTGCTGCGGTCGGAGTGGGCCAACTCGATGTCGCGGTCCTCCCGGCCTTCAAAGAAGCCGAGCGCCTCCATGTCCTCGACGACCTTCTCGCGCGCCTTGTAGCGTTCCATCCCGGCGTAAGGGCCGCAAAGGCTGTTCAGGGTGCCGTCGGGGTTGAGGATGTTGAGCAGTGGCAGGTTGTTGCGTTGGCCGCAGGCGTAGTCATTGCGGTCGTGCGCGGGGGTCACCTTCACCGCGCCCGTGCCGAGTTGAGGATCAACCAGGAGGGGGTCGGCTATGATGGGGATTTCCCTGTCGGCAAGGGGAACCCGGACCATTTTTCCGATCCAGGCCTTGTACCTTTCGTCCTCCGGATGAACAGCCACGGCCACATCGCCCAGCATGGTCTCCGGGCGGGTGGTGGAGAAGCGGATGTGGCCGCCGCCATCCATAAGCGGATAGCGGAAGGTCCAGAATCCGCCCTTGACCGTTTCGGTGAAGGTCTCGTCGTCCGCCACCGAGGTCTGAAGCTGGGTGTCCCAGTTGACCAGTCGCTTGCCGCGGTAGATGTGGCCGTCGCGGAAGAGGTTGAAGAATGTGCGCCTGACGGCCTTGGCGCACACCGGGTCGAGCGTGAACCGGGTGCGAGTCCAGTCGCATGAGCAACCCATGCCCCTCAACTGCTCCAGGATTCTCGAGCCGTATTGCTCCTTCCATTCCCAGATGCGGCGGACAAGTTCCTCCCGGCCAAGGTCGTGGCGGGTCTTGCCCTCGAGTTCACGGATCCGCCTTTCCACGACCGCCTGGGTGGCGATGCCGGCATGGTCGGTTCCCGGCACCCAGCAGACATCGAACCCGCGGGCCCTGTGCTGTCGGGCCAAAATATCCTGCAGCGTGTTGTTGAGGGCGTGGCCCAGGTGCAGGGCACCGGTCACATTGGGGGGGGGGATCACCATGCTGAACGGAGGCTTGCCTGAATCGGGGCGAGCCTTGAACAGGTCGAGCCTGTCCCACAGTTCGAGGCAACGGCTTTGCGCGAGTGAGGGTTCGAACTGCTTGGGCAATTCCGTGCTCATGGGTGTTTCCGGAGAATGGTGGACGTGAATCCGGCCGGATGTTCACCGCCGCCGGGCGCCATCCTTGAACAGTTTGTGCTCGATGCTGTCCACCAGGGCGATCCAACTGGCCTCAACGATATTCTCGCTGACCCCCACGGTGGTCCAGATATCAGCGCGGTCGCGGCATTCCAGAACCACCCGAACCCGCGCCGCGGTTCCTTCCCGGGCGTTGACAACGCGCACCTTGTAGTCTTCGAGGGTCATCTCGCCCAGGCTGGGAAAGGCGGGCAGCAGGGCCTTTCTCAAGGCGGCGTCCAGCGCGTTGACCGGCCCGTCGCCTTCCGCGGCGGTGTGGACCAGAAAGTCGCCGACCCTGAGTTTCACCGTGGCCTCGCAAGCGGGAGTTCCCCCCGCGCCGGCCTCGATGTTCACCCTATATGCGACGCGATCGAAGTTGGCGACGAATGTGCCGGCGGTTTTGCGGACAAGAAGTCCGAAGGACGCCTCCGCGGCCTCGAATTCATAACCGGCGTGCTCCATGTCCTGAACCCGCTCAAGGATCTTGCGGGTCAAATCGGCATCTCCAGCGAGGTCGTGGCCGGAGACCTTGTTGACGATGGTGGCCCGGCCTGAAAGCTCGCTTACCAGGATGCGCCGCTCGTTGCCGACCAGGGCTGGATCAATGTGCTCGTAACTGCGGCTGACCCGGCTGACGGCGTGGATGTGCATTCCACCCTTGTGGGCGAAGGCGCTGGTGCCCACGAACGGCTGGCCGGGCCGGAAGTTCATGTTCGCCGTCTCATGGACGAAGCGGGAAAGTTCGGTGAGCCTGGCCACGTTGCCGGGCACCAGCACTTCCCGACCCAGCTTGAGAGAAAGCAGCGCGGCCACGCTGACTAGGTCGACATTCCCGCAACGCTCGCCAATGCCATTGATGGTGCCCTGCACCTGGACGGCCCCCTCGCCAACGGCGGAAAGGCTGTTGGCCACGGCCAGTTCGCAATCGTTGTGGCAATGGATGCCCAGGAGCGCCGAGCCCATAACCTCCTTGGCCGACCGGCACGCCCGCGCGATCTCCCCCGGCAGGCTGCCGCCGTTGGTGTCGCATAGCACGGCGCGGGATGCGCCGGCCCGGCATGCCGCGCCCAAGGTGGCCAGCGCGTATTCCGGATTGGCCTTGAAGCCGTCGAAGAAGTGCTCGGCGTCGTAGAAAACCTCGCGTCCGGCGGCCTTGCAATGGGCGATGGTGTCGGCGATCATCGCCACATTTTCGTCGAGGCTGACCCCGAGGACCTCGTTCACATGCAGGTCCCAGGTCTTGCCCACGATCGTCACAACGGGGGTGCCGGCATCCAGAAGGGCCTTCAACCCGCCGTCCTCCGACGCGCGGATTCCCTTGCGGCGCGTCATGCCGAACGCCACCACCTTGGCATGGTTGAGCCGGAGGTCGCGGACGGAGCGGAAATATTCGGCGTCCTTGGGATTGGAGAGGGGGTATCCTCCCTCGATGAAGTCGAATCCCATCGCGTCGAGGCGCTTGGTGATGGCCAGCTTGTCCTGAACCGAGAAGTTCACTCCCTCTCCCTGGCTGCCATCCCGCAGGGTCGTGTCGTAGAGTTCCACCCGGCTCATCGCGCCACCAAGCCATCCGATGCCATGCCAGCCGCACGCCTCACCGGGCGATACGGCAGTTTTGCCAACCTGATCATCTTAGCGGTATCGGGTTGGGTGGCCAATCGGTTTCAGGAGCGACCTAGGTTCCGGCGTCGCTGGGTGGAAGTGCCGGTCCGCTGGTTCGCCTGATGGGACAGTCGACATGCCTTCGCCAGCGCTGGTCGTCGCGCTTGGGGTAGTCGCGCCTGTAATGGGTTCCCCGTGACTCGGTGCGGGTGAGCGCCCCTTGGATTATCAGCCGTGCCACCGCG
>Ga0194134_10000105_pt1 | contig 119575 bp, 113 predicted proteins | sample TA2KigOff0mmetaG_FD_148602 | JGI IMG/M metagenome (GOLD analysis project Ga0194134, IMG submission 148602) | Freshwater microbial communities from Lake Tanganyika, Tanzania - TA2015056 Kigoma Offshore 0m | ecosystem: Environmental > Aquatic > Freshwater > Lake | place: Tanzania: Lake...
TTGGCCCCACCCGGAGGCGGCCCACCTGGAGGCGGCCCACCTGTGGGCGGCTTGGCCCCACCTGGAGGCGGCCCACCCGGAGGCGGCCCACCCGGAGGCGGTCCACCTGTGGGCGGCTTGGCCCCACCTGGAGGCGGCCCACCCGGAGGCGGCCCACCTGGAGGCGGTCCACCTGGAGGCGGTCCACCTGTGGGCGGCTTGGCCCCACCCGGAGGCGGCCCACCTGGCGGCGGTCCACCTGGAGGCGGTCCACCCGCGGGCGGCTTGGCCCCACCTGGAGGCGGCCCACCCGGAGGCGGCCCACCCGGAGGCGGTCCACCTGCGGGCGGCTTGGCCCCACCTGGAGGCGGCCCACCCGGAGGCGGTCCACCCGGAGGCGGTCCACCTGCGGGCGGCTTAGCCCCACCTGGAGGCGGCCCACCTGGAGGCGGCCCACCTGTGGGCGGCTTGGCCCCACCTGGAGGCGGCCCACCCGGAGGCGGTCCACCTGGAGGCGATCCACCTGCAGGCGGATTGGCCCCAGGTGGGGGCTTTTTGGGGTCGGCAGTCTGTGCACCGACCAGGGTTGTGCCCAGTACCATCACCGCCACCAGTGCGGTTTTCTTCACCATCACGTTCTCCTTCCGTCAAGGTGATGCTTGGCCAAGCAATGCACCAATGATGCATCTCCTAGAGGTCCACAGTGTTTAAACGAGCCAAGTGAGCCCGAGAGTAGTCCTCAAAATCCACATATGTCAAGGGGGTTTGATGAGGCGTTCGGCATATGACCAGAAGGGGTTGCCCTACAGCCTGGCGCGTACCAGGTTAGCAGGGTGTGAAATTTCCCCAAACCGACCTCGGCTCGAGGCAGGCTTGAGCCCAAGCCGCCCCTTTTGGACGACTTTAGAGTGGGCGGCCGTGGCGAAAGCACCTGCGAGCCCGGCTCCGTGGACGTCGTGGAGCGCAGCCTTTTGGCGCGCCGCTACTTCGTCGCACGCAACGACACTTTCAAGGGGTTGGCTGTGCTGGCGCAGATCGGACAGCCTTCGCGCAACCGTATCAGCCTGTAAGTCGAGATCCGCAGACCCCTGTACATGCACCAGGCCACGCGCGAGCGTTCAACTGCGTTCGAGCCCCTGAGGGCCCATCTCACCGAGGTGCTGGGCGAGGTGGCGGCCTATGTGCGCTCGCGCTAGCCTGCTTAAGCTGCGCGCTCAGGGGGTTCGCGCTCATGATGTCGGCCACGGGCCTGTGGTCGGCATCTCGCCCCGCCAGAAGTACGCGAATGGCGCAATCACCCTGCGAGGCGATGCCCACGAGTTGTCAAGCTTCGGTCGCGGGTACAGCGCGGACGCGGTGCTCCTTCATCAGCTGCGAAGCGAGCTTGACCGGGGCGGTGGGCGCGACCTGGATGACGCGCCGGGGTTATGGGTCAGGCAATCCTTGACGGTGCCGATGGTGGAGCCTTTCTAGAACGAGGGTTTCAGAGGACCGCCGCTGCCTACACTGCGAGTGCTCATCCAATTGAACGCTTCGACAAGGGCTGCAGACATGTCCGACCACACCGCTGTGTACCCGCACCTGCTTGCACCCCTGACGCTGGGTCGTGTTCGCTTGCGCAACCGGGTGCTCATGGGGTCGATGCATACCGGCTTGGAGGATGGCCGGGATCTGCGCCCCTTGGCTGCCTTCTTCCGCGAACGAGCCGCTGGCGGGGTGGGCCTCATCGTGACTGGCGGTATTGCACCCAACATCGCCGGATGGGCCAAGCCGTTTGCTGGAACGCTGGCCACGCAGGCCGCAGCAAAACGCCATCAGGTGGTCACCCGTGCGGTACACGAAGCCGGTGGGCATATCGCCATGCAGATCCTGCACACCGGGCGCTATGCCTACCATCCCTTGGCCGTTGCGCCCACCCGCCTGCGTTCGCCGATTTCGCCCTTTACCCCGTTCGAACTGTCGGCACGCGGGGTGGAGCGTCAGATCCGGGCCTTTGTGCGCTGTGCCCTGCTGGCCCGTGAGGCCGGCTATGACGGCGTGGAGATCATGGGCTCAGAGGGTTACTTCATCAACCAGTTCATATCGGCGGCGACCAACCACCGCCAAGATGCATGGGGTGGCGACTACATCCGCCGCATGCGGCTGCCCGTCGAGATCGTGCAACGCACCCGCGAAGCCCTGGGCCCAGACTTCATCATCATCTACCGGCTCTCATTGATCGACCTCGTGCCCGGTGGCAGCCGTTGGGACGAGGTGCTGACTTTGGGCCGCGCCATTGCGCAGGCCGGCGCCTCGATCATCAACACCGGCATCGGTTGGCATGAGTCCCGTGTTCCCACCATCGCCACCAGCGTGCCGCGCGCAGCCTTTGCCTGGCTCACAGCCCGATTGAAGCAGGCCTTTGTGCAAGAAGGCATCACCACGCCCTTGGTGGCCAGCAACCGAATCAACACACCCGAGGTGGCCGAGGGTATCTTGGCCGAAGGTGCAGCCGATCTGGTGTCGATGGCGCGCCCGCTTTTGGCCGATGCCGACTTTGTCAACAAGGCTGCACAAGGGCGCGCGCAGGACATCAATACCTGTATTGCCTGTAACCAGGCCTGCCTGGATCATGTGTTTCAGAACCGGCGTGCATCTTGCCTGGTCAACCCAAGGGCTTGCCACGAAACCGAACTGGTGATCCGTCCGACAAGCCGGCCCAAGCGCATCGCGGTGGTTGGCGCGGGCCCAGCGGGCGTCACCGCTGCCACCTGGGCTGCCGAGCGTGGGCATCATGTGGAGCTCTTTGACCGCGCCTGGACAATTGGTGGCCAGCTCAACATGGCCCGGCGCATTCCGGGTAAGGAAGAGTTCGACGAGACGCTGCGCTACCTAAGCCGGCGCATTCAGACCACAGGCGTGCACTTGCATCTGGGGCGCGACATTCAGCCTGCGGATGTGTTGGATTTTGATGAGGTGGTGGTGGCCACCGGTGTGCAGCCACGCAACCCACGCATACCTGGCCAGGACCACCCTAAAGTGCTGAGCTACCTTCAGGTCTTGCGCGACGATGCGCCGGTAGGCCCGCGTGTGGCCGTCATCGGAGCTGGTGGGATAGGTTTTGATGTGGCCGAATTCCTATCCCATCACGGGCCATCGAGCACGCTGAACCGGCAGGCCTGGCAAAGGCAATGGGGTGTGGGCGACCCAGTGCAGTCGCCAGGCGGCCTGGCTCCCGAAGGACCACAGAACCAGACACCTGCGCGAGAGGTGGTTCTCTTGCAGCGCCGCGAGGGCAAGTTGGGGTCGGGCTTGGGCAAGACGACGGGATGGATTCACCGAACCGCCTTGAAGATCAAGCGTGTGCAGATGATCAGCGGTGTGAACTACGAGCGGATCGACGACCGAGGCTTGCTCATTTCACACGGGCCGCAACGCGAAGACCTGCGGTGGATCGAATGCGAGCACATTGTCATCTGTGCTGGGCAAGAGCCGCTGCGCAGCTTGGCCGACGCGCTGCAAGAGCAGGGCCGTACGGTTCATATTCTCGGCGGCGCGCGTGTGGCCCGAGAGCTCGATGCCAAACGAGCCATTGATGAAGCGGCCCGCTGGGCACTGTCGGCGTAGCCTATTTCCAGCGCATGGGTTCAATCAGCACTGGGTCTGAATCGCCGCTGAGGGCGACTGCGCCGTCCTGCACCGTGGCTTGCAGCTGCATGCTGCGTGCGGCCATCGCCGCCAGCTGCTGAGAGGCCTCGGTGGGAACACGATAGACCTGCAGCTTGTCCAGTCGACTGAGCTTGTTCTCGATGCCGCGCCACCAAACCTCGGCGGCATGGTTGAACGCGTACACCTTCACCACGTCCGCCTTCTGACACGCCTTCAGCAAGGGACGGTCTTCAGGCTGTCCGACCTCTACCCACAGCCGGGTTTGGCCTGTGAAGTCCTTGAGCCACAGATCAGGGTCTTCGGGATCTGACAGGCCCGCTCCGAAGGCCAGAGTACCGTCGCCACTGCAGGTGTCCTGCAACTCGTGGGCATTCAACGCCAGGGCCAGCAGACGAATCATCATCCGTTCGTCGGTTTCACTGGGGTGACGCGCCAGGGTGAGTGCGTGGTCGGCATAGTAGCCGTGATCGATATCGGCAATTGCCAACGTCGCCTTGTAAATGGTGGACTTCAGAGCCATGATGTGATGCGTTCCAGACCGGCATTGTCGCTGAGTGCGCCCAGCGCGGATTGGCAGCCGCACGTGCATTCGGCCTACTTGGTGTCGAAGCGTGTCACCCCGTTCCAATCTGGGCCCGGTGGATGCAGCATGAGGTGCTCCAACCGCCTACGGTAGTGCGCCACCAAGACGAGCGCCGGCTCATCGCGTTCCAATTGGTGAAGGGCCGCCAGGGCAGCGGCCCAATCCCGCTCATACAGCAGGCGCAGCATCTCGTTCCAGCGCTCGATTCGGGCCTGCTGCGCGCCGACTTCGCTCAAGGGGCCAATGGGCTCGTATATGCGAACCGGCGTTTGCTTGCCCTTGACGCGTACGCGGTCCACTTCGCGACAAAGCCAGTGGGGCAGCAGCGCGCGCGTGTCCTGGCCGATCAGGATATCGACTCCGTAGGCGCGCGTGAGCCCTTCCAACCGGGATCCCAAGTTGACCGCATCACCCATGACGGTGTAGGCGCGGCGCAGTTGTGAGCCCATATCGCCCACGCGCATCAGCCCGGTGTTGACCCCAACGCCGATGGCAACGGAGGGCCAGCCTTTGTTCGTAAACGCCGCACTGAGCACCCGGGCTTGGCGTTGCATGGCGAGGGCTGCGGACACGGCGCGCTCGGCATGCGCCGCCTCTTCCAGGGGGGCACCCCAGAAGGCCATCACCGCATCGCCAATGTATTTGTCCAGGGTCCCTTGGTGCTGTTCCCGTATGACCAGGCTCATGGCCGTGAGGTACTCGTTGATCCAATCGGCCAAGGCTTGTGGGCTTAGACCTTCAGCAGTGGTGGTAAAGCCCCGCACGTCAGCAAAGAGCACGGTGAGTTCGCGTTCCACGGGCTTCATCGAGTAGGCCCCGGGGTTCTCCGCCATGCGTTGTACGATTTCGGGCGGTACATAGCTGGCAAACAAGGTGGCCAGCTGCCGGCGCGATCGCGACTCCACTGCATAGCCCCAGGTCACCTGAAGCGCGGTGGGCATGAAGATGGCCAAGAGCGGTACGGCCAGGGGCAAGAGCAGACCGGTCTTGTTCAGCAGCAGGCCCTGGCCTAGCAGCAGCAGCACGGCCCAAGCCGCGGCAGCGCCCGCCAGGACGGCGGGCCGCCACCGCCCGCCCCACAACGCCAGGGGCAAGGCCGTGAGCGCCAGCACGCCTTCAACCATTGGCGTGTAGGAAGGCTGCCGAAGCACTCGGCCGTCCAACCATCCAGCGATCAGCTCGGCGTGTACCTGAACACCCGGTAGGCTGGCGTGCAGCGGGGTCGTCACCAGGTCGGCCAAACCGGAGGCTGACGAGCCGACCAGCACGATGCGCCCCTGCAACTCTCCCGCGGGCATGCGGCCTCGGGAGATATTCGCCGCTGACACCACTGGAACTGAGCGACTGCCCAAGCGATAGGGCACCAAGGCTTGCAGGGCTTCGTCCACGGGCATCTGCAACCCCGCCACCTCCAAGGCCTCAATGCGGCGCTGGCCACCATAGGCGGCCCACACCGGGGTAGGCTCGGGCGCGTCTGACAGAGCCCGCAGCACCGACAGCGACAGGGCCGGGTGCCAGCGCTGTTCATGTTCGACCACAAGGGGCACGCGCCGGGTCACGCCGTCGACATCCTGCAGGGCCTGTACATGGCCGCTGCCAGCGGCCGCGCTGCGTAAATCAGGCACAACGCCAGTCACCTGCTCGTAGCTGCGGATCCGCATCTGCAGGTCTTTCCAGGCCCGGGGGTCCAGGCCCGGCGGTGGTTCGCCCGATGATCCACCGCCTGTGTGGAAGGCATCGCCCACCACCACGGGGCCCAGCCGCATGGCCTGCACCAGTTGTGCATCCTGCTCGTGCCGCCCAGCCAGGATGATGTCCAAGCCCACCACGGCCGCGCCCTGTTCTTCGAACAGGGCCCGGATCAGGGCGGCGATGCGGTCACGTGGCCACGGCCAGCGTCCCTCCCCACCTTGCTCTGGCTCGCGCAGGCTGGCCTCGTCGATATCCACGATGGTCAGGCGCTCATCGGCTTGGTCCTCGGTCATGGACGTGGCCCACCAGGCGATGCGGGCGTCGTACAGCCACCACTCCAGCCGTTGCAGGCCGGGCAGCGTCCAAGCCTGCAGGGCATGGCCTGCCAGCACCAAGACCAGGCTGCAGGCCAGCAGGGCTCGGCGCATCTCAGGGCCCGGTGTCGACGCGTATCAGTACCTGGGCCGACTCAGGCCGCGCGCTGCTCGAAGCAATCGTTTGACGTCCGCCCGAAAGCCAGGAGGCACGCCCGCTGATGTCCGTCCAGGTGCCCAGGCGCATGGTCAGGATCAATGACCCACCCCGAAGCACGTCTTGAACCTGCACCTGTGCCTGGCCATCCTGTACCTTGGCTGTTATGTCCAGCGTGAGGGTGACCGGAGGTTCCGGGGCGCGCCGCTGCCTAGTGTTGGGCGGTGGTGCATAGGACAGGCTGAGCCTTGCAGACTCGCCTTCGCGGGCCAGGGCCTCGGTTTGCACAGGCTCGACCGGCGCGCCGGCGCTGGAGATCACCACCGCACCATCAGCCATGGGCGATGCCATGCGCAGCCCGATCTTCAGGCTCCGCGCCAGCGAGGCGGCCTCGCGCGCAGGCGGTGACGCCACCGGCCCATCGGGCAGGTTCAGGAAGGGCGGAATCTGCGGCAGCACGCGGGGCGCATCACCCGGCATCAACCCCACAAACACCGCCTGCCCGGCCAGTACATCAAGTGGGGGTGAGCCTGGCGAGCTCAGCCGGGTACGGCCGTCGTAAACCCGGTGGTAAGTGCCCGCTGGCGTTTGAAAGGCTTCGGCCAGGCGATCGGGGAAGAAAGCCAGTTCGAACTCGGTGCCCCGGATCGCGATCACCGCGTTGGGTGTACTCAACCGAACCTTGTCGGGTGCGCGCTGCCCGATGGCACCGGTGGCAGCGCGCAGGCCGCCTTCAATCAAGCGAGTGGCGGTTTGCGCGCGGGGCTCTTGCGCCGCAGCGGCATCAGCCGGGTACTGCTCAATCAGCAAACGCGAGCTCGGTCGCACCCACAGCCGGGCGTCGTCGATCATGCGCAGCTGCACTTGGCCCGACGCACCGGTGGTGATGGTGTCACCCGTGTAGACCTGATCACCCTTGATAGCCGCACGTTCCTGGCCAGTGGACTGGATGATTCGTGCCTGGCCCAGGACCACCTGAACCGTGCCGGCTGCAGACCATGCCGTTGCCGGCAGCGCCAGGCAGCACGTCAGGATCCAAAGCCGCAGCCGACCCCACAACACAACGGCTCCTGCGTACCTATGGGCGCTCAACTTGAACGCTGGGTGGACAGACGCACCAAGCTGGCCAGTTCGTCCCGCCAGGCCGAAGGTGCCAGGCTCCGCAAAGCGTCCAGCGCCAAGTCAGCTTCGCCCTGGGCGGCCTGGCGCGTGCCCTCTAGGGCCTTGGTGCGCCGAACCACCGCTACCACTTCGGGCAGTCGCTCCACTTCACCGCGCTGAATGGCCTGGCGCACCAGGTCGCGTTCGGCCGGGGTGCCCTTTTGCATGGCCAGCAACAAGGGCAGGGTCGGCTTGCCCTCTCGCAAGTCGTCACCCACGTTTTTGCCCAGGGCCTCGGTTTGCCCGCCGTAATCCAGCAGGTCGTCCATGAGTTGGAAAGTGGTTCCCAGGTGGCGGCCCAGATCGGCGCAGCGCGTACGCTGCACGGTTGGAACTCCGGCCAGAACCGCACCAAGCTCAGCGCTTGCCTCGAAGAGCTTGGCAGTCTTGTAGCGAATCACCTTCAGGTAGTCCTGCACCGGCAAATCCGGGTCGTGCATATTCATCAGCTGCAGCACCTCGCCTTCGGCGATCACATTCGTGGCATTGGCCAGTATGTCCAGCACCGCCATCGACTGCACCGACACCATCATTTGGAAGGCGCGGGAATACAGAAAGTCACCCACCAGCACGGCCGCCGCGTTGCCAAATATCGCGTTGGCGGTTTGACGCCCGCGGCGCAGGTGGCTCTCATCAACGACGTCGTCGTGGAGCAAGGTGGCTGTGTGAATGAATTCCACCACTGCCGCCAGTGTGTGGGCGCGCGGGCCTTGGTAGCCCAAGGCAGCGGCCACCAAAAGCAGCAGCCGCGGCCGCACCCGCTTGCCGCCCGCGCCTACGATGTAGTGCCCGATCTGCTGAACCAGGGCCACATCTGAGTGCAGCTGTTGGCGGATCACGTCGTCCACCTGCCCCATCTGCTCGTCCAGCCAGGCTGCGCAATCGATTTCGAAGGTGGTGGGCGTGCTCACAGACAGCGGTTCTACAGTAGTTAGCATTATAGGAACGCTCAGCGCCTCAACGGCGCCGCGCAGGCTGACGCCTGGCCCAAATTTGGGGTTTTGTTATACTTTAGAGTTCTTCGCGCTGCAAAGACTCGTGCAGAAGCGCTTGGTCTGAGCGGTAAAGAGAAACGTCTTCTGGCACGCCTGCTCCGTTTCAACGGGCCTGCGAGCTGCCCAGAAGGAAGGATCAACGAAAGGATTTCCCATGTACGCGGTCATAAAAACCGGTGGCAAGCAATATAAAGTCGCTGCCGGCGCGAAGCTCAAAGTAGAACAGATTGCTGCGGACGTTGGCCAGGAAATCGTGATCGACCAGGTTCTGGCCATCGGAAGTGGCGCCGAACTGAAGGTTGGTACGCCTGTGGTGGCAGGCGCAACCGTGAAAGCCACCGTCGTGGCCCACGGCAAGCACGACAAGGTGCGTATTTTCAAGATGCGCCGTCGCAAGCACTACAAGAAGTCGCAAGGCCACCGCCAGACTTTCACCGAGCTGGAGATCAGCTCCGTGAACGCCTGAGCCCTGAGCCCTTTCCAACCTTGCAGGAGTAAAGATTCATGGCACAAAAAAAGGGCGGCGGCTCCACACGCAACGGCCGCGATTCCAAGCCAAAGATGCTGGGCGTCAAGGTTTTCGGCGGCCAGACCATCCCAGCCGGCTCGATCATCGTGCGCCAGCGCGGCACCCGGTTTCACGCTGGGCCCAACGTGGGCATGGGCAGGGACCACACCCTATTCGCCCTCGTGGACGGTACGGTGAGCTTCGCCACCAAGGGTGAACTTAACCGTCAAACGGTGGCCGTCACGCCCGCCTGAGGTCGGCGCTGATGTTCCCCGCGCAAGCCCCGGTTCGCCGGGGTTTGCCGTTTTGAGGCCCGTATGAAATTTGTCGACGAAGCCACCATTGATGTCGCAGCCGGTAACGGGGGCGCCGGCTGCGTGAGCTTTCGGCGTGAAAAGTTCATCCCCTTTGGCGGCCCCGATGGGGGAGACGGCGGCCGCGGTGGCGGTGTGTGGGCCGTGGGTGACCGCAACCTCAACACCCTGATCGACTACCGCTACGCGCGCCGGCATGAAGCCAAGAACGGCGAGCCCGGCCGGGGTTCTGACCAGTTTGGCGCGGCCGCCGATGACATCGTGCTGCGCATGCCGGTGGGCACCATCCTGCGCGACGCTGAAACCGATGAGGTGGTGGCTGAGTTGCTGGTGCCAGGCGAGCCGGTGCTGGTGTGCAAGGGCGGCGACGGCGGATTCGGCAACTTGCACTACAAGACCAGCACCAACCGAGCCCCGCGCCAGAAGACGCCCGGCTGGCCCGGCGAAGCGAAGAGGCTGCGCTTGGAATTACGCGTATTGGCCGACGTGGGCCTCTTGGGCATGCCCAATGCAGGTAAAAGCACCCTGATCGCTGCCATCTCGAACGCGCGGCCCAAGATTGCCGACTATCCCTTCACCACTTTGCACCCCAACCTGGGTGTGGTGCGCGTGGGCCCTGAAAAGAGCTTTGTAGTGGCCGACATCCCCGGGTTGATCGAAGGGGCTGCTGAAGGTGCAGGACTGGGCCACCAGTTTTTGCGCCATCTGCAACGCACCGAGCTGCTGCTGCACCTCGTGGACTTGGCGCCCTTTGATGACGCTGATCCTGCACAGCAGGCCAAGGCCATCGTCGAGGAGCTGCGCAAGTACGACGAGTCCCTGCACCAAAAGCCGCGATGGGTGGTCCTCAACAAGATGGATATGGTGCCCCACAACGAGCGCGCCGCGCGGGTCAAGAACTTCATCAAGCAGCTGAGGTGGAAGGGGTTGGTATTCGAAATCTCCGCCCTGACTCGCCAGGGGCTGGAGCCCCTGATCCACGCTATCTACGACCATGTGGCGGCCCACCGGGCGCCGGTGATACCCGAGCCCGATGCGCGCTTTGAGGTGTCTGCCCCAGCGCTGTCGCAGCTCGAAGATCTGGCCCCCCGATTAAGAGGCGACTGAACCACACAGGGCTGAATGCTCAGGCCTGTGGCCGCATACCACGCTCCGATCTCCATGCCTGACCTCCACGCCTGATCTGCACCGACCGAGCCGGCACATGACTCAAGCCTCCACACTGAACCCAGCCGTGTTGTGCGATGCGCGCCGTATTGTCATCAAGGTGGGGTCCAGCTTGGTCACCAACGAGGGCCGCGGCGTGGACGCACAGGCCATTGAGAACTGGTGCCGTCAAATGGCGGCGTTGGCGCAGCAAGGGCGTGAGGTGATCATGGTCTCCAGCGGCGCCATCGCAGAAGGCATGAAGCGCCTGGGCTGGGCCACGCGGCCCAAAGAACTGCATGAGCTGCAGGCGGCCGCAGCGGTGGGCCAGATGGGCTTGGCACAAATGTACGAGTCGCTGCTGCGCGAACAGGGCCTGCACAGCGCGCAGGTGCTGCTGACCCACGCTGATCTGGCCGACCGTGAGCGCTACCTGAATGCGCGCTCCACCCTGCTGACCTTGTTATCGCTGCGGGTTGTGCCCGTGATCAACGAGAACGACACGGTGGTCAACGATGAAATCAAGTTCGGCGACAACGACACCCTGGCCGCTCTAGTGGCTAACTTGGTGGAAGCCGATGCTCTGGTCATCCTCACCGACCAGAGGGGGCTGTACAGCGCAGATCCGCGCAAGGACGCCGCAGCGCGTTTCATTGATGTCGCCGCTGCCGGTGATCCTGCTTTGGAGCAGATCGCCGGCGGCAGCGGATCGGCCCTGGGAAAGGGCGGCATGATCACCAAGGTCTTGGCGGCCAAGCGGGCTGCGGGCAGTGGAGCTTCCACCGTCATAGCCTGGGGCCGCGAAACCGATGTGTTGCTGCGCTTGGCTCAGGGCGAAGCCATCGGAACCGCATTGGTGGCCACCACGCCCAAGATGGCTGCACGCAAGCAGTGGATGGCCGACCAGTTGCAGCTGCGCGGCGCGGTCAGCGTGGACGAAGGCGCGGTCGCCAAGCTGCTGGCCGAAGGCAAGAGCCTGTTGCCCATCGGTGTGTTCGAAGTCGAGGGTGAGTTCCACCGCGGGGATGTGATCGCGGTGCGGCGTTCCGATGGCACGGTGGTGGCCCGCGGCTTGTCCAACTACTCCAGCGCAGAGGCGCGTCTCATTGTGCGCAAAGCCTCATCACAAATTGAAGCCGTGCTCGGCTATGTGTACGAGCCCGAACTCATCCACCGGACGAATCTGATTCTGGTGTGAGCGCGGTATGGCTTGCTGGGTCATCGGGCGGCACATCGCTGGCTGTACCAGAAGCGCCGCCCCCCGGGGCGCGCAGGCCGCCGCGCAGGTAGCGGTTGTTGGCACGCGCCCTGGGCAGAAAGCGCGCCAACTCCGTCAGCGCCATTTGATAAACGCCACGCTTGAACTCGATCACCACGTCCAGCGGCACCCAATAGTCGTTCCAACGCCAGGCGTCGAACTCCGGGTGGTCGGTGGCGCGCAGGTTCATGTCGCTGTCGCGCCCCAGCAGTTTCAGCAGAAACCAAATTTGCTTTTGGCCACGATAGTGCCCACGCGATTCGCGCCGGATGTAGTGATCGGGCACTTCGTAGCGCAGCCAGTCGCGGGTACGCGCGATGATCCGCACATGGTCGGGGCGAAGACCCACCTCTTCGTGCAACTCGCGGAACATCGCCTGCTCGGGCGTTTCCCCGTGCTTGATGCCGCCTTGAGGGAACTGCCAGGAGTGCGTCTTCAGCCGCTTGCCCCAGAAAACCTGGTTGCGGTTGTTGAGCAGGATGATGCCGACGTTGGGTCTGAAACCCTCACGGTCGAGCATAATCAAACCCTAAATTTTGTGACTGATTTGATTATTGCATCGGTCCTGTGCGTGCTGCCCATGCTCGCTAACCCTTGGGCCCACCCACGTTCATGAAAGCAAGTCAATTCCTCATCAGCACCCTCCGGGAAGCGCCCGCCGACGCTGAAGTGATCAGCCACAAGCTGATGATGCGCGCGGGGCTGATCAAACGCCTGGGCGCTGGCATCTACAGCTACATGCCCATGGGCCTGCGGGTGATCCGCAAAGTCGAGGCCATCATCCGCGATGAGATGAACCGTGCCGGCGCCATCGAGCTCACGATGCCGGTGGTCCAGCCGGCTGAGCTCTGGCAAGAAACCGGCCGTTTCGACAAGATGGGCCCTGAGTTGCTGCGTTTTCAAGACCGGCACCAACGGGCTTTTGTCGTCCAGCCTACCAGCGAAGAAGTGGTGACCGACATCGCCCGCCAGGAGTTGCGAAGCTACAAGCAGTTGCCCAGGAACCTGTACCAAATTCAAACCAAGTTCCGCGATGAGCGTCGGCCGCGGTTTGGCATCATGCGCGGCCGAGAGTTCATCATGAAGGACGCCTATTCCTTCGACCGTGATGCGGCCTCAGCCGCGCGCAGTTACGACAACATGTTTGCGACCTACAAGCGCATCTTTGATCGCTTTGGCCTGCGGTACCGCGCGGTGGCTGCCGACACCGGCGCCATAGGGGGCGACCTGTCACACGAGTTTCAGGTGATTGCCGACACTGGCGAAGACGCCATCGTCTACTGCCCCAGCAGCGACTTCGCCGCCAATATCGAGCTGGCTGAAGCGGTGGCCCTGCTGCCCGGCCGTGCTCCTGCGACAAAGCCGTTGGCCAAAACCCCGACCCCGGGCAAGAGCACCTGCGCGGATGTGGCGCAACTGCTGATCGTGCCACTGCAGCAAACGGTCAAGAGCCTGATTCTGGCCACCGATGAGGTGGGCGAGGAGGGCGTGGTCAAGAAGAGCACGGTGTGGCTCCTCTTGGTGCGCGGCGACCACGACCTCAATGAGGTCAAGGTCGGTAAGCTCGAAGGGCTTAAGGGTGGTTTCCGCTTTGCCACCGTCACCGAGATTGAAGACCACTTCGGCTGCAAGCCGGGCTATTTGGGCCCCTTGAAGCTGAAGAAACCGGTCAAGGTGATCGCCGATCGGACCGTTGCGCAGATGGCCGACTTCGTCTGTGGCGCCAACGAAGCCGACTTCCACTACACCGGGGTGAACTGGGGCCGTGACCTGCCCGAGCCCGATGGTGTGGCCGATATTCGCAATGTGGTGGAGGGCGACCCTTCACCGGACGGAAAAGGCGTTCTGGCCATCCAGCGCGGCATCGAGGTGGGCCATGTCTTCTACCTGGGCACCAAGTACAGCAAGGCGATGAACGCGACCTTCCTGGACGAAACCGGCAAGCCGCAGCCCTTTGAGATGGGCTGCTACGGCATCGGCGTCACCCGCATCCTGGGCGCAGCCATCGAGCAGGGCCACGACGAGCGCGGCATCATCTGGCCAGCCTCCATCGCCCCCTTTCAAGTGGTCATCTGCCCCATCGGCATGGACCGCAGCCCCGAGGTGAAGGCCGCGGCCGAGTCCCTCTACGAGCAACTCGCAGCGCATGACGTGGACGTATTGCTCGACGACCGCGGTGAACGCCCAGGCGCCATGTTCGCCGACTGGGAACTCATCGGCATCCCGCTGCGGGTGGTTTTATCTGACCGAGGCCTGAAAGCCGGTACCGTCGAAATCCAAGGCCGCCGCGACGTCGCCGCCCAATTAGCGCCCGTCGGCGACATCCTCGCCGAGGTGCTGCGCCGCCGCTGAAAAATGAGGTCGCCGTCATTTTTTTGGCGAGCCGTTTGTGTTCGGCTCAAAAGTGACTTCGGGCGCTTGCTACTTGGTACTGGCAATGTGCTCGCCCCGCGCGGCCGCCCCAGTGCCTGCATCGGACCCCGCCGATGCGGCCTCCAGCCGAGCAGGCGCCGGGCGCTGATTCGTGGGCTCTGCCTGGCCGGGTGCTTGGCTGCGGGTGCTGCACCCGGGGTGGCACGGGCTGGCGCACAGCGCGAAGAAGATCTCAGCGATTCGGTGCGCACGGCCCTGAGTGCAGCGGTGGCCGAACAGGCGCCACCGGGCCCTGTGGATTTCGCAGACAGCAGCGCTCGCATCGCGCATCTGCGCTGGCGTGCGGCCTGTGGGGCGAAGCTGCAGCCCCGCATGGCTGAGGCCGATAAACGAGACGAGTTCCTGCAAACCCTGTGGTACGAAGCCAAGCGAGCTGGCCTGGAGCCCGCGCTGGTGCTGGGCCTGATTGAAGTTGAAAGTGACTTCCGAAAGTACGCGGTGAGCGCCGCGGGCGCGCGCGGATACATGCAGGTCATGCCCTTTTGGGCGCGCACCATCGGGAACGGTGACCCAGTGCATTTGTTTCACCTACAAACCAACCTGCGCTTCGGGTGCGTGATTCTTCGCCACTATCTGAACCTAGAACAGGGCGACCTGTTCATGGCCCTGGGGCGCTACAACGGCAGCCGCGGCCAAGCGGCCTACCCACAGGCGGTGCTGGCGGCGCGCCAGCGGTGGGCAGTGGAGCCGGCCTAGGCTTTGCGCGGATTCAAAGCCCGGTCCAGGCCTGGGGCTGGGCCTGGCCGATACCCAGGACCGACAAGACCCGCTCGACCCCATCGTCGATGATCTGCTGAACCGTGCTGGGCCGGTGGTAGAACGCGGGCAGCGGTGGGAAGATGATGCCGCCCATCTCGGTGACCGCGGTCATGTTGCGCAGGTGAGCCAGGTTGAAGGGCGTCTCGCGCACCATGAGCACCAAGCGCCGCCGTTCTTTGAGTGAGACGTCGGCGGCTCGGGTGAGCAGGTTGTCGCTCAGCCCATGGGCCACCGCGGCCAGGGTCTTCATAGAACAGGGAGCCACCACCATGGCGTCGACGGGGAACGATCCGCTGGCGATGCTGGCGCCCACCTCGGCAGGGCTGTGGGCCTCATGGGCCAGGGCCTCCAGGGCTTGGCGGTCAATCCCCAGTTCGTGGTGCGCGTTGAGGATGCCCGCCGAGGTGGCCACCAGGTGGGTGTGAACCCCCAGCTCGCGGGCGCGCTTGAGCAGGCATACCCCGTAGGCCGCGCCACTGGCGCCGGTGATGCCCACAATCAGGCGGGTGGTGGGGCGGGACATGGGGTGAGCGGGATACAGGGCAAACGGGAGCCAGCGCGGTACCGAAGCCCCGCCGCCGGTCAGTTTGCCTGGCCCAGGACCTGCTGCAGCTCGCCGCTTTCGTACATCTCCATCATGATGTCCGAGCCACCGACGAACTCGCCATTGATGTAGAGCTGTGGAATCGTGGGCCAGTTGGCGTATTCCTTGATGCCCTGGCGGATGCCCTCGTCTTCCAGCACATTCACCGTGGCCAGGTCTTGTACGCCGCAGGCCTTGAGCACCTGCACTGCGCGGCCCGAGAAGCCGCACATGGGAAACTGCGCGCTGCCCTTCATGAACAGCACCACACGGTGGCCTTTGACGATCTGGTCGATGCGTTGGTGGATTTCGCTCATGGTGCTGGGGTCCCGTTGGACATGACGATTTGCACAGATTATCGGCGAAGGCGCCCGCCCGTACAGCGGGTGTGGCCTGCCAGGTCGGATCGATGGCCAATTTCCACGAAGCCAGCAGCGGCCAGGGCCTGGGCCACCGCCACAGCCTGGTCGTGGCCATGTTCTAACAACAGCCATGCCCCCGGTGCCAGGTGCAAGGGGGCACCCTTGATGATGGTGCGCAGGTCGGCCAAACCGTCTTGGGCGGCCACCAGGGCGACGAACGGCTCGTGCACCAGGCTGGCCAAGTGCGAGTCGCCTTCTCGGATGTAGGGCGGATTGGCCACAGCCAGGTCGAAGCGCAGCCCGCTCACCGCGCCCCACCAGTGTCCGGTATGCAGCGTCAGGGGCAAGCCCAGGGCCTTGGCATTGGCTTGCGCCACCGAAAGCGCCGCCACGCTTACGTCGCTGGCGTGTACCTGGGCATGGGGATACGCGGCTTTGAGGGCCAGAGCGATCGCGCCGCTGCCCGTACCCAGGTCCAGCACCCGCGTCGGCTCCCGGGCGGCTGCGGGCCCTGAGCCCAATTGTCTGGTGCTGCCGGCGCTGCCCACGTGGTCCGCGCCGCCTTGTGACCAGATTTCAAGCGCCCAGTCCACCAGCGTCTCGGTGTCGGGCCGGGGGTCCAAGACATCGGGTGTCACCTTGAGCATCAAGCCGTGAAACTCGCGCCGGCCCAGACAGTAGGCCAGGGGTAGACCCTGGGCCCGCTGCTGCAGCCAGCTCTGAAAGACGGAGGATTCTTTCGGTGTAAGCGCATACTCACTGTGCGCCAGCACCCAGGTGCGGGTTTGCTTCAAGGCCTCAGCCAACAGCAGCGTGGCATCCAGCCGTGCCACACCCAGCGCCTGCGCCTGCTGCAGGCACGCCTGCACCGTCAGGGTTGCATCAGGCCAGGCCACGGCCAGTTTCCAGGGCCTGCAGTTCCTCGGCCACCTGCGCGGCGCGCAGGGCCGCGACCAGGTCGCCCAAATCGCCGTCCATCACCGCGCCCAATTTGTACAGGGTCAGGTTGATGCGGTGGTCGGTCACCCGGCCTTGCGGAAAGTTGTAGGTGCGGATGCGGTCGCTGCGGTCACCGCTGCCCACAAGGCTCTTGCGCGTGGCGGCTTCGCGCGCCGCGCGCTCGGCGCGCTCACGGTCGCGGAGTCGGGCCGCCAAGACCTGCATGGCGCGCGCCTTGTTACGGTGTTGAGAACGGTCGTCTTGGCATTCGGCTACGAGGCCAGTGGGAAGGTGGGTAATGCGCACCGCCGAATCGGTCTTGTTGATGTGCTGCCCACCTGCGCCGCTGGCCCGAAAGGTGTCGATGCGCAGATCGGCTGGGCTGAGTTGCACCTCTTGTGCTTCATCCGGCTCAGCCATCACCGCAACCGTGCAGGCACTGGTGTGGATGCGGCCTTGGCTTTCGGTGGCGGGCACCCGCTGCACCCGGTGGCCACCGCTTTCGAACTTCAGCCGCCCATAGGCGCCATCACCCTCGACCCGCAGCACCACCTCCTTGTAGCCGCCCAGGTCGCTCTGGCTGGCACTCAGGATCTCGGCACGAAAGCCGTTTCGCTCGCCGTCGCGCAGGTACATGCGCAGAAGGTCGCCGGCGAACAAGGCCGATTCATCGCCACCCGTGCCCGCGCGGATTTCCACGTAGCAGGAACGCGTATCGTCGGGGTCCTTGGGCAGCAGTGCCGCCTGCAGCTCGGTGGACAGCACCAGCAACTCGGCCTGAGCCTGCTCGGCTTCTTCACGAGCCATATCGGCCATGTCGGCTTGCGCTGTGCCTTCACCCGACAGCAACTCTTGCGCCGCGGCAAGGTCTGACTCCCGCTGCCGAAAGCGCGCCCAGCGGCTGAGCACCGCCTGCACCTCGGCCTGTTCCTTGAGCAGGCTGTAGTAGCGTTTGTTGTCTGCCGTCACCGCGGGGTCAGACAACACCGATTCGAGTTCAGCACCCCGCAGGGCCAAGCGCTCGAACTGCTCTCGCAGCACCGCCTTCATGCGGCGGGGTCGCTGCCGCGCAAAAACAGGCGCGACAGCGTCTGGGCCAGGGCCTCGCGTTGCTCGCCATCGCTGGCGTGCAGCTCGGCGTAGGCTCCATGCAGCATCTTCTGTGCCAGTGCCTGGCTCAGGCCTTCCATCACCAACAACGGGTCTTCCCCCTTGGCCAAGCGGCGGCGGGCACGCGCCAACTCCGCTTCCCGCCAGGCCTCAGCCCGGCGGTTCAGAGCCTGGATCAGGGGCACGGCTGCGCGTTGGTCCAGCCAGTGCGCAAAGCTTTGTACCCCAGCGTCGATGATGACTTCAGCCTGCTCCACTGCGGCTTGGCGTTTTTCGCTGGCCACCTGCACGATGGCCGACAGATCGTCGACGGTGTAGAGGTACACATCGCCGAGCTGGGCCACCTCGGGTTCAATGTCGCGTGGCACGGCCAGGTCCACCATGAACAGCGGCTTGTGGCGCCGGGCCTTGAGTGCACGCTCCACCGCTCCCAAGCCAATCAGGGGTAGGCTGCTGGCGGTGCACGACACCACCACATCGAATTCATGAAGCCGCGTGGCCAGGTCGCTCAAACGCAGGGCCTGGGCATTGAAGCGCGCTGCCAGTTTCTCGCCCCGCTCCAGGGTACGGTTGGCCACTGCCATGAGGCGGGGCTCGCGTGCAGCAAAGTGGGCGGCCACGAGTTCGATCATTTCGCCGGCGCCCACCAGAAGCACCTGCACCTCGCGCAAATCTTCGAAGAGCTGGGCCGCCAGGCGAACCGAGGCTGCAGCCATGCTGATCGAATGCGAGCCCACCTCGGTGGAACTGCGCACTTCTTTGGCCACGGCAAAGGAGCGCTGGAACAGTTGGTGCAGCGTGGTGCCCAAGGTGCCGGCGGCGTCGGCTTCACGCATCGCCTCCTTCATTTGGCCCAAGATTTGAGGTTCACCCAGGACCATGGAGTCCAGGCCCGAAGCCACGCGGAAGGCATGTCGGGCGGCATCACGCTCTTCGCGCAAATAGGTGTGGATGCGCAGCGTGCTGTCGCTGATACCGCCCTGGGCCGCCAGCCAGCTCATGGCCGGCGCGGCGATCTCATTCACCGCCGCAGCATCGGCGGCCACATACAGCTCGGTGCGGTTACAGGTGGACAAAATCGCGGCTTCGGGTGCAGCGCGCTGAAGCCGATGGCGGAAGTCCTGCAACACCATCGACAGCTGATCGGGCGCAAAGGCCAGGCGCCCGCGCAGGTCCAGCGGGGCGGTCTGGTGGTTGAGCCCGAGGGCAAGGACAGCCATGACTCAGAAATTATAAAATTGGAGGGTGATGACCCTTTGGGGTGCTGCGTGGCACCTGCTCAACGCTTAGGCCGCGCCAGTTTGGGTGGCGCTGTTGTCGTTGACTGTCAGGTTTCTGTGGCGCCGCTGCCCACTTAGCCCAACACCACCTCGCCCCGCAGCGAGTGAGGCAGGGCTTCGGTAATTCGCACCGACAGCATTTGACCGTGCAGCCGCACACCCTGTGACCCGCCCTCGAAGTTCACAATGCGGTTGCACTCGGTGCGGCCCATCAGCTCGGTGGCCGAACTGCCGGCCTTGCCCGTGGCGCTGTTGCGCGAAGGGCCTTCCACCAAAATGTGCTGAACGGTACCCACGCGGCTTTCGCTGATGCGGCGCACATTGGCCTCAATCGTGGCCTGCAGGTGTTGCAGGCGCTTGAGCTTGAGCGCCTGGGGCGTGTCATCGGGCAGGTTGGCCGCCGGCGTGCCTGGCCGAGGGCTGAAGACAAAACTGTACGAGGCATCGAAACCGATCTCCTCGATGAGCTTCATCATCTTGCCGAAGTCGTCCTCGGTTTCACCAGGGAAGCCTACGATGAAGTCTGAGCTCAGGGAAATGTTCGGCCGCACCACCCGCAGCTTTCGGATGGTGCTCTTGTATTGCATCGCGGTGTAGCCGCGCTTCATGGCCATGAGGATGCGGTCAGACCCATGCTGCACCGGCAGGTGCAGGTGGTTCGCCAGCTTGTCGGTCTTGCCGTAAACCTCAATCAGGCGGCCGGTGAATTCATTGGGGTGGCTGGTGGTGTAGCGGATGCGCTGCACACCGGGGATCTCAGCCACATAGTCCAACAGCAGCGCGAAGTCGGCGATCTCGGCGGTACCGCCCATGCGGCCGCGGTAGGCGTTCACGTTTTGGCCCAACAGGGTGATTTCCTTCACACCCTGGTCGGCCAGACCGGCCACTTCGGTCAATACATCTTCGAACGGGCGGTGTACCTCCTCTCCGCGGGTATAGGGCACCACGCAGTAAGAACAGTACTTGCTGCAGCCTTCCATGATCGACACAAAGGCCGATGCACCCTGCTTGCGCGCCGGGGGCAGGTGGTCGAACTTCTCGATTTCCGGAAAGGAGATGTCGACCTGCGGCCGCCGCGCCGCATGGCGCTGCTCGATCATCTGCGGCAGACGGTGCAGGGTTTGCGGGCCGAAGACCAGGTCCACATAGGGAGCGCGTTCGATGATGGCAGCGCCTTCCTGCGAGGCCACGCAGCCGCCCACGCCGATCAGTACCCCTTTTTTCTTGAGGTGCTTCACCCGCCCTAGGTCGCTGAACACCTTTTCCTGCGCCTTCTCGCGCACCGAGCAGGTGTTGAAGAGGATCAGGTCAGCCTCTTCAGGGTCATCCGTGGGCTCGTAGCCCTGCGCCGCACGCAGCACATCGGCCATCTTGTCGGAATCGTATTCGTTCATCTGGCAACCGAAGGTGCGGATGAAGACCTTACGGCCTGCGGCTGTGGCGGGCTTTGAGCTATCGCTCATAGGACTCTCCTAGCGGCGGGCTTGGGGTAGATCCAGTGGCCGCGAGAACAAATTGTAGGCGGCCCCGTCAAAGTGCTGCTGCCCCCTGGCCTGAGCCTTGCGCAGTCCTCAGGAACCCGACGTGCGCCCCATTCGGTACTCGATCTCTACTACGATGCTGCGGCGCACCGGCAGGTGCACATGGTCAACGGTCACGAATCCCTTGAATTCCTTGGTCAGGCGACGGGTTTCGAGGATGAGGTCGTCCATCGTGGGTTTGGCGCTGGGCATATTGGGTGTGGGGCTCAATGTAGGGGCGAGTCGGATACCCGACTGCTTTGAACGCCCCCGGTCTAGCCTCGCATCGCTTGCTGGGGTGTTCTAAGCTCTTCCAAGCGGAATTGACGCTTCATGCGGGCCGACCCAGCAGGCAGCAGGCGGGGCCACCCAGCAAAACGCCGCACCATCTGCAACAGGTGGGCGGCGTTTCCCGTTTTTGGTGGCGCATCAGGGATTCGAACCCCGGACCTGCGGATTATGATTCCGTCGCTCTAACCGGCTGAGCTAATGCGCCAGAACCTGACAGTATAACGGCTCACCGTCGACCGATCGCCCATGTTCAAGTTCTTTCGCAAGAAAGCCCCACCGGCTATGGCCCCTACAAGCGGTCTGGCCCAGCAGGCTCAAGCCCCGGCAGCGCCTGTCGCCGCCCCAGCGCCGGTCCAAGCTGGCCAGGCCAGCCGCGCCGGCTGGCTGCAGCGGCTGACCCAGGGCCTGCGCAAGACCGGTGCATCCATGGCCACGGTGTTCACTGGCACCCGCATCGACGAGGACTTGTACGAAGAGCTCGAGGCGGCCCTGTTGCAGGCCGATGCTGGCGTGAAGGCCACGCAGCACCTGCTTACCGAGCTCCGGCGTCGGGTGAGGGAGCACAAGACCGGTGACCCTGCCCAGGTCAAGGCCCTGTTGGCCCAAGCCTTGACCGAGCTGCTGCTGCCGCTGCAACAGCCGTTGACCATCGGCGAGCAACAGCCCACGGTCATCATGGTGGTGGGTGTCAACGGCGTGGGCAAGACCACGTCCATCGGCAAGCTCACCCGCCATTTGGCCGATAGCGGGCAGACGGTGCTGCTCGCTGCGGCCGATACCTTTCGAGCAGCCGCGCGTGAACAGCTGGCGGCTTGGGCGCAGCGCAATGACGCGGCTGCCAGCCCAGCCGACACCCGTATTGACATCGTGAGCCAAGAAGGCGCCGATCCAGGCGCCGTTTGCTTTGACGCGGTAACCGCCGGTCGGGCACGAGGCAAGGACGTTGTGGTCGTTGACACCGCTGGGCGGCTGCCCACTCAGCTTCACCTGATGGAGGAGCTCAAGAAAATCAAGCGCGTGACCGCCAAGGCCTTATCTGGCGCGCCCCATGAGGTGTTGCTGGTAATCGATGGCAACACCGGCCAAAACGCCTTGGCCCAGGTCAGGGCCTTTGACGAGGCTTTGGGCCTGAGCGGCTTGGTGGTGACCAAGCTCGATGGCACCGCCAAGGGCGGAGTGCTGGCGGCCATCGCCCTTTGGGGCCGCGAGCGCAAGGGCGCCGATGGCCAAACGCGAGCGGTGCCGGTCTATTTCATCGGTGTGGGCGAGCAGCTGCAGGACCTGGAGACCTTTGACGCCAGCGAGTTCGCCCAGGCCATGCTTGGCTGAGGGCTGAGCGCGGGGTAGCGGGTCTTCAGCCCATGCCAGGGGGCATAAGACCCTTCATGCCCTTCATGCCGCCCAGCTTCTTCATCATTTTCATCATCCCGCCGCCCTGCATCTTCTTCATCATTTGCTGCATCTGCTCGAATTGCCCGAGCATGCGGTTGACGTCCTGAATCTGCACGCCTGCACCGGCTGCGATGCGCCGCTTGCGGCTGGCCTTGGTCTTGCCATCCAGCAATAGGGCCGGGTGTGAACGCTCGCGAGCGGTCATCGAGCGGATGATGCCTTCCATGCGGCGAATGTCGCGCTCGGCCTTGTCCAGATCGGCCTGTCCGGCTCGGGCTGCCATCTGTGCGGGCAGCTTGTCAATGAGGCCCGACAGCCCGCCCACGTTCTTCATCTGCGAGATCTGCAGCAAGAAGTCGTCCAGGTTGAAGCCGCCACCACCTTTGACCTTTTCGGCCAGCTTCTGAGCGCTGGCCATGTCCACACCCTTGGTGACTTCTTCCACCAGGGCCACGATGTCGCCCATGCCCAGCACTCGGCTGGCATGTCGCCGGGCGTCAAAGACTTCAAGGCCGTCGATCTTTTCCGATACACCAGCGAACTTGATCGGTGCACCGGTGATCTGACGCACGCTCAGCGCGGCCCCGCCTCGGGCATCGCCGTCGAGTTTGGTCAGCACGATGCCGCTCAGTGGCAGGGCCTCGGTGAAGGCGCGCGCGGTGTTGACTGCATCTTGGCCTTGCATGGCATCGACGATGAAGAGGGTCTCAATGGGCGTGAGCGCGGCATGCAGTTCGCGGATTTCGGCCATCAGGGCTTCATCAATGGCCAAACGTCCGGCTGTGTCCACCAGCAGCACGTCGAAGTAATGGCGCCGTGCGTGGTCTAAAGCGGCCAGTGCAATGTCTCCTGGCTTTTGCTGGGGGTCCGAGGCGAACCATTCGGCGCCCGCTTGCCGCGTCACGGTGCGTAACTGCTCGATGGCCGCGGGTCGGTACACATCGGCCGATACGGTGAGCACCTTCTTCTTGCGCTTTTCAATCAGGTGCTTGGCCAGTTTGGCCGTGGTGGTGGTCTTGCCCGCGCCTTGAAGGCCAGCCATCAAGATCACCGCCGGCGGTTGGGCCGCCAGGTTCAGGTCGGCCACGCCCTCGCCCATCGTGGCGGCCAGCTCTTGGTGGACGATGCCTATCAGGGCCTGGCCCGGGTTGAGCGAGCCGAGCACTTCTTGGCCCAGCGCCTTTTCCTTCACACGGCTGATGAAGTCGCGCACCACTTGCAGCGCCACATCGGCCTCCAACAAGGCCATGCGAACTTCGCGCAGCATGTCCTGCACATTGGACTCGGTGATCCGCGCCTGTCCGCGTATGGTTTTGACGAGCTGCGACAGGCGGTCGGTGAGGGAAGAAGCCATCTTGGGCCTTGGCAGGGGACCGCTGTGGGTGCGCGGCCCGTACACTTTGCAAATGAGTGTATCGGTTGGCCCTGAAGCCCTGTTGGCCTTGCTGGCCTGCGCAGCCTACGGCTTGGCCACGCTGCGTGGCCGGGAAGTGGCCCGCGTGCCATCGGTCGCCTTGGTGGCCGGTTGGCTCTTGCACGGCGCTGCCCTGGCGGCTGATGTGTCGGGCTGGGGAACCGAGGCCGGCGCACGCTTTGGCTTTGCGCCGGCCTTGTCGGGTGCGGTTTGGTTGGTGTTGGCGGTTCACGCGGTCGAGAGCCGCTTCGTTCCGCTGCCCGGTGTTCGCCGGGCCTTGGCCGCTTTGGGTATGGTGGTGGCGGGGCTGCTGATTTTCTTTCCGGGTGAGGTGGCGCTGAAGTTCAACTCGCCCTTAATGCCACTGCATCTGTTGCTGGGCATCGCCTCCTACGGCTTGTTTGGGGCGGCTGTGATTCATGGCGTCATGCTGGATTCAGCCGAACGCGCGCTGCGCCGCAAACCCGGCAGCGCTGGCGTCGGTGCGGGCGCTGCGCCCACTGCAGCCGGCGCCGCTACCCCATCGGCTGGAGGCGTCTTGGGCCACAGCTCAACGCTCTTTGGGCTGCCGCTGATGCGCTTGGAGCGCTTGACCTTTCGATTCGTCGAGGCCGGCTTTGTGGTCCTCAGCCTGGCCCTGTTGATGGGATGGCTGGCCAGCGTCTTGGGGCATGCCACTTGGCGTTGGGACCACAAAACCGTGTTTTCGCTCCTGGGCTGGACCACTTTAGCGGCGCTGATTACGGGGCGGCACATCAAGGGTTGGCGCGGGCGGCGGGCCACACGGTGGCTGTATGCGGGGGCTGGCCTGCTGGTGTTGGCCTACATCGGCTCGCGATTTGTGGCCGAGGTGGTGCTCAACCGGATAACGCCGACGTGATGAAGTGGCTGCTCCTAGCGGCGGTGGTGGGCGCTGTGTTGTGGTTTTTGGGGCGCGGGCGTCGCGTGCCTGGCCCTGGCCAAGGTCAGCCGCCTTCAAACCGCAGCGGGGCGGGTTCTGAGCCCGGCGAGGCTTCTACGGCGGCTGAGCCCGAGCCCATGGTGGCTTGCGCCCATTGCGGCTTGTTGGTGCCGCGGTCGGATGCGTTGGCAGCGCCATCCAAGGCCGCACTTTCGGGCCCGCTGCTGCACTATTGCTGCGAAGAGCACCGACGTGCCGGTCCCCGCCTACCCTGAGTCAGGCCACTCTTGGGGCCAGCCCGCCGACTGGCACCAGGGTTGGTGGCACCACGCCCGTGCCTCGACTGGCAGGCCTTGGCGCAGGCGCTGGGTGCGGTGTCACTTTGCAGCCCGGTCGCACTGGGTCGTAAGGGGCTATTCCGCGGTGCCGTAAACTGGGGATAACCATAAAACAGACACTAGGGATAGTGTCTTGAGCAGACGTGGCCCACTAGATATAGTGGGGGGCCCGTCCACCCTGAAGTACCGCCACAGCCTGAGCGCTGCGGTTCGTGCCCCACCAGGCCCACCGTAAACCACAAGAAAAGACCCCCGTATATGGAATCCACGACCCTCGGCGCTGCCTCAACACCCTTTAAGCCGTCTGCCGCTTCGGGGGGGTCTGCTGTGCCGTCTGCCGTGTCCAGTGCTGCCGCTTCGGTCTACCAGGGGTACCAAGTCATTCGCCGCAACGGAGCGGTGGTGTCCTTTGAGCCCAGCAAGATTGCCGTGGCACTGATGAAGGCCTTTCTGGCGGTGCACGGCACGCAAGGGGCTGCGTCGGCCAGCGTGCGCGAAACCGTCGAAGGCCTCACCGAGGCGGTGGTGCGGGCGCTGCTGCGCTCGCGCCCTGGAGGTGGGACATTTCACATTGAAGACGTGCAAGACCAGGTGGAATTGGGCCTCATGCGTGGCGGCCACCACGAGGTGGCGCGCGCCTACGTTTTGTACCGCGAGCGCCGCGCGCAGGAGCGTGCCAAGGCCGGGCACAAGCCCACTGCGGTGGCCTCTGGGCTGATGGTCACCGATGCGGGCCAAAGAGTGCCGTTGAATGAAGCCCGCCTGCAGGCTTTGGTGGAGTCGGCCTGCGCGGAACTCGGTGCTGATGTTAAGGCCGAACCCATCCTTGCCGAGACCCGGCGCAACCTGTACGACGGGGTGCCCATTGATGAGGTCTACAAGGCCGCCATCTTGGCCTCGCGCACCTTGATAGAAAAAGAACCCGGTTACACACGAGCTACGGCTCGCCTGTTGCTGCACACCATCCGCAAGGAAATTGTGGGGCGCGAGCTCGTCCATGCTGAGATGGTCTCGGCCTACGCCGACTACTTCCCACAGTTCATCCGCAAGGGTGTTGATGCTGAGCTGCTCGACGAAAAGCTGCTGCAGTTCGACTTGGCCAAGTTGGGCGCGGCACTCAAGGCAGATCGCGACCTGCAGTTTGATTACCTCGGCCTGCAAACCCTGTACGACCGATACTTTCTGCACATCGAGGAAGCCCGCATCGAGATGCCTCAGGCTTTCTTTATGCGCGTGGCTATGGGCTTGTCCTTGAATGAAATCGACCGCGAAGCTCGCGCCATCGAGTTCTACAACGTACTGTCCACCTTTGATTTCATGAGCAGCACGCCCACGCTTTTCAACAGCGGGACTCGGCGCTCGCAACTGTCGTCCTGCTACCTCACCACAGTGGCCGATGACCTTGACGGCATCTACGAAGCCCTCAAAGAAAACGCCCTGTTGTCCAAGTTCGCGGGTGGCCTGGGCAACGACTGGACCAATGTGCGGGCTCTGGGGTCCTACATCAAGGGCACCAATGGCAAGAGCCAGGGTGTGGTGCCCTTCCTCAAGGTGGTCAACGACACCGCTGTGGCGGTCAACCAGGGCGGCAAGCGCAAGGGCGCGGTGTGTGCGTACCTGGAAACCTGGCACCTGGACATCGAAGAATTCCTGGAGTTGCGCAAGAACACCGGCGACGATCGTCGCCGCACCCACGACATGAACACCGCCAATTGGATCCCCGACCTGTTCATGAAGCGGGTGATCAAGGGGGGCGACTGGACGCTCTTCAGCCCCTCTGACTGCCCGGACCTTCACGACAAATTCGGTGAGGCTTTTGAAGAGGCGTATACCGCTTACGAGCGCAAGGCCGACAACGGTGAGATCAAGCTATACAAGCGCATGCCCGCCAAGGACCTGTGGCGCAAGATGCTGTCGATGCTGTTCGAGACCGGCCACCCCTGGATCACCTTCAAGGACGCCTGCAACGTGCGCTCACCCCAACAGCATGTGGGCATGGTGCACTCCTCCAACCTATGTACCGAGATCACGCTCAACACCAACGAACACGAAATCGCGGTGTGCAACCTGGGCTCGGTCAATCTGTCGCAGCATCTTAAAGGCGATGGGCAGGGCGGTAAGGCCATTGACCATGACAAGCTCAAGAAGACGGTGTCGACGGCCATGCGGATGCTCGACAACGTGATCGACGTCAACTACTACGCAGTCAAGAAGGCGCGTGACTCCAATCTGCGCCACCGTCCGGTGGGCCTGGGCGTGATGGGTTTTCAAGATGCGCTGTATCAGATGCGGCTGCCCTATGCGTCCAAAGAAGCGGTGGAGTTTGCCGACCGATCCATGGAAGCGCTGTGCTACTACGCCTACTGGGCTTCTACCGATTTGGCCGCCGAGCGGGGCCGCTACGCCAGTTACCGCGGATCGCTGTGGGACCGCGGTGTATTGCCCCTGGACTCGCTAACGCTTTTGTCCGAACAGCGTGGTGGCTTTGTGGAGGTGGATCTTTCGTCCACCATGAACTGGAGTGCCCTGCGCTCTCGCATCGCTGAGCACGGCATGCGCAACAGCAACTGCGTGGCTATTGCCCCCACGGCCACCATCTCCAACATTATCGGCGTGGATGCGTCGGTCGAACCCTGCTTTGGCAATCTGTCGGTCAAATCCAACCTCTCCGGCGAATTCACCGTCATCAACGAGTACCTCATCCGCGATCTCAAGCGCCTGGGACTGTGGGACGACGTGATGATCATGGACCTGAAGCACTTCAAGGGATCGCTGTGGCCCATCGACCGCGTGCCGGTGGAGCTCAAGCGCCTTTACGCCACGGCCTTCGAGGTAGAACCCGTGTGGCTGGTGGAGGCCGCCGCGCGCCGCCAGAAATGGATTGACCAAGCTCAGTCGCTCAACATCTACATGGCTGGCGCGTCTGGCAAGAAGCTTGATGAGACCTACAAGCTGGCCTGGGCGCGCGGCCTCAAGACCACCTACTATCTGCGTACCCAAAGCGCCACGCATGTGGAGATGAGCACCGTTACGCGCGGTGGTCAACTCAATGCAGTGCCCAGCAGCGGCAGCGTGGCCGGCGCAGCGCCCTCGGCCCTGGACGCTGCAGCGGCGCAGGCTCGCGCACAACAAGACGCCACGCCGGCCACCGACATCAAGCTCTGCTCGATCGACGACCCGACCTGCGAAGCCTGTCAGTGATTCAGCCCGAATCCCCGCATATCAAAGGGCAATTCGATGTTTGATCACAACACGAAGCACGCCAAAGAGACGGAAGTGCTTGGTGTTGTGACAGAACGCTCTGATAATTAGAAGTGTTAAGGAATGCAGCAATGCTGGTTTGGGAAGACGACTCTCGTACCCACAACACCACCGCCCGTGTGGTGTCTACTCCCGACTCCGCCGTCGGCATCCACCATGCGGTGCAAGCTGCACCAGCGCCTTCCCTTGTGTCCGCTGATGCGGACCAGGCCGCAGTCTCTAGCGCCCCTTTGCACCGCGCTCAGTCGGCCGCTTTCGCTGCACCGGCTGTGATGCCGTTGAAGGAATTGGCGGCTGCCCTGCCCTCTGCAGCCGCAACTGAAGCTACCGCCGAGCGCCGAGTCAATGCGGCCGACAAGCGCATCATCAACGGCCAGACCGATGTCAACCAGTTGGTGCCCTTCAAGTACAAGTGGGCTTGGGAAAAGTATCTGGCCACCTGCGCCAACCACTGGATGCCGCAAGAGATCAATATGTCCCGCGACATCGCCCTGTGGAAAGACCCTTACGGCTTGACCGAAGACGAGCGGCGGATCATCAAGCGTAATCTGGGCTTTTTCGTCACCGCCGATTCCTTGGCCGCCAATAACATCACGCTGGGCACGTACCGCCACATTACTGCGCCTGAGTGCCGGCAGTTTCTCTTGCGCCAGGCTTTCGAAGAGGCCATCCACACACACGCCTACCAGTACATCGTGGAGTCGCTGGGGCTGGATGAAAGCGAAATCTTCAATGCCTACCACGAGGTGTCTTCGATTCGGGACAAGGACGAATTCCTGATCCCCTTCATCGATGCCATCATGGACCCCAACTTCAAAACGGGTACCCTCCAGGCCGACCAGACCCTGCTCAAGAGCCTGATCGTCTTCGCCTGCTTGATGGAAGGCCTGTTCTTCTATGTAGGTTTCACCCAAATTTTGGCGCTGGGCCGCCAGAACAAGATGACCGGTGCTGCCGAGCAGTACCAGTACATCCTGCGCGATGAGTCGATGCATTGCAATTTCGGCATCGACCTCATCAATGCCATCAAGATGGAGAATCCGCATTTGTGGACGGCTGAATTCAAGGCTGAGATCTGCACCCTGTTCATGAAGGCGGTGGAACTCGAGTACCGCTATGCCGAAGACACCATGCCGCGCGGCGTCTTGGGCCTCAATGCTTCTATGTTCAAAGGCTATTTGCGTTACATCGCCAACCGGCGCGCCACCCAGATCGGCCTGGAGGAACTCTTCCCCAATGAAGAGAACCCCTTCCCCTGGATGAGCGAAATGATCGACCTGAAGAAGGAGCGCAACTTTTTCGAAACCCGCGTCATCGAGTACCAAACCGGTGGCGCACTGAGTTGGGACTGAACGTAGGCTGATCCACGCCCCTAGGGCGCAGTTCTGTGCTTGGTCTCATCTGGTCCGGCCTGATTGGCGAGTCTTCCGCAGAGAAGACAACTGATCAAGCTTAACGAATTCATGGTATCGCTGAGTCGGTGGTTCAGCCTTTCGGGCTGAAGACAACCGCAACGAGGTGGGCCATGAATCGCCGTGCATGAGCTCGTGCACGGCGCTCTTTGCAACTTGATCAAGGAGATCACAATGGCAACTGCGAAAAAAGCCCCGGCCAAGAAGGCCGCTGTGAAGAAGTCCGCCGCCAAGAAGGCCCCGGCCAAGAAGGTAGCGGCGAAGAAGGCCCCGGCTAAGAAGGCTGCGGCCAAGAAGCCGGCTGCGAAGAAGGCCGCCAAGAAGCCGGCTGCGAAGAAGGCCGCCAAGAAGCCGGCTGCGAAGAAGAAGGCCGCCAAGAAGCCGGCTGCGAAGAAGAAGGCAGCCAAGAAGGCCGCCAAGAAGCCGGCTGCGAAAAAGGCCGCCAAGAAGCCAGCTGCGAAGAAGGCCGCCAAGAAGCCTGCTGCGAAGAAGGCCGCCAAGAAGCCCGCTGCCAAGAAGGCTGCCCCTGCTGCCCCTGCTGCCCCTGCTGCCAAAACGGCCCTGAGCCCTGCGGCTGCTTGGCCCTTCCCCACCGGCAACAGGCCCTAAAGGAAGTGCCAGCACACAGCCCCAAGCCCGGCTTGGGACTGGTGGCAGACAGCTTGAGAGCCCGGCTTCGGCCGGGTTTTTTATTGCCCGCGCAGTCGGCTGTTACGGGGCACGCCGGCCAGCAAGAACTCCATCTGGTCGGCCAAGATGCGCCGCCCGCGCAGAATCATGTCCTCATGCAGGCTGGGCACATAGGGCACGTACCGGGGGTACATGCCGGCCTCTTCGGGCAAGCGGTTGCCTTTTCGTCCGTTGCAGGAGCGGCAGGCGGTGATGCAGTTCATCCAGCTGTCTAGTCCCCCACGCGACGTGGGCACGATATGTTCGCGCGTCAGTTCGTCCGTGTGGAAGTGTGCGCCGCAGTAGGCGCACAGCTGGCGGTCCCGGGCAAACAGTTTGGGGTTGCTCAGGGCTGGGATTTGGCGCCAAGCCCGTGACGGAATGGCGCCGCGCACCGCGATAATCGGGTGCAGCTCGATGAGGCTTTGCAGCCCCGAAAGCCGTTGCGTTCCCCCGCGCAGCACCCGAAAGGGGTCGCCCAGGCTCCAAGCCACGGCGTCGGTTGCGTAAAGCACGGCCGCTTCGCGCACGCTCATCCAGGCCTGCGGTCGGCCTGAGCAATCCAATTGGAGAACATCCATGAGTCCACCCTTTGGAACTCGAGGGTAGCACAGGGTGTGGGCCTCAAGCGTTCAGACCCGCCCCGCTGGACCCCTGAGGTTTTCCAGCTCTGAGCATCGACCCTTCACAAAAGGGTCAGGCAAAAAATAGTACGATCGTTCGTTTATTTTTTGTGCGTATGAATACACGCGAACCGCTTATCAGCTCTAGGCCTGTGCGTGGCGAAAAAGCCGAAGGGCCGGTGCAGCACAAGGGACAGCAAACTCGCTCGGCCATCCTGGAGGCAGCTCTGGGCCTAGCCTCGCACATAGGCTTGGAGGGCCTGTCCATTGGGGCCCTGGCCGAGATGACCGGGATGAGCAAATCCGGTGTCTTTGCGCACTTCGGTTCGCGCGAGGAACTACAGATCTCAGTTATCCGCGAGTACCACAGAAAGTTTGAAGAAGAGGTGTTTTACCCCTCCATCCGCGGTCCGCGAGGCCTACCTCGGCTGCGGGCGCTGTTCGAGCGTTGGGTCAAGCGGGTCTCGGTTGAATTGGACTCGGGCTGCATCTACATCAGCGGTGCAGTCGAGTTCGACGACCGACCGGGCCCGGTGCGTGATGCCTTGGCCAATATGGTGCTGGCATGGCACCAAGCGCTGCAGCGGGCTATACGCTTGGCTATCGAGTTCGGCCACCTCGCGCCCGATACCGATGCCGGGCAGATTCTCTTTGAACTGCACGGCTTGATCTTGGCCTTGCACCACGACGCACGCTTCTTGCGCCACCCGGGTGCGCTGGAGCGGGCACAAGCAGGCTTTGTGCGCATCATCACGCCATGCCTAACCGATGAAGGGCAGCGGCGCTTGCACAAACGCCCCAGGGCGATGGAGCGCTGACACGACCCCCTCTGCCGCGGTCAACACCCGCGCAGAACACACGATTGAATGACAGGTAAACAGGAGTAACTAGAAATGGCCTTTTATAACCCGCCGCTGCGCGACATGCAGTTCGTGATGCATGAGGTGTTGGATGTTGTGTCTTCCTTGAAGCAATTGCCGCCTCACGCCGACATGGACATCGACACCATCAACGCTGTGCTGGAAGAGGGCGGCAAGTTTGCCGCTGAAGTGCTGCAGCCGCTCAATGCCGTGGGAGACCGCCAAGGCTGCCAGCTTGACCGCAACACGCATGAGGTTACACCCCCAGCCGGCTTCAAGCAGGCCTATGCGCAATTTGTGCAGGGCGGCTGGCCTGCCCTGAGCTGCGACCCGACCTACGGCGGACAAGGCCTGCCGCACACCGTCAACCAGTGCTTCTACGAGATGCTCAACAGCGCCAACCAAGCCTGGACCATGTACCCCGGCCTCACCCATGGGGCCTACGAATGCTTGCATGCGCACGGCACGGCCGAGCAGAAGGCGACGTACCTGCCCAAGCTCACCAGCGGCGAGTGGACCGGCACGATGTGCCTGACCGAGCCGCACTGTGGGACCGATTTAGGCTTGCTGCGCACCAAGGCCGAGCCGCAGCCCGATGGTTCCTACTGCATCACGGGTGGCAAGATCTTCATTTCAAGCGGCGAACACGACCTGGCTTCCAACATCATCCACTTGGTTTTGGCCCGCCTGCCCGACGCGCCCCCTGGCAGCAAGGGCATCAGCCTGTTCGTGGTGCCCAAGTTCCTGGTAAACGCTGATGGCAGCCTGGGTGCACGCAACGGCATCTTCTGCTCCGGCCTGGAACACAAGATGGGCATTCATGGCAATGCCACCTGCCAGATGACCTTGGAAGGTGCACTGGGGTCCCTGGTGGGCCAAGCCCACAAGGGCTTGGCCGCCATGTTCGTGATGATGAACGCGGCTCGCCTGGGCGTTGGCATGCAGTCCTTAGGCCTGACCGAAGTGGCCTACCAGAACGCAGTGGCCTACGCCAAAGACCGCCGTCAGATGCGTTCTTTGACCGGGGCCAAGCAACCCGAACAACCGGCCGACACCATCATCGTGCACCCCGATGTGCGCCGCATGCTGTTGACGGCTCGTGCCTACGCCGAAGGCGCCCGGGCCCTGTGTGTGCACACCGCACTGCGCATCGACCAGGAGCTGCATCACCCCGACGAAGCAGTTCGCCAAGAGGCGGCCGACGAGGTGGCCCTGTTGACCCCCATCGTCAAGGCCTTCATCACCGACAACGGCTGGAAGGCCACCTCAGAGTGCCTTCAAGTGTTCGGCGGGCATGGCTACATCGCCGAGTGGGGCATGGAGCAGCATGTGCGCGATGCCCGCATCAACATGATCTACGAGGGCACCAATACCATTCAGTCTCTCGATCTCTTGGGCCGTAAGGTGCTGGGCGACAACGGTAAGAAGCTCAAGGCCTTCGGCCGCCAGATCGCTGCCTTTGTTGAAGAAGAGGGCGTGCACGAGGAGATGCAGGAGTTCGTCAACCCGCTGGCCGACCTAGGCGAAAAGGTGACCAAACTCACCACTGAGTTGGGCATGAAAGGCTTTGGTAGTGCTGATGAAGTGGGTGCGGCAGCCGTTGACTACCTGCGGGTGTGCGGCCATCTGGTCTTTGCCTACCTATTTGCACGCATGGCGCGTGTGGCGCTGAACAAGCAGAGCAGTGGGGATCCGTTCTACACCGCCAAGCTGGCCACCGCGCGCTTCTATTTCGCCAAGCTCTTGCCTGAGACCGCCATGCTGATTCGCTCAGCGCGCTCAGGCGTGAAGCCGCTGATGGAAATGGACGAGGCCTTGTTTTAAACCACGGTAAACACCAGGAGAAGTCGAGATGAATGCATGGAACAACAGAGCTCTTTCTGTGGCGCTGGTCGGTTTGTCCGCAGTGCTGCCGGGTGTGGCTGCTGCACAGAACACACCAGTGGGCTTGTGGAAGTCGATCGATGACGAGACCAAGACTGAGAAGTCGCTGGTTCGTATCACCGAGACCGGCGGGACCCTCAGCGGCAAGATCGAAAAGCTGATGGACCCGACCAAACAAGACGCAAAGTGCGACAAGTGCAGCGATGCACGTAAGGACCAGCCGGTGCTGGGCATGACCATCATCACCGGCGTTCGGGCCAGCAGTGACAAAACGCTTTGGGAAGGCGGTGAGATTCTGGACCCCAACAACGGTAAGTCCTACAAGGTACGCATCAAGCCCTTGGATTCGGGCAAGAAGCTCGAGGTGCGCGGCTATATCGGCGCACCCATGCTCGGCCGCACACAAACCTGGATCCGCGTCGAGTAAGGCGCCCAGGACTCCAAGCAATTGAACGGAGCGCGGCCTCCGACAGGGGCGCTTCGATCGCATCGAGGAACTGTTTGATGAATCGATTCAATGTGCGCAAGGTAGCGGTTCTGGGTGCTGGCGTCATGGGTGCGCAGATTGCGGCCCATTTGGTGAATGTGCAGGTGCCGGTGGTCTTATTTGACCTGCCCAGCCTAGCCGGACAGGAAGCAGCGCCGGCGGGCTCGTCAAATGCTCGCAGCGCGATCGCCCTCAAGGCCATCGAAAACCTCAAGAAGATCAAGCCTGCGCCGCTGGGCTTGGCATCCGAGGCTGTACGCATCCAGGCGGCCAACTATGAAGAGCATCTGGGCCTGCTGACCGAGTGTGACCTCATCATCGAGGCCATTGCAGAGCGCATGGATTGGAAGCGCGATCTGTATACGAAGATTGCGCGGTGGATTGGGCCACAGGCCATCGTGGCATCCAACACCTCAGGTCTATCGATTACTGAGCTGTCCCAGGCGCTGCCCGAAGCGCTACGCAGCCGCTTTTGTGGCATCCACTTCTTCAACCCGCCGCGCTACATGGCGCTGGTGGAACTGATTGCCACCCCATTCACCGATCCCCATATCCTGGATCAACTTGAAACCTTTGCCACCAGCACCCTGGGCAAGGGCGTGGTGCGGGCCAAGGACACGCCCAACTTCATCGCCAACCGGGTGGGCATCGCCGGCCTGCTGGCCACCATGAGCGAAGCGCAGAAGTTCGGCCTGCCGTTCGATGTGGTGGACGACCTAACCGGTAAAAAGATGGGCCGGGCTTCTTCAGGTACCTTCCGCACGGCCGATGTGGTGGGCTTGGACACCATGGCCCATGTCATCAACACCCTGCAAACCACGCTGTCCCTGCAGACCGACCCGTTCTACGGCAACTTCGGCACGCCTGAGGTGCTGCAAGGCCTGGTCAAGGCCGGTGCCTTGGGCCAAAAGACCAAGGCTGGTTTTTACAAGAAGGATGGCAAGACCATATTGCGGCTGGACCCGGTCACGCAGCAGTATGTGCCCTCGACCGGCAAGGCTGACCCACTGGTTGAACGCATCCTCAAGAGGCCGGCGGCCGAGCGCCTGAAGCTGCTGCGCGAGAGCAGTAACCCGCAGGCCCAGTTTGTGTGGGCCATCTTGCGCGATGGTTTCCACTACGCCGCGGTGCACCTGCAGACCATCGCCAACACCGCGCGCGATGTGGACTTTGCCCTGCGCTGGGGCTTTGGCATGAAGCAAGGCCCCTTCGAACTTTGGCAGGAAGCTGGTTGGTTGCAGGTGGCGCAGTGGATACAGGAAGACATCCAGGCCGGCAAGGCGCTGTGTGCCGCGCCGCTACCAGCCTGGGTCTGTGAAGGCCCAGTGGCGCGGGCGGGCGGGGTGCACACCGCAGAAGGCTCCTACAGCCCTGCGACGGGGCGCTTCGTGGGCGTGAGCAGCCTGCCGGTGTATGCGCGACAGTTGTTCCGCGAAACCGTCAAGGGTTCGCCCGGGCCCGACGCCTTGAAGGGCGGCACCGAGCTGTTCCGAAACGATGAATTGCGGGTCTGGACCTTGGACGGCGAGGTGGTGATCGCCAGCATCACCGCCAAGCTGCACTTGATCAGCCCAGCGGTGACCGAGGGTCTGCACCAGGCTGTGAACATCGCCGAGGCCTCACACAAGGCCTTGGTGATCTGGTCGCCCGACGAGGTGTTCTCGGCCGGCGCGAACCTGGAATCCATGATGCCCGTCTACATGAAGGCTGGATCCAAGGGTATTGCGCCGGAAGAAAAGAAGCTGCAGGACCTGATGCTGCGCCTTCGCTATGCTCAGGTGCCGGTTGTGGCTGCGGTGCGTGGGCTGGCACTGGGTGGCGGCTGCGAGTTGGCGGTGTACTGTGCCCGGCGGGTGGCTCACATGGAAAGCTATGTTGGCCTGGTGGAGGTGGGCGTGGGCCTGTTGCCCGGCGCTGGGGGCCTGACCTATATCGCACGGCGTGCTGCCCAGATGGCATCGGCGGCGCACTCGGGCGCCGACATCTTCGCCTTCCTCAGAGAAGGCTTCACAGCGGCTGCCATGGCCAAGGTGGGCACCTCGGCGCTGGAATCCCGCGACCTAGGCTATCTTGTGGATGGCGACGTGATCGTGGCCCACAAGGACGAGTTGCTACACGTGGCCCTGCAGCAGGCGCGTGCCATGGCCGATAGCGGCTACCGTGCACCGGCCAAGGCGCTGTTCCCGGTGGTGGGCCGCAACGGCATTGCCACCATCCAAGGACAGCTGGCCAATATGCGCGATGGCGGCTTCATCAGCGCGCATGACTTTCACATTGCAAAGCTGATTGCCGAGGTTTTGTGTGGAGGAGATGTCGACGCTGGATCCATGGTGAGCGAGGAGTACCTGATGGGCCTGGAGCGCGAACGTTTCTGCGGCCTGCTCGACCACCCCAAGACACAGGAACGCATCATGGGAATGCTCTCCACCGGTAAACCCGTCCGCAATTGATCACGGAGACCACCATGTCCAAGCAGATGACAGACGCCTACATCGTATCGGCCACGCGAACCCCGATCGGCAAGAGCGGCCGGGGTTACTTCAAGAACACCCGACCCGATGACCTGTTGGTGGCCGCCTTGCGCGGTGCCTTGGCCCAGGTGCCCAGCCTGGACCCCAAGGCCATCGAAGACGCCATCATCGGCTGCGCCATGCCCGAGGGCGAGCAGGGGCTTAACGTGGCGCGGATCGCCGCCCTCTTGGCGGGCCTGTCCCATTCCGTGGGTGGGGTCACCGTGAACCGGTTCTGTGCCTCGGGCCTGACCGCCCTGCAGATGGCCGCTGACCGCATCCGTGTGGGCGAGGCCGATGTGTTGATCGCCGGTGGTTGCGAGAGCATGAGCATGGTGCCCATGACGGGCAACAAGCCGTCGTTCAACCCGGCCGTATTCGACCGGGATGAGAATATTGGCATCGCCTATGGCATGGGTATGACCGCCGAAAAAGTGGCGCAGCAATGGAAGGTGACTCGCGAAGACCAGGATGCCTTTGCACTGGCTTCTCACCAGAAGGCCTTGGCGGCGATTGCAGCTGCTGAGTTCGCTGACGAGACCACCCCCGTGGAGGTGGTGGACCGTGCGCCCGACCTGCGCGGTGGGGGCGTGAACGAGAAGCGCCGCACCGTAAGCGTGGACGAGGGTCCGCGTGCCGACACCTCCTTGGAAGGTCTTGCCAAACTCAGGCCGGTGTTCGCCGCCAAGGGTTCGGTGACGGCAGGCAACAGTTCGCAAACCAGCGATGGTGCAGGCGCGTTGGTCGTGGCCAGCGAGGCGGCCTGCAAACGCTTTAACCTCAAGCCCTTGGCCCGCTTTGTGAGCTTTGCATCACGTGGTGTGCCGCCGGAGATCATGGGCATCGGCCCTATCGAGGCCATCCCTGCCGCATTGCGCTACGCCGGCCTTTCGCAAGACGACTTGGGCTGGATTGAGCTCAACGAAGCCTTTGCGGCCCAGGCGCTGGCGGTGCTCAACACCCTGAACATCGACCGCAGCAAGGTCAACCCCATGGGTGGGGCGATCGCATTGGGCCATCCCCTGGGTGCCACAGGCGCGATTCGGGCGGCCACTGTGGTGCACGGCCTGCACCGCAAGAACCTGAAGTACGGCATGGTCACTATGTGCGTGGGAACCGGGCAGGGCGCCGCCGGCATCCTGGAACGCGTCTGAGGAGCAGCTTGCATGAGCATCAAATCTGGCCTGATCAATGGCGTGGCCACCATCGAGATTGCGCGGCCCGAGAAAAAGAACGCGCTCACCGTGGCCATGTACGAGGACATGACCACCGCCTTGAAGGCGGCGGTGGACAACCCGGCCGCGCGCGCGGCGCTCATCACCGGCCAACCCGGTATCTTCACCTCGGGCAATGACCTGCAAGACTTCATGCAGCGCCCGCCGCAGGGACCCGATTCGCCGGTATTCCTCTTCATGCAGGCGATGCTGGCGTTCGACAAGCCCCTGGTGGCTGCGGTGACGGGCCCGGCCATCGGCATCGGCACCACCATGCTGCTGCACTGCGACCTGGTCTATGTGGCCGACGACGCCCGCCTGGCCATGCCCTTTGCCAGTCTGGGCTTGGTGCCGGAATTTGCCGCCAGCCTGGTGGTGCCCGCTCTGATGGGCCAGCGCCGCGCTGCGGAGAAGCTGATGTTGGGCGACCCCTTCACCGGCCAGGAGGCGGTGGATTGCGGCATTGCCAACGCGGTGCTGCCCGCAGGCGAAGTGCTGCCTCACGCCCGGCGCATAGCCGAGCGCTTCAATGCCCTACCGCCCTCCGCAGTGCGGCAGACCAAACGCCTGATGAAGCGCTGGTCATCTGATGCGGTGTTGCAGGCGGTGGCCGTGGAGGGCGAGCGGTTCGGGACCGCCCTGCGCAGCCCGGAGGCTCGTGAAGCCTTTCAGGCCTTTTTCGAGAAGCGAAAGCCCGACTTCAGTCGCTTCTGAGCCGGCCCGCGCGGGGGATGGCGCTTGTAAGCTGCGCTTGTGACCGGCGCCTTAAGAGGACTACCCAGGCAGCCTCCTCAGGCCGGTGGCACCGGCCTGGGCTGGCCCTTTTCGTCGGTGGCCACATAGGTCAAGGTGGCCTCAGTGACCTTCAACGCGTATTCGCCGCCGTCGCGCAGACGCTGGGCATACACCTCCACATTGACCGTGATGGAGGTGGTGCCCACGCGGGTGATCTCTGCATAAAAGCTCAGCAGGTCGCCGACCCGCACGGGCTGTTTGAAGACGAACTGGTTGACCGCCACCGTGGCCAGCCGGCCACGGGCGCGGCGCACCGGCAGCACCGAGCCAGCCAAGTCCACCTGGGCCATCACCCAGCCGCCGAAGATGTCGCCGTTGGCGTTGCAGTCGGCGGGCATTGGGATCACTCGCAGCACCAACTCTTTTTCGGTGGGCAGCTTCACCCGGGTCTCGGACTGGCGTGGGTCGAGGCTGGGGCTGGTATTCATGCATCCAAGCATAGCGCTAGGGGCTGCGCAGCGCTGCAGGCGAGAATGGCCCCCTATGCGCGGACTTGCCCACGGACACTCCTCAGACACCGCTGCGGCGGCTGCCATCCCTGCCGGCCGCTCCGATTGGGGCACGCTGCAGCGCCTGTTCCCCTATCTGTGGCGCTACCGCTGGCGTGTGGGGGCTGCTTTGGCCTTCATGGTGGCGGCCAAGCTGGCCAATGTGGGCGTGCCGGTGCTGCTCAAGTACCTTGTGGACAGCCTGTCGATAAAGCCAGGCGACCCCCAGGCCCTGCTGGTCGTGCCCTTGGGCCTGCTGCTGGCCTACGGCTTGCTGCGCCTGTCCACCTCGCTGTTCACCGAACTGCGCGAGCTGATCTTCGCCAAGGCTACGGAGGGCACGGCCCGCAGCCTGAGCCTGCAGGTGTTCAACCACCTGCACGGCATGAGTCTGCGCTTTCACTTGGAGCGCCAGACCGGGGGCATGACGCGCGACATTGAGCGCGGCACGCGAGCGGTGCATGCGCTGGTCAGCTATTCCCTCTACAGCATTTTGCCCACCCTCATCGAAGTGGCCCTAGTGCTCACCTTGCTGGCGGTGCAGTTTGATTCGCTCTTTGCCTGGATTACCCTGGCGGCCTTGGTGGTGTACGTGGCCTTCACCTTCAAGATCACCGAGTGGCGCACCCAGTTCCGGCGCGAGATGAACGAGATGGACTCCAAAGCCCATACCAAGGCCATCGATTCCCTCTTGAACTATGAAACGGTCAAGTACTTCAATAACGAACCCTGGGAAGCGCGGCGCTACGATGAGAGCCTGGAGCGGCTGCGCAAGGCCGCGCTCAAGAGCCAGACCACCCTGAGCATTCTGAACACGGGGCAGCAGCTGATCATTGCGGTGGCCCTGGTGCTGATGTTGTGGCGCGCCACGCAAGGTGTGGTGGATGAGCGTCTGACCTTGGGTGATCTGGTGATGATCAACGCCTTCATGATCCAGCTGTACATCCCGCTGAACTTCTTGGGGGTGATTTACCGGGAGATCAAGCAGGCTTTGACGGACTTGGACAAGATGTTCGGCCTGCTCGAGCGCGAGCGTGAAGTGTCCGATGTCCCGGGTGCGCCTGATCTGCAGGTGCACGCAGGCCATGTCCGCTTCGAGGGCGTGACCTTTGCGTATGACTGCGGGCTAGCTGCTACAGCATCGGGGCCGCCGGGGCAGGCTCCGGCCGATCCCGCAGAGCCCACGGGCTCAGCCCACCGCACCATCTTGCAGGACGTTTCCTTCGAGATTCCACCGGGCAAGACGGTGGCCGTGGTGGGCTCGTCGGGCGCTGGCAAGAGCACCTTGGCCCGCCTGATGTTCCGCTTTTTCGACGTGCCCCAAGGCGCCGGGCGCATCAGCATCGACGGGCAGGACATTCGCCAGGTGACCCAAGCCTCGCTGCGCCGCGCCATTGGTATCGTGCCGCAGGATACGGTGCTGTTCAACGACACGGTGGCGTACAACATTGCCTATGGGCGGCCTGGAGCCAGCCGCCAGGAGGTCGAGGCTGCTGCGCGCGCGGCGCGCATCCACGACTTCATTGCTACTTCCCCTCAAGGCTACGAAACCATCGTGGGCGAGCGCGGCCTGAAACTCTCGGGCGGCGAAAAGCAGCGTGTGGCCATCGCCCGCACCCTGCTCAAGGACCCCCCGGTCCTGATCTTTGACGAGGCGACCTCAGCGCTGGACTCCGCCAACGAGCGGGCGATACAGGCTGAGCTGCGCAACGCGGCTCAGGGCAAGACCACGCTCGTGATTGCGCACCGCTTGTCCACCGTGGTGGATGCCCATGAGATTTTGGTGATGGACGACGGCCGTATCATCGAGCGTGGCAGCCACGACGCACTCTTGGCCCTAGGCGGGCGCTATGCTTCGATGTGGGCTTTGCAGCGCAGCGGGCATGGAAACCAAGTGGCTTGAAGATTTCGTGAGCCTGGCCGAGACGCGCAGCTTTTCGCGCTCGGCGGTGCTGCGGCATGTGACTCAGCCGGCGTTTTCGCGGCGCATCCAGGCGCTGGAAGCCTGGGCAGGCGTGGATCTCGTGGACCGTTCGTCCTACCCCACCCGGCTGACCCCGGCGGGCGAACTGTTGCATGCGCAGGCCCTGGAAATCCTCGGGGCGCTGCAAAGCACGCGCCACCTGGTGCGCAGCCACCAGGGCGACTCGGCCGATGTGATCGAGTTTGCGGTGCCGCACACCCTGGCCTTCACTTTTTTTCCGCACTGGCTGATGGACTTGCAGGCCCATTTCGGCTCCATCAAGAGCCGCTTGACAGCGCTGAATGTGCACGATGCGGCCATGCGCCTGAGCGAAGGCGGTTGCGACTTGCTGATCGCCTACCACCACCCCTCGCAACCGTTGCAGCTCAACCCAGGGCGCTACGACATGCTGGTGCTGGGGCGGGAAACCCTGGCCCCGTTCAGCTGTGCGGATGCCCGCGGCCGCGCCGTATACACCCTGCCGGGCGACAGAGGTCGTCACATTCCCTTCTTGAACTATGCCCCGGGGGCCTATCTGGCCCGCTTGGTGGATCTGATCCTCAAGGAGTCGCCCCAAGCGGCCGAGTTGCAGCCTGTTTACGAGACCGACATGGCCGAGGGTTTGAAGGCCATGGCCATTGAAGGCCATGGGCTGACCTTCCTGCCTGTGGGGTCGGTACACAAGGAGCTGCGAGCCGGGCGGTTGGTCGAGGCTGCCCCCGAGGACAGCTTTAGGCTGACGATGGAGGTTCGGATCTACCGTGAACGCCCGGGGTCACTGGGCGTGCGGCCACCCAAGGTGTCGGCTCAGGGTCTGTGGGCATATCTACAAGGGCCGGCTTCTCCCTAGAATAAGAAGCTTGCGGCTTGGCGCCGCATTCTTCCCACCCCCCCACAGGAGAATTCATGAAGACGTCCCTCATCCTGGTGGCGGCCCTGGCCGCTGCTACGGGCCTGGCCCAGGCTGACACCCTCAAGAAGATCAAAGATTCCGGCAGCGTCACCATGGGCGTGCGCGAATCCTCGGGCGCCCTGAGCTTCACACTGGGCGACGGCAAGTTCGCTGGTTTCCATATCGAGGTCTGCCAGCGTGCGCTGGCAGACATCCAGAAGGCTTTGGGCATGTCCAAGCTAGAGCTTAAGTACCAGGTGGTCACCTCGCAGAACCGCCAGCCCCTGGTGCAAAACGGCACCGTGGACATCGAGTGCGGCTCCACCACCAACAACGCCAACCGCCAGAAGGATGTGGCCTTTGCGGTGACCACATTCGTGGAAGAGGTGCGCATGGCGGTGAAGGCCAACTCGGGCATCACCAACATCAACCAGCTCAATGGCAAGAAGGTGGCCACCACCACTGGCACCACATCGGTGCAGCACCTGCGCCGCCACGAGCGTGCCACGGGCGTAAATTTTGATGAGGTGTTCGGCAAGGACCACGCCGATAGCTTCCTGCTGCTGGAAAGCGGTCGCGCCGATGCCTTCGTGATGGACGGTCAGATCCTGGCCGGCAACATCGCCAAGGCCAAAAGCCCGGCTGACTTTCGCATCGCCGGCGAGGTGCTCAGTGTAGAGCCCATCGCCATCATGTTTCGCAAGGACGACCCGGCCTTCAAAAAGGCGGTGGACGACAGCATCATCGGCATGATCAAGTCGGGTGACCTGGCGCGGCTGTATGACAAGTGGTTCATGCAGCCTATTCCGCCGGCCAACACCGCCTTGCGCCTGCCGGCATCGGACGCCACCAAGGCAGCGTGGGCCGAGCCCAACGACCGGCCCATGGAAGCCTACGCCAAGCGCTGAGCCTGCTTCGGGTGGCCTTTGGCCACTCGATGGCTGCGGCCAACCAGCTTTGCAGGCTACCCCCAAGCCCGACTCCGTGTCGGGCTTTTTTCTGCGCTCGCTCGAGGACAACCCCGGGCGGGCGAGCCCCCGCCGCGGCTATAGTCCTGCGCGAACAAGGGAGCATGCGTGGCCACTTGGGATTGGCAGGTCTTCTGCCGCGACACCGTCACCAGCGAGCAGCAAAGCGGTTGCTTCGGCCAGGGCGGCGACATCACCTATCTGGATTGGATGCTCTCGGCCTGGGGCTGGACCCTTTCTGTGGCTGCCCTGGCCTTGGTGGTGGCCCTGGTGGTGGGTTCACTCGTGGGCATTGCCCGAACAACGCCCTCGCGCGCGGCGGTGTTTCTGGGAAACGCCTGGACCGAGTTGTTTCGCAACATTCCCCTGCTGGTTCAAATCTTTCTCTGGTACCACGTGATTCCGTCGTTGATCACGCCGCTGCGCGAGGTGCCCAGCTTCGTACTCGTCGTGCTGGCGCTGGGCTTTTTCACGAGCGCGCGCATTTCCGAGCAGGTCAAGGCCGGCATTCAAAGCATTCCGCGTGGCCAGCTTCATGCGGGCTTGGCCATGGGCCTGAGCCTGCCGCAGACCTACCGCTACGTGCTTCTGCCGGTGGCGTTTCGGGTGGTCATTCCGCCGTTGACCAGCGAGTCGATGAACATCGTGAAGAACTCATCGGTGGCCTTTGCGGTATCGATTGCCGAGCTGACGCTGTTCGCGCTGCAGGCGCAGGAAGAAACCTCGCGTGGAATCGAGATCTACTTGGCAGTCACGGGCGCGTACTTCGTATCGGCCTTTGCGGTGAACAGGGTGGCGCTGTTCATTGAGCAGCGGGTGCAAATTCCTGGCACCTTGGGCGCTGCGCAGTGAGGGGCCTTGTATGACGCTGGACTTCACCTTCCTCACCTGGCAACTGTTATCGAGCTATGTGCTCAAGGGCTTGATCTTCTCCATCCAGCTCACCCTGGTGGCCATGATCGGGGGCATTGCCTTGGGTACGGTCATTGCACTGATGCGCCTGTCGGGCAAGCCCTGGCTGGCCGCGCCGGCAGCAGCCTATGTGAACACGCTGCGCTCGATTCCCCTGGTGATGGTGATCCTGTGGTTCTTCCTGCTGATTCCCCTGATCACCGGCAAGCCGTTAGGAGCGGAATGGTCGGCTGTGATCACCTTTACCGTCTTCGAGGCTGCTTACTATTCGGAGATCATGCGTGCGGGTATCCAGAGCGTGCCCAGGGGGCAGGTACACGCGGGCTATGCGGTGGGCATGAGCTACGGCCAGACCATGCAGCTCATCGTGCTACCGCAGGCCTTTCGCAATATGTTGCCGGTCTTGTTGACGCAGACCATCATCTTGTTTCAAGACACCTCATTGGTCTATGCCATTGGGGCCTATGACCTGCTCAAGGGTTTTGAGGTGGCGGGCAAGAACTTCAACCGCCCGGTGGAGACCTACCTGGTGGCCACGCTGGTGTACTTCGTGATCTGCTTTAGCCTGTCGATGCTGGTGCGCCGGCTGCAAAAGCGCATTCAGATCATCCGGTGAGCCCCGCGCGTGTGCACGCTTGAAAACAGGAGTATTTCGTGATTCAGATTGACAATGTCAGCAAGTGGTACGGTAGCTTTCAGGTGCTGACCGACTGCACCACCATCGTCGCCAAGGGCGAGGTGGTGGTTGTGTGTGGGCCTTCGGGATCGGGCAAGAGCACCTTGATCAAGACTGTCAACGCGTTGGAGCCGATTCAAAAGGGCGACATCGTAGTCGATGGTGTGAGCATCACCGCCCCGGGCACCAACCTGCCGCGATTGCGCAGCCGCGTGGGTATGGTGTTTCAGCACTTTGAGCTATTTCCGCACCTATCGGTCACAGAGAACCTAAGCTTGGCGCAAATCAAGGTGCTAGGCCGCAGCCAAGATGAAGCCATGGCCCGCGGCCTGAAGATGCTGGACCGTGTGGGTCTGATGGCCCACAAGGACAAATTCCCTGGCCAGCTCTCGGGTGGGCAGCAGCAGCGCGTAGCCATTGCGCGCGCCTTGTCCATGGACCCGGTGGTGATGTTGTTTGACGAGCCCACCTCGGCGCTTGACCCGGAAATGGTGGGTGAGGTACTGGATGTGATGGTGAGCCTGGCCCAAGAGGGTATGACCATGATGGTGGTGACCCACGAGATGGGCTTTGCGCGCAAGGTCAGCCACCGGGTGATCTTCATGGACGCGGGCTGCATCGTTGAAGACTGCAGCACAGACGCGTTCTTTGGCCAGCCCGAGGCGCGCAGCGAGCGGGCGCGGGATTTTCTGTCCAAGATCCTGCAGCACTGAGCCGCGCGACAATGTTGGGATGACCGAACTCGTCCTGACCCGGCCCGACGACTGGCACCTGCATCTGCGCGATGGCGCGGCCATGGCCGATGTGGTGCCCCACACCGCACGGCAATTCGCCCGGGCCATCGTCATGCCCAATCTGAAGCCACCGGTGACCACCGCCGCACAGGCTGTGGCGTACCGCCAGCGCATTCAGGCGGCCGTCCCAGAGAGCTTGACCTTCACGCCGCTGATGACGCTGTATCTCACCGACAACATGCCGCCCGACGAAATCAAGCGGGCCAAAGACGCCGGCGTGGTGGCTCTAAAGCTCTACCCGGCCGGGGCCACCACCAACAGCGATGCGGGCGTGACCGACATCTGCAAGACCTACAAGACGCTTGAGGCTATGCAGCGCGAAGACCTGCTGTTCCTGGTGCACGGCGAGGTCACTGACGCCGAGATCGACCTGTTCGACCGTGAGGCGGTGTTCATCGACCGCGTCTTGGCGCCCCTGCGCCGCGACTTCCCCGAGCTCAAGATCGTCTTCGAGCACATCACCACCAAGGAAGCGGCGCAATACGTGGCTGAAGGCGGCCAGCGCTTGGGTGCCACCATCACCGCCCACCACCTGCTCTACAACCGCAACGCCATCTTTCAGGGTGGCATACGGCCGCACTACTACTGCCTGCCGGTGCTAAAGCGCGAAGAGCACCGCCGCGCCTTGGTAGCAGCCGCCACCGGCGGCAACCCCCGCTTCTTCCTGGGTACCGACAGCGCCCCGCACCCCTCGCAGCTCAAGGAACATGCCAGTGGATGCGCCGGTTGCTACACCGCGCTCAGCGCCTTGGAGTTGTACGCGGAGGCTTTTGAGGCGGGGGGCGCCCTGGACCGCTTGGAGGCTTTCGCAAGCTTTAACGGCGCGGACTTCTATGGCTTGCCGCGCAACACCGACACGGTGACCTTGCGGCGCGAAAGCTGGACCGTGCCCGAGCTGCTGTCCTTCGGGGGCGCACCGCTTAAGCCGCTGCGCGCGGGCGAAACCCTGAGCTGGCGCCAGGTGGACTGAGCCCCAGGGCCGCCAGCCATGGCGGCCCGCTCACCAGGGTGCCGCGAGCGGTGGCACCCTGCTGTCCCGTTAGCCACCAAAGCGGAGCTTTTCCACAGCTCGATCTACTCGATCCTCCCGATCCTCCCGATCCTCCCGATCAGCCCGATCGCGCCAAGGCTTTGGTGATGCGCTGCTGACCAACGGTAGGCCGTGTTTCAGGCAGACGCGCACCATCACGTTGGCATCGGCGAAGGCGAGTGTTGCACGCGCCACCTGCTTCACCGTCACGCCCTTGGGCAGCCTTCGTGGTGCCGCACCGCCCGCGCGCGATAATGCCAGGGTGAAGCAAGCCAGACCGCCGCTGGTGCGATCGTGGAAACACGGCACTGGAGGAAGGTCCGGACTGCATAGGGCAGCGCAGGAGCTAACGGCTCTCCACCGCGAGGTGAGGATCAGAGCAACAGAGACGAGTCTGCGTGGGCAAGGACTGCACGGAGTGTTCTGCGAGGTGCCGGCGACGCCGGCAGCCGTTCCCGAAAGGGAGCGGCCCTGGCTTTGGCCAAGGGACCGAGTAGCACCCCGAGCGGGCGCAGCTCACTCAGGGTGAAACGGGCAATCTCTGCGCGCAGCAACACCAAGTAGGCCGGCGTTGACGTGGCCCGCGGAGCCGGCGGGTAGGTGGCATCGAGCCGGGTGGGCGACCCCCGGTCCAGAGGAATGGCGGTCACGCCGCCTGGGTCGAAAGGCCGAAGCGACGCACAGAATCCGGCCTATCGGCTTGCTTCACATATTTTTATGAACCCCCAAGCCGAACAACTGTGGACCCGCCCGCGCTGGCAACTGGCGATGCTGTTGGCCGGCTTGGGTATGGTGGGGCCCTTCGCCATCGATGCCTATCTGCCGGCCTTTGCAGGGCCTGAAGGCATCGCCCAAACGTTGGGGGCCACCCCGCTGCAGATGCAGCAAACCCTATCGGCCTTTTTGCTGGCCTTTGCGGTGATGAACCTGTTCCACGGTGCCCTGGCCGACAGCTTCGGCCGGCGTCCAGTGGTGCTGGGTGGGGTCTCGCTGTTCAGCATCGCCTCCATCGGCTGCGCCCTGTCGCAAACCATCACCGAGCTCATCCTGTGTCGGGCCCTGCAGGGCCTGTCTGCGGGCGCCGGTATCGTGGTCTCGCGCGCCATCATCCGCGACATGTTCCCACCTACTTCGGCGCAGAAGGTGATGTCCCAGGTAACCATCTTTTTCGGCGTGGCGCCAGTGATCGCGCCTGCCTTGGGCGGCTACGTGTTCGTAGCAGGGGGCTGGCACGCGGTGTTCTGGGGCTTGGCGGTGGTGGGGGCCCTGCTGTTCTGGCTGAACTGGCGCTTGCTGCCTGAAACCTTGCACCCGTTGCAGGTTCAGCCCTTCAACCCGAAGAACCTGATGGCTGGGTATTGGGCCTTGGGTTCGAGCCGGCGCTTTTGGCTGCTGGCCCTGTCCAGCGGAATCCCATTCAATGGCATGTTTCTGTACGTGTTGGCCGCCCCTGTGTTTTTGGGCGAACACCTGGGCTTACAGCCCACGCAGTTCTTTTGGTTCTTCCTGCTGTCCATGTCGGGGCTGACCATTGGTGCGTGGCTGTCGGGCCGCCTGGCGGGCCGCATTGCGCCGCAGCGTCAGATTCGATGGGGCTATGCCGTCATGGGCGTGGTGTCGCTGGGCAATGTGGCGCTGAACCTGCTGTTGCCGCCGGATGCGGCCTGGTCCATGGTGCCGGTGGCCCTGTTCTCCTTAGGCTGGGCGCTCATGGTGCCGGTGGTCACGCTGATGGTGCTGGACCTGGCGCCCGAGCGACGAGGCCTGGTCAGTTCGCTGCAAATGTGCGTGGGCAGCGCGGCCAATGCCCTGGTCGCCGGTGTGCTGGTGCCCTTGGTGATGCATTCGGCCCTGGCGCTGGCTTGCGCATCCCTGTGTCTGTTGATGGTGGGATGGGTGGCCTGGGCCATCGACCGGCGGCAGCACAAGCCCTGATACGGCTGTGCCCCCGGGGCCTTCAGGGAAAGTCCTAGCTACTTACACTTCTAAACCTCAACTTTTAGTATATCTGACAAGTACATAATTTAATTAGTTTTTTTTGATTCGAATCTATTTTTTCAAGGCTTGTGTAAGTAATTGATTTGATTGAGATTTTTTGCTCAATTCATTGACCCGAGGTGGCGAAATCCGGTAAAGTGTCGGAAAGTGGTTTTTTGTGGATGTTTGTGACAAAACGCAACACCCGCCCACCTTCCGAACCCAGGCTCACCGGTGTCGCATTTCGTATTTCAAGGCAGTTCAGCCCTCACCCTGGATGGCAAGGGGCGCATCACCGTCCCGGCGCGCCACCGTGAGGTCCTCTCCGCCACGGCCGCTGGCCAGCTCACGCTCACCAAGCACCCGCACCGCTGCCTGCTGGTCTTTCCGCGGCCGGCCTGGGAATCCTTCCGCGAAAAGCTGATATCCCTGCCGATGGGTGCCGAAGGCTGGCGCCGCATCTTCCTGGGCAGTGCCATGGACGTGGAGATCGACGCCGCAGCGCGGGTGCTGATTGCACCGGAGTTGCGTGCCTGGGCGGATCTGGAGCGCGAGGTGATGCTTCTGGGCATGGGTCAGCGCCTGGAGCTGTGGGATGCAGCCAAGCTGGCCAGCCACGAGGACCAGGTCATTGAGCAGGGCATGCCCGATGCCCTCAAGGACCATGTCTTCTGATGAGCGCTTCCGGCCCTGCCGAGGCAGCGCCCGAACCGGCACACCATGTCACCGTGCTGCTGGAAGAGGCGGTCCGGGCCCTGTCGATTCAGCCCGACGGCGCCTATGTGGACGGCACGTTTGGACGCGGCGGCCACAGTCGGCGCATCTTGCGGGCCTTAGGCCCGAAGGGCCACCTGGTCGCCTTCGACAAGGACCCAGAAGCCTTGGCCGCAGCAGCCGAGGTCGGCACGCGGGTCGGCGACCCGCGTTTTTGCATCTGCCACGCGAGCTTCGCCCGGATGCGCGAGTGCCTGGCCGAGCAGGGTGTTCACGCAGTGCAGGGCATTTTATTGGACTTGGGCGTGAGCTCACCGCAGATCGACACCCCGCAACGAGGCTTCAGCTTCCGATTCGATGCGCCGCTGGACATGCGCATGGATACGACCTGCGGCCCCACGGCTGCGGACTTTTTGGCCAGTGCCGATGAGCAGCGAATTGCGCAGGTGATCCGTGACTATGGGGAAGAACGATTTGCTCTACCGATTGCAAAGGCGGTTGTGGCCCGCCGCGAGAGCGGGCGCGCCATTCGAACCACGCTTGAGCTTTCCGAACTCGTGGCTCGTGCGGTCAAGACCCGCGAGCCGGGCCAGGACCCTGCGACGCGCACATTTCAGGCTCTTCGAATTCAAGTCAACGCCGAGCTTGAGGAGCTCGAGCAGGGCCTGAGTGCCGCGCTCGATCTGCTCGCACCCGAAGGACGACTGGCCGTGATCAGCTTTCACTCCCTGGAAGACCGCATCGTCAAACAGTTCATTGCCCGTGAAAGCCGCGAGGTGGTGGACCGGCGTGCGCTGCTGGCCCCACCCAAGGCCATGCGCCTGCAGGCCCTGGGCCGCATCCGGCCCAGCGAAGAAGAGGTGCGTGCCAACCCGCGTTCGCGTTCGGCCATTTTGAGGGTGGCCCAACGGCTGGCAACGCCACAAGGATCACCGGCATGACGCGGCTCAACCTGGTGCTGATGCTGGCCCTGGTGCTCAGTGCCTTGGCCTTGGTGCAAACCGCCTATGAGTCGCGCCGCTTGTTTGCAGAGATCGAACGGGCCAAGGCTGACTTGGCGCGCCTGGAATCAGACCACGCCCGCTTGTTGGCCGAGCGCCAGGCGCAAGCCACCAACCTGCGGGTCGAGCGGCTGGCCCGTAACCGACTGCAGATGACCCCCATCAGCCCTCAGGTTACGCAGTATGTGATCGACGCGCCTCGGCGGCCCGGCGCTTCAGCCCAGGCGCCTGAGACCCAGCCCGAGGGGGTGCGCTGATGGGCTGGAACCCCTTGCGTAAAGCCGCGGCGCGCCGGTCGGGTGCGCGCGGCATGGTGTACAGCAACAGTCCGCTGCTGGCTTCGAAAACACCGCTATGGCGCAGCCACTTCCTGGTGGCCTTGTGCGGCTTGGGGGCCTGTGTGCTGATCGGGCGCGCGGTTTACATCCAGATCATCGGCACCGACTTCTACCAGCTCGAGGGTGAGAAGCGCTACGCACACACGGTGCCGCTGCCGGCCAGCCGTGGCCGCATCCTGGACCGCAACGGCACCACGCTGGCCAGCAGCGTGGCCATGCCCTCTGTTTGGGCCGACCCCAAGGAGTTTCAGGCCAGCCCCGAGCAGCTCAAGGCCTTGGCGCTGAGCTTGAAGATACCCCTGGCCGAACTGCAGCGCCGCGTGGCCGATGAGAACAGCCGCTTTGTGTGGCTGCGACGCCATGTCGACATGGCCCTGTGGCAGGAGGTCAAGGCCCTGAAGATCAAGGGCGTGGCCGAGCTGCGTGAATACCAGCGCCGCTACCCCGAAAGCGAGGCAGCGGCCCATGTGGTGGGCTTCACCAACGCCGATGACCAAGGCCAGGAGGGCATTGAGCTGGCCTTCCACGATCGCCTGTTGGGCCGCAACGGTTGGCGCATGGTCATTCGTGACCGAACCGGCCGCACCGTAGAAGACCTGGGTGACGCGGTGGACCCCCTGCACGGTGATGACATTCAGCTGTCCATCGATGCCAAGGTTCAATTCTTCGCGTACCAACGGGTGCGTGAAGCGGTCTATCAGCACCGGGCCCAGGCCGGCAGCGTGGTGGTCTTGGACGTGCAGACCGGTGAGGTGCTGGCACTGGCCAACTACCCTAGCTTCGACCCTTCGGACCGGCGCAACCTCAGTGGCGGTCAGTTGCGTAACCGTGCCTTGACCGACACCTTCGAGCCCGGCTCCACGATGAAACCCTTCATCGCAGCCCTGTCGCTGGAAACCGGCAAGGTGCAGCCCTCGACGATGATCAATTCCACGCCGGGCAGCATGGTCGTCAGCGGCTTTCCCATTCGCGATGCACACCCCTACGGCAGTTTGACCGTGGAGCAGGTGATTCAGAAGTCCAGCAATGTCGGCACGGTTCGCATGGCCATGGATCTGCAGCCGCGCGAAATGTGGGAAATGTTTTCGAAGATTGGCATGGGCCAGAAGCCTGAATTGGACTTCCCCGGTGCTGTTACCGGTCGTCTGCGCCCCTACAAGACGTGGCGCCCCATTGAGCAGGCCACCATGTCCTATGGCTATGGCCTGTCGGCCAGCCTCTTCCAGCTGGCTAGAGCCTATTCCGTGTTCGCGCGTGACGGTGAGCTGGTACCGGTGTCGGTGGTGAGGCGAGACGCAGCCCCCGGTGGCATTCGGGTGTTTTCTGCGGACACCGCGATGGCGGTTCGGCAAATGCTGCAACTGGCTGCAGGCCCTGGGGGCACCGCGCCGCTGGCGCAGACCCCGGGCTATACCGTGGGCGGCAAGACGGGTACCGCCCACAAGCAAGAGGGGCGGGGCTATGCAGGCAACAAGTACCGGTCCTGGTTCGTGGGGCTTGCGCCCGTAAGTAATCCGCGCATCGTGGTGGCGGTGATGGTGGACGAGCCCAGCACCGGCGTGTACTACGGCGGCGCCGTGGCCGCACCGGTGTTCAGCCAGGTGGTTGGGCAAACGCTGCGCTTGTTGAACGTGCCGCCCGATGCCGATGTGAAGTCGCAAATCGTGGCCAAGGTGCCTGCGGTGGAAGAGAGCTTCTGATGGTGGCCTCTGGACTGTTGCACTTGGACAGTGTGGGGCTGGTGCTGCAGTGGCTGCGCGGCCGTGGTGCGCAGCGCCTGGTTGTGGACAGCCGCACGGTACGCCCCGGTGATGTGTTCGTGGCCTGGCCCGGAGCCGCCCACGACGCGCGGCGCTATGTGCCCCAGGCCTTGGCTTCGGGTGCCGTGGCCTGTGTGGTCGACCAGGATGGCGCAGAAGCTTTTGGATTCGACGACGACCGGATCGCCGCGGTGCCGCGTTTGAAACAGCAGTTGGGGGCCCTGTGCGACGCGTTCTGGGGGCACCCCAGTGCATCCATGGACGTGATGGCCGTTACTGGAACCAATGGCAAGACCTCTACAGTCTGGTGGTGGGCTCAGGCCTCGGCCCTGCTGGGGCACCGCAGTGCTGTGGTGGGCACCCTGGGGATCGGGGAGCCTTCGTCGGCCATGCAGCCCGGCGGCTGGTCTCCCACGGGCCTGACCACGCCCGACCCTGCGGCGCTGCACAGCAGCTTGGCGGCCTACCGCGACCAGGGCGTTCGGCGTTGTGCCCTTGAAGCCTCTTCGATCGGCCTGGCTGAAGATCGGCTGCGGGCCCTGCGGATCAAGGTAGCGTTGTTCACCAACTTCACCCAGGACCACCTGGACTATCACCACACACTGGAGCAGTACTGGGCAGCCAAGCGGCAGCTTTTCGACTGGCCTGGGCTGTCGGCAGCGGTAGTCAATATCGAGGACCCCCGTGGCGTGGCGTTGCATACGCAGTTACGGGCTCAACGCCCGACGCTCGATCTGTGGTCCGTGGGCCTGGCTGAATCCGCTCGCTTACAAGCACGTGCGCTGCAGACCGCGGCCAGTGGCATACGCTTTGAGCTGCATGAGGCGGCGGCATCGGTGGCTGCCGCCGGTGCAGGGCCATCCTGCACCGCCATGGTGGCGGTCCATCTGCCGTTCCTGGGCTGCTACAACGTGCTCAACCTCTTGGGTGTGGTGGCGGGCCTGCGGGCGCTGGGCCATGCGCTGGCGGACATTGCTGCAGTGCTGCCCTCGCTGTCGCCGGTACCGGGCCGATTGCAGGCCCAGGGTGGTGCCGGAGAGCCCCTGGCCGTGGTGGACTATGCGCATACGCCTGATGCCCTGCAACAGGCGCTGGCGGCCTTGCGCCCTGTGGCACAAGCCCGTGGCGGGCGTCTGTGGTGCGTGTTTGGCTGTGGCGGTGACCGCGACCACAGCAAGCGGCCGGTAATGGGCGCAGTGGCCCATCAGGGCGCAGACGCCGTGATACTGACCAGCGACAACCCCCGAAGCGAAGACCCTCAGGCCATCCTCGCCGACATCGCTGCTGGCTGGCCCGCCAACATACCGGTGGATCTTCAGGTGAACCGACGCAGCGCCATCTTCACCGCGCTTGACCACGCTGCCACACGCGACGTGGTCCTGATAGCCGGAAAGGGGCACGAGGCGCATCAAGAGATTCAAGGCGTCTTGCATCCCTTCGACGATGCTGAGGTGGTGCAAACCGGCCTGCGCTCGCGCTCTGCTCGCGGCTTCATGACCCTGGGGGATATCGCAGCTTGCATCGGTTCTGAGGCCGTGCTGCATGGGGACGCCCGCACCGTGATCCAACGGGTGCACACCGACACCCGTACGCTGCAGCCTGGCGACCTGTTCGTGGCCCTTCGGGGTGAACGATTCGACGGTCATGACTTCCTGGTTCAGGCCCAGCGCAGCGGCGCGGTGGCCCTGTTGGCAGAACAGGGCTTGGCCGAAGCGGGCTTGACCGGTGTGCAGGTACCGGACAGCCTAATGGGGCTGCAGGCCCTGGCCCGCGCTTGGCGAGCGCAGCTGGCCCTACCCGTGATTGCCGTGACCGGCAGCAACGGAAAGACCACCGTCACCCAAATGACGGCATCTATCCTGCGGGCCTGGTGCGCGGAGCGAGCGGGCCATACCCGGGGCAATCTGAACAACCATGTCGGACTGCCCTTGAGCATGCTGTCTTTGCGGGGTGGAGCCGAACATGGGCACCGAGCTGCGGTGTTGGAACTGGGCATGAACCACCCCGGTGAAGTGGTGGAACTGGCCACGATAGCGCAGCCCACGGTTGCTGTGGTGAATAACGCGCAGCGCGAACACCAAGAATTCATGCACACCGTGGAAGCTGTCGCTCGCGAAAATGGGGCCGTGTTGCAGGCCTTGCCGCCTGGGGGCTCAGCAGTTTTTCCGGCCCACGACCCCTTCGCACCGCTGTGGGCGCAGATGGCTGGCTCGGCACGGCTGTGGCGCTTTGCTTTCGATGTCTTGCCCAGCGACCATGGTGCGCCAGCCGCTGCTGAAACAGCCCGGCATGGCAGCGCGCGGGGCCCAGCCGAGGTGCAGGGCCAGGCGCGCTGGGATGGAGATCGCTGGGCGCTGCACATCCAATCCCCGATGGGCGAATTGAACACCCGGGTGCACTTGCCCGGCCGCCACAACCTGCACAATGCGATGGCTGCAGCCACGGCGGCCCTGGCCACCGGTGCGCCGCTGGAGGCGGTGGCCACAGGGCTGGCGGCGTTTGAGGCGGTGACTGGCCGCTCGCGCCTTCGCTCCCTGGTGCACCAAGGCCAGGCCATCACGCTCATCGACGACACCTACAACGCCAACCCCGATTCGGTGCGGGCGGCCATTGAGGTCTTGGCTGAACTGCCGGGCCCGCGCACCCTGATCCTGGGGGACATGGGCGAAGTGGGCGAACAAGGCCCCGCCTTTCATACTGAAGTCGGCGCCTATGCGCGGCAGTGCGGCGTCGAGCAGCTGTGGACCCTGGGCGACTTGAGCGTACACAGCGCCACCGCGTATGGCGCCCACGCCCGCCACTTCGATTCAATGGCTCCGTTACTTGCAGCTTTGAAGGGTGCCACGCTGGGCGGCAGCGTGTTGATCAAAGGTTCTCGCTTCATGCGCATGGAGCGCGTGGTCGCTGCCCTTGAAACCCCCAACGCGGAGGCCTGCTGACATGCTGCTGTGGCTGTTCCAGACCCTGCAGGCCTCCTACCCGGAAGAGCTGGGTTTCCTGCGTGTGTTCCAGTACCTCACCTTCCGCGCGGTGCTGGCAGCCATAACGGCCCTGTTGATTGGCATTGGCCTGGGCCCCTGGGTCATTCGGCGCTTGACGGAATTGAAGATCGGTCAGCCCATCCGCGAATACGGAGTACAAGCCCATATCGCCAAAGGTGGCACCCCCACCATGGGCGGTGTGCTGGTGCTGTTGAGCATCGCAGCGGCCACGGTGCTGTGGTTCGACTGGGACAACCGCTTTGTGTGGGTGGTGATGGTGGTGACCTTTGGCTTTGGCGCCATCGGTTGGGTCGACGACTGGCGCAAGGTGGTGGATAAGAACCCCGAGGGGATGGGCTCGCGCGAGAAGTACTTCTGGCAGTCGTTGATCGGCCTCTTGGCTTCGCTGTACCTGGCCTTTGCGGTGTCCGAGACATCGTTCCTTCGGGTGCTGGAATTGTTTACGGTGTGGGTGCGCAGCGGATTCGACACAGACTTGCCGCCGCGCGCCGATCTGCTGGTGCCCTTCTTCAAGACGGTGAGCTACCCCCTGGGTGTGTGGGGCTTCATTGTGCTCACCTATCTGGTGATCGTGGGCTCAAGCAATGCGGTCAACCTTACCGACGGCCTGGATGGTTTGGCCATCATGCCGGTGGTAATGGTGGGCTCGGCCCTGGGCGTGTTCGCCTATGTGGTGGGGAATTCGGTCTACAGCAAGTACTTGCTGTTTCCCTACATCCCGGGCGCCGGCGAGTTGCTCATTTTTTGTGCGGCGATGGCCGGAGCGGGTTTGGCCTTCCTGTGGTTCAACGCCCACCCGGCTCAGGTGTTCATGGGCGATGTGGGCGCTTTGGCCTTGGGCGGCGCCCTGGGCACCATCGCCGTCATAACCCGCCAGGAAATCGTGCTGGCCATCATGGGCGGCATCTTTGTGGTGGAGGCGCTGTCGGTGATGTTGCAGGTGGGCTGGTTCAAGTACACCAAGCGCCGCTACGGCGCGGGCCGGCGCGTTTTGCTGATGGCGCCGCTGCACCACCACTTCGAGAAGAAGGGGTGGAAGGAAACCCAAGTGGTGGTGCGTTTTTGGATCATCACCATGCTTTTGTGTCTGGTGGGTCTGTCGAGTCTGAAGCTGCGTTGAGACGATGAATCATCTGGCGGGTCGTTCGGTGCTGATCCTGGGGCTGGGGGCCTCAGGCCTGGCCATGGCGCGTTGGTGTCTGCGCCATGGTGCGCGGGTGCAGCTGTGGGACAGCCGCGAACACCCTCCCATGCGCGCCGTACTGGATCAAGAGTCGCCCGGCTGCGCCTGGCTTAGCGGCGCCTTGGACCCAGCGGTGTTGATGGACGTGCATCTGGTGCTCAAAAGCCCGGGCCTGTCGCCCATGGATCCTGCTGTGGCCCCGCTCTTGAGGGCGGCGCACGCCGACCGTGTGGCCGTTGCGGGCGAATTGGCCCTGTTCGCAAGGGCATTGGCAGACCTGAAGGAAGCCCGCGGATACCAGCCCCAGATCTTGGCCGTCACCGGTACCAATGGCAAGACCACCACGGCGCAGCTCACGGGCCTGTTGGTGCAGCGCTGTGGCCGTCGCGTGGCGGTAGCTGGCAACATTGGCCCGACACTGTTGGACACCTTGTCACAGGCGCTTGATGCAGAGCAACAAGCCCAGACCCTGCTGCCCGAGGTGTGGGTGCTTGAGCTGTCGAGTTTTCAGCTCGACGGGGTAGAGGGGTTTGAGCCCAGCGCCGCGGCGGTGCTCAACATCACCCAAGACCATCTCGACTGGCATGGCGACATGGCGCACTATGTGCAGGCCAAGTCCCGTATCTTCGGACCCGCGCCGCGCGAAGCCGAAGACGGCACCTTGACCTTGTCCTCCACGATCATGGTGATCAACCGCGACGATGAACAGGTCAGGGCCCTAGAACCTGCGCCCATCGCCGTCAAGGCCACGCGCGGGCGGGCAGGCAAGCCCCTGATGCGGCGGGTGGTTCGATTTGGTTTAGATGCACCTTGCTGCCCCAGCGACTTTGGCTTGGTGGTTCAGGGGGGGATGGCCTGGCTGGTCAGGGCCCACCCGCGGGATGAGGATGAAGCGCGGTCGGCACGCGGGGCTCTCGATCAAGCGTTGCACCTGCAGCGTCTGATGCCGGCAGATGCCTTGCGCATTCGCGGCCGGCACAATGCAGCCAACGCCTTGGCCGCCTTAGCCCTGGCCACGGCCATTGGTTGCCCCCTGGGGGTGATGCTGCATGGATTGCGCGAATATGCCGGCGAAGCCCACCGGGTCAGCTTCGTACTGCGGGCTGCTGATGTCGATGTCTACGATGACAGCAAGGGCACCAATGTGGGCGCAACGGTGGCGGCCATCCAGGGCCTAGGCCAAGACATTGAGCCAGCCCGGTTGGTGCTCTTGTTGGGCGGCGACGGCAAGGGGCAGGACTTTTCAGCGCTGCGCTCGCCTGTGGCGCGTCACGCCCGTGCCGTGGCCTTGTACGGGCGCGATGCTCACGCCATTGCCGATGCCCTGGCGGGCCTGGACCTTCGGATGCAGCGCCACGAGGACCTGGTATCGGCCAGCAGCTGGGCCTTTGAGCAGGCCCAGCGCGGGGACTCGGTGCTGCTAAGCCCAGCCTGTGCCAGCCTGGACCAGTTCCGCGATTACAAGCACCGTGCCGATGTGTTTGTCGACCAGGCGCGGGCCTGGGCCCAATCCCTGGGGGTTCCCGCATGAGCGCCGGCTCGCGCGTGTTCACCGCGGGGTGGATGCAGAGCCTGGCCGCTGCCTGGCAGGCCCGCCCGGTGTGGTTGGGGGGTGGCGCGCCGGCGCACGGCCACACCACACGCGCGGTACCCATTCACGATTGGGTGGGCCGCAGTGGGCAGCCGGTGAAGTTACAGGGCTTTGACCAGCCGCTGGTGTTGGTGGTGATGGTGTTAATGGCCTTGGGTTTGGTGATGGTGTATTCGGCTTCAGTGGCCTTGCCCGACAACCCGCGCTTTGCCCGTTACACACCCACTCACTTTCTGATGCGCCACTTCTTATCCATGGGCGTGGCCACTGCAGCGGCTGTGGTCATGCTCCAGATTCCGACCCGGGTTTGGGAGCGCTATGCCCCACACCTCTTCGTTTTGGCCTTGGCCCTGTTGGTGGTCGTGTTGATTCCCTTCATTGGTAAGGGGGTCAATGGGGCACGGCGCTGGATTCCCCTGGGGGGCATGAACTTCCAACCCAGTGAATTGGCCAAGCTGGCCATTGCGATGTACGCAGCCAACTACATGGTGCGCAAGATGGACGCCCGCGAGAACTTCATGCGGGCGTTACTGCCCATGGGAGTTGCGTTGGCCGTGGTCGGGGTGCTGCTGTTGGCCGAACCCGATATGGGGGCCTTCATGGTGATTGCCGCCATTGCACTGGGCATCTTGTTCCTAGGCGGGGTGAACGGCCGCATGTTCTTCTTAAGCGTGGCCATTCTGCTGGGCGCATTCGTGCTGATGATCGTCTTCAGTGAATTCCGCCGTGAACGCATTTTTGCCTACCTCGACCCCTGGAACCCCGCCCATGCGCAAGGCAAGGCCTACCAGCTTACCCACTCACTGATCGCCTTTGGTCGTGGTGAGATCTTTGGCCAGGGTTTGGGTAACAGCGTTGAAAAACTGTTTTACCTGCCCGAAGCCCACACCGATTTCCTGATGGCGGTCTTGGGCGAGGAGTTGGGCTTCATCGGGGTGCTGTTCGTGATCGTGGCCTTCTTTTGGTTGACGCGGCGCATCTTCAGCATCGGACGTCAGGCCATAGCCATGGACCGGGTCTTTGCGGGCTTGATGACCCAAGGTATCGGCATCTGGATCGGTGTCCAGGCTTTTATCAACGTGGGCGTGAACCTGGGTGTGCTGCCCACCAAGGGCCTGACCTTGCCGCTGATGAGCTATGGGGGCTCAGCCCTTCTGTTGAACCTATCGGCCATTGCCATCGTGCTGCGCGTGGACATGGAAAACCGCCAGCGCATGCGTGGGGGCGGGGTATGAGCGCCACCAAGCGGTTCCGCCGCAGGCTCACATCGCAGCGCGATGTGAATCGCGCTGTGCGCGAGTGCCGAAGCCAGAGCCGCCAACTGATGCGAGGGGGAAGCGTGTGATGCCCCACCTTGTGATCATGGCTGCAGGCACCGGTGGGCATATCACCCCAGGATTGGCTGTGGCCGGCGAGATGCAACGACGCGGATGGACCGTGTCGTGGATGGGGACCACCACCGGTTTGGAAAACCGCCTGGTTCCCCCAAGTGGCATTCCCATGGACGGCCTGGCCTTCAGCGGCTTGCGCGGCAAGGGCCTGTGGCACACGGCTACGGGCGGGTTGCGCTTGCTCAAAGCCTTCTGGGATGCGGCGCGCTTGTTGCGGCGCCGCCGAGCCGATGCCGTGTTGGGCATGGGCGGCTACATCTGTTTTCCCGGTGGGATGATGGCCAGCCTTCTGGGCAAGCCACTGATGCTGGTCAACGCAGACGCCGCCCTGCTGTTGAGCAACAAAGCTTTACTTCCTGTGGCCGACCGGGTGGCCTTCGGCTTTGAAGGGGGCTCCGAGGGTGTGAAGCGGGCGGTGGTGACGGGCAACCCGGTGCGCCCCGAAGTGGCGGCGATTGCCCCTCCGGCGCAGCGCTATGCCAACCGTCAGGGGCCTCTGCGCCTGTTGGTGGTCGGCGGCAGCTTGGGTGCGCGAGTGCTCAATGAAACCATACCCCAGGCCCTGGCCCTGATGGATGCCCACATGCGTCCCCATGTGGTGCATCAGACTGGCCAGGCTAACGCCCAGGGCGTTGAGCAGCGATGGGCCGACTTGGGCCTGATGAACCCCAACGTCAGCGTCAGACCCTTCATTGATGACATGGCCCATGAGTTGGCGCAGGCTGATGTGGTGCTGTGCCGTGCTGGGGCTATCACCGTGAGCGAGCTGTGTGCTGCCGGCGTGGCCAGCGTCTTGGTGCCTTTGGTGGTCAGCACTACCGCACACCAACGCCACAACGCAGCCTACATGGCCCAACAAGGAGCGGCCGTGCACCTGCAACAAGAAAAGCTCACGCCCCAGGCTTTAGCCGATCTGCTCAGCAACTTGAACCGGCAAATCCTGTTGGAGATGGCCCAGCGCGCGCGCGCCTGCGCCCGCACGGACGCCACCGCGCAAGTGGCCGACGAACTTGAACGACTGGTGAAGGTCTCATGAAGCACGCCGTCAAGCAAATCCACTTCGTCGGCATCGGCGGCTCGGGTATGAGCGGCATCGCTGAGATTCTGCACAACCTGGGCTATGCGATTTCTGGCTCTGACCAAAGCGATGGCCCCGTCACCCAGCGCTTAGCCCGATTGGGGGTTCGTGTGGCCATTGGGCACCACGCGGTCCATGTCGAAGGGGCGCAGGCGGTGGTGGTGTCCACAGCGGTGCGCCACGACAACCCCGAGGTGATGGCCGCTCGGGCTCGGCGCATTCCTGTGGTGGCCCGTGCCGCCATGCTGGCCGAACTGATGCGGCTGCGCCAGGGCATAGCCATTGCTGGCACACACGGCAAAACCACCACTACCTCCCTGGTCACGTCTGTGCTGGCCGCAGCGGGCTTGGACCCTACCTTCGTCATTGGCGGCCGGCTCAACAGCGCGGGCACCAATTCGGCGCTGGGCCGGGGTGAGTACATCGTGGTGGAGGCCGATGAGAGCGACGCCTCCTTTCTCAACCTCAGCCCGGTGCTGAGCGTGGTCACCAACATCGACGCCGACCACATGGAAACCTACGGTCACGACTATTCGCGACTCAAGAGCGCCTTCGTGGATTTCCTGCACCGCATGCCCTTCTATGGAGCGGCCATCTTGTGCACCGACGACCCGGGCGCTCGATCTATCTTACCCCTGCTCAGCCGGCCTATCGTCAGCTATGGCCTGGGCGAAGACTGCCAAGTGCGGGCCGTCGATGTGCAGGCTTTGCCCGGGGGGCAAATGCGTTTCATCTGTCAACGTCGCAATGGCGTGCACCAGCCCGACTTAGACATCACGCTGAACCTGCCGGGTGTGCACAACGTGCGCAATGCCCTGGCGGCTGTGGCGGTGGCCACCGAACTCGAACTGCCCGATACACCTATCACCAAGGCCTTGGCCGGCTTCGGCGGTGTGGGCCGACGCTTTCAGCGCCATGGAGACCTGCCGGTGCCGCAGGCACAAGGTGGAGGCCGCTTCACCCTCATCGACGACTATGGCCACCATCCGGTGGAAATGGCCGCCGTCATAGAGGCCGCGCGCGGTGCCTTTGTGGGCCGCCGCCTGGTCCTGGCCTTCCAGCCGCATCGCTACACCCGCACCCGCGACCGCTTTGAAGACTTTGTAAAAGTCTTGGGAACGGCCGATGCGGTGCTCTTGACCGAGGTGTACGCCGCGGGCGAGCCGCCCATCGTGGCCGCTGACGCCCGTTCAATAGCCCGCGCGCTGCGCGTGGCCGCCCGGGTTGACCCGCTCTTTGTCGACGATGTGCAGCGGCTGGACCAGGAGATCTTGGCGGCGGTGCGTGATGGCGACGTCGTCATCATCATGGGTGCTGGCTCCATCGGGTCGGTCGCCTCGCGTGTGGTGGCGCACTTGGGTGGGAACACCGGTGGGCAGGTACAGGAGGGGCACACATGAGCCTTGCACGCCCCGACCCGCGCCAGCTCGGCCGTGTAGCTGTGCTCATGGGCGGTACCTCGGCCGAGCGCGAGATTTCGCTGATGTCGGGCCAGGGTGTGTTGCAGGCCTTACGTGGGCGGGGTGTGGACGCACACGCCTTCGACCCCGCGCAGAGCCCACTGCAGGATCTCAAAGCCCAGGGCTATGCGCGGGTGTTCATCGCCTTGCACGGCCGCGGCGGTGAGGATGGCTGTGTGCAGGGCGCGCTGGAGTTGCTGCAGATGCCCTACACCGGATCAGGTGTGATGGCTTCGAGCATCTGCATGGACAAGGTGATGACCAAACGGGTGTGGATGGCCGAAGGCTTGCCCACGCCGCGCTGGGTACGGCTGGCCTCGGGCGACCTTCACCACGCGCGTATCCGCGCCGTTCCCGACGAGTTGGGCCTGCCCCTGATCGTCAAGCCGCCCCGCGAAGGCTCGTCCATCGGGGTGAGCAAGGTCAGCGGCTACTCGCAGATGCAAGGCGCTGTGGATCTGGCCGCCGGCTACGACCCCGATGTGCTGTGCGAGGAATTCATCGACGGCCAGGAGGTGACCTGCGCTGTCTTGGGGCATGACGATCAGGCGCAGGCCCTGCCCGTGGTACGCATAAGCGCACCCGAGGCGGGCTACGACTACCAGAACAAGTACTTCACCGACGAGGTTCAGTACTTTGTGCCCAGTGGCATGCCTGCAGCTGACGAGGTCGAGATTCAGCGCATCACCTTGCAGGCATACCGCAGCTTGGGCTGCCGCGGTTGGGGACGGGCAGATCTGATGATTCGGGCAAGCGACAACAAGCCCTTTTTGCTGGAGATGAACACTTCGCCGGGCATGACCAGCCACTCGCTGGTGCCCATGTCGGCGAATGCCGCGGGGATCGCTTACGGTGAGCTGTGCGTACGACTCTTGGCCGCCGCCACCCTGGACCATGATGGCCGCGGGGCGGCCCCTACACCAGCAGGAGCGCCATGATGGCAGCGGCCACCATGCCCCCATCCACAGGCTGGAGCGCCATGCTCGGTGGCGGCAGACCCGTGCGCAAGCCCGATGCATCCGCTCCCTGGGATGTACGCCTCATGCGCAGGGCCACTCGCTGGATCCTGGTGTTGGCATCCCTGACCCTGCTTGTCCTGGTGGTCACCTGGTGGCTGCGCCACGGCAGCTTTACCATTCAGCGCATTCGCCTGGATGCGGAACTTCAACGCACCAGTGTTGCCACGATTCGGGCCAACGCACTGCCGCGCCTGAAAGGCAATTTCTTCACCATCGATCTGCAGTCGGCGCGGCGAGCCTTCGAGTCAGTGCCGTGGGTGCGCCGGGCAGAAGTTCAGCGGCATTGGCCCGGGCAGTTGCGGGTGCACCTGCTGGAACACAAGGCTGTAGCCTTGTGGGAAGCCACCGACAGCCGCGAGCGTCGCGACGACCGATTGGTTGGACAAGATGGAGCCGTGTTTCAGGCTAACCCTGGAGACGTCGAAGACGACAACCTGCCGATGTTCCGCGGCCCCGAGGGCGCTTCGGCCCAGATGTGGGCCTTGTATCGGCCACTGGCCGAAGCTTTGGGGCCTATCGGGCGCTTGGCGGGGGGCAGTCAGCAGGCGGCGATTCGGCTGCTGCAACTCAGCAGCAAGGGTTCGTGGTCGGCAGAGTTGGATACGGGCACCCGGCTGGAACTGGGCCGTGGCACACCGGCTGAAGTGCTGGCCCGAACCGAGTCATTTGTGCGCACGCTGCCGCAGGCGGTGGCGCCATTTCGCCGCCCCGTGCTGTATGCCGATTTGCGCCACGCCGAGGGCTATGCCCTGCGCTTGGCAGGCATCTCCACCTCGGGTGCGGTAGCGATGAAGCCGGCGGCGCCGGTATCGCGACCTGCAAAGCCCAAACCCTAGACCACAGGACAGAAGATGGCCAAGGAATACAAGGATCTCGTTGTTGGACTGGACATTGGCACCGCCAAGGTGATGGCGGTGGTGGCCGAGTTCATGCCCTCGGGCGAACTGCGCGTGGCTGGCCTGGGCACTGCGCCTACACATGGTCTCAAGCGCGGTGTGGTGGTCAATATCGACGCTACGGTGCAAAGTATTCAACAGGCGCTCAAAGAGGCCGAGATGATGGCCGATTGCAAGATTGCTCGTGTCTACACCGGCATCACCGGCAGTCACATTCGGGGCCAAAACTCCACCGGTATGGTCATTGTGCGCGACAAGGAAGTCACGCCGGTGGACGCAGCCCGGGTGGTGGAGACCGCCAAGGCCATCAACATTCCCAACGACCAACGCCTGCTCTTGGTGGAGCCGCAGGAGTTCATCATCGATGGTCATGAGGTGAAGGAACCCATCGGTATGAGCGGTGGGCGCCTGGAGGTCAAAGTGCACCTGGTCACAGGCGCACAAAGCGCGGCGGAGAACATCGTCAAGTGCGTGCGCCGCTGTGGCTTGGAGGTTGAGCAGCTGGTGCTCAACCCCAGCGCCAGCAGCCATGCGGTGCTCACCCTTGATGAAAAAGCCCTGGGCGTAGCCCTGGTGGACATCGGTGCGGGCACCACTGACGTCTCCATCTTCACCGAAGGGTCGGTGCGGCACACCGCTGTGATTCCCATCGCTGGTGACCTCATCACCAGCGATATCGCCATGGCGTTGCGCACCCCCACCAAGGACGCTGAAGAGATCAAGGTCGAGTTCGGCTTGGCCAAGCAGCTTTTGGCCGACCCGGCCGAACAGTTGGAAGTGCCTGGCTTGGGCGACCGCATGCCGCGCATGCTCAGCCGCCAGGCCCTGGGTGCGGTAATTGAGCCGCGTGTGGAAGAAATCTATTCGCTGGTGCACCAGGTAATCCGCGACAGCGGATACGAAGAACTCTTGGGCAGCGGCATTGTGATCACCGGGGGTTCGGCCGTGATGCCGGGCATGGTGGAGCTGGGCGAGGACATCTTCCTCAAGCCTGTGCGAAAGGGCGTGCCCACCTACGGTGGTCCGCTGTTTGACATGGTGGCTAACCCTCGGTCGGCCACGGTGATGGGATTGCTCGAAGAAGCAAGGCTGGCCCGTGCGAGGGGTCAGCGAGCGGCTCAACAGGCCGGTTCGATGAAGGGTTGGGTCTCACGGGCTAAAGACTGGTTCATCGGTAATTTCTAAATAACGATATTTTTTTCAACCACTGGCAACTGCGAACGAAGGAGGTTCCACATGGCCATCGAGATGATCGAAGCATTTGACCAAGGCACCAAGATCAAGGTGATTGGCGTGGGCGGAGGCGGCAGCAATGCCGTGGAGCACATGATAAAACAGGGCATGAGCGGGGTGGAGTTCGTGTGCGCCAACACGGACGCCCAAGCCCTTAACCGCTCCACGGCCCCGCACCTGATCCAAATGGGCCCTGGCCTCGGTGCTGGCGGTAACCCAGAGAAAGGCAAGGCGGCCGCAGAAGAGGCCATCGACGACATCCGTGCAGCGCTGGAAGGCACGCATATGGTGTTCGTCACCGCTGGCATGGGCGGAGGAACCGGTACAGGCGCGGCACCGGTGGTGGCCCGCGTGGCCAAGGAAATGGGCATCCTCACCGTGGGTGTGGTGACCAAACCCTTCGATTTCGAAGGCAAGCGCCGCTCCAAGCAGGCCGATGCCGGTTCAGCCGAGCTCGAAGCCAATGTGGACAGCCTCATCGTGGTGCTCAACGAGAAGCTGCTCGAAGTGCTGGGCGATGACATCACCCAGGACGAGGCCTTCTCCAAGGCCAACGATGTGCTGCGCAATGCAGTGGGGGGCATCAGCGACATCATCCACATGGATGCTTTGGTCAACGTCGATTTCGAAGACGTGAAGACGGTAATGAGCGAGCCCGGTAAGGCGATGATGGGTACCGCCATGGCTGGCGGCCCAGACCGCGCCACCAAGGCTGCTGAAGCGGCTGTGGCCTGCCCGTTGCTCGAGGGCATCGATCTATCCGGCGCGCGCGGTGTGCTGGTGCTGCTGGTGGCCTCGCGTGCCACCTTCAAGCTGCAGGAAAGCCGAAATGCGATGAACACCATCAAGCGCTATGCCGCTGATGATGCGCATGTGATCTACGGCGCGGCCTACGACGAGAGCCTCGGTGACCAGATGCGCGTGACTGTGATCGCCACGGGTCTGAACCCTGGCAAGCGCCAACAAGCGCCGCTGAGCGTGGTGCAGGCCGTGCCTGTGGTGCAACGCACCGGCACTGACAACCTGCCGGTGACAACCCCGACCGACGGGCAGCTTCAGCAAGCCCCCGCCGAGGCGAACTACGCGGGTCTGGGCGTACCCAGCGTGTGGCGCAAGCGCGAGGCCTCGGCCCGTGTGGAGGCCCTGGCAAACAACGGCATGGACGAAATTGAGATTCCGGCCTTCCTGCGCCGGCAGGCCGACTGATCGTGCTGTTCTGAAGGCGCGGCGGGGCACTCGCAAGCCCCCGGCTCGCCGCTGCGCTGGGGTGGTGATCCCTCCTTCTCACCACCCCGGCGCAGCCATCTTTGTGTGGACACCGGTCGGCACACCATGCGCCCAATGGTGTTCCTGGCTGGGCGGGACTCGGGTTACCCCGAGCGGCCTACACCAAAATCACCGACACTTTGCAGCATGATTCGACAACGTACCCTGAAATCCGTTACCCGCGCGGTGGGGGTGGGTGTCCACAGTGGTCAGCGCGTGGAGCTCACCCTGCGCCCAGCTCCACCGGACACGGGCATGGTGTTTCGGCGCACCGATCTGCCCCAAGCGGTGGACATCCCGGTCACCCCCGATTCGGTCAGCGACACCCGGATGGCCACCACCATCAGCCCCATCGGCAACCCGGGCGGACCCAAAGTACAGACGATTGAACACCTGCTCAGTGCCTGCGCTGGTCTGGGGCTGGACAACCTGTACATTGACATCACCGCCGAGGAAGTCCCCATCCTCGACGGCAGCGCAGCGAGCTTTGTCTTTCTGCTGCAAAGCGCGGGCATCGAACTGCAAAACGCGCCAAAGCGCTTCTTGCGGGTGAGAAAGCCGGTGGAATTGCGAGAAGGCGAGGGCGCTTCGCTCAAATGGGCCCGCTTGGAGCCTCACCATGGCTATCGCTTGACCTTTGAGATCGATTTCAAGCACCCTGCCTTGGATGCCACCGGTCAGCAGGTCGCCTTTGATTTCGCCACCGGCCAGTACAAGCGAGACATCGCCCGCGCCCGCACCTTCGGCTTCACCAAGGACGTGGAAATGATGCGCGCGCGTGGTCTGGGCTTGGGGGGCAGCATGGACAACGCCATCGTGGTCGATGACTACCGTGTGCTCAACGCCGATGGCCTGCGCTACGACGATGAGTTCGTTAAACACAAGATCCTGGACGCCATCGGCGACATGCAGGTCGTGGGCAAGCCACTGTTGGCGGCCTACACCGCCTACAAGGGCGGTCACGCCCTGAACAATCGCTTGCTGCGCCGGTTGCTGGCCGATCAAGACGCCTGGGACGTGGTGACGTTTGAAGATGAGCGCCAGGCGCCGGCCGGATTTGCCGAGTTGGCACCAGCTTGGTAGTTCAATAGGTTCGCCCGCCCTTGTACAGCGCATGGGTGCGCCGCTGCAGAGTGGCTCCTTGGGCCATGGCAGCAAAGGATGAGCCTGCGTGCGCATGTGTGATCGCCAGGCCCAGTGCGTCAGAGGCGTCCTTGCCCGGAAGCCCAGGCAACTGAAGCAAGCGCTGCACCATCAACTGCACCTGTTCCTTGCGCGCGTGGCCGTGGCCCACCACCGCCTTCTTCATCTGCAATGCGGTGTATTCCTGTACTGGCAAGCCTCGCGCCACCAGAGCCGTCAGGGCCGCGCCGCGTGCCTGGCCCAACAACAAGGTGCTTTGCGGATTTACATTGACGAAGACGATTTCCACCGCACTGGTGGTGGGCTTCCAGCGCTCCACCACTTCGCCAATGCTGTCGAAGATGATCTTCAAGCGGCCGGGCAGGTCGCCCTGCTCGGCACGGTTGGCCGCCCTTGAGGTGCGGATGGTGCCGCTTGCCACGTAGCTCAAGCGAGCACCTTCGGCATCCAAAATACCGAAGCCAGTGGTCTGCAGGCCGGGGTCGATGCCAAGGATGCGCATGCCTAAGGCCAGTTTGAATTGACCGCGCAATCAGTGCCGAAAGTGCCGTACACCGGTGAGCACCATGGCAATGCCGCGTTCATTGGCCGCAGCAATCACCTCATCGTCACGCACCGAGCCGCCCGGCTGTATCACGCAGCTTGCGCCGGCCTCGCACACCACATCCAGCCCATCGCGGAAGGGGAAGAAGGCGTCGCTGGCCACGGCTGAGCCCTGAAGGCTCAAGCCAGCATTGGCGGCCTTGATTGAAGCCATGCGGGCGCTGTCGATGCGGCTCATCTGCCCCGCACCCACGCCCAGGGTCATGCCGCCACTGCAGAACACGATGGCATTGCTCTTGACGAATTTGGCCACCTTCCAAGCGAACTGCAGGTCGGCCCACTGCTGCGGCGAGGGCTGAACCTGGCTCACAACCTTGAGCTCAGCCGCGCTGACCACGCGGTGGTCGGCACTTTGAATCAAGAGGCCCGAGCCCACGCGCTTGATGTCGTGGTTGTTCACGCCGCGCAGCCAAGGGCTCTCGCTTTGGCGGTCTACACCGTCCATGGCGATGCGCAGCACGCGGGTGTTGGCCTTGGCAGCAACCACCTTCAGCGCCCCTTCGGTGTAGCCCGGTGCGATCAGCACCTCCACGAACTGCTTGGCCACGGCCTGCGCGGCCGCCTCATCGAGCACCGTGTTGAAGGCGATGATGCCGCCAAAGGCCGAGGTGGGGTCAGTCTTGAAGGCCTTGTTGTAAGCGTTTAGGGCTGTGGCGCCCAGCGCGACCCCGCAGGGGTTGGCGTGTTTGACGATCACGCATGCTGCACCGTTGGTGGCAGCATCAAAGCCCTTGACGCACTCCCAAGCCGCATCGGCGTCGGCAATGTTGTTGTACGACAGTTCTTTGCCCTGCAACTGTTGCGCCGTGACCAAGGATCCAGGCGCGGGGTACAGGTCGCGGTAGAAGGCCGCTTGCTGATGTGGGTTCTCGCCGTAGCGCAGGTCTTGCAGCTTCACGAAACGGCCGTTTGACTGGGCGGCGAAAGTCGCGCGCTTGGGTACGGCCCCGTCAGCTTCGGGCAGCTCAATAGCCGACAGGTAGTCGCTGATGGCTGCGTCGTAGTTGCTGATGCAGTTGAAGGCGGCTACTGCCAACGCAAATCGCGTGGTGCGGCTGATCCCCCCAGCGTTCAGTTCAGCCAATATGCCGGCGTATTGCGAGGCGTCGGTGAGCACTGCTACGTCGTTCCAGTTTTTGGCCGCGCTGCGCACCATGGCCGGCCCGCCAATGTCAATGTTTTCAATGGCCTCCCCCAGGGTACAACCGGCGCGCGCCACGGTGGCCTCAAAGGGATACAGGTTCACCACCAGCAGGTCGATGGCGGTAACGCCGTGTTCGGCCAGCGCAGCCATGTGTGCCGGCAGGTCGCGCCGGGCTAACAGGCCGCCGTGCACCCGGGGGTGCAGGGTCTTCACGCGGCCATCGAGCATCTCCGGGGATCCCGTCATGTCAGCCACTTCGGTCACCGGCAGACCGGCCTTGGCCAGCAGCTGCGCGGTACCACCGGTAGACAGCAGCCGAACCCCAAGACGATGCAGTTCAGTAGCGAATTCCACAATACCGGTCTTGTCCGACACCGAAATCAGGGCAGTGCTCATGTCGCGGAAGGCTAAATGGGCCGTGTTCAAACGGGAATGGGAATCGGCGAAGTCAACACCGTTGGGGCCAGCTTAAGCACCGGCCAGCCCGTACTCCAACAGCTTGCGCCGCAGGGTGTTGCGGTTGATGCCCAGCCAATGCGCAGCCAGGCTTTGGTTGCCCTGGGCACGGGTCATCACCTGTTCTAGCAGCGGGCGCTCCATCGAACGCACCATAAGATCGTGCAGGCCAAAGGGCTCCTGGTCGCCCAGGTCACGGAAATACTGGTCCAGCGCGCGCCGTACACAGTCGTTAATCATGGCTTGGCTCATGCGCTCAACCTTATCTGTTCATCGTTGGCGGCTGCGGCCAGGGCCGGCCAGAAGGGGTGGCGCACGGCGTAGGCTTGCAGCCATTCGTCCAGCATGCGGTGCTGTAGGGCGCAGTCGTCTACGGTGTTGAGGGTTCGCATGAACTCCCTTCCACCGTCGATGCCCGACATTGCCCAGCCGATGTGCTTGCGGGCACTGCGCACACCGATGAACTCGCCATACAGGCAGTAGTGGTCCAGCAAGTGCTCCAACAGCCAGCGTCGCACCTGCTCTACCGACGGTGGCGGCAAGGCCAAGCCGGTGGCCAGCTCATGCGCTACCTCACGAAAAATCCAGGGCCTGCCCTGAGCGGCTCGTCCGAGCATCAGGGCATCCGCGCCAGTGTGCCGCAGCACCGCCGCGGCTTTGGCCGCGCAGTCTATGTCGCCATTGGCCACCACCGGGATACCCAGGGCCGCTTTGACAGCGGCAATGGTGTCGTACTCGGCCTGTCCCTTGTAGCCTTGGTCGCGGGTGCGGCCATGCACCGTCAGCATTGCAATGCCCGCCGATTCCGCTGCCCGCGCCAGGCTCAAGGCATTGCGCTCGGCCTGGCACCACCCGGTGCGCATCTTCAAGGTCACCGGCACGCCCAGCGGGGTACAGGCCGCCACCACCGCCTCCACAATTCGCAAAGCCAAGGGTTCGTTTTGCATCAGGGCTGAACCCGCCCACACCTGGCACACCTTCTTGGCCGGGCAGCCCATGTTGATGTCGATGATTTGCGCGCCCCGGTCGATGTTGTAGCGCGCAGCCTCGGCCATTTCGGTCGGGTCCACACCGGCAATCTGCACCGCAATAGGGGCGGACTCGCCCGTATGGTCGGCCCTGCGAGAGGTCTTCAGCGTGTTCCACAACTCGCGCTTGCTCGTGACCATCTCACTTACGGCGTAGGCCGCACCCAAGCGCTTGCACAGCATGCGAAACGGCCGGTCGGTAACCCCAGCCATCGGGGCAACGAAAAGCCTGCCTGGCAGTTCATGGTCGCCCAGACGAAGGGTGGGAGTAGAAAACACGGTAGGCGACGCTGCTTAAAAATGAGGCACCAGTATAGCCACCCCCGCTCGGGCTTAAGCTCGCAACATGGACGCGTGGATCCTTTCCCTGTTGGGCGCCTTAGCGTTGCCGCGCTTTGGCTTGAGCACTGTGTTTGTTGTGGCCTTCTTGTCAGCCACCTTGCTGCCCATGGGCTCAGAGCCGGCCGTCTTCGGCTTGGTCAAGCTCAATGAAAGCCTATTCTGGCCAGCGGTGCTGGTAGCCACGCTGGGCAACACGCTGGGGGGTATGGTGTCGTGGTGGATGGGCGCGGGTGCGCAGCACGCGGTGCACCGCTGGCGCGCCAAAGGTGGAGGTATCTCAGGCGCGGAAAATCGGGCCTTGCAATGGCTGCGCCGATTTGGGCCCAAGGCCTGCTTGCTGAGTTGGCTGCCGGTTGTCGGTGACCCCCTGTGTGCCGTGGCCGGTTGGCTGCGCTTGCCCCTTTGGCCTTGCACGCTGTACATGGCCATCGGCAAGTTTTTGCGCTACTCCCTCATGACCGCTGCGCTCCTGTGGGTGTTTCCACAAGAATTGGCGCTGTGAGCACCCCACTGACCGACTGCACACCACCATGAGCACCACCACCCCCGCCTACGAACAGCTCACCGCCTTGCATACCCGTCTGCACCGCCTGGACCATCTAGGCTCCATCGCGGGCTGGGACCAGGCGGCCAACATGCCGCCCAAGGGCAATGAGGCCCGCGCCGCTGCTCTGGCCGAACTCGCCACGCTCACTCACCGCCTGCGCACCGACCCCGCGCTGCGATGCACCCTGGAGCAGGCCGAGCAGGAAAACCTGTCCGAAGACCAGCGCGCCAACCTGCGCGAGATCCGCCGCGATTGGCGAGCGGCCAATGCCTTGCCTGAGTCTTTGGTGGAGCGGCGCCAATGGGCTACCTCACGCTGCGAGCACGCGTGGCGCACCCAGCGCCTAGCCAACGACTGGGAGGGCTTTCTCGAAAACTTCCGCGAGGTCGTGGCCGTGGGCCGTGAAGAGGCGGCGCGCTTGGCCGACGAGCTCGGCTGCGGGCGGTATGAAGCCTTGATGGACCGCTACGAGCCCGGCATGACCACGGCTGAAGTTGACCGCGTCTTCGGCGATCTGCGCCAGTGGCTGCCGTCACTGATCGAACAGGTAACTGACCGGCAGGCCCAAGAGCCGGTGCTTGCCGCACAGGGACCCTTCCCGGTGGAAGCCCAGCGCGCCTTGTGTGGATCGGTGATGCGTTTGCTGGACTTCGATTTCGAAGCGGGGCGCTTGGACGTCAGCACCCACCCTTTCTGCGGCGGCGTGCCGGAAGACGTGCGCATGACCACGCGCTTTTCCACTGAAGATTTCTTGGGCAGCTTGATGGGCACGGTGCATGAAACCGGCCACGGCCGATACGAGCAGAACCGGCCACGAGACCTCATTGCACAACCGGTGTCGCAGGCGCGCTCCACGGCCTTGCATGAAAGCCAAAGCCTGTCCTTTGAGATGCAACTGGGCAGCCACCCTGGTTTCGTAGGCCTGATGGCGCCTTTGGTTCAGAAGCATTTGGGGCCCCAGCCCGCGTTCGAGGCTGGCAACCTGGCCAAGCTGCTCACCCGTGTGAAGCGGGGTTTCATCCGGGTCGAGGCCGACGAGGTCACCTACCCCGCACACATCCTGTTGCGCTACGGAATCGAGCGTGCTTTGGTAGAAGGCGAGATCCAAGCGCAGGACATCCCGGCCGCGTGGGATGAGCAGATGCGCGACCTCTTGCAGTTGGACACCCGAGGTAACTACCGCGATGGTCCCCTGCAAGACGTGCACTGGCCCGAAGGTTTGTTCGGTTACTTCCCCTGCTACACCCTGGGCGCCATGTACGCCGCACAGTGGTTTGCCGCCATGCGGCGCGAGATGCCCGACCTGGACGCGCGGATCACCCGCGGCGAGCTGTCACCGGTGTTCAGTTGGCTGCGCGAACGCATCTGGAGCCAGGGCAGCCGCTGGACCACCGATGCGCTGTGCGGGCGCGCCAGCGGAGAGGCATTGAACCCCACGCACTTCCGGCGCCACTTGGAAAGCCGTTACCGGTGATGCCGTTCTGGGGTGCTCCTACCCCAGGTAGTAGCTGCGCAGCGGCTTGAGGGTTTCGTCCTCGAGTTCGTACACCAGCGGAATGCCATTGGGGATGTTCACTCCAACGATCTCCTGCTCGCCGATCCCGTCCAGGTGCTTGACCAAGGCGCGGATGCTGTTGCCGTGGGCCGCCAGCACCACCCGTTGCCCGCTGCGAATTACCGGCGCGATGCATTCGTTCCAACAGGGCAGCACACGCGCTACGGTGTCCTTCAGGCATTCGGTCAGCGGAACCTGCTCAGGTGCCAGGTGCGCATAGCGCTGGTCTTGCCGCTGGCCGCGGGGGTCATCGGCCGTCAAGGACGGTGGCGGCACGTCGTAGCTGCGCCGCCAGACCAAGACCTGTTCGTCCCCGTATTGCCGCGCCATGTCGGCTTTGCTCAAGCCCTGCAGGCCACCGTAGTGGCGTTCATTCAGGCGCCAGTCTTGCTGCACCGGCAGCCAGGTGCGCTCCATCGCGTCCAGGCAGTGCCACAGGGTCCAGATGGCCCGCTTGAGCACCGAGGTGTAGGCCACATCAAAGTCGTATCCCGCCTGGCACAGCAGGCGCCCGGCCTGCTGGGCTTGGGCCACGCCCGTGGCGGTCAGGGGCACATCCGTCCAGCCGGTGAATCGGTTCTCAAGGTTCCATGTCGATTCCCCGTGGCGGATCAGGACGAGCTTCTTCATCGCAGGAATTTTATAATCGGCTGCTTTTCCTGACGGCTACCCCATGCTCGAATTTCTGATCGACAACATCGTGCTCGTTATGGCAGCGCTCACCTCGGGTGGCTTGCTGCTGTGGCCGGCCATCAAGGGGGCGCAGAGCGGTGCCCAATCGGTATCCGTTTCCGAAGCGGTTCGCCTGATCAACCGCGAAAAGGGCGTCTTGGTCGACATCCGCGACGCGGCCACCTTTGCCGCAGGCCACGCCACGGGGTCGAGGCATGTGCCTTTGGAACAGATCAGCCTGCCTACGCCATCGGCGGCCTTGCCCAGCAACAAGGGCTTGCCGGTGATATTGCTGTGCGACAGCGGCTCCCGGGCATCCAAGGCAGCTACCCTGTTGCGCAAGAGCGGCTACGAACGGGCCGTTCCTGTTCAAGGGGGCATGGCCGCCTGGCGCGAAGCGCAATTGCCGGTGGAGAAGTCGGCTGCCTGAGCCCCCGGCCTGCAAAAGTTTCGCAGGCCCGACACAATAGAGTGAAATTAACTGCCGAGCCGACCATGCCTGCCGTCAAGATGTACACCACCCAGGTTTGCCCCTACTGCCAACGGGCCAAGGCCTTGCTCAAGCAGCGTGGCGTTGAAACGATCGAAGAGATTCGTATCGACCTCGACCCGGCCCAGCGTGACCATATGATGGGCCTCACAGGCCGGCGTACCGTCCCGCAAATTTTCATTGGCGACACCCATGTGGGTGGCTGTGACGACCTGATGGCCTTGGACCAGCGTGGGGGCCTCACGCCCCTGTTAGGCCAAGCGGCCTGAGGCCCAGCGCACCGCCGCATAATCCACATTTGTGGGCGGCCATCGTTGCCGCGGCCCTCGACCCCGGCCGGCACACTGCTGCCGGCCGATTTCATTTTGAGAACCCATCATGTCCGACCAAAATCCCGACAATGGCGCTGCCGATGCCAACCCCGTGTTCCAGATTCAGCGCCTGTACCTCAAGGACCTGTCGCTGGAGCAGCCCAATTCCCCGCAAATCTTGGGCGAGGCCATCCAACCTGAGGTCGATATCGCACTGGCGGTGTCCGCTGAGCCGGTGGTGGAGGGGATCTTCGAGGTGTGCGTCACTGCCACCGTCACCGCCAAGTCGGGCGAGCGCACCGTTTTCTTAATTGAAGCCAAGCAAGCTGGCATCTTCGAGTTGCGCAACATCGCCGGCGACCAAATGCAACTGATCTTGGGTGTGGCCTGTCCCACCATGGTCTACCCATACCTGCGGGCCATCGTTTCGGATGTGTGCACCCGCGCGGGCTTCCCACCGGTGTTGCTGACCGAGGTGAACTTCCAGGCCATGTACGAGGCCCAGCAACAACAGATGGCGGCTGGTCAAATCAACTGAGGGCAGCAAGCCGCCTCAGTCTGTACCCATCCGCCCGCCCCGATCAGGCAAGTCCCGACCATGAAGATCACGGTACTTGGAGCCGGAGCTTGGGGAACCGCCCTGGCCGTGCAAGCGGCGCCCCGGCACGAGGTGCTGCTGTGGGCGCGCGATGAAGACCAGGCTGCGCTCATGCAGCGTGAGCGCCTAAATGCTCGTTACCTGCCTGGGGTGGTCTTGCCCTCTGCCTTGTCCATCACCCACCGCTTGGACCAAGCGCTGGCCCATGCCGGCCCCGATTTGGCCGTGGTGGGCACTCCCATGTCGGGCTTGCGTCCCATGTTGCAGGCGGTGGACCCTCATACCCCGGTGCTATGGTTGTGCAAGAGCCTGGAAGCCGGCACAGGCCTGATCGGCCATGAACTGGCTGCGCAGGTGCGGCCGGCCGGGCGGTATGGGGTGCTGTCAGGCCCCAGCTTTGCGGCCGAAGTGGCCCGTGCGCAACCCACCGCTTTGGTGGCTGCAAGCCACGACCCGATGGTGCTCGACCACGCGGTGGCTGCCTTTCACGCCGATGCCCTGCGGGTGTACACCAGCACCGACCCGGTTGGGGTAGAAGTGGGTGGGGCGGTCAAGAACGTCATCGCCATTGCCACCGGCGTGTGTGACGGGCTAGGCCTTGGCCTTAACGCCCGGGCGGCTTTGATCACGCGCGGCTTGGCCGAAATCACCCGTTTGGGCTTGGCCCTGGGCGCTCGGGGTGAAACCTTCATGGGCCTGTCGGGCCTGGGCGATCTGGTGCTTACCGCCACTGGCGAGCTCTCGCGCAACCGCCGCGTGGGTCTGGCCCTGGCGCAGGGCCAGCAGCCCGACGAGATCCTGGCCGAACTCGGTCATGTGAGCGAAGGCGTGTACAGCGCCCGAACCATCGCGCAGCGCGCGCACGCGCTGGGCGTGGCCATGCCGATCACCGAAGCGGTGGTGGGCTTGCTGGAGGGCCGCTTGACGCCGGCCCAAGGCGTGCAGCAGCTGCTGCAGCGTGAGGCCAAGGCCGAGGGTTAAGGGCTCGGGCCCCTGCGGCCCAGGCCCCGCGGGGCCTGCCAGGGTGAGCGCACCTGGGTCGCCTGCGCTTACACCCCGCCGGCAAATCCGAGCTGGCGCCAGCCTTCGTAGACCGTGACGGCCACCGCGTTGCTGAGGTTCAGGCTGCGCTGGCCGGCTCTCATGGGCAGTCGTATGCGCTGCTCGGGGGCGAACTGCCTGGAGATCTCGGGCGGCAGGCCGGCGGTTTCACAACCGAACACCATCCAGTCACCGGCTTGCCAGCACACCGAAGACAACAGCGTTTTGGCCTTGCTGCTCAGGGCAAAGCAGCGTTTTGCGTCAGGCTGCTCAACCTGCACAAAAGCATCCCAAGAGGCGTGGCGGCGCACTCCAGCCGCCTCGTGGTAGTCCAGCCCGGCTCGGCGCAGCAGCTTGCTGTCCATCGAAAACCCCAGGGGCTCGATGAGGTGCAGGGCGCACCCGCTGTTAGCAGCCAGCCGAATCACATTGCCGGTGTTGGGCGGGATCTCGGGGTGCACCAGAACGATGTTGAACATGGCCGCGGATTGTGGTGCAAGCCCGCCCTAGGAGGGCCCCTCCTCGGGCGCTGGGGTGCGGGCAAAGGCCCATACCTGCACCTGCAGCGCACCCGCAGCCAGCAGGGTGCGCGCCGCTTCGGTGGCCGTGGCGCCGGTGGTGTACACATCGTCGACCAGGGCCACGCGCTGGCCCGCCACCCAGGCCCGGCCGGCAGGGCTGAGCTGGAACACCCCCTGCAGCCGCTTGAGGCGGGCGGCGCGGCCCTGCTCGGCTTGCCCGGGCAGATGAACGCAACGCATCAAGGCATCGGCCCTGGCTTGCAGCCCCACCTGCCGCGCCAGCCGCCGAGCCAATTCCCAGGCCTGGTTATAGCCGCGTTGCGCGAGGCGCTCACGGGACAAGGGCACTGGCACCAGGCGCGTGGGCCCGAGCGCAGCAGCACCGTGCTGAGCCTTGATGTGACAGCTCATCACCAGGGCCATGGCCGCTGCGAAGTCAGGGCGCGAGCCGAACTTGAACTGCATCAGCACACGGTCCCAAGGGTGGGCATAGTCCACCGCCACCCGCACCATGCCGTGGGACGTGGACGCTCGCTCGCAGCTTGCACAACGCAGCAGGCCGGTGGCCAGCCGCAGGCCACACGCCGGGCAGCGCGGCCGGCTGTGCACGGCCTGTTGGCCTGCATACAGGCCCAGACACGGCGCGCACAGGGCTTGATGGGCCCAGTCACTGCACAGCAGGCATCGTTGGGGCAGGGGCCAGGGGCCAGCTCTGAGCCGGGCCCAGCCTTGGCCAACAGCACGCACCAGCCCTTCAGCTTCGAGTGTTGACATCGGCTCAATATACTGACCGATCCATGGCTCCCAGCCCCGACTCCCCCCTGCCACACCCCTTGGGGGCAGGGTCTACAGCCGCGGCTGCCAGCACGAACGAGGCGCCAACACCGGCACTGCCCGTCCACGCAGCCGCGTGGGGCCGAGCCCGGCAGCGATGGGCCGCGGGGGCGTCGCTGCCTTGGCTGCACCAAGAGGTCGCCCGGCGCATGGCCGAGCGGCTGTCGGTGATCCGGGTGCAGCCCGAGGTGGTGCTGGAGTGGGATACCCCGGCTGGGCAGTCGCGTGCCGCATTACAAGCCGCGTACCCGCACGCCCGATGGGTGCCGGTGGCACCGAACCGCGCCGCCTTGGCGAGAGCCTGCGGTTGCACCGGCGTGCTCCCACAGTCTGGCCCACAGGCCACGGCCAAGGCCGGGCTGTTGGCGGGCCTGAGGGATCTGGCGCAGCGGACCTTTAATCCGATTGGGCGGCAACTCGCACGGCTTGCGGCACCATCCGGGGCGGGCATGTCGTCTGAAACGGCTGCGCTGCTTGGGGGTTTCTTGGACACCGAGGTGCCGGCTGGCCACGGCCAGCTGTTGTGGTCCAACCTCGGCTTGCACACCCACGCACATCCGGCCGAGGTGTTGCAGCGCTGGCATGCAGCGCTGGCGGCCAACGGCTTCTTGATGTTCAGCACCTTCGGCCCCGACACCCTGCGCCAGTGGCGCAGCCTGTGGGATCAGGAGGGCTGGGGTCCGCCGGCACAGCCTTTTCGCGACATGCACGACTGGGGTGACGACCTGGTAGCCGCCGGCTTTGCCGACCCCGTGATGGACCAGGAAACGGTCACCCTGACCTGGGCCAGCGCCGATGCAGCCCTAGCCGAGTTGCGCACCATGGGTCGTAACGCCCATCCCGGCCGCCACGCCGGCTGCCGTACCCCCCGTTGGCGCGCCCGCCTGGAGGCGGCCCTGCACGCGGCAGCAGGCCCCGATGGGCGGCTGGCCCTGAGCTTTGAAATCATCTACGGTCATGCCTTCAGGCCGGTACCGCGCAGCCGCATGCAGGCCACCACCACGGTGTCGCTGGACGATATGCGCCACATGGTGAGAACGCAGCGCCGCCCTCTCTAGGTTGGCAATAGGGTATTAGGGTTCTCCCGGTTACTGGAGTACACTCCAGAACGCCGAGCGGGTCTGTGTGTGCATCCGCAAGGGTGCTTGACGCGGACATCGCTGAGCGGTCTGCAGTACGACATGACACCGACATCCGCATCTCTGAACCTGCCGGGCTTCTTGGCCCTCGGATCCCCCTGGAGGGCCTCCCCGCTGGACGACAGTCCGGGCGGCGGGCTGCGCTGGGTGATGCGCCGCAATTGCTCGTTGGCTCCGCGTCAGGTGCTGGCGGCATATTTCGCGTTATGCCTGGTGTCGCTTTCGATCGCCTGCGTTTTTGCCTGGTTCGGCGCCGTGCCAGTGCTGTACTTCGCGGGCCTGGAGTTGCTGCTCTTGGGCGCGGCGCTGCTGGTGTACGCGCGCCATGCGGCCGACCATGAAACCATCACGTTGAAGAACTCGACGGTAGCGGTGGAACATCACTGCGGCAACCGGGTGGAGCGCTCCGAGTTCCGCGCCGATTGGCTGCGGGTGGAGCCGGCACAAGGTCAGGGCTCGCTGTTGGAGTTGTCTGGCGCGGGCCGCAAGACATTCGTGGGTCGCTATCTGCGGCCCGAGTGGCGCCAGATGCTGGCGCGGGAATTGCGTCAGGCGCTGCGCGTGCACACCGCAACCGCGGCCTCTGGCGAGGGTTTGAACTGAAGTGACGATGATGAAGATGGATCACCTTTTTGCTGCGCAGGCACGTCGTGCCGCGCTCGCACTGGCCGCCCTGTCGGGCATGTCCGCTGCCGTGGCATCCACGGTGAACGACCTGCCGGGCGGCCCAGCCGTCAACCAACTGAACCTGCACCCGGCGGTAACCCGCATTGCCGCGGATGTCTCCAGCCTGCACATCGCCATGTTGGTGATCTGCCTGGTGATCTTCGTGGCGGTCTTCGGTGTGATGTTTTATTCCATCTTCAAGCATCGCAAGTCGCTGGGCCATAAGCCCGCTCAGTTCCACGAAAGCGTGGCGGTGGAGATCGCCTGGACCGTCATTCCCTTCATCATCGTGATTGGCATGGGCGCCATGGCCACCCGATCGGTCGTGGCCATGAAGGACACCACCAACGCTGACATCACCATCAAGGCCACGGGTTACCAGTGGAAGTGGGGCTACGACTACCTCAAGGGCGAGGGTGAAGGCATCAGCTTCCTGGCCACTTTAGACGCCAAGCACCGCATGATGAGCGACAGCGGCAAGCCCGAGGCCATCGATAACTATCTTCTCAAGGTGGACAACGCCGTGGTGGTGCCGGTGGACAAGAAGATCCGCATCATCACCACCGCCAACGATGTGATCCACGCCTGGGCCGTACCGGCCTTCGCTGTAAAACAAGATGCCATCCCCGGCTTCGTGCGCGACACCTGGTTCCGCGCTGAAAAGATCGGCGACTACTACGGCCAGTGTCAGGAGCTGTGCGGCAAGGAACACGCCTACATGCCCATTCATGTGAAGGTGGTCTCTCAAGAGGACTACAGCAAGTGGGTGGATGGCGAAAAGAAGAAGGCCGCAGCCAAGGCTGACGACCCCAACAAGGAATGGAAGCTGGCCGAACTCGTGGCCCGCGGCGAAAAGGTCTACAACGCCAATTGCGCGGCCTGCCACAAGGCTGACGGCGCTGGTGCCGGCCCCATCAAGGGTCTGGTGGGCTCGAAGATCGTATTGGCTGACGACAACTCCCAGCAGATCAGCGTGTTGCTCAACGGCGCCGGTGGTGGTTCCATGCCAGCATGGAAGCAGCTTTCAGACACGGAAATTGCAGCGGTGGTCACCTACACCAAGAACGCCTGGGCCAACCAGACGGGCCAGGTGGTGCAGCCCGCTGACATCAAAACCGCCCGCAAGTAATTCCAGCATCAAGTCTTGAAGGAAAACTCATGAGTGCAGTACTCGACCACTACGGCCACGCGGGCCATGACGATCATGCGCACGATCACCCCCATGGCTGGCGTCGCTGGGTTTTTGCCACCAACCACAAGGACATCGGCACGCTGTACCTGCTGTTCAGTTTCACGATGCTGATGATCGGAGGCCTGCTGGCCTTGTTCATCCGCCTGGAACTGTTCCAGCCGGGGCTGCAGTACTTCAACCCAGAACTGTTCAACCAGTTCACCACCATGCACGGCCTGATCATGGTATTCGGCGCCATCATGCCGGCCTTCGTGGGCTTTGCGAACTGGATGATCCCGCTGCAGATTGGTGCAGCCGACATGGCCTTTGCGCGGATGAACAACTTCAGCTTTTGGCTGATGATCCCCGCTGGCCTGATGCTGGCGGGCAGCTTCTTCATGCCCGGTGGCGCACCCGCAGCCGGCTGGACGCTGTATGCGCCGCTGACGCTACAGATGGGCCCGTCGATGGATGCCGGCATCTTCGCCCTGCACATCCTGGGCGCTTCGTCGATCATGGGTTCGATCAACATCATCGTGACCATCCTGAACATGCGCGCACCGGGCATGACGCTCATGAAGATGCCGCTGTTCGCCTGGACCTGGCTGATCACCGCCTTCTTGCTGATCGCGGTCATGCCCGTGCTGGCCGGCGCCATCACCATGACGCTGACCGATCGCCACTTCGGCACCAGCTTCTTCAACCCCGCCGGCGGCGGTGACCCGGTGATGTACCAGCATATCTTCTGGTTCTTCGGCCACCCCGAGGTGTACATCATGATCCTGCCGGCCTTTGGCATCGTGAGCGCCATCATCCCGGCCTTCTCCCGCAAGAAGCTTTTTGGCTACACCTCCATGGTGTATGCCACGGCCTCGATTGCCATCTTGTCCTTCATCGTCTGGGCGCACCACATGTTCACCACTGGCATGCCGGTGACGGGGCAGCTGTTCTTTATGTACGCCACGATGCTGATCGCGGTGCCCACCGGCGTGAAGGTGTTCAACTGGATCGCCACCATGTGGAAGGGCTCGATGACCTTTGAGACCCCGATGCTGTGGGCCGTGGGCTTCCTCTTCGTGTTCACCATGGGTGGCTTCACAGGCTTGATCCTGGCCATGGCCCCCATCGACATCCAGCTGCAAGACAGCTACTACGTGGTGGCGCACTTTCACTATGTGCTGGTGGCCGGCTCGCTGTTCTCCATGTTTGCCGGCGTGTACTACTGGGCGCCCAAGTGGACCGGGAGGATGTACAACGAAACCCGCGGCAAGATTCACTTTTGGGGCTCGTTGATCTTCTTCAATATCACCTTCTTCCCCATGCACTTCCTGGGTCTGGCCGGCATGCCCCGCCGTTACGCCGACTACCCGATGCAGTTCGCCGACTTCAACTCGATTGCCTCGGTAGGTGCGCTGGGCTTTGGCCTCATGCAGGTGTATTTCTTCGTCTTGGTCATGCTGCCCATGATGATGGGCAAGGGTGAGAAGGCCGCGCAGAAGCCCTGGGAAGCCGCTGAAGGCCTGGAGTGGGAAGTGCCCTCACCGGCCCCCTTCCACACCTTCGAAACGCCGCCCAAGCTGGACGCCACCGCCACGCGGGTGATCGGCTGAAGGCCGGTACGGGCAGCGGACAACACCAAAGGCGCCCCAGCATGCTGAGCGATGAGCAAAAGCGCGCCAACCGGCGGCTGGGGCTGATCTTGGCCACCGTTGTCCTGGCTTTCGCCATCGGGTTTGCGGTGAAGATCACGCTCCTGGGCCGCTAAGGCCAACTTGAACGCCAACCAACACCGGGGCGCCCAGCGCCCACAGCCATGAACCACGAGCCCACAGCATCCAAAGCCCTGCGCCAGGACAACCGACGCATGGTGGGCAAGCTTGTGGTCATCGCTGGCTTGATGTTCGGCTTTGGCTATGCGCTGGTGCCCATTTACCGGGCTGTGTGTGACGCCTTGGGCATTAATGTGCTGTCGGTTTCTGAGCGCGTGGGTTCGGGCCAGTCCACCCCCGATCAGGCGGCCCAATTGCTGGCCAATACCCAGGTCGACCGTTCACGCCTGATCACGGTTGAATTCGACGCCAATGCGCGCGGCCCCTGGGACTTCAAGCCGGCGCAGCGATCGATGCAGGTGCATCCGGGTGAGCTGACCACGGTCATGTACGAGTTCCGCAATGTGCAGGACCGCACGATGGCTGCGCAAGCCATTCCGAGCTATGCCCCCATGCAGGCCTCGCCGCACTTCAACAAGCTCGAATGCTTCTGCTTTAACGAATACACCCTGGCGCCCGGTGAACGGCGCAGCTGGCCGGTGGCCTTTGTCATCGACCCCAAGTTGCCCAAGGACGTCACCACCATTACGCTGTCCTACACTTTCTTTGAAGTCAAGGGCAAGGGCGTGAAGGCTGCAGCCGTGCAGGCCGGCCCGGCGCAGCCCGGTGCGGGTTCCTGATGGTGAAGCACGCCATGAACACGCCCCGTGACGGCCAAGACCTGCAGCCTGCGGTGGCCCCCGCAGGCCTGCTGGCCGCAGCCCTGTTGGTGCTGGGCGTGTAAGTGGCTGGTGCACTGGGTCGTCGGCAGCGGCATGGCGCAAGTTTGATTTTGGTATGAGGAGATAACAGGATGTCCGCAGCCACGCAGGGCGCAACACCGCACTACTTCGTTCCCGGGCCTTCGCGGCATCCAGTGATGGCCGCCATTGGCCTGTTCTTCGTCATTTTGGGCGCGGGCCAGTGGGTCAACGGAGCCGGCTGGGGCATGTACTCCTTGCTGTTTGGCCTGGTCTGGTGGGCTGTGGTGCTCAAGCAATGGTTTACCGAAGCCATCCGTGAAAGTGAAGGTGGCCTGTATGGTGAGCGCATCGACATCTCCTTCCGCTGGAGCATGAGCTGGTTCATCTTCAGCGAAGTCATGTTCTTCGCGGCCTTTTTCAGCGCCTTGTACTGGGCGCGGGTTCATTCGGTGCCCATGCTGGGCAACCTCGAGCATCAATTGCTGTGGCCCGACTTCAAGGCCATTTGGCCCAGCGCTGGTGGCGTCACCGCTTCGCCGGGCGGCATCACCGAGCCCTTTGCCACCATTGGCCCGTGGCCGCTGCCCACCATCAACACGGCGCTGCTGCTGACCTCAGGCGCCACCCTGACCGTGGCCCACCATGCCTTGATTGCCGGCAACCGCAGCAAGACCATCGTGTGGATGTGGATCACAGTGCTGCTGGGTGCGGTTTTCTTAGGAGTGCAGGGCTATGAATACGCCCACGCCTATCGCGATCTGAACCTCAAGTTGAGCTCGGGTATCTTCGGTTCCACTTTCTTCATGCTCACCGGCTTTCACGGTTTTCACGTGTTCGTGGGCATGTTGATGCTGCTGTTCATCACCGTGCGCCTGCAAAAAGGCCACTTCACCAAAGATCGCCACTTCGGCTTCGAAGGCGCCGCCTGGTACTGGCACTTCGTGGACGTGGTGTGGCTGGGGCTGTACTTCCTCGTTTACTGGCTTTAAGCCTATGGCGGGGCAGGGCGGCTTTGGCCTCATTGTTCCGGCGCTGCGGCGAAGAAGCCAGGAGAGCAAAGGGCGCCCTCGGGCGCCCTTATGTTTGTGCGCTATTGGCTCATAGGGCCACTCAGCGATTGACCGGCAGGCCAGAGGGCTGCACCCAGCCCATCCAGTAGGAAAACAGCACAAACAGAAACAAGGCGATCGACAAGCCCACCCGCAGGGCCAGGGCGCGGGCCATCCTGTTGTTCTGTCCATCCCCCCCTCGGGACTTTTTCAGCATGAAAACCCCGGCGCTGGCCAAAGCGGCGATGATGCCCACCAGGGCCAAGGCAATCAGCAGTTTCATGACTTCATTGTCACACCAGGTGCAAGGCGGCGCTGCTGCCCGACTAAAGCGCATGCTGCGGCGCCTGCTGTTGCCAGTGGCGGCAGCGGGCACGGCGGCGCTCACGGCGGGGCTGGGCCTGTGGCAACTCGACCGCGCCGCGCAGAAGGATGCGCTGCACGCCTCGATTCAGGCCCGCGCGCAAGAACTCCCGCTCTTGGCAGGCCAGCTGCACAGCCTGGACCAGGTGCACCGGCTGGTGCAGTTGCAGGGGCAGTGGCTGGCCCACAGCACCGTATTCCTGGAAAACCGCCCCATGGGTGGGCGTGCAGGCTTTTTCGTGCTGACGGCGCTGCAGTTGCCCGATGGCCGCACGGTGCTGGTCCAGCGCGGCTGGCAAGCCCGCGACCTGCGCGACCGCACCTTGACGCAACCGGTGCCCACACCGGCCGATGTGTCAGTGCGGCTGCGCGCCCGGGTGGCCCCGCCGCCATCGCGGTTGATGGACTTTGAGGGCGGCGAAGAGGGACTGCTTAGGCAAAATGTTGAATTAAACGCGTATGCGGCTGAGTTCCGCTTGCCGGCGCTGTTGCCCATCAGCCTTCAGCAGTTGGACCCGGCGCAGGTATGCACCCGCGAAGCCTGCAGCGAGGTGTTGGACGACGGCCTCAAGCGCGACTGGACGGTGGTCGGGTCGAGCGCTGACAAGAACCGCGGCTATGCGGTGCAGTGGTTCTCGCTGAGCGCCTTGGTGATGGGCCTTTTCATCTGGTTCCAGTGGCTGCGGCCGTGGCGGCAACGCCGCGCGCAGCAGCGCCCTACAGTTTAATTCGATCGACGTTCTCCAGGAGCCCAGCGCCTTGCCCCAACAACCCTATACGGCACCTATGCAGCAGCCCCATGAACCGGTGGGCCTAACGGTGCATTCTCTGCCCGAGGTGTTGATGGACGACAGCCAGCGCACGCGCATCGGCCGCTGGAAGCTGCTGCTGGTGCTGCTTGTGTGCGCGTCCCCGGTGATTGCCTCTTACTTCACCTACTTCGTGGTGCGCCCTGAGGGCCGAACCAACTACGCCACGCTGATCACGCCCCGCCTCGGTGCCTCGCATGAGTGGCCGAGCTTTCCGATGAAGGACTTGGGGGGCCAAGTCGTGGAGGCGCGCTCGCTGCGCGGGCAATGGATCTTGGTGGTGGTCGCACCTTCGGCTTGCGAGCAGGCCTGCGAAGAACGCTTGTTTATGCAGCGACAGCTGCGGGAGATGACCGGCCGTGAACGCGACCGTCTGGACAAGGTGTGGCTGGTCACCGACGAGGGGCCCATCAGGCCTGAGTTGGCGCAGGCCCTGCTGGCCACCCCGGGCATGAGCATCCTACGTGCCGAGCGCAGCGCCATTGCCGCATGGCTGCAGCCCGAAGCCAGCGCGGCCCTGGAAGACCACCTCTATGTGGTTGACCCGATGGGCGAGTGGATGATGCGCGCCCCCGCCCAGGCCGACCCCAACAAGTTCAAGAAAGACCTTGACCGCCTGCTCAAGGCATCGAAGTTCTGGGATACCCCAGGCCGCGGAGAGGGCCGATGACCGAGGCAACCCCGCTGTGGAATCTGGCGCCTATCGCGCGCCTGGCGATTTTGGGGCTGCTGTTGGCCAGCGCACCCCTGGCCTGGGTGTGGCTGCGCCACCGCAACGGGCATCCCGTAAGACGTTTGCGAGCACTTACCCTTGTCACGCTCTTCCTCACATTTGACCTGGTGCTCTTCGGCGCTTTCACCCGGCTCACCGACTCGGGCCTGGGATGCCCCGATTGGCCGGGCTGCTATGGCAGCCTCAGCCCGGTGGGCGCGGCAAGCCACATTTCGGCAGCTGAGCTGCAAATGCCCGATGGCCCGGTCACCACCCAGAAGGCGTGGATCGAAATGATCCACCGCTACCTGGCCACGGCCGTTGGGGTGTTGATTCTGGTGATGACGGCCACCGCGTGGGCTTTGCGCCGCAGCGTGCCCGTATCCCCTTGGTGGCCCACCGCCACCTTGGTGTGGGTGTGCCTGCAGGGGCTGTTCGGCGCACTGACCGTGACGATGAAGCTTTACCCAGCCATCGTCACCTTGCACCTGATGGGCGGCCTGGGGCTTTTGGTGTTGTTGGCCTTGCAGGCCGAGGGCTACCGGCAACGCAGCGGGCAGACCCAGGCGGGCTTCTTCGACGCCGGCACACACTCGGCGCGCTGGCGGGCTGCCCTGATGGTGTTGGCCCTGCTCAGTGGATTGCAGATTGCGCTGGGGGGCTGGGTGAGCACCAACTACGCCGTCTTGGCCTGCACCGACTTCCCCACCTGCCACGGCCAGTGGTGGCCCATCATGGATTTCGCCGAGGGCTTTGCGCTGCGCCGGCACCTGGGCCTCAATGCCCAGGGCGGCACCTTGGAAATGGACGCCCTGACCGCCATCCACTACACGCACCGGCTGATGGCCTACGTGGTGCTGGTCGCTTTGCTGGGGATGGCCTTGGTCTTGTGGCGCCACGCGCCGCAAAAGGCTGCTGCAAGCCGGTGGGCGCTGTTTCTGGCGGGTGTGGCCGTGTGGCAAGCGGCCACCGGGGTTTCGAATGTGGTGCTGGGCTGGCCCCTGCTGGCTGCGGTGTCGCACACCGGCGGCGCTGCGGTGCTGGTCGTGGGCTTGGCCACCCTTTGGATGCGCGCGCGTTCCGTAGAACCGCGCCGCGAGCTGTAGCCGCGATGTCCGCTGCCCCTGAATCCATGGCTGCTGTGCCCCTGGTCCCGCCAAGCCCCAAGGCTTCGCGGGTGCGACAGTACTACGCGCTGACCAAGCCACGCGTGGTGCAGCTCATCGTCTTTTGCGCGCTCATCGGCATGTTGCTGGCGGTACCCGGTTGGCCCTCGGCGGCCGAATGGGGACGTGTGCTCTTGGCCAGCGCCGGCATCTGGCTGGTGGCCGCCGCCGCCGCAGCCTTCAATTGCCTGGTGGAGCAGCACATCGACCGCCGCATGACCCGCACGGCATGGCGGCCCACGGCCAAGGGCGAACTCAGCAACATCGAGTCGCTGGTGTTTTCGGCGCTTCTGTGCGGCATCGGGTGTGTGCTGTTGTACTCGGCTGTGAACCCCTTGACCATGTGGCTCACCCTGGCCACCTTTGTGGGCTATGCGATCGTCTACACCGTGGTGCTCAAACCCTTGACGCCACAAAACATCGTCATCGGTGGCGCATCGGGCGCCATGCCGCCGCTGTTGGGCTGGACCGCCATGACCGGCGAAGTCGGGGCCTTTGGCGTGCTGATGGTGATGATCATTTTCTTGTGGACACCGCCACACTTTTGGGCCCTGGCGCTGTACCGTACCGAAGACTATGCACGGGCGGGCTTGCCGATGCTGCCGGTCACGCATGGCAGTGAGTTCACGCGGCTGCAGATTTTCTTGTACACCCTGGTGCTGCTGGCTTCCACCCTGTTGCCTGTGCTGTTTGGCTTCAGTGGTGGGCTGTACCTGTTGGCCGCGCTGTACCTGGGGCTGCACTTCATCTGGCTGGCCTGGAAGCTGATGCGCGGCTACAGCGACGGCTTGGCGCGCCGCACCTTCCGCTTTTCCATTTGGCACCTGTCGCTGCTGTTTGCCGCGCTGATGTTGGACCACTATCTGCGGCCGTGGTTGCCGCGTTTTGGGGGGCTGTGATGGGCATGAGGACAAAGACCATGGCCGTGGCCCTGGGCCTGGCCTTGGGCGCCTTGCTGGTGTTGCCCGCGTGCTCCGACCGGGGCGGTGCGGGCGGTGCATCCTCGGGCACCGCTGGCTTTACCGCCATCGATATCACGGGCGCCAGCTACGCCAACAAGCTCGAGCTGCCCGACCCCGACGGGCGTGTGCGCCGGCTGGAAGAGTTCCAGGGCAAGCTGGTGCTGGTCTTCTTTGGCTACACCCAATGCCCCGATGTGTGCCCCACCACACTGGCCGAGCTGGCCGCGGTGCGCAAGGCCATGGGCCCTGACGGCGCCAAGGTGCAGCCGGTATTCGTATCGGTGGACCCGCAGCGTGATACGCCTGAGGTGCTCAAGGCCTATGCCCAGGCCTTCGGAGACGATGTGGTGGCCCTGCGCGGGGACGCGGCACAAACCAAGTATGTGGCGCAGGACTTCAAGGTGTTTTATTCCAAGGTACCGGGCAAAACACCCGACACCTATACGATCGACCACACGGCCGGCACCTACGTGTTCGACACACAGGGCCGCATCCGCCTGTTCATGCGACACGGCCAACCGGCTGCAGCCATCGAGGCCGACCTCAAGCGTCTTCTGGCGGCTTCGTAAGGCCGGCGTTCCCGGCCGCATTGGGCGCAGCACCACCCCCTTCGGGGCCCAGCACCTGCTGGCGCACCTGGAAGCGCATGGTAGATTTTTCAGCCGGGCTCAAGGCCTGTCCCAACCGTCGGCTGATGCGCAGCAGAAGCTGGCGGTCCAACTCCTGTGGAATGCCGCGGGCAGCTTGAACCTCCAGGCGCCAATGTTCCCGCTGCTCGGGCGCCTCATCGTCCCACCAGCCGAGGACTTCATCTTCGATGATGCCGCTGGCCTCGGCTGAGGGTGGGACGTGGCGCGGGCGTGGGTCGCCATGGCCGGTGCGTGGGCGGTGGGCACGCACCCTGGCGTCTTGGCTGCCCAGAACCAGCAGGCGGTCGGCCTGCATCAGCAGGCTAGCCCAGCCCGGTTCATCGGTCCGCAGTGCCCTGAGGTCTTGCGAGTCGCCATCCACCAACATGTCGACCATCAGACCACAGCTCTGCGCCTGGTCCACAGCCAGCAGGAGGCGGTCGTCGTCGCTGACCAGCAGTACCCGGTCCACGGCTCGCCGCTGCGCCAAGGTGTTCAGCTCTTGCGCCATGGCGCGCAGCATCGTGACCCCCTGGTCCTGCGCATTGGAGGGCACGCGGCGGTGCTGCAGTCCAGGGCCATGGGCCGCGCCATCTTGGTCGCTGAACCACAAGGTTCGAACCAGCCGTGCGCCGTGTGAAGCCAACAAGGTCTGGAGGGCCTCGACAGCAGCGGTGGCCTGGTCGCCTTCGCCATCTTGGTCGTTGAGCCAGGCCCAGAACCGGGCATCCACCAAGACAGCCTCGCGCTCCGTAGGCCCGCTGTGGTGGCGGGTTGTACGGGGGGCAGGGCGGCGCGCAGCGCCAGAGTGCTCGGGGTACGCCCCGGTCAGGTCGTCGTCGTTCATCGAGTGGAGGCTGTGCCTCGCATGGTTTCGGCGCGGGCCGTATGTGATAAAAATTAAGCTAGCGTTATAGGGTACCTGCCATCGGGCAGTCCCGCGTGTATTGTGGCGCAAGCCAGCCACTTTCTGGCTGAACCCTCTGCCCTTGACATCGGTGCCTTAGCGACGTTCAACACCACGGTTCCCAGCGCAGCGGCGCCGGTCGTGCCCACATCGGCTACCGCTGGCACGGCCGCCATATCAAGCCTATCGTGGGCGCGGTACGCCGTGCACACCCATCCCCGCAAGGAGCAGGTCGCTTTAGAAAACCTGCGGCGCCAGGGTTTTGACAGCTACCTGCCGGTGCTGCAGGTGCAGAAGGTGCGCCGCGGAAAGGCCCAGATGGTGCAGGAGGCCATGTTCCCGCGTTACTTGTTTGTTCGGCTGGACAGCAGTGCCCAGGGCCGCAGCTGGTCACCCACCCGGTCCGCCCTTGGGGTGCGGAACTTGGTGCCGTTTGGGGGTAAGCCGGCCATGGTGGCACACGAACTCATCGACTGGTTGCGCGATTGCGAGCGTAACTTCGACCCATTGCACCTGTTCAACCCAGGCGATACGGTGTCCATCACCGAAGGGCCCTTCAAGGGCCTGGAGGCCCTGTACCAGGGGGTGGATGGCGAGCACCGAGCGCTCATCTTGCCGGAGATCCTCAGCAAGCCTGTGCGCATGGCGGTGGACGCGGGGGCCCTGGAGCGCAGCTGAGCGTGGACTTAATCCAGCGTTCGAACACCCGCGCGCGTGTGCATCTGACCTCGGGCATCGACCGCCAGAAAGTCGACCTTCGCCTCTCTTAGAAAATCCAGCCCTTGGGCTTCCATCAGCATGGCAACCGTGCTCAAGCCGCCAGCCCACACGGCGCTGGGTGCGCGCACGCTGATGCTGCGCCAATGCTGCACCGGCCACCCGCTGCGGGCGTCCAGCAGGTGCCCTAAGCGTTGTCCGTTGCGCCAGATGCAACGAGCATAGTCGCCGCTGGTGGCGAGTGCACCATCCTGCAGTGGTAGGTCGGCCATCACCGCATCGGGATGCTCGGGGTGCTGAATACCCACTTGCCAGGGCCCACTGTCGGGCTTGCCACCCACAGCGCGCATGTCACCGGCCAGGTTTACCAGGGCATGTTGCACACCGGCCTCCATCAGCTTGACAGCACAGCGGTCAACCGCATACTCCTTGCCGATGCCGCCCAAGTCCAATTCCATACCCGCACGTGGCAGTCGAACATGCGTCGGCGTGCGCTCCACCAGCGGCCAGCCGACCAGTGGCGACAGCGCATGGCGTTGATCCGGGGTCGGCAAGGGAGCCTGCGGGTCACGGAAGTTCCACAGCCGCCGCCACACGCCACTGCTCAGATCAAACCGTCCAGCGCTCTGGTGGTGCAGGGCGTCGGCCACATCGAGCAGGGCCGATGTCTCCTCATCAATCGCCACGGGATGTCCACCGGCTGCGGCGTTGATGCGGCTGATCAGGCTGTTCTCACGGTAGCGTGAGTACTTGATCTCGATGCGGTCGATCTCATCGATGGCAACACGAAACCAGGCCCGCGCAGTCGGCTCGTCTGGTGCACCGATTTGAATCTCCGCAGGCCCGCCCAGTGCGCGAAAGGCGGTCTGGAACAAGGGCATGGTGCTAGAGGCTGCGGCTTAAGCCCCATTGCGCAAAGTGCGCATCAAAGGGCGTCTCGTTGCTGCGCTGACGATACCGCTCCACGCGCAGGTCGGTGGTCCAGTTAGCGTTGACCTTCCAGGCCAGCCTCAGGCCGGCCGTGCGGGCGGTAAAGGCCGACAGGCGTTGGTCAAAGCTGAGGATCGAGCGGCCCGGAATCAAGCCCGGCGGAATGCGCAGGGCCTCCAAGTCGCTAGGGTCTGGCGGTGAGTAGAACGATGCGGCCGTCTGCCGGTACGTACGCCACAGCGGGCTGATGGAAAGGCCGCCGGGCAAGGTCTGCACCCACTCGGCACTGTAGGTGCGCGAGCGAATATCGAAACTGTCACGGTAATCCCGTGCCGACAGGCGCAGTGTGGCCTCTGGCCCGCGAAAGTGGTGGTTCCAACGCGCCAGCACAGCCGTTTGACGCCGCACATCGGGACGCTTGTCAAAGAGCTTGTACGGGTCGCTGTAGTCGCCTCGGCCGTAGGCATGGGTCAGGTTGAGCTGCACGATATCCACCTGCGTGAGCACCTGTGTGACGCCCAGCAGCATGTCTGTGACACGCTTGTTGCTTTCAACCCGCACACCACGGCGCAGCGGCAGGATGCGGTCTTCAGCATGGCCCGCGCCCAGGCTAAAGGTGGTGTTTCGGTCAGGCGTTTGGAAGCTGACACCGGTGGATACCACGCGCGAGCGGTAGTCAGGCTCGCTGCTGATGGCCACTCCAAGTGAGGCGCTGCTGTGGCTCCAGTGGCGGGTCAACCGTGCGTCGCCCGCATTTCGCCGTTCGTCAATCCGCTGCGCACTGTCCACCACCGAATAGTAGGCAGGCGATGCCCCCGAGATGGCATCTGTGACAGCCGATCCTTCCAGGCTCCACTGCTCGCCCAAAGGCGCCACCACACCGAGCGACGGCGCACGGATGGACATGCGCTTAAACCCGGGCTGGCTGTCCACATAGTTCAGCAGCTTGAAAGACACCACGGTATCGGTGGGGGCGGTGCTGGCCCGTGCGCCGGAGTGGCCGGCCAACCCCAGGCTTAGTCCAGCAGCGGCGCTGGCCAGCGTCTGCAGGGCGGGGCTCAGTTGCATCCGCAGCCCCCACCGCCCACTGAGCGGCCTCCCGAGGCACCTTCTTTGCTGAAGTAAATGTGGTCGCCGAAAGCCGCTTCGAGGCGGTCGGCATCGAACTGCATGGCCGGGCGAGCGAGGTCGCCTTTTTCGTAGGCGGCTACCGGGACGCCGGGGACCAGAGCGCAGCCGCTGACGACGCAAAGGGTCACTGGCAAGGCTAGGCTGAGGCGCAGCAGCCATGCCACCGACTTGGGCTTCACTTGAATCTCCCTCACCCGGAGCGTTGCAGGGCTTCGCGAACCGTAGCAGCAGCTTTTTCGCCCAACGAAGCGGTGAACCCCTCATGCCGGTGGACAATGATTCCGTCCGGCGCTACCAACAGGCTTGTGGGCATTGTCTGAACCCGCAGTTGACGGGCCAACGCCGCATCGGGATCAAAGGCCACTTCGAAGCGAGCAGGATTGGCTTTCAGGAAGCCCGTCGCCTCCTCGCGCTTGCGGTCTACCGTCACCGCTACGATTCGCAATCCCTTACCAGACCATTGATCGTGCAAGCTGTTCATCCAAGGGAACGACAAGCGACAGGGACCGCACCAGGAAGCCCAAAAGTCAAGGTAGAGCCACGGCTTGGACTTCGAGCCGGTGTGGGGTTCCCAAAGGACAGGCCCTTGCAGGCCCTCAAGAGTCCAAGCGCGCAGCGACGCAGGCGATGCAGCGGCCAATCGCGGCAATGCTGTCAAGCCGCTGCCCGCCAACCAGGCTGCGAAATGCCGCCGATCAAGCAATCCCAGGGGGGCAGGCACGGTCAGCCAGGGCAAAAGGGTTCACGTGCCGCCACCTGGGGCCACGCTGTACGCAAAGCCGGTGGTTTGCAGTCCCACCAGGTCCACCTGTATCTGGTTGGCCGAAGACGCAGCCAGTGCCGCCAACCACGTGCCCTGTTGCGCTGGCGACTCCCCGTTCAATGCATCTCCCCCGGCAGACACAGCCGCGTCCGTGGGTTCTGTTTTATTGACGGTTCGCAGCAGGTAGCGCGCTATGTCAGCATGGGCGTTGCTCGGTGTGAGTACCCCGCCCCAAATCGGTAGACGTAGCAGAGCCCCGGCTAACTGTTGCATGGAAAAGCCCTGATCGAACAGGCCGATCACGGTGCCCATCAACTCTTCCTTGGCCGGCAGCAAGCCTTTGCCAAGCACGGCGCCTATGAGCAGCACCGACTGGCCAGCAGCGTCGGCAGCCCCCAGGTCCAACGCTATTCGTTGACCTCCGGCGAATTCCAGCCGTTCGAAATTGGTGAGAAAGTCGTCTGCTGTGCTGCCATCCTTGCGCCTGACCAGCACCGTGGCGGGGCCGTAGTTGGCACTCAAGGAAAAGGCGCTGCGTGTTGCGCCCAGCACAAAGGTGTCGATTCCGGGTCCGCCGTCCAATATGTCCGCCGTAGGGCGGTCGATCAGGCGGTCGTTGACTTCCAGCGATAGGCGCTTGTCCCTGAACACCACGGTTTCGACGTTGCGCAGCGTGACACCTTCTCCGCTCGACGCGCCCGAGGTGGTGTCAAGGTAGGTGACGCCGTTGATGGTGGAAATCCGAAAGTCGGTTGAACGGGCTTCCACATAGACGGTGTCGCGCCCACGACCGCCATCAATCACATCGTCCCCGCCGAGTGGGTAGATGTCGTCGTTTTGCGCCGTGCCAGTAATGACTTCGGTGCGTCCAGGGCCAAACTTGCCGAATATCGTTGCCATGGTGTGATGCTAAGGCGACTTTTCTGGAAATTCAATGACAGCAGACCGGAGCTTACGCCAAGCAATAGACTCGCCTGGGATCAAGACATGGAAGACCATTGCGGGACATTAACCTGTGGGTTACGATAGTTAAATTGATTAATAAATCCTGACCCGGTGCATGTATGAACCTGTCACGTGATTCGGCTTTTGGCTGGGTACCCCTTGCAATCTGTTTGGCAGCCCTAGCGGGTTGCGGCGACGCGGGCCAGCAAGAGGGTCATCAAATCGGTTCTCAAGATTTGTCAGGCCAAGTTAAGCTGAACCCCAGCTCAACGACCGGGGTCTCCCACTACGCAGCGTCTCGCTTGCTCGACCAGGCGAGCATGGGCCCCACGCCGGATTCGGTCGCCCGCGTGCGCAGCCAGGGGATCGGTGCTTGGGTCGATGAGCAGTTGCGTTTACCGGTCAGCCGGATCGCCACACCGCCAAGCCTCATCGAATATGACCTGAACCTGGATCAAGCTACCGCCGACCGCGCTTGGCGCCATCACCGTATGGCTTTAGTGAACGCTGCTGTTGCCAACCCCGACCAGTTGCGCACGCGTGTGGCTTGGGTGCTGTCGAACTACCTGGTGGTGTCCACCCGAAAAGTCCAAGCCTACGGCGGCAGCGAGTACTGGAACCTCCTGATGGACGGTGCTTTCGGGTCCTATGGCGACCTGCTCAAGAACGTGACACGCAGCCCGGCCATGGGCTTCTATCTGGATAACAGCCAAAACACCCGCAGCAATCTCAACGAAAACTATGGTCGGGAGTTGATGCAGTTATTTTCAGTCGGACTGGTGATGTTGAATCTGGACGGCACGCTCAAGCGCGATTCGGCCGGAAAGCCGATTGAGACTTACAAGCAGTTCGATGTCATCGAGGCCACCCGTTCCCTGACGGGTTGGCATTTTGTTGCAAACCCGGAAGCTGCGAAGTTTCGCAACCCCGCGAACTGGGCCAATTACGGTAAGCCCATGGGCGTCAGGTGGGTCGATAACCACGACACCGCGGAGAAGACGGTTTTGGGCAAGAAGATTCCGGCTGGTGGAACGGCCGCTTCTGATTTGGACGCGCTGGTGGAGATCTTGGTGACCCACCCCAACACGGCGCCGTTCGTGGCCATCCGGCTCATCCAGGGTTTGACCACTAGCGACCCCTCGCCGGCTTATGTTCAACGCGTAGCCACCGTTTTCCAGCAGACCAAGGGCGATATGTCCAAGGTTGTCAGGGCTGTGCTGGTGGACCCCGAGGCGCGCATCGGTGACGATTCCACCAAGGCGGCCGCCAACTTCGGCCGCATCAGGGAACCCTACCTCCAGCACATCAGCATCACAAGGGGTTTGGGTTGTCGCACGGCGCTGACGAACCGTAATCGGCCAGAGGAGGCGATGTTGCCGCGCGACCAACAGCCTTTGTATGCCTTCTCTGTGTTTGGCTTTTACCCGCCAAATCACCGCGCACCGGGATCCAACCTCTTGGCACCAGAACAAAAAACACTCTTGAGCACCGAGTTCGACGATCGTTTGGGTCGCTACGAATCGAGTTTTCAACACGAGGCCGGTTTGGCCGCTTCTGGTTGTGATCTGGAGACCTTCAAGAAGGCGGCAGCCTCGGATGCGCAGTTGTTGGAACTGATCAATCAACGGTTCTTTAGAGGCGCGATGACACCGGCAACTCGACAGGCCCTGAGTGAATCGGTGCTCAGCTGGCAGCGTGACAGCCCCATGCGCTTGACGGCCGTGTATTTGCAAAACGCATCCATTACCCCCGCTTTCGGAGCCGCAAAATGACCGTCTCCCGCCGATACCTCCTCACCCGAGCCGGGCTGGCCGCCTTGGGCGGATTGACCGCTTCCGTTGCCCCCTTAAGCAGCGTGCAGGCAGCCGATTACAAGGCGGTGGTGGTGGTGTTTCTCTCGGGCGGCCACGATGGAAACAACATCTTGGTGCCCACCAACGGCGCCTATGGCGACTATCAGAAGTCCCGGCCCGTTTTGGCGCACGCACGTGACAGCCTGGTGCCGCTGTCCGGCACGCACATCAGCCACACCTTTGGCCTGGCGCCATCTGCACGGGCTTTCGCTGAATTATTTGAGGCCAAGCGGCTGGCGGTGGTGGCCAATGTGGGCGCATTGGTCCAGCCCACAACGATCGCGCAAATCCGCAACAACACCGCCAAGCTGCCCCCCTTCCTGGGTTCACACACCGAGCAAGAACAGTGGGTGCAGGGCTGGATGGGGGCCGAGGACCTCAGTGGGTGGGGCGGTCGCATGATGGACCAGTTCACTGCGGAATTCCGCAACAAACAGCCCCTGGTGGCCTTGGCCCGTGATTACACAGCAGTGATCGGCAACTCAACGCCCTTGAGCTTGGCCGACAGCAATGGTGGCGCGAACTGGGGGCCGGCACCCGTCGACGACCCCACACATGCCCTTACGCAGCGCTTGATCGCCTTGTCCCGCCTGCAGTCGGGCAACGTGTATGAAGCCGAGGTTTCACGCAGCATGCGCTCGGCTTTGTTGGACGCGGTGGAATTTGCTCGTGGCAAGGCCAAAGGGCCCAACCCCACCGGCAACTTTGTTGATGTTCAGTTCTCCAGCGTGGTTCGTGACCTTCAGTTCCTGGCACGCCACATCCCCTACAGCAAGGCCACGGGCGCGCGGCGCCAGATCTATCTGATACAGGATGGCGGATACGACACGCACACCGGCCAACTGGACACGGGCGAAACCAACCCCGGTCTGGATTTGCGCCTCCAGGCGGTTGCGCGCAGTGTGTCGGCCTTTGACAAATCTTTGATCGATGCAGGCTTGGATGGGCAGGTCTTGACCGTGGTGATGAGTGAGTTCGGCCGTACCTTGGACCCCGCCGCCGGCGCCGGGTCTGACCATGCCTGGGGCAACCACTGGTTTGTGGTGGGCGGCCCGGTCCGGGGTGGTGTGGTGTACGGGAATTCGTTCCCCTTGCTGGTTACCGGCGGCGCAGACGACGCCTTCAATTGGAATCCTCAACGCGGGCAGTGGGTGCCGCAGTTCTCCTCCGATCAGTTCATGGCCGACATCGGCCGGTGGATGGGCCTGACAGCCGCCCAGGTGGGGGCGGCCATGCCCAACCTGGCGAACTTCAGCAAGCAAACCATCGGCTACTTGTGAGGGCAAAATGGCTGATCTGAAAGGCACCAGCGGGCGCGACGTCTTCGTCATCACGGGTGCCGGAGACCATTACGACGGGCTCGAGGGCGATGACGAAATCACCATAAAGGCCGATCGGGCTACTGCAATAGGTGGCCCAGGAAACGACACCATCATCGTTGACCCTTCCATCCGCCCGTTGAACGCCACGGTCTGGTATTGGTCCTCTCCAAAACCAATCCTGGTGGACATGCAGGCAGGTTACGCCTTGGATGGCTTCGGTGGGCGCGACACGCTGGTCAATGTTCGAGTGGTCCACGGATTCAAGCAACCTGGTGACCAGGGTTTTGGCACGAACGATGCCGATGGGTTCTGGCTGGGACCTTGGAAAAACCAGAAGTCAGGCTCGATCCAGATCGACGGTCGTGGAGGGTCAGACACCGTCACCATAAGCTGGGCAAGTGCTGATGCGGCTTATGGGCAGTTGGTTGTCAACGTCAGTCCAGACAGGCGGCTCATCCGCGCTTGGCATGAAAACTCACCCGGATTTGTTTACGAGTTACGAAACATCGAGGTACTCAACGTTTACGACTTTTCGACGAATCGCGGGTATTCGATCGACCTTGACAGCCGTATTTCATACTCCGAGGCGGGTCAGCAGATTTTGCTGAGAGGGGCCGCAGGGTGGCAGACCGCCTCGCCCGGCACGGCGCAAACCGTCACTTACTCCTTTCTCACCGAGCGGCCCAGTTCTGGCGCAGAGGGTGGAACGGGCTTTACCGCTTTCAGTACCGAACTGCAGCAGGTGGTGCGCTCTATCCTGTCCAAGCTGGCTTCACAGATCGGCATCACGTTTGTTGAGTCCCCTGGCGCTCAGGCGCAGATGCGTTTTGGCATCAACCAGCAAAGCGACACGAGGGGCTACTCCTTTTTGCCCGACTTCTTCCGCAACGACCCCAAGGCCGGCGATGTGTGGCTGGACGTGGAGACGGCCACCCTGCTCAAGCCCGGTCAAGAGGGCTACTTCGTGCTGTTGCACGAGATCGGCCACGCCTTAGGCCTGCAGCATCCTCTGGACCAAACCGACACCTCGGGTGCCACGGTCTTGCTGCCCCAGTTGTGGTCACTGGCCAATACCATCATGATCCAGCAGCCCGACGCTTTGGTCACGGCTGCGTGGCCTTCTTGGTTTGGAGGGTTCGACATCTCAGCTTTGCGCTACCTGTACGGCAAGCGAATGTCCGCTGCCGGAGATGATCGCTACACCATGGCCCAGATCATGGACTCCAACGGGGTGTTGGCCATCGTGGACGATGGCGGCTCCGATTGGCTGGATGCTTCCGGGTCAACGGTTGCGGTTTCCATTGACTTGCGTGCCGGCAAATCCAGTTCCATCGGTGCAGGCACCGACGGCGTACCCTGGCGTGACAATGTGAGCTTGGCTGTCGGCACCGAGATCGAAAACGCCATGGGCTCTCGAGGTGATGACCTGCTGATCGGAAACGACCTGGCCAATGTGCTTGTGAGCACCGGAGGCAATGACATCATCGATGGACTGGCAGGCCTGGACGCCGCCGTGCTCAAGGGCAAGCGTGGTGCATGGGTGGTGGACACTCCCTGGGCTGGAACCCGTTTCGCCGTTGCTGCGGATGGGTCCGGCGGTGCGGTCGAGATGCGCAACATCGAGCGCATTCGCTTTGACGACGCTGCCATCGCCTTCGACTTGGGCAAGGCAGATGCCGCCGGTCAGGCGTTGCTGCTTATCGGGGCGGTGATTGGCCGTGACGCCATGTTGTCCAAGCAGGCCTTGATGGGGCAGGTGATTGGATTCATGGATCAGGGCTTTACCCTGCAACAGTTGGCTGGGGCCGTCATGCGCCTCCCGATCTGGGGCGGCGTGCTCACCCCGACCGATAGCGCCCAAGACATTGCCAGACACCTCTTGCGGCAAACCTCAGGCAAAGAACCCACTGCAGCCGAATTGGCAGTTGCGGTCAATACCTTGAATACACAGGCTCAGGGCACCCTTTTGGCCAATTTGGCTATCAGTGACGCCAACGTCACCCTCATCAACTTGGTGGGGCTTGCCAGCACAGGGTTTGAATACCCAACGGGCGGCTGAGGGCAGCTTAGCCGCGGGCCTCTTCCAGCGCCTTGCGCATCTTCCTCATCGCCGCCACTTCAATCTGGCGGATGCGCTCGGCGCTCACGCCGTATTCGGCAGCAAGGTCGTGCAGCGTCATGCCACCGCTGGCGTCGTCGTTGACCTTGAGCCAACGCTCCTCCACGATGCGGCGGCTGCGTGCATCCAACACGGTCAATGCACGGGTGATGCCGTCGCCCGAGAGTTCATCGCGGCTGCGGCTTTCCAACACACGGGTGGGCTCGTGGGTGTCGTCGGCCAGGTAGGCAATGGGTGCCACCACCTCGTCGCTGTCATCGGTCTGCGGCTCCAGCGGCACTTCGCCGCCTGACAGGCGCATCTCCATCTCCAGCACGTCTTCGGGCTTGACCTGCAGATCGCGGGCAATGGCTTGCACCTGCGAGTCGCTCAGGGTGTTACGGTAGGTGGCGCCGTCGGTCTCAGAAGCATCTTGCTTGAACCCCTGTTTCATGGAGCGCAAGTTGAAGAACAGCTTGCGCTGAGCCTTGGTGGTGGCCACCTTCACCAAACGCCAGTTCTTCAGAATGTAATCGTGGATCTCAGCCTTGATCCAGTGCATGGCGTAGCTCACCAAGCGCACACCCTGTTCGGGGTCGTAGCGCTTGACGGCCTTCATCAGGCCCACATTGCCTTCTTGGATCAGGTCGCCCTGGGGCAGGCCGTAGCCCAGGTACTGGCGCGACAAGCTCACCACCAGGCGCAGGTGCGACAGCACCAAACGGCCGGCGGCCTGCAGGTCGCCTTCGTCGCGCAGCTTGCGGGCAAGCTCCAGTTCTTCCTCCTGCGTCAGCAGGGGCAGGCGGTTGACGGCCGAGATGTAGGCATCCAAATTGCCCAGCGAGGGCACCATAGCCCAAGGGTCGCGCAAGGCCAGCGCGCGGGGGTTGCTCAGGGTCATCGACGCATCGGACACGGAGTTTCTCCTTTACACTTCCTATGTTAGCACTCTTTGAAATCGAGTGCTAAGCGGCAAGCACGGAGCCCGTGCCACCCGTAAAGTGAGTGACCGCTATCGAGATATGGGTCTCAAAATCAATCCATAACACCGATCAGACGTTGAACAGGAAGTTCATCACATCGCCGTCCTTGACGGTGTATTCCTTACCTTCGGCGCGCATCTTGCCCGCGTCCCTGGCGCCGCCTTCGCCCTTGCAGGCGATGTAGTCGTCAAAGGCAATGGTCTGGGCCCGGATGAAACCGCGCTCGAAATCGGTGTGGATCACGCCGGCGGCTTGCGGGGCAGTGGCCCCGATGGGTACGGTCCAGGCGCGCACCTCCTTCACACCAGCGGTGAAGTAGGTTTGCAGGCCCAGCAGCTTGAAGCCGGCCCGGATCAGGCGGTTGAGGCCCGGCTCGTCCTGGCCCATCTCGCCCAGGAACAGGTTGCGGTCTTCATCGCTCATGTCGGCCAGGTCGGCCTCGGTCTTGGCGCAGATGGCCACCACCGGTGCATTTTGCTGGGCGGCGTAGTCCTTCAGGTGGTTCAGAAAGGGGTTGTTCTCAAATCCGTCTTCGCTCACATTGCCCACAAACATCGTCGGCTTGGCGGTGATCAGGCACAGCGGCTTGAGCACGGCGCGCTCTTCCTTGCTGAAGTCGATGCTGCGCACCGGTCGGCCTTCGTTGAGTGTGGCCTCGCACTTCTTCAGCACCTCCACCAAGCGCAGGGCTTCCTTGTCGCCTCCGGCCTTGGCCACCTTGGTGTAGCGCTGCAGGCCCTTTTCCACCGTGCCCAGGTCGGCTAGGCACAACTCGGTCTGAATGACTTCGATGTCGGCGATGGGGTCGACCTTGCCGGCCACGTGAATCACATTGGGGTCTTCGAAGCAGCGCACCACATTGACGATGGCATTGGTTTCGCGGATGTGCGACAGGAACTGGTTGCCCAGGCCTTCACCCTTTGAAGCGCCCGCCACCAAGCCCGCGATGTCTACGAACTCCACGATGGCCGGCACGGTCTTCTCGGGCTTGACGATGCCAGCCAGTTGCCCCAGGCGCGGGTCGGGCACCTCCACCACCCCCACATTGGGCTCGATGGTGCAAAAAGGGTAGTTCTCGGCCGCAATGCCGGCCTTGGTCAGGGCGTTGAAAAGGGTGGACTTGCCGACGTTGGGCAGCCCGACGATGCCGCACTGGAGGCTCATGGGAAATCCTGTTGGGTGGGGGACTGCAGCAAGTGATCGATTCTAGGTGCGCCGCAGCTTGAGCCCCAGGGCCAAGGCGCTGCCGCCCAGGGCCAGCAGCACCCCCGCCACGGTCCAAACGGTGGGCTCGAAGCCTTCCAAGGCGGTGCTCACCACCAGGGCCAAGACAGGCGTGGCCACACCAACCATCGACGCTGGGCCCGGGCCCACACGCTGCTGCAGGGCCAAAAAGCAGGCGAAGGCTACGGCCGAACCGGCCAAGGACAGGTACAGGAGCGACACCCACCAGGCGTTGCTCAGCGGCCAGGGCATGGCCACCCCTTGCGCCAAGGCCATCGCCGTGGTGAGCAAGGCGCCGGCCCCCATGCCCCAGGCCATGGTGCTCCAAAACGGCAGCCCCAGGGCGCGGTTGCGTGAGCTGGCCAGGCTGCCCACGCTGGACAGCAGCACTGCCCCGATGGTGAACAGCAAACCCAGGCCGCCGCTGCCTGCGGCATCTGCACGCGCCAATTCAGGCGCAAAGATCATGGCCACCCCGGCCCCACCCAGTGCGCCGCCGGCCAACAGGCGCGGCGTCAAGGGCGTCTTCCAGATCAGGTGCGAGGCCACGCCGTTGAGGATGGGCGACAGGCTGTAGCCAACGGCCACCAGCCCCGAGGGCACATGGTGTTCGGCCTCGTACACACACAGGTAGGACAAGCTGTACATGAACAGCCCTTGGAATGCGGCCAGCGCGAGGCCGCGCGGGCCGATCCAAAGCCCCTCGCGCCGGGCGGCTGCCACCAGGGCGCACAACGCCCCGGCCAAGGCGAAGCGCAGGGCCACGCCCCACACCACCGGCGCCTCGGCAATCTGGTAGACGATGGCATGCCAGGTGGTTCCCCACATCAGCACGGCCAGGGCAAAGAGCTGCCAGGTCGACAGCCGCGTTGGCAGTCTGTTGGCCAGGTTGTCGTACAGGCGGTGGACCAGGCGCAAGGGCGTGCGCTCGCCCCGGTTCAGATGTCCGCCTCGGCGCGCACGGTGTCGCCCACGCGCAGGGTGTAGCCCGCGCCACGCACCACGACCGCATTCATGCCAAAGGCCACCGCGCCACCCAGGCGTTCGTGGCTGCGGTATCCGCGCAACACATCGCTGATGTGGGACTGGCGGGCCCCCGAGGCGGGCTCGACATCGGGGATGGGGCAACGCGGGCAGGGCTTGGTCAGGGCAATTTCCACCAGGCCACTGGCGGTGTCGATGTGCAGCTGGCGCATCTGATCCTCACCGTGCGGTGTGTCCACCCCCGCCAACACAATATTGGGCCGAAAACGTTCCAGGCCCACCGCTTCGTGGCCGGCCGCCTGAAGGCGGCGGTTGAACTCATCCATGGACGCTTCGCTCAGCACCAAGAGCGGAAAGCCATCGCTGAACGCGTTAAGGGCCTGCGTGCCGGCGCTGTAGCGCTCCTCTGACAGGCGCCGGGCTTCGCTGTCATAGGCCGCCAGGCGTAGGCCTTTGACGCCCAGAAAGTCGCGGCACCACTGCGCGGCCAGGTCGCCCATGTCGAAGGCCGGCATGGCATCGTTCCACACCCGCACCCGCAATTCGCCTTCGGCGCCATCCAGCCGCAGGTGCAGGGGCAGCATGCCAGGTGCGCGCAGCACCAGCTCGCTGTGGCGCAGCTCGGGCTTGATCAACACCATCTTGGGCAGTTCGCGTTGGCTGACAAATTCACCGTCGACATCCACCACCATCCACTCACGGTCGTATTGCAGGCCGGTTTCGCCGATGGTGGCCTGCTGCACGGGCAGGCTGGCGCCCGATTTCAGGGGGTGCAGAAACAGGCCGGCAACGGTCACAGCAGATTCAAGGCTCATGGCTCAAGGCGGGTTGGCAAAACAAATGGCATTGTCCGGCCTGAACCGCAAGGCCGACCAAGGCAGCCGACAATAGCGGCATGTCAAACAATGGAATGGAAACGGCGCCAGGCACAGCAGGGACGCAAGCGCCCCGCGTGGTGGTGCGTGGCGACGGGCTGGTGGCTGCGGCGGCGGCCCTGGCTTTGGCGCGGCTGGGCCTTTCGGTTCAGCTGCAGGGCATGTCGCCGCAGAAGGCCTTGGCAAGTGCCGGTGAGCCCCAGGACGATGTGCGCACCTACGCGCTCAATGCCGCCTCGCGCGCGCTGCTGCAGCAGCTTAAGGTGTGGGAAGCCCTGCCGACCCATGCGGTGTGTGCGGTGCTGGACATGCACATTCAGGGTGACGAGGGCGCACAGCTGGAGTTTTCTGCATGGCAGCAGGGCACCGAAGCACTGGCTTGGATCGTGGACGCCGCGGCCTTGGCAGCGGTGATGCGCCAGGCGCTTCGCTATGCGCCCCACATTGAAATCAGCACCGACATGCCGGACTTGTCGGTACCCCAGGGATTGGGCCCTGCGCGTCCCCCGCGCGAGCTGCTGCTGTTATGCGAAGGCAAGGATTCACAGGCCCGCGCGGCCCTGGGCGTGCATTTCGAAAAACAAGCCTACGGCCATCAGGCCTTGGCCACCCGCGTGGTGTGCGAGCAGCCCCACGGTGGTGTGGCCTCGCAGTGGTTTGGTCAGCCCGATGTGCTGGCCTTGCTGCCCCTCAACCAACCCCATGAGGGGCAGGGCTATGGAGTGGTGTGGTCGATGCCAGCCGAAAAGGCCCAGGCGCTGATGGTGGCCGATGAAGCCGCATTCGAGCAGGCCCTGATGCAGGCCACCGGTGGGCAGTGCGGGCCTTTGCGCTTGGCTGGCCCGCGGCGCAGTTGGCCCTTGATGCTCGGCCGCGCCGACCGCGTTCACGGGCCAGGCTGGATGCTCCTGGGCGACTGCGCCCATGTGGTGCACCCGCTGGCCGGTCAGGGCTTAAACCTGGGCTTGGCCGATGTGGCCACTTTGGCCCGCGTGATGGCCGAGCGGGAAACCTGGCGTGAACTGGGCGACGAGAAGCTGTTGGCGCGCGCCGCACGCGAACGCCTGGCCCCAACCCTTGCAATGGCGGGCCTGACCGATGGGCTGTGGCACCTGTTTGCCCACCCCAACCCTTGGGTGCGCAGCATGCGCAACCGTGGCATGAGCCTGCTCAACCAACTGCCGCTGGTCAAGCGGGGCCTGACCCGGCGCGCGATGGGCCTGTCGGTGGCCGCGGCGCTGGGCCTGCCGGGATGGATAGGGCTGGGTGTGCCCACACCCGCCCTGGCGCAGCCTGGTGCAGGCCTCTTGGGCGCGCCCAGTGCATCCACCGGCAGCGCCAGCCCGAACACACCATCTCGTGAGGAAGCCGCCATACGCAAGGCCTTGAGCGAACGCATGCCCAGCCTGCCCAAGCCCGACGAGGTGCAGCGCGCCCCAATGCCGGGCCTGTGGGAATTGCGTTTTGGCAACGAGATCCTCTACACCGACGACAAGGGCGACTTCCTGATTTCAGGGCCCATCATCGAAACCCGAAGCCGCAAAGACCTCACCGCCGAGCGCATCGACAAGCTCACCGCCGTGCAGTTCGCGACCTTGCCCTTCAAAGACGCCATCGCCATCAAGCAGGGCACCGGTGCGCGGCGTTTGGTGGTGTTTTCCGACCCGAACTGCGGCTTTTGCAAGCGCTACGAGCGTGAACTGCTCAACCTCAAAGACGTCACCCTGTACACCTTCCTGTACCCCATTCTGGGCAAAGACTCGCAAGACAAGTCGCGCAACATCTGGTGCGCGGCAGACCCGGCCAAAGCCTGGCGTGATTGGATGGTCGACGGCCGCCCGCCACCGCCGGCTGCTGCCCGCTGCGATGCCTCCGCACTGGATCGCAACACCGCACTGGGCCAACGGCATCGGGTGGAAAGCACGCCCACCAGTGTGTTGGAAGACGGCACCCGCCGCAGCGGGGCCTTCTCCGGGCCTGAAGTCGAACGCCTGATTCAATCTGCCAAGCCCGCCAAGTCATGAACACCCCTGCCTTGCCGCCTGCTCTGGTGCCCCTCGACCCACCCCCCATGGCCTGGCGCCTGGGCTATGCCGGCTTGATTCCATTCGTGTTGGGCGCTGTCCTGGTGTGGTTGGTTGCGGGTGAAGCCCACCCTTATGTGGCCGCTGCCCTGTCGGCTTATGGCGCGGTCATCGTCAGCTTCCTGGGCGGCATTCACTGGGGCCATGTGATGCGGCAGTCGGCTCAGGCTACCCAAAGCCCCGCTTCAGCCGATTCCACCTTGGTGTGGGGCGTGATGCCCTCGCTGGTGGCGTGGCTGGGGGTGCTCATGCGACCCTATGCGGGCCTTTTTGTCTTGGGCTTGGCCATCATCGGGTGCTACCTCGTGGACCGGCGCCGCTACACCGCCTTGGGTTTGCAGGCCTGGATGACGCTGCGTTTTCGGCTCACCGCCGTGGCCAGCCTGTGCTGCTTCTTGGGGGCCGCCGGCTCATGAAGGCCCGGCATCCGCCCCCAAGTGCCCAGCCCGCACCGGTGCACTACCGAATCGATGCCTCGGGCACCCACACCCACACCTATCGCGTGACCCTGACCATCGACCAGCCCAGCGCCAGCCAGGTGCTGAGCCTGCCGGTGTGGATTGCCGGCAGCTACATGGTGCGTGAATTCGGGCGCCACCTCAGCGGCTTTAGTGCCATGCAGGGGCGCGCGGCGCGCACAGTGCAGCAGCTGAACAAAACCACCTGGCAAATCGCCTGCAGCGGCGGTGCCGCGCTGGTGCTGCAGTACGAGATCTATGCCTACGACATCTCGGTGCGCACCGCCTTCCTGTCCAGCGAACGCGGCTTTTTCAACAACACCAGCCTGTGCCTGCGGGTGCACGGGCGCGAGGCTTGGGCTCATCAGCTGAGCCTGGTGGGCCTGCCCCGCGGCTGGGAGGTAGCCACAGCCATGGCCCGTGCCACCATCACCGGCAAGCCCAGCCGCAGCAGCAGTCCGCAAGGCCTGCACTTTGAAGCCGCCGACTACGATGAACTGGTCGACCATCCCTTTGAGATTGGCCCTTTCTGGCGTGGCCATTTCAAAGCCCAGGGCGTGGAGCATGAGTTTGTGGTGGCCGGCGCTTGGCCTGGCTTCGATGGCCAGCGGCTCTTACGCGACTCGCAGCGCATCTGTGAAGAACACATCCGCTTCTGGCACGGCGCCCGCGGCAGGCCACCGTTTAAAAAGTATGTGTTCGTGCTCAATACAGTCGACGACGGCTACGGTGGGCTTGAACACCGCGCCAGCACTGCCCTGATAGCCGCCCGCAAAGACCTGCCGCGCGTGGGCGAAGCCGGCCAAAGCGATGGCTACCTCACCTTGTTGGGGCTGATCAGCCACGAGTACTTCCACACCTGGAACGTCAAGCGCTTGAAGCCCGCTGAGCTGTGCCGCATCGACCACACGCAGGAGAACTACACCGAGCTCTTGTGGTTCTTCGAAGGCTTTACCTCTTACTTCGACGACCTGGCCCTGGTGCGTTGCGGGCTGATCGATGGCGCGCGCTACGCCAAGCTCCTGGCCAAGGCGGCTACCTCGGTGCAGTCCATGCCGGGGCGGCGGGTGCAAAGCGTGGCGCAGGCCAGCTTTGATGCCTGGAACAAGTACTACCGCCAAGACGAGAATACCCCCAACGCCACCATCAACTACTACACCAAGGGTTCGCAGGTGGCCCTGTGCCTGGACCTCACCCTGCGCCGGGAAGGTCGCGGCAGTTTGGATGCGGTGATGCGACGCCTGTGGGCTTTGGGTGCTGAACGCGGTTCGCGTCTGGGCTTGGGTTTGGGCTCAAGCTCGGCACATGGTGCGCGTGGGGCATCGCACGGTGCCGCTGCGGCCCCGGCTGTGTTGTCGGCTAAGCGCGACCCAGGCGATATCGGTATCACCGAAGTCGACATTGCGCAGGCGCTGTTTGACGTGGGCGGGCGTTCCTTCGAAGCCGAGCTGAAAGCATGGGTGCATGGCACCGGCGAATTGCCGGTGGCCGATTTGTTGCCCACGGTGGGTCTGATGCAAAGCAGCGAGGCCGAGCGCCTGTCGGCGGCTTGGGGCTTGCGTTTGAGCGAAGGCCCGGTCACCGGCTGTGTGGTGCGCCAGGTGCTGCGCGGCAGCGTGGCCGAAGCTGCGGGCCTGTGTGCCGGGGACGAAATCCTGGCGGTGCAGGGTTGGCGGGTGCGCCGGCTCGACGATGCCGCGCAATGGTTGGGCGCGTCAGGCGCTTCAAAGGCTGCATCCACGGCCAAGATTGATGTGCTGGTAAACCGAGACCAGCGCGTCCTGACACTGGGGCTGCAGCCTGACGCCCAGGCCACCCGCCTGCCCACCTTGCAGTGGGCCTTGCATGACTCGGCTTTAGCGGCCGACGCAGCCTGCGCCGAACGTCGCTGCGCCTGGTTGAGCGCCAGCGCTTAATGGGGACTTGGCTGTCACGGGGCAGGGGTGGCTTGAAGCCCCGCAGCACGGCCCGTCGCTGGTGGGCGGTGGCCCTGGTGGCGGTGGTGGTGCTCCTGCATGCCTGGGTGGGGCGCCAGTTTGCGCTGACGATGGCCGCATGGCATGAACAGGGCACCGCCCTGGTGCCGGTCGACGTGGTGGTGCAGGGGGCCCTTCAGCCGGTTGAGCCGGTGCGCGAGCGCCGGGCTGCCCCACCTCCAACCGAGGTGGCGGTTGGCCCCGTCACCGACGGCAGCGCGGCCACGGACTTGCAGCCCGTCGCTGGGCCCGAACCGGCTACCGCGGCGGCCACCGCCGAGCCGCCACCGCCACCGCCGGCTGATGCGCCGTCGGTTACACCCGAAGCCGCGCCGGGGCCCCCGCCTGCCGCCCCCCCAGATCCCTGGCCACCGTCCACCCGCATCCGCTACAGCCTCAAAGGCTTCTTTCGCGGCGAGTTCAGTGGTTCTGCCCAGGTGCTGTGGCTGCGCGACGGCGACCGCTACCGGGTGGAGATGGAAGTCCTGATTGGCTCGCGGTTGGCGCCGCTGGTGCTGCGCAAGGTCTACAGCGAAGGCCGCTTGGGCCCCGAGGGCCTGGTGCCCAAGCGATATGAAGAGGACACCCGGGTCCTGTTTTCCCGTGCGCGGCGCTTGACCATGAGCTTCGAGCCGGGTGAAGCCGGCAGGCCCGGCTCGGTGTTGCTGCCCGACGGCAGCCGCCGGCCTGCACCGGCCGGCACGCAGGACTCAGCCAGCCAGTTTGTGCAGCTGGCCTGGCTGTTCGGCACCAACCCCACCCCTGTTCAAGCCGGCGACAAGGTGAGCTTTACGCTGGCCTTGTCCCGCCGTTCTGATTTGTGGAGCTATGTGGTGGGCGAGCCGGTCACGGTAGACACGCCCGCCGGCCCGGTGCAAACCATCCATGCCAAACCCCAGCGCGAACTCGACCCCTGGCGGCGCGACCTCCTTGCCGAGGTGTGGTTCGCCCCGGCCTTGCAGTACCTGCCGGTGCGCATGCAGGTGCTGGTGGACGCCGAAACCTATGCCCTGATGGTGATGGAAGGCCTGCCTGAGCTTGTGAAGCAGCCCTTGCCAAGTTCGCCTGTTGCGCCGCCTAATCCATCTGAAGCACCTGCCTCACCTGCCTCACCTGCCTCACCTGCCTCACCTGCTGCACCCGCTGCACCGCCTGTGCCCACCGATAGACTTGCCTCGACCAACCCACCACCCTCGGCACCGCCGTCCAACCCATGAGCTACGAGACCATCCTCACCGAAATCCGCGGCACGTCTGACCTCAAGACGGGCGTGATCACCCTGAACCGCCTCAAGGCGATGAATGCGTTGAACGACCAACTCATGGACGAGCTGGGCCAGGCGCTGGCGGCCTTTGACCGCGACGAAGCCATCGGCTGCATCATCCTCACCGGCAGCGAGAAGGCCTTTGCCGCCGGCGCTGATATTGCCGCCATGAAGGACTACGATTTTCAGAAGGTCTACCGCAGCAACTACATCAGCCGCAACTGGGAAACCATCCGCAGCGTGCGCAAGCCGGTGATCGCGGTGGTGCAAGGCGTGGCCCTGGGCGGTGGCTGCGAATTGGCCATGATGTGCGACATGATCTTTGCCGCCGACAACGCCAAGTTCGGCCAGCCCGAAATCACCATTGGCGTGATTGCCGGCGCCGGCGGCACCCAGCGCCTGCCCCGCACCGTGGGCAAGGCCAAGGCCATGGACATGCTGCTCACCAATCGATGGATGGACGCTGCCGAAGCCGAACGCTGCGGCCTGGTCTCGCGCGTGCTGCCGGCCGATCAAGTCATGAACGAAGCCTTGGCTGCGGCCGACAAGATCTGCAGCTTTGGTCGCTTGGCCGTCATGGCTACCAAGGAAGCGGTGAACGCGACCTTCGAATCATCCCTCTCCGAAGGCCTGCACATCGAGCGGCGCTTGTTTCATGCCATGTTCGGCACCGCCGATCAGCGCGAAGGCATGGACGCCTTCGTCAATAAGCGCAAACCCAGTTTCAACCGCTAAAAAATAACTCCGACCCCACTTTTTATTCGCGCCGCAGCGCTGGGAACAACACCACATCGCGGATAGAGGGCGAGTCGGTCAGCAGCATCACCAAACGGTCGATGCCGATGCCGCAGCCGCCGGTGGGGGGCATACCGTATTCAAGTGATCGCAGGAAGTCCTGGTCGAAGTACATCGCCTCTTCGTCGCCGGCTTCTTTGTTGGCCACCTGCGCGTGAAAGCGCGCGGCCTGGTCTTCGGCGTCGTTGAGCTCTGAGAAGCCATTGGCGATTTCGCGCCCGGTCATGTAGAGCTCAAATCGCTCGGTGCGGGTGGGGTCGGCGTCTGCGGCGCGGGCCAAGGGGCTGACCTCCACCGGGTGGTCCACGATGAAGGTGGGCTCCCACAGGTGCTGCTCCACCTGCTCCTCAAACACACCGAATTGCAACTGCGCCAGGTTCCAGTGCGCTGGCGGCGCCTTGCCCAGCTTCTTGAGCTCTTCGGCCAAGCGGTGGGCGTCGTCGATATGCGCCGTACCAATCTGCGGCAGATGCCGCACGATGGCCTCGCGTATCGACAGGCGCACAAAAGGCTTGTTCAGGCTCACCTCGCGGCCGTTGTACTGCAGCACCGCGCTGCCTGTGGCCTGCCGCGCGGCGTGGCGCAACACCTGCTCGGTGTAGTCCATCACATCGTGGTAGTTCCAATACGCCGCGTAGAACTCCATCATCGTGAATTCGGGGTTGTGCCGAACGCTGATGCCTTCGTTGCGGAAGTTACGGTTGATCTCGAACACCCGCTCAAAGCCGCCCACCACCAAGCGCTTCAAATAAAGCTCGGGGGCAATACGCAGGAACATTTCCTGGTCCAGCGCGTTGTGGTGCGTCACGAAAGGCTTGGCATTGGCGCCACCCGGAATCGGGTGCAGCATCGGCGTTTCCACTTCCAAGAAGCCGTGCTCCACCATGAAGTGGCGAATCGAAGACACCGCCTTGCTGCGCGCCACAAAGCGCGCACGGGCCTGCTCGTCGGTGATCAGGTCCACATAGCGCTGGCGGTACTTCTGTTCCTGGTCGCTCATGCCGTGGAACTTGTCGGGCAGCGGGCGCAGGCTCTTGGTCAACAGCCGAATGCGGGTGGCCTTGACCGACAGCTCGCCGGTTTTGGTGCGAAACAGCGTGCCCTCGCAGCCCAAGATGTCGCCCAGGTCCCAGTGTTTGAAGGCGTTGAGCATGGCCTCGCCCAACGCGTCTAGCGTCAGGTACACCTGAATGCGGCCCGCGGGCAGGTCTTTAGGGCCGAAGGACCCGTCTTGCAGGGTGCCAAAGCAGGCCTTGCCCATTACCCGCTTGAGCATCAGGCGCCCAGCCACGCTCACCGCCACGGCTTGTGGCTCCAGCACCTCATTGGCCACGCCGGCATACCGCGTTTGCAGGTCGCCGGCTTGGTGCTGGGGCTTGAAGTCGTTGGGGAAGGGGACGGTGCCGGCCTCAGCACACTGCGCCCGCAGCGCGGCCAGCTTGTCCCGCCGCTCGGCCATCAGCTTGTTTTCGTCGGGGGCTTCAGGCGCGGGTATGGAAGGCGTGTGCGGTGCGGGCTTGGTGCTCATGGGGCGTGTCCGTGGGAATGAGCCTGCTCTTCACCGCCCGCAGGCGCGGGCGGCAGACAGCGTTTTGGGCCCACTCAGCATTCTAGGTGCCCGGGCATTCGGGCACCGCTGCGCAAAGGGCCCCGAGCAGGGCCTGCAACGCACCGCCGCAGGGGGCTTAACCCCGTTTTGCACCACCGGGCCAAGCCGGGTGCTGCCACCCGTTTTGCCCTTGCATCTCCACGGCCATCAGCGCATCGTCAGCTGGCAACCAAAGCGCCTCAGCATGCCGGCACTGACCACTGATGGTGTAGCTGCGGTAACGGTTCAAGGCGGCGATGTGCTCATCGTAGGGCTGTAACGCCAGCTGGGATGGGAAACAGGCCATGGCCGCGCGCTTGTCAGCCCAGACGCCGTCGATATTCACCAGGCGATCTGGCCAAAGTGGCGAGCCCACTTCGTACGCAGCCCATTGCACCGGCACGCCGGCCAGGCGAGACAGGCGAACACTTCGGGCCACCGCCCACGCGGCAGCCCGATGGTCAGGGTGCACTTCCCAGGGCGAGGGCGCATACACGAGGCTATAGCTGCCGGTCTGTATGGCTCTGATCAGGCGGTTGCTGACCTCCTGGAGCAGGGCTTCGTCGAATCCAAGTGCGCGGTCGGTGTACTGCCAAAACTCTGGCGTCTGCAGGCCCAGGGCTGCACACGCTGCAGCAGACTCTGCCGAACGCATGCAGGCATCGCCCGCTCCAGATCCATCGGTCAACACCACCACGTCAACGACTGCGCCGGCCAGCACATGCAGCCGCGCGCAGCCGCCACACCCAAACACCTCGTCATCGGGGTGTGGGGCCACCACCAACACCCGCGCAGAGGGCAACACTTCCTGGGCCTCGTATGGCACCAGATCACGCTCTTGTTGCATTGATGGCAGCGTCATTCGAATAGACCGCCCCGGGCCCATGCCGGATACCGGGCCTGCAAGGTATCAAAGAGGTAGTCCAAGCTCAGCGTCGAAAAGATACCCAAGGCCAAGATTGCTACAACCAGGCAAACCGCGCGTGCAGGCCAATGCGCCATAAGCCCAGCCCGGGCACCCATTGGTCCGCTATCGCAGCCCGTTGGTCCAGGCCAGGCCCCCACAGCATACGCAGCGACCAGTGCTGGCGCGATGAAGTATCGGCCCTGCACCCCTTCAATGAGCTCGGCAGGAAACGGGCTCCAGGTGACGAGCATCAGCAAGAAGGCAAGCACACATGAACTCCCGGCACAAAGCGTCAGCACCAGGCGGTCGCCTATCGTGCGGCGCCAGGTGCTTGCCCACCAAGGCAAGCTCAACACCGAGATGGCCGCCAAGCCCCACCACAGGGTGGGGTAGGCCGCTTCGGCCAAGCGCGTATCCAGCCAGCCCAGATTGCCAATGAAGCTGTCCAGCAAAAACTGCGGGCGGGACTCGTCCTGAAACGTTCGGCGAAACACCGCCCACAAGTCTTGTGGCTGCCGCAGGTAGTGGGCCACCACGGTGCCTGGGCTTGCATCTCGTTGCACCCGCGTATCCACCACGGTACTGGCCGCCCACGCTGTCCACAGCAGGGTTCCCGTGATCCCTGCAGCACCAGCCCAAATCAGGTTGTTGGCAGGCCGCGCATCGGTCACGCCGAGGTCAGCCGCTGCTGCTTCGTTGGCCTGCCAGGGCCTGCGCCAAGCCCACCACAGCGGCATCAGAAGCAGAGGCATCAGGTGCAGCCGGGCCGTAACCAACACCATCAAGCAGCCGGCTGTGCACCACGCCCAAATCGCACGTGGTTCATGCCGCAGCCGCATCAGCATGGAAAGAGCCAACAGCGTCAGCGCATGTGCCGGTCCGTCAACCACGGGCGACAGCATCTGAAACAAGCTCATGGGCAGCATCAACACCGCCCAGGCCAATAAGGGTGGCGCCCATATCCAAGCTGCCAAGGCCATCACCGTAATGCAAAACACCTGTGACGTCATGCGAGCCAGGTGGTAGCTGTCCAACACCGTCCAATCCAAAGCTTGGCCGATCGCCAAGCCCAACGCTGCTGGGGCGTAAATCAGTGGCAGGTACATGGCCGAACCCGGTGCCTCACCGTACATCAGCCGGCCCGTCCATCGCTGGGTTTGCAGGGCCAGCAGGGCATCAGCGGACACATCGGGGTTGCGTTGTTGGATCACCGGCACATGCACCTGCGCCAGCAAAGCCAGCGCCACGTCAAAGTGGCTTCCCGTGCTCACGCCGGGTTCGGTTGTGGCCAGGGCCTGTCCATGCGACAGAGAAGCCACCCTGATCAGGTGGGCCAGCTCGTCAGGCGACTGCAGTGGTGGTACCCAACGGGCCAAGAATTGCAGGGCCACCAAGAGCAGGCCAGCGGCAACAGCCAGGGCGGCTGCACGCCTTACCTGAGGTCTGTTCACCGCACCGACACCCAAACGCCAGCGCTAATGAGCAAGGCACCAACCCAGTGCCGAAGGCTGACTGCCTCACCCAGGACCCACCAAGACAACAGTGGAACGATGAAAAAGGCCAGCGCAAAGAAGGGATAGGCCACCGACAACGGTACGGTGCGCAACAGGGCAAGCCAGGCCAGGGTAGCCCCGCCGTAGATGGCAAGTCCCAGCCAAAACCAACCCAAGCCGAACAGCCCCAACAGACCTGATCCCGGCAGCCAGGCGGTTGAGGCCAGCTTGAACACGACCTGGCCTGAGGCGATGGCCGCCACGGTCACGGTGAGCAGCAGGGCTTCAACACCCGTCATCTTGTCTGCTTTTCAGGCGCTGCGCTGTCAGCAGCCGGCAGCAAGGGGTGAATCGCCCTTTGGGGTTGCTGCGCCACATCGTGACCCATAAAGGCCAAGAGCATCTGCAGGCCGACCAGGGTGGGCAGGGCCGCCAGCATGATGGTGCCCAGCGGTGTTGGCAGGCCCGTGGCCAGAGCGTTTGACCAGGTGGTCAGGCCGAATACCACACCAAACAACAGCAGGGCCGCCCCCACCACCAACTCCAAAGAAGCCACAGACAAGTCACGCAGGAAATAGTTGTAGGCAATGCGCTTGCCCAAGTTCGCCAGGTTCTTCCAGGCGAATTCCGGCAATACCCGCCACACCTTCAAATTGCTGCGCTCATCGGCATAGAGCGCTTCCATGGGCACATCCACCACGGCAGCACGCAGCGTTCCCAATCGAAACAGCAGGTCCGTTTCAAAGAAGTAGCGGCGGCTCACCTTGTCCATCTCCAAGTAGGGCAGGAGCCGCGCATGGATAGCGGTGTAGCCATTGGTCACGTCAAAGAGGCTCCAGTAGCCCGTGGAGAGTTTGGCCAAAAAACTCAGTCCTGCGTTGCCCAACAAACGGGTACGAGGCATACCCTTGAGAGAACGCAAGTTGAAGAAGCGGTTTCCCTTGGTGTAGTCGGCTCTGCCCTGAACAATTGGGTTGACGAAGCGCGCGATCAGCGACGGGTCCATCTGCCCGTCGCCGTCGATCTTGACGATGATGTGGGCGCCGGCTGTGAGCGCCGCGGCGTACCCAGACATCACCGCAGCACCCACGCCCTGGTTGTGCGTATGTTGAACGACGGCCACGCGCGGGTCTTGGCTTTGGGCTTGCACCCATGCGCCCGTGCCTTCAGGGCAGGCGTCATCGACCACGAATACCCGCCACACCTGGGGTCCGACGCCCTGCAGCACGCGCATCACCTGCCCCTTGCAGCGGTAGCAGGGTATGACCACTGCAACCTTTGTCGAGGGCGGCAAGGGAAACGACTCCTCAGCGGTGGATGTGGGCGTGGGGCCTGTCGTGGGTGGCAGGGGCAACATCCAGCGATTCTATGAAGCCCCACGGCTTTCGAATCCCCTCACAATCCGGCCCCATGCAAACCCCTGACCCGCTCCACCCCGGTGCCGAGGCTTTGAGGGGTGTGGCCGCCTTGATGGTGCTGGCCACGCACTATGTCACCCTGGTGCAGCCTCACGGGTCGGGCCTGTGGGGCCTGGCCGCTACGGGCGTTGACCTCTTTTTCGTGCTCAGTGGCTTCGTGTTTGCCAAGTTGTTGGCCCATCCGGGGTGGTCGCTGGCCGCGTATGGCGTGCGCCGGCTTTTGCGCCTGTACCCCCTATACCTGGTGGCCCTGTTGGTGTACGCCTGGCTTCGTGAGGCCGATGGGCGATGGGATGCCCTACCGGCGCACCTGGCCATGCTGCACACCACGGGCAGCCTGCAGCTTGCGGGCGCCTACAACGTGGCGTTCTGGAGCCTGCCGCCCGAAGTTGAGTTCTATCTGCTGCTGCCTGTGCTGGCTTGGGTGGTCCACGCCTTGCGGCACCAAGTGCAGGCCGCGCTGTGGCCTTTGCTGGGAGCGGCCTTGGCGGTGAAGCTGGGGCTGGTGGCGCTCGCCGATCTGGGTGAATCGCCCGAGAGCGTGCGCCGCGTGTTGACCGTGCATGCGCCAGGCTTGTTGGTTGAGTTCTTGCTGGGCGCTGGGGTGGCCGCAGCAGGCGGGCATGTGGATGCACCCCACTTGACGCGACCCTGGTCAGCCCAAACGCGCCGAGTGGCAGCCGCGGTGGGCCTGCTGGTCTTGGTGGTGCTTGCAGCCGTGTACACACAAGAGCTGTCAACACCCGAACGCGCGGCACAGGCCCCACTCTGGCTGCAGGGGCATCTGGGCCTGTGGGCGGCAGCGGGCTTCGCGGCCCTGATGCTTTTGCTCAAGCCCGCCTCGGCGTTTTCGCTGGCCCAATCAGCGCATGTCAATGCCTCACACCGCCTTGGGTGGGCTGTGGCTCTGTGGGCCGGTCGCTGCAGTTATGGGGTGTACCTGTTGCACAACGCTGCGCCGGCCTTGGTGGCCCGCGTGTGGCCATCGGCCCAGGGTTGGCCGCTGCTGCTTGCAAGCCTGGCCTTGACCATCATCATGGCCGCGGTGCTGCACCGCTTGGTGGAAGCACCCGCGCGGCAGTGGGGCCGGCGCTGGGCGGCTCGGCTGGATCAGCGTCAAATGCCAGCCTCAGCCCAAGGTTAGTGGCGGGTGAACCCCGCCCAGCCCCGCTGGGTCCAGGCCCAGTAGTGGCCAGGCGCCAAGAGGTCCCAATCCTGCTGGTTCAAACAGGCCCAGGCCCCGCCGGATCGTACCCATGCCGGGTCGCCGCCAGGCACAGGCGAAAGCGCGCACACGGGCCCCAGCGCATCAGCAGCCTGTGCGCTGCTGTTCAAGCGGTGAGCCACAGGGCCGAGTTCACCCATGTCGGTCAAGGCCGGCCATGCGCGCATGAGCCACTGCGACAGCCTGCCCTGTCGGCTGCGGTACTGGCCCTTGGCTGATGCCATCAACGGCGCTTTGTGCGGTTCATGGCGCCAGCTGTGCACCGCGTCAACCTGAGCGGCAATGCCCAGGCGCCACCCAAATCCGCGAAGCCGATCGCACAACTCGGCGTCCTCAAAGTACATGAAGAACGACTCGTCGAACAAGCCACCGCTGGCCACCACCGCATCTCGGCGCAACAACAGCACCGCTCCAGACAGCATCGGCACATCCCACAGCGGTGCATCAGCTGCATGTGATGCCGACAGCTGCGTGGTTCGGCGGGCCTGAGCGCTGGCCCAGGCCACCGCATCGCGCCTTGATGCCCAGCCCCGCTGGAATTGGGCCCAGGGGTGCTGGGGGGTGGCCGGCGGCAGCAGCCAGCCGCCCACACGGTCCCACCAGATTCGAGGGCTGATCGCGGCCATCTGCGGGTGGCTCATCAGCAGCTTGGCCAAGTGCTCAAGCTGTTGGCACTCGATCTGCGCGTCGGGGTTGAGCAGCAGCACAAAGGGTGCTTGCGATTGCGCCCAAGCAGCGTTGCAGCCCGCCCCGAACCCGGCGTTAAAGCCTGGCGTGAGCTGCACAAGGTCCGGGCTCAAGTCACTGCCGGGGGCTTGAGCCGCCGTCCAAGCGCTGCCCCCCAATGCACCCCCCGCGTCGCGTATCACGGTCTGCAGTTCTTGGGCATGGCCGGCATCGTCCGAGTTGTCGACCACCCAAATGCGCCCGTAGGGCCATCGGCCCTGAACGCGCAGGCGCCCCAAGGCGCTGCGCACCAGCTTTGCGCTGCGGTAGTTCACGACGATGACGTCGACCCAAGGGGCCGTCATGGCGTGCCCTCGTTGGGTGCCTGCGCCGCCACGGCGGGCAAGTTGGGCAACAAGTCCATGGCCCACCACCGCCCAGGTTCTGCGGCGATGGCCTGCCCCATGAAGCTGTACAACGCGGCCATCGTGGTGGGGCTGTGGGGACCGCCCTCGCACCACCGCAGCCGGTAGTGGCCTGCACCTTGGTGTTCGCAAACGAAGGCTGCCAGTTGCGCGCCCGTGTGTTCGGCCAACCGCGCCGCACCACCAGCCAGCAGGCGCTGTGCACCCAAAAAAGGCACCTGCAATTGCGCCCCATCGGGCAGCACCGGTGCATCGGCCAGCACCACCAGGGCTTGCCGCGCCTTCAGCAGTCGATAAAAGGGGCGAACGCCTGACTCCATGTCGATCACGCGGCCCCCGTGCAAAGCACGTTCGAGGCCGCGGTACTTTCGGTCGAAGTGGCGTGTGACTGCTGGGTCAACGCGCAGGTCCGCAGGAACTGCAGAGGCCATGGCGTTGACCACACAGCCACTGGCCTGCGCCAGGAAAGCGATCCCCAAGTAGAAACTGTCGTAGTGAGGCGTGAGCAGCACCACCCCCTGTTGATGCAACAAGCGCTGCAACCTTGCCGGTGCATCGGGTGGGTCGAACTCGCAGCGCAGCTCCGCCCAGCGGCCAACCCACATCAACTGAGCTTCAAACTCGTCACGCGCTTCCACCATGAAGCGTTGGGCCACACAAGCCTGCACGTGTGATGAGGGCGTCAAGCCCTGGCGGGCCAGTTCCTGTGCGCCCTGCAAGCTCATGCGCTGTATGTGCCGGGTTTGCAGGGCCATGCTGCGCCAATCTCGCGCGGCCCAGGCATTCAAGCGGCCGCGCCACAAAGCCAAGGCCATGCCCAGGCGCAAGGGCAAGCGGGCCAATAGGGGCAGCAGCACCGCGTAGTCCCAACGGTGCAGGGCCTTGGCTATCCACCACCCCATGCGCTCAACTCGCATCGTCGGCCACGGTGTGTGCGGCCAGAAACCGAGCCACGTCGCCGGCTTGCTGAATGTGAAAGCACGAAGTGCTCAAGGGAAGCCGATGCGCCCATTTGCGCTCAAACACGGCGCTATTGCGCGCAATGCGGTCGATCAACCGACGAGGCATCAAGCCGCTTGATGGGGTGCTTGTGTGATGTTCACAGCAGGCGTCGAGTGCGGCGCATGCATAGCCTTGCTCCAGCGCTTGCAGGCACACGTCGGTTCCGTAGAAGTCAAAGCCCAGCGCAGGGTCCCAGCGCAGGCCTGAATCGACCCGCACCGCCACCAGCATCTCATCGAGGCTGTTGACCGCGTGTGGCAGCGGCGCGGGTTCGCGCAGCAAGGTGCCGCGGTCTACCACATGCCCCACCCGCAGCGCCGTGGTGGCATGTTGTTCGTGCTGCACGCCGTACACCCCCGCAACGGCCAGCGTCGGCCAGCGGCTTTGCGCCAGGCGCAGCTGCGTGGACCACTGCTGCAGCCAGCCCGAAGGCAGCCAAACATCTTGGTGAACCCATATCAGCCACTGCGCCGATTGGGTAGCATGCAGCCGCTCGATAACGGGGTTGAAGGCCGCAGCGGCACTGTCTGCGCCCCATATCACCTCGGGTTGCGCAATGCCTTCTTGCCAAAGCGGGGATGCCAGAAGGCAGCGTTGCAACACGTCTTGTTGACTGGCCGCCACCACGAATCGTGTCTTGTGCAGGCTCATCACA